>Ga0190274_10000688_pt1 | contig 19757 bp, 11 predicted proteins | sample Popmic531T_FD_133002 | JGI IMG/M metagenome (GOLD analysis project Ga0190274, IMG submission 133002) | Populus adjacent soil microbial communities from riparian zone of Yellowstone River, Montana, USA - 531 T | ecosystem: Environmental > Terrestrial > Soil > Riparian zone | place: USA: Montana... | reverse complement strand
TGCGCACAAAAAACCGGAGTGATGCGGTCGATACCGATTTCCGTGGTTTTCTCCAGGAACCATTCCAACCGATCGATGCTTTTAGTAGGGGCAATGGCTATGTGAATACGAAATGTGCGGCGCGGCACAAAAACCGGTTCACCTATTAATTCCACCTCGCACTTCCTGGCATCTGCACGGGAGATGACTCCTTTGTAGAACGAACCTTGTCCATCCATTAACTCAATGGCATCGCCTTGTTTCATGCGCAGCACACGTATGCAATGGTTGGATTCTTCTTCCGGCAATACCAGGTCAGGACCGGAAGGAGGGGAGATGTAAAAAATATTCACTGCCTAAAAGTAGAAAACCTTTTACGATAAATGGTTTAATCAACCTTCACCAGGCGGAAGGTCTTCTGCGCGGATTCGGTACGGAACTGCACGAGATAAATTCCTGCCGGCAAAAACGAGAGATCAACTACTTCGTTCATGTCTGGATTACCCTTGCTATGATTCCACGATAAAATAGTCTGCCCCAGCGCATCCATCAGGCACACCTGGAATAGGACAGGCTTTTTCCCGGTGGCAGAAATATTTACGTTGTGATGAAAGGGGTTCGGGCTGACATGAATCTCCATCTCAGAGTCAAGAAAGTAAATGCCAACCGGTGTAAAAGCATACGAAGAAGATTTGGCGGGACAGCCTGATAAAGGAATTGCCTGAACCGAATACCTTCCAGCAATTGCAGGTATATAATAATTGGAATTAGCGCCAGGAATAACCGTATCGTTCAGGAACCATTGATAAGAATCCGAAGTTACAGAACAAAACAAAGTGTCGTGCGAGAGGAATACATCCGGATGTGCCGGCGAACCGGGCGGAGGAAGTATTACGATGCTTACAGTGAAAAGATTTAGTCCGGGAATCGGACAAAAATCATCCAGTGCTTTAAAAACAAAATTGTGTACGGTTCCTAAAACCTGGCAGGCCGTATCACTGAGTACATGATCGCAGGAGGTAACCCAGTTGAATATGAAATTTAATATGCCAGGACCAGAAGTTGTCAGCGGACTGGGAGTAATGGTTGCGCAAGGAGGAAGCAAACAAGAGGAAGCATTGACAAAATCATTGCTAAACCAGGGACCGGTGGGCTCCAGGTGCAACTCCTGAAGGATAGAACTTGGGGGGAGATCCATATCTTGCATATTAATCTGAAAGGATACCGTGTCTGTTGCAAAAACAGTATCTATATATACCGGGTTCCCAAGGCTGTTCACAAAGGGCGCTTGTACATCAGGGACATGATTGTATGAGCCTGCGCCAGGATCCAGGGGCCGGCAAGTTTTCAAAATGATCTGCATGTCGCGGAACACTTCTGCCACCAACACGCCGCATTTCCAGGAACTGGTCTTTGTGCATACGACAAACGTCCCGCTTGTGTATGAGGTGAAATTGATCTGACCATTTAACGGGTTCATCAAGGCTCTGTGGTTGCGGGTATCTTCGCCCGAATCCGGTAAGGGATTGTCGTAAGTATACCCTGAGGCATAGGAAACCGGTGTAGTAATAGCTACCAATGCAGGAGACCAATCGTAGGTTAAGGAATCCAGATCTAAGTCGCTGGTATTTTGATTAAAGGAGGTTGGAAAGTTGGAGCAGAAAACAGGAATGGGGTGTTCATAAAACTGTGGAGATGAATCAAAGCACGGATACGTATTTCTTCCGTTATAAGCATACATCTTGGTCCGGACTACATAGCCAGCTGGGGTAACATTAACGATAGCACTATTCCTGCAGCAATCCGACCACGAAAAAGTCCATCCACCTTGCGGAGGAACTCCGTTAATCATGACCGGGTTCGAGTGGAAAATAAATTCCTGAACCGCACCGGTGTCTGTACCTCCCATGATAGCTCCTTCACAGGAAATGTGAGGTTCAAAAGGATCGGGATTGCATACGGGCGAAATATCATTCGTATCGGAAAAGAATAAGGGAATATTACCGGCAGGAGAATTTGAATTGAGGATTTGGGTACTAAAAGGTCCATCAATGCCGTTGCAGTCACGGTACAATTTCATCGCAAATACGAACCGCCCGTCCGGCTGGCATTGCCATGTGAGTTCACCACCCATAATGTGTGAAGCCGATAAGGTGCTTGTGGCAGCAACAAAGAGAAGAAGTAAAACGAAGGCTATCCGTAAGTTCATAAAAGATTTTTTTTGAGTATTCAGAAGAGGACCCAAATCTAATGGAAATTCAATCCATTTTCACTATCCGGAATGTCTTCTGCGCGGATTCGGTACGGAATTGCAGCAGGTAAATTCCTGCCGGTAAAAACGAGAGCTCGACTACTTCGTTCATGTCTGGGTTACCCTTGCTATGGTTCCAGGATAAAATAGTCTGTCCCAGGGCATCCATCAGGCATACCTGGAATGGGACAGGTTTTTTCCCGGTGGCGGAAATATTTACGTTGTGATGAAAGGGGTTCGGGCTGACATGAATCTCCATCTCAGAGTCAGGAAAGTAAATGCCAACCGGTGTAAAAGCATACGATGAAGATTTGGCAGGACAGCCTGATATAGGAATTGCCTGAACGGAATACCTTCCTGCAATTGCAGGTATGTAATAATTGGAATTGGCGCCAGGAATAACCGTATCGTTCAGGAACCATTGGTAGGAATCCGAAGTTACAGAACAAAACAAAGTGTCGTGCAATAAGAATACATCCGGATGAGCCGGCGAACCGGGCGGAGGAAGAATAACGATACTTACAGTGAAAAGATTTAACCCCGGAATAGGGCAGAAATCATCCAGCACTTTAAATACAAAATGATGTACGGTGTTTAAAACCTGATAAGCAGTGTCATTCAGTAGGTGATCGCAGCTGGTGACCCAGTTAAAACTATGATTCAGAACCGTCTGGCCGCTGGTTGTTATTGGATCCGGAAGCATTGTTGCACAGGGAGGATGTAAACAGGCTGTTGTGTTGGTGAAATTGTTACTGAATTGCTGACCCGTGGCAACCAAATGTATTGTTTGAAAGGTCCCATCCGGGTTCATATCAAAATCAGTAAATCCAAGTTGAAATTGAACGGTATCACCGGCAAAAACAGTATCAACATAAGATGGATTCCCATTATAATTGAAAGGTGCTGCTACATTTGGCGGTTCATTTAGAACAGGGGGAACGCTATTCGCAATTAAAGGCCTGCATCCTTTAATGATTACGATGTTCTCCCTGAATATTTCCGACACCAGTACGCCGTTTTTCCATGAACTGGTCTTCATGCAAAGGATAAACGTTCCATTCGTGAACGAAGTAAAGGTGCTCTGACCGCTTACCGGATTTATTAACGCCTGCACATTTAAGCTGTCTTCGGTTGAGTCAGGTAAAGGATTATCGAAGCCATAGCCCGGTGCATAAATGGCTCCTAAAGCTTCCGCCCATTCGGTAGATACGGAATCGAGATCAACATCTGCAGCGTTTGGATTAATGGAATTTTGAAAACCGCCGGAACAATAAACCGGACTTGGCTTTTCAAAGAATTGTGGAGATGAATCAAAACATGGATAGGTATTTCTCCCGTTATAATTGTACATGCTGGCACGAATGGAAACGCCTGCCCCGGAATTAATCACAAGGTTAGTAAGGGAATCACTTCTGCAGCAATCTACATGATAAAAAGTCCATCCGCCCACAGGTGGTACTCCGGCTATGGTGATAGGATTTGACTGGTAAATAATCTCCTGAATCGCTCCTGTATCAGTTCCTCCTGTAGAAGCTCCATCACAGGTGATGTGAGGTTGCGAGGGATCGGTATTGCAGACCGGCGATAAATCATTCGTATCTGAGAAGAACACCGGGAAATCAGCGACAGGCGAATTCGAAGTGATAGTCGTGGAAGTAACGAACCCGGGCCCTTGATTGCAGTTCCGATAGATTTTCAATGTAAAAATAAATTGCCCGTTTGGCTGGCATTGCCAGGTCAGTTCGCCGCCTATTAGGTGATTACCAAACAAGGAGCCGCTTTGGAAGAGGAATAAAACCAGGAGCAATCGAAAAGTATGTTTCATGATTTGTTCAGGTATGAAAATCAGTTAAAAGATACCACGAATAAAGTTAATCGAATTACCTGAATAGACGTTAGTTTCTCTGATAAAGCTGCATGCTTCCGGATGGTTTGGACGCCATTTCTCCCGACTGAGAGTGAAAAATCTGTTTAAAACTATGTTGGTAACATAGGGAGCATACACCGGCCTTTACGGGGCTTATTCAAATATTTTTGTTGACAGATCGTTTTAGTGATCACCTTCCCTGAAAATCCGGTCGTGCGTATATGAAAATCGTGAGGAGAGCTCTGTTTATTTCCGTGAGCATGCTGTTGTTTGTTGTCACATCGCATGCCCAGAAAACGGCTATTTACCTGGACAAAGAAGCCGGGTACAAGAACGGGCTCGATTTATTCAGCAAACAAAAGTACGGCGCAGCGCAGAAAGAATTTGATAAAGCATTGACCGACCAAACGCTGGCCATGGAAACGCAGGACAACTGCGCGTTTTATTCGGCCTGGTGTGCGGCATTGCTCTACCATCGCGAAGCAGAGTACCGCCTCATTACCTATATCAACAGTCACCCGGTTAGCGCGAACCGTCCCCGCGCCGTGTTTGAACTGGCGCGCTACTTTTACCAGCAGAAGAAATACAAGAAGGCTATTGAATGGTTCGAGAAATCGGATGCTACAGCACTGAGTGAAGAAGAATACAGCGAGATGTACTTCGCCATGGGTTATTCTTATTACAAGACTAACGATTACGATAAGGCCTCCCAGGCATTTTCCAAAATCCTGGATAAGGAATCCAAGTACAACTCGGCAGCCAACTATTACTATGCACACATTGCCTACCTGAATAAGAATTACGACACGGCGCTGAAGAGTTTTTTGAAACTCAAGGATTCCGAGGCCTTTGCGCCGGTAGTTCCCTATTACATCACCCAGATTTACTACAAGCAAGGGAAACACGATGAGGTGCTGAAATACGCTCCTTCCAAACTGGATACCGGGGCCACTCGCAACGGCCTGGAAATTGAACGTATGATCGCCGAGGCGCATATTGCAAAAGGAAATTACAAAGAAGCGATTCCTTACCTCCTGGATTATGAAAAAAATTCAGGCGCTGCCGGCCGCACCGATGCTTACCAGCTGGGATACTGTTATTACCGCAACATGGAGTACGATAAAGCCAAATTGTATTTCCAGAAAGTGATTTCAGGGGAGGATTCACTCTCACAGATTGCCTACTACAACCTTGCAGACTGTTACCTGAAAGCAGGGGATAAGCGCAGCGCACGCACGGCGTTTCAATCGGCCGGAAAAATGGATTTTGACGCGGCGGTAAAAGAAGAGTCACTGTTTAATTATGCCAAGCTCTCCTATGAGCTTAACTACCAATCGGTGGCCATCCAGTCGTTCCGTAACTTTCTTAAAGAATATCCGAATAGCGCACACGAAGACGAAGCCAACGAACTGATCGTCGAGGTGTATTCAACGACACGCAATTACAAAGAAGCGCTTACCGCCATAGAAACGATCCGGAACAAAACACCAAGGATCCAGGCTGCCTACCAGAAGGCTGCCTATTACCGTGGCGTGGAGTTGATGGGTAATAACAACATGGCCGATGCCGTGAAAAGTTTCAGGCTGGCCATCGATCACGGTACCGATCCGAAAATCGAAGCCGCCGCACAGTACTGGAGCGGGGAGTCGTATTACAAACTGAATGACTACAGCAAGGCCGCGGAATATTATAACATCTTCCTCTTCAACCCGGCCGCCCTGGCTTCGACGCAATACAACCTGGCCAATTACAACCTGGGTTATGCCTATTTCAAAAAAGAAGATTACGGCAATTCCCAGGCGGCATTCCGCAAATATGTCGCGTCCAAAAAGGAAACGGATACGCGTCGTGCCAACGATGCCCTCCTGCGTATTGCCGATGCATCATTTATGCTGCGTAACCTTGCCAACGCACAGGAATATTACGACCAGGCTATTCAGAACAAATCCGAAGCCAGCGATTACGCGCTTTATCAGAAAGCATTGATCCTTGGTATCCAGGGAAAGTTAGGCGAAAAAATAACCACGCTGCAAAAAGTGTTCGACAAGTACCCCAAGTCATTGTATTACGACGATGCATTGTACGAAGCGGCCACAGCATCACTCAACCTTGACAAAAACGAACAGGCCCTCGGTTACTACAAACAGATCATAGCCAACTACAATACAGGAAGCTACCAGAAGAAAGCCATGTTGGGTGAAGCGATGGTGTATTACAATATGCAACAGGATGACCGGGCCCTTGGTGCTTTTAAGAATGTGATCAGCAAGTATCCTAACACTCCCGAATCCAGGGAAGCGCTCGACCAGGTGAGGAATATCTATGTGAACCAGAACAAGACGGATGAGTTTCTTGCTTATATCAAGACGGTTCCAAACGCCGATGTTTCTCTTGCCGCCCAGGACAGCCTGGTGTATGAGTCGGCCGAATTGCGTTATACCCAGGGGAATTGCGAAAAAGCCATCGGTGATTTCACGGGTTACCTGGGTCGTTTTCCCGAGGGCACCTTTGCCGTCAATGCAAACTACTACAAAGCCGATTGCCTCTTCCGCAATAAGCAATTTGAAGAGGCCTTGCCGGGATTTGAATATGTAGTGAGTAAACCCAAAAGTGCCTTCAGTGAGAAGTCATTGTTGTATGCCGGGTTGATCCAGTACCGGATGAACGGGTACGAAAAAGCCCTCGAACATTTTATTGAACTAGAGCAAACGGCAGAAGTGAAGGACAACATCCTCGCTGCCCAGGCCGGACAAATGCGCTGCCAGTTTAAGTTGAACGATTACAATAAGACGATAGCGGCTGCACAAAAGGTAATTGCCTCCTCCAATGCCGATAAGGAACTTGTGAATGAAGCGCATATGCTTTACGGGAAGTCGGCTCTGGCACTGGATAATCTCCCGGAAGCTAAATCGGAACTTGCCGTAGTAGCCAAACGAACCAATAGCGAAATAACTGCCGAAGCGAAGTATCATCTTTCTTTTATTGAATTCAAACTGGGCAATTACAAGGAAAGCCAGAAGATCATTTTTGAAATTGCAAAACAGGAGCCCGGTTATGATTTCTGGATTGCCAAAGGATTCATCCTTTTGGGTGACAACTACCTCGCCCTGAAAGACACCTTCCAGGCAAAAGAAACCTTCAAGAGCATCCTGACCAATTACCAGAAGGATCCTCGCGACACCGAAGACCTGAAAACCATCGCCAAAGATAAACTCGACGCCCTTAGCGCCCTCGAAGTAAAGGAAACTAAAGCCGTACAAAAACCGGAAGAGATCGCGCCGGAAGAAACTGAAGAACAGAAGTAAGAATGAAAAAACACCTCGTCATAACCATACTCTGTCTTCCGGCCCTCACGGTATTTTTGCCGGCGCCCGCCTCGGGACAAAAGGACGAACTGGGCAACCAGCAGTACGTCATTGTAAAAGATTACAAGCCTGTGCTTGCTGAATCGTATAAAATCAGCGACCTGCCTGCACAGGATACCGCTACTTCAAAAGCGGCGGAATTCGCATATACCCTTCCTGAACACCGGGCCGAAACGGCTTATGAAACAGCGTTGATCAAGCCGGTTACGATCAAAGATCCCAGCATTCAGAAACTGTACCGGAGCCTGTTGAATCTCGGCATAGGAAGCCAGTCTACCTATAACGGAGAGCTTTTTGTGAATTCGTTACGCTCCAAAGATTTCTCTGCCGGGCTGCGCCTGAAACACTTTTCGGCAAAACCGAATATTGATGATGTGGGGGATGCAGGCTTCAGCAACAATTTCGCAGGACTGAATGGAAAGTATTTCCTGGAGAAGTTTACGTTAAGCAGTGAATTGAATTTTAGTCGTGATGCATATCACTATTACGGTTTCGATACAGAAGACACCATCGTTAAGGGCGACGATTACAGGCAGATATTCAACATCGTGGATTTCAGCCTGGGCATCGAGAAACGGGACGTATCAAAAGAAGGCATCGACTACGCCGCCGTCCTGGATTATGCCGCCCTGCGTGACAATTTTGAAAAGGAAGAAAATGATTTTATTCTGAAAGGATTCCTGGGGAAAAAGATTTCCGAGTATTACGGCAAGCTGGATATCTCCCTCGATTATTTTAAAAAGACGGATGTCAATCCTGTGGTGCTTAACAAATACCATAACCTGCCACGAAATATTGTGAATATCGAGCCGTCCCTGCTGGTCAGGAAAGATAAGTTCACCTTATTTCTCGGACTCAATATGGCCCTGGAAAAAAACCTGGAGTCGGCATTTCACGTCTACCCGGATATTCAACTCGAACTTCCCATCCAGGAAAATGTACTTACAGCTTTCGCCGGTGTATCCGGAAAGCTCGTCAAGCACAGCTATGCAACGGTTACCAAAGAAAACCCATACGTAAGTCCGCAGGTCGTTCCCATTCCCAATACTTCAGAGAACCTGACACTTGATTTAGGCCTGCGCGGAAATGTTGGAAAGGGAATTGCTTTTGGAGCCTTTATCAGGCATACATCAGCCAACGACATGCTTTTTTATGTAAACGACACCGAGATGAACTTCCCTGAAACGTTCAACATCGTTTACGACGACGGATCGCTGACTACCCTGCATGCAGAAGCCGGTTACAAGCCCCAGGAAAAGTTGAGCATTACTTTTCAGTTTGAGCAGTTTATATACAAAACGGAAACGTTGCTGAAGGCATGGCATAAGCCTTCCAATGAAGCCGCACTTACCTTTGGCTATAACCTGCGGGATAAAATCGTAGCCAACGTTCAACTATTCTTCAGGGGCTCACAATATGCCCGCGAACTGGGAACGAATGGAAGTGAGACCGCTATCAAGCTGGACGGATTTGCAGACATCAACCTCGGGATTGAATACCGTTATTCAAAAATACTCTCCTTGTATGTGAATATGAACAACCTCGGTTTTTCGAATCATTATTACTGGAACAACTATCCCACCGAGGGATTTAATATCCTGGGCGGCATAAAATTCGCCTTCTAATACAAACCTCGTGATTGGTTACGGATCCCGTACTTAGGGACTGATGCTGGCTGCTGGCTGCTGGATGCTAGATGCTGGACACTAGCTGCTGGCTTCTAGCTGCTGGACACTTAAATTCGAGGCGATTAATTATTTATAATTTATAATTTATCATTTATAATTCTTTCGCTGCTTCCTGCCTCTGCTAGCCTACTTTCTTCCCTTGCTTACTGCCTACTTTTTCCTGCTTCCTGCCGCTGCCTCCTACCGCTTTCTCTAATAACTTGAATCTTGAATTAGAGTGGACTGCCTCCTGCCGCTGCTTCCTGCCGCTTCCTCCAATATCTTGAAAGTTGAATCAGTGTGAACTGCCTCCTGCCGCATTCTCCAATAACTTAAATCTTAAATCAGTGTGGACTGCCTACTGCCGCTGCCTACTGCCGCTTTTTCCAATATCTTGAATGATGAATTAGTGTAGTCTGCCTACTGCCGTTGCCTCCTGCCGCTTCTTTCAAGGGTATTCACACAAAGCCCAGAAATTATAAAGCTTTTGAAAAGCTTCGGAAAAACTTTCAAAGTTTAGTGGTTTCACAACGTACCCGGCAACCTGGCTGTTGTATGCGCCAACGAGGTCGTGGTGATCGTTGGAAGTAGTCATCACAAAAGCGCTCAGGCTTTTCAGGTTTTCGTCGTTGCGCAACTCCTTCAATAACTCCAGTCCGTTCATCATCGGCATGTTGATGTCAAGCAATATAATTTTCGGAGTAGGGGATAGCTTGGTTACGCCATTTGTCCCGCGGAGCATATCGAGTGCTTCCACGCCGTTATGCGCCACATGCAACGGATTCTGGTAATTCATCTTTTTGAAAACACGTTGCACATTGAGAATATCAATATCATCGTCTTCAACGAGCAGGATACTGAATTCTGGCTTATCAGACATTGGGTTTATTTTTTTTAATTTCTTACCGGCATTATAGCATTGAAAAGAGAATTAAAATTTCGGGAAATCCTGAATCCCAATGCATATTTACAAAGAAAAATTTGAATTCATGGAAACAGGGTTAATTGTTATGAACAGGATTCTTGAAGCTGGCTTCTGGATACTGGATGCGACTATTGGTTTCTGAAAATTAGTTGAGAGTAGTAAGAAGTGAATTAAACATCTAGCGTCAAGCATCTAGCATCTAGATTCTAGCATCCAGAGTCTAGCATCCAGCGTCCAGTGTCCAGCATCTAGCATCCAGCGTCAAGCATCTAGCCTCCAGCGTCTAGCATCTAGTGTCCAGCATCTAGCGTCCAGCGTCTAGTGTCCAGCATCTAGCATCCAGCGTCCAGCGTCCAGTTTCCAGTCCTCTGCATAATGGAAAATCAGGATGTCCTGGTGCAAAATGCGCCTGAACCTTACACTTCATGTATCGGAATCGGAAAACCTCCGTTAAATCGGATACCAAGTACGCAGGAAATGAATAAACTTATTGGCTTCATTGTTCACAAGAGCACCTACGAAGCCATTCCATATGACGATGTAATGTCGCGGCAGCAATTCAGCCTGTTCAGGATTTTTTCCCTCACAGCATTCATTGCAGCCATCGGCGACATTATTCCCCGTATTTCCTACAATATGGGAAGCCTGGCGACGCAGTTGGTGATCGTTTTATCGGCCCTGATTTTCCTGAATTATATGCTTGCAGGATGGCACCGGCACCTGAAGTTGTCCTATTTTATCCTGATGATGGCAGGGTTTCTCATTATCCATGTGGTATCGTATACAGCAGGAGGAGTGCGGATGGCCGGTGTACTCTATTATGGGGTGATCATCCTTTCGTCTTTTATGTTGTTAGGGCCTAAGGGCGGTATTTTCTTTTGCCTTCTCACGGGGTTGCACCTCGGACTTAGTTTCTACCTGACCGAATACACTTCAGTCATTACGTATGCCTATTTTGAAAATAATGAATCCCTGATCAACGAGGACTACCTCTCGACGGGGATCTTTGCATTTATGCTTCTCGCTGCTCAGAGTTACAACTTACTCAGCAGTAAAAATATTATCATCCAGCGCATCACCGAAAAGCGGAATGAACTGGCTGCTAAAAACAAACAGCTGCAGGACTATGCCGAAAGCCTGGAAAAGACCAACCGCGAGCTGGATAAATTTGCTTCCATCGTTTCCCATGACCTGAAGGCTCCGCTACGGGCCATCGGTAACCTCACCAGCTGGATTGAAGACGATGCAGGTGATCTCCTTACCGGGGAAGTCAAAAAGAATTTTGAATTGATCAAAGGCCGCGTCGTACGGATGGAACAGTTGATTAATGCCATCCTGGATTACTCCAAAGCCGACCGGGTAAAAGGCGAAGAAGCAACCGTGGATATTAGCGAGCTGATTCGTGAAAGTGTTGAATTTTTAGGACCCGACGAAAAGGCACAGGTAAGCTTAACCGGCGATATGCCGACGCTCGTAGCCGAACGCACCAAACTGAGCCAGGTGTTTTCCAACCTGATCAGCAATGCGGTTAAATATTGCGACAAACCGGTAGCTGAAATTTCGATCGGCTGCGAAGACAACAACGAAGGCTGGATTTTTTCGGTAAAGGACAACGGACCCGGTATCGATCCCCGGTACCATGAAAAGGTATTTGTCATATTCCAGACGCTGAATAGAAGAGACGAAATGGAAAGCACAGGCGTCGGTTTGGCCATTGTGAAGAAGATAATTGAAGACCACGGAGGTAAGATTTGGGTCGAAAGCCAGCCCGGAGAAGGGGCTGATTTTAAGTTCTTTTGGCCAAAAGAGCGAAACAACAAGGATTCGCTTGTCATTGCAGCTACGCTTTTGGTGTAAGATTTCTGTCCTTTTAGGCCCACCGGGCCAGTCATCCTGTTGTACCATTGCTATATAATACTTAAAGCAAAAACAAAACATGATGAGAGCCGAACAAAGAAACCAGTCTGCCAACGTTCAATCAGCAAGCTTACGCGTTGTTATAGTCGATAAAGACCAGGCAACGATAGAGTTAGAAATTGAACGCCATGTAAAAGTGATCCGTTCACTGATACAGAAGCTCAGACCCACCGATCGACAGAAGTACTTTGACGGCCTGTTGTCGCATATTATCGACGAACCGGCAAAGGTTTCACAAGGATGGAACCAGAGTACCCGGTGGCAGCGTAGCGACTACAGCAATCTTACCGTCAGGGAATTAGGCTTGCTGGAAGAACTTTCCGAAAAAATGGAACACATGTACCGAATGATGGAACATGATAATTCTTAAAGAGTTTGTTGATATAAGTGGTATTCATAGGGTTAGTTAGAACGCGTTCTTCTTAGTTGAAGAATGCGTTTTTTTTTGCCCATTAAATCAGGTAAGCAAAAAGGCTTTGGAAGGAAAGCGTTTCGGAATGGAGGCTGCCTCCGTAGTCCCACAAGAAACCGTTACCTAATTCAACGCCGATATCAAATCGATAACGTTTGTACTTAAGCCCGGTGGAAAGAAGGGCGCTCCATTCATAAGATCTTATGTTGTCAACCGTCGTATATTTCACCGGCGTCGCCTGGCCGCTTTGCCTCACTTCGTAGCAGTCCTGCTTCAGTACGATGTTGTACCCGATTCCTGCTTTGAGAAATGGACGCAGTTCCTGGCTGGTTAAATCAAATTGGAACTGGCTATGAATCCGAAGGTAGGAAAAATCAAAAACACTGGTAACCATCAATTGGTTTTGCTGGTAAGCGGAGGTCACATAATAAGGTACATAAAGCACATCACTCACTACCGAATACCGTCCCTTATTCCTCGGAAGTACAAACTCAAGTCGCAGGCCTGCGACAAAATCGAATGACGTACTGTAAGATGCCTCTTCCAGGAATTTGTACTGTGGTAAATCGGAACTAAAGCTGAGGGTGGTAGCCGCTAGTCCAAGAACAGGTCCCCAATGAAATTTATCTGCGCTCGCTGTCCGGATTGTTCCTTTGGAGGATACACATGTATTGTAATCATCGAAGAGAGCAATCAGGTCCTTCTCCGTAAAGTCTGCTTTACGGATACGGGACCCGATATCCGGGCAATCGGAAAAATAATAGGATAGCAGTTGCTTGTATTTGTCAACGGTGACAATGGCAGAAACATCCTGAGTCATCTGTGATTTATCATTTTGGCTGGCAAGCGATCGTTTCAATACAAGCTCATCGGTTTGCATTCCTTCTTTCTCAATGAAAAAGTGCTTGTGGAATTTCTCATCCTCCATGATGTAAAGGCTGGCCTTCCCACTGTAAAGGACGCGAAGGAAAAATGAACCTGCTGTAGTCAGGGTGTCCATCCGACGTTCCAGTTCACTTATAACGTCTGTGTAATTATGAAAAATGGTATAGCGTGAAACATAGGCATCGCCGTGGAGAAACTCAAACGAATGGAGCTGGCCGGGTAAATAGGTTGTAGGCGGTTCCTGGAGCTGTTTTTTGAATTGAATGGCAGATGGGTTGACACGCCAGTCATTGTTGTCGACAAATCCTACAAGTGTGTCACGGTTTTGAAGCACCACCATGGCGGAATCGAAATTCCCCTGTGCAAAGGAATCCATTGAAAATAAGGCGGCTAAATAAAGAAGGAAGCAGATTCTGTGTTTCATGGGTACGATATAACGTGTGGATGGGTACGCAGGCAATAATAGGTAAACGACAATCAGCAAACAATTACAAGTTTCACAGTAGCATATGGCCGTTTTTCAGTGTTGCAGAGGTATAAGCATAGGAGTGGACAGCAACCTGCAAAAAGTTAAAAACCCTTAACATTTAATTGGTGTTCGCATATTTTTTACCTTGCGGGTTCAATTTTTTTTAAAAACTTTCCCACTATGAAAAGTCTATTTACACTCTTTCTGTTGGTTGCCATGACAGCGGGTCTTCATGCACAAGGAGATCTTCAAAAGCAATTGCCTGTGGATCCGAAAATTCGCACCGGTGTGCTTCCGAACGGAATGAAATATTATGTCCGCTACAACAGCAAGCCGGAGAAGCGGGCAGAATTGCGACTGGCCGTCAATGTCGGTTCCACCGCAGAGAATGACGATCAGCAAGGGCTGGCTCACTTCACAGAGCACATGGCGTTTAACGGCTCCAAAAATTTTAAGAAGAACGAGCTGGTCGATTACCTCGAATCGGTAGGAACCAAATTCGGTCCGCATCTCAATGCGTATACAAGTTTCGATGAAACGGTGTACATGATCCAGATCCCAACAGACAAGGAAGATATCCTGAACAAAGGGTTTCAGATCCTGGAAGACTGGTCTAATTACCTGAGCTTTGACTCGACGGAAATCGATAAGGAACGCGGTGTAGTAACGGAAGAATGGAGACTGGGCCAGGGCGCCAACGAACGCATGCGGCGTTTATACTGGCCTGTGCTTTTTAAAGATTCCCGTTATGCGGAGCGTCTTCCCATCGGTAAAAAGGAAATACTTCAGAACTGCCCTTACGAGGCCCTTCGCAGCTTTTACCGCGATTGGTACCGGCCGGATCTGATGGCCGTGATGGCCGTGGGGGATTTTGATGTCGACAAGATTGAAGCCCTCATCAAGAAAGAGTTTTCAACGGTGCCCTCCAAGGTAAACCCGCGTCCATTGAAGGTATGGGAAGTGCCGGATCACAAACAATTTGACGTGTCGATTGCAACAGATAAGGAAGCGACTTCCACTGCAATCCAGCTGATGTATATGCTCCCGGTTGAAAAATCACGTACCGAAGAAGACTACCGGAAAGGGATCATGAGGCAACTCTTCAACGGCATGATGAATCAACGCCTGGATGAGTTACGGAAGAAGGCAGATGCTCCTTTTGTAGGCGCTTTTTCGGGGTATGATAATCTTGTCCGCAACAAGAATGCATATTATTCCTATGCCGTAGTGAAGGAAGACGGCATCGAAAAGGGTCTTACTGCTGTAGTCATAGAAAACGAACGCGTGAAAAAATATGGCTTTACAAGCACCGAACTGGAGCGTCAGAAGCTTGATATGTTGCGCACAGTGGAAAAGGCATACAACGAACGCGACAAGAGCGAGTCACGGAATTTTGTGACCGAATACGTCGGTAATTTTCTGAACGAGGAACCCATTCCCGGCATCGAATACGAATTCGGGTTGTATAAAAAATACATGCCCGGAATTACGGCCGCGGAAATCAACAAAATGGCAACGGACTGGATGGCGAATCCCAATAATGGAGCCATGATCATTACAGGACCTGAAAAAGCAGGGGTAAGTTATCCTTCAGCGGACAGGCTAAAGCAAGTAGTGGCCAGCGCACGCCTCGCTGATATCCAGCCTTACGAAGACAAAGTGATCAATAAACCCCTGGTAGAGAAAGTTCCCGTTGCCGGAAAAGTAGTGGCACAAAAACAATTCGAGCCAATGGGAGTCCTCCAATGGAATTTGTCCAACGGCGCCACGGTTTACCTGAAGCCAACCGATTTTAAGAACGACGAGATCCTGTTTACCTGTTTCAGTATGGGTGGAAGCTCATTGTCCCCCGATAGCAACTACCTGTCGGCCGATTATTCGAATGCCATTGTAGAAGAATCCGGCCTGGGTGCTTTTGACAAAACTTCCCTGGACAAATTGCTGCAAGGGAAAATTGTGGGCGTCAATACCTCTATTGATGACTATACTGAGGGATTGAGCGGCAGCTGTTCACCTAGTGACATGGAGACATTGTTCCAGATGATTTATCTGTTTTTTACCGGACCTCGTAAGGATGAAACGGCATTTCGTTCACTGATTGAACAACAGCGTGCCATGCTGCAGAACAGGCTTTCCAGCCCCGAAGCCATTTTCCGCGATACCATTGCCTATGCCATGTCGGGATACAACTACCGGAACCGGCCGATGACAGCAAACCGGTTGTCGGAAGTAAATCTCGATCGCGCCTATGAAATTTACAAAAGCCGGTTTGCGGATGGCAGTAACTTTACATTCACTTTTGTGGGTAATTTTTCTCCGGAGCAAATACGTCCACTCATTGCAACGTATATCGGAGGATTACCGTCCACCAACTCAGGCGAAACGTATAAAGACCTGGGCATGAAATCTCCGAAAGGAAAATTCGAGCGTACCGTCAAGAAAGGCGTGGAGCCGAAAAGTTCGGTAAGCATGAAATTTACCGGTCCTTTCGAATACACACGTAAAAACCGGTTTGAGATGAATGCGCTGATGAAACTGTTAAGTATCAAATTGCGCGAAAACCTGAGAGAAGAAAAAGGTGGCGTTTACGGCGTAGGTGCCAACCCGGTGCTGAAGCATTTCCCGCAAGGTAGCTACGAAGTAAACATTTCTTTCGGCTGTGCTCCCGATAATGTGAAGAAACTGGTGGATGCCTCCCTCACTGAAATTGAAGGGATCAAAGCCAACGGCTGTGACGACAAAAACCTGCAGAAGGTGAAGGAGACGTTTCTTCGAGAACGTGAAACGTACCTGAAGGAAAACTCTTTCTGGCTTGCATCCATTTCGCAGAATGCCATGAACGGTGAAGACCTTACCGAGATCCTGGAATACAACAAATGGGTGGACGCACTGACTTCAAATGACTTTAAAAAGTTAGCCAATAAATACCTGGGCATGGAAAATTATGCGAAGTTTATTTTGGTACCGGAGAATTAATTCAACGGAACATATCTCGCATGCCCCGCTCCCGTAAAATAAAGGTTGCGATCAATGGATTTGGTCGCATCGGAAGGATGACCCTCCGTGCGCTGCTGAAGCGCGAATCGATCGAAGTCGTTGCAATCAACGATCTCGGTGATCCTGCAACACTGGCCCATCTTTTTAAATACGATTCCATCCACGGCAGGTTTGATGGAACGGTGACCGCTGTCCCTGGCGCACTGCAAGTCAATGGCAACAAAATACCGGCCTATGCCATTAAGGATGCAACAGCGCTGCCGTGGAAAACACATGAAGTGGATGTGGTCCTGGAATGCACCGGAAAGTACCTCACAGCGGAATTAGCGCAGGTGCACCTGCAAGCCGGTGCCGGTAAGGTTCTTCTGTCTGCACCTTCGAAAGGCAAGGACGACGTGCGGACCATCGTCCTGGGTGTGAACGACGCAATGCTTGACAAAAGCGACCGTATCATCAGCAATGCATCCTGTACCACCAACAACTCGGCGCCTATGCTGAAAATCCTGGACGACCGCTGGGGTATTGAATCGGCCTTTGTAACGACTGTGCATTCCTATACAGGTGATCAGAATATTCACGATGCCCCGCACAAGGACCTGCGCAGGGCCAGGGCAGCTGCCGTATCGATTATACCTACCACTACGGGAGCTGCCAAGGCTTTGGGGGAGGTGCTGCCGAACCTGAAGGGTAAAATCGGAGGGGCAGGCATCCGTGTGCCGGTTCCCGACGGTTCACTCACGGATATTACCTGCATCCTCAGGCAAAAGGTTACGGTCGAAGAAGTGAACAGCCTATTTAAAGCGGAGGCGGAAGGCGCCCTTCGCGGCATCCTGGAATACACCGAAGATCCCATTGTGTCGGTTGATATCATAGGCAACAGCCATTCCTGTATTTTCGACGCCCAGCTTACTACCGTAATCGGTAATATGGTAAAGGTTGTGGGGTGGTACGATAACGAAACCGGGTACTCAAACCGGCTGGCTGATCTCACTGAAAGATTATTTTAACGGGCTTTCCATTATATTTACAGGAGTTTCAACAGCAACAGCTATCATCCCGGAGTTAGTTGAAAAGTTATGTTGCTAATGCTGGCCGGAAACTGTTCGAATGGATACATTCGTCTGGCATTAATCTTTTAAGTACACTGCATGAATCAGTATTTATCCATAGTCGACGTCATCGTGACGCCTATGTTGATGGCATTTTTTTTCTTTAATGCGAAAAGAATACAATCACGGCGTATTGAAACGCAACCGGAGTATAGGTACTATGTATCCGGACTTTTCCTGAAACTGTTCGGCGCCGTAGCCATTTGTCTTGTGTATGTTTTCTATTATGGAGGTGGGGATACCGTGAATTATTACCACGACAATACCTGCATCACATTGCTTTTTATAGAGTCTCCGTTGAAAGCCATTGCTTTTACTTTTGGTCCGAATTCGCCTGACATCTGGTTTTCGTTTACCACATTTACGGACTGGCCTATTTATTTTACGGACCCGCATGCATCCATGATCGTGAAGCTGACCTGGCTGCTGAGCCTGGTTACGTTTAATAGCTTTATCGGACAAACGATGATCCTGGCCTGGCTATCCTACTTTTTGCTGTGGAGGATGTACAGTGTCTTTATCCTGGAGTTTCCCAGCTTAACCCGGGAGTTTGCGATCTCGCTGTTCTTTGTTCCATCCTTGTTTTTCTGGGGATCCGGATTGTTAAAAGATACCATAACCTTCGCTGCCGTTGCCTTGTTTACCAGCAGTTTTTATTTCCTGGTAGTAAAGCGGGAAAAAGTGTTTTATAATTTGTTGTACCTGCTTTTTGCATCCTTCCTGCTTATTAAAATCAAGCCGTACATTCTCTTTGCCCTTCTTCCCGGAAGTCTTTTGTGGTTCTCCGGAATCCGTTTGTCGAAAATTGATAATAAACTCTTGAGACTTTACCTGGGCCCCATCCTGACCTTTATCGCCCTGTTTTCGGTATTTATCATGTTGCAATTAATGAGTTCATTTTTAGGCGATTATGCATTAGAAAATGTCTTGAATAAGGCCGTAGTTACCCAGCAGGATCTGAAGGCGGAATATTACCAGGGCTCCTCCTTCGACATCGGTGATTTCGAAGCCACGATTCCGGGGATCTTAAGCAAGATGCCGGCTGCCATCAACGCCGCATTATTCAGGCCCTATTTATGGGAATCCAATAACCCCGGTATGATCATGTCGGGTGTCGAGAATTTTATCATGCTGGTGTTTTCGATTTACCTGCTGATTAAGCTGAGAGTCTACAATGTGTTCCGGCTGATGTTTAAGCACCGGTTTCTATTTTTTACGGTTTCGTTCAGCCTGTTTTTTTCTTTCTCAGTCGGATTGACGACTTCCAATTTCGGTAGCCTGGTGCGGTACAAAATACCCGCCATACCGTTTTACCTGGTCAGCCTGTTTATCATCCGGTATACCTACGTGGAGTTGAAAGAAGAGGATGCGAAAAGGATTATCGTAGAAGAGGACCTTGCAAAGGGATAATCGACATATATATTTCCCTGTATATTTTTTGAGCATCAGAAAAATTGCGATAGGTGAAGGCCAGCGAACGAATCCTGTTTTCTGTTTCCTGCCTGTTGTCTTTCAGCAAGGAATCAATTTTCTGTACCGCTGCGAGGTAAGACTCCTTATCCAGCGACGGAAGCACATAACCGGCATTGTGTTTTTGGATAATATCGGAATCGTCTGAAATATCCCGGGTGATTACGACAGGAAGCCCCATGGCCCAGTATTCCCCGTCTTTGATCGGGGTACAGTAACGTTTGGTAGGAACCGGCTTCACCGGGGTGATTGCAAAGTCGGCCAGCCCTACGTAGACGGGCATTTCCGATGGCTTCACAAACCGAAGCACCACGTCATTAAAGTCAAACCCGCTCTGGGCTGCCCAGGACTTGATTTCCGCTGTGGGGTGGTTGGTCAGCAAGAGGACTTTAAAGGCAGAGCCCCAGTAGTCTTTTGCTGTTTTTAAAAAATCGAAAACTTCCC
>Ga0190274_10000687_pt1 | contig 19765 bp, 20 predicted proteins | sample Popmic531T_FD_133002 | JGI IMG/M metagenome (GOLD analysis project Ga0190274, IMG submission 133002) | Populus adjacent soil microbial communities from riparian zone of Yellowstone River, Montana, USA - 531 T | ecosystem: Environmental > Terrestrial > Soil > Riparian zone | place: USA: Montana... | reverse complement strand
TCGCCGCATCGCGGCCATCCGTGTCGGGGCCGAAGGCCGCGAGGGCATCGCCGCCTTCCTCGACAAGCGCAAGCCGGAATGGAGTTGAGCATGCAGCCTGGATTGACGGGAAGCGCAGTGGCGGATTCGCAGAAATCAAAGCTGCTGATGATGTTCTGCGCGCTGGGGTTCGCCGTGTTCCTGCTCGATCTCGGGGCCGGCGCCTGGCTGTGGAAATATGTGAAGGACTATCGGTCCGCGCCGCCCTCCTACGACAAGGTGCTGGCCGAGATTCGCGGTGCCGATCCGCAGGGCGTGGCGGACATCGCCCTTGCCATGCACGCCGGCTGGGAAGCATCGGAAGAGGCGCGCAGCGGCGTTCAGGAAACAGTGGTGCACATCACGATCGCGGCGAGCTTCATCGGCCTGGTCCTGTTCACGCTGTGTTTCCTGCTCGCGTTCCTGCTGCACCAGGAGCTGGTGCGCCTGCCCGGTGGCCGGCCCGAGCCCATGCCTCCCGACAACGTGGACAACATATGGAAGTGAAATTCGCTCCTGGCGCGGGCTGTTCCGATGTTTGACAAGATCCTCGTAGCCAACCGTGGCGAGATCGCGTGCCGGGTGGCACGGACCGCGCGACAGCTCGGTATTCGTACCGTCGCTGTGTATTCCGAGGTGGATGCCGGCGCGTTGCACGTGAAGAGCTGCGACGAAGCCTGGCTGATCGGACCGGCGCATCCGCGTGACTCCTACCTGCGTGGTGGCCGCATTCTCGAAGTGGCACGCAAGAGCGGCGCGCAGGCCATCCATCCCGGGTACGGGTTCCTTTCGGAGAACGCCGCATTTGCGCGGGACTGCGAGCGTGCCGGCGTGACGTTCATCGGACCGCCGGTCGAGGCCATCGAGGCGATGGGTTCCAAGAGCGCGGCGAAGGCGTTGATGGATAAGGCGGGTGTCCCGCTGGTGCCGGGCTATCACGGCGATGAGCAGGATGCGACAAGGCTGCAGAAGGAAGCAGCGCGGATCGGCTATCCGGTCCTGATCAAGGCATCGGCCGGTGGTGGCGGCAAGGGCATGCGCATCGTCGAGGAGCCGGCGGCGTTCACCGAGGCCCTGGCCAGCGCCAGGCGCGAAGCGGCTTCGTCCTTTGGAGACGACCGGGTACTCATCGAGAAATACCTCACGCGCCCGCGGCATATCGAAGTCCAGGTTTTCGCGGATACGCATGCAAAGTGCGTCTATCTGTTCGAACGCGACTGTTCGGTGCAGCGCCGCCACCAGAAAATCCTCGAAGAGGCGCCTGCGCCGGGCATGACCATGGAGCGACGTGGCGAGATGGGTACGGTGGCAGTCGCCGCTGCAAAAGCAGTAGGTTACGTTGGGGCGGGGACGGTCGAGTTCATTGCGGACGAAGACGGTGGCTTCTATTTCATGGAGATGAACACGCGCCTGCAGGTCGAGCATCCGGTCACTGAAATGATCACGGGCCTGGACCTGGTCGAATGGCAGTTGCGGGTTGCTGCCGGCGAGCCGCTGCCGCTGGCGCAGGAGGACCTGAAGATCAGGGGTCATGCCATTGAGGCCCGCATTTACGCGGAAGACCCGGCAAAAGGATTCCTGCCGACGGCCGGCCGCATCGCGCACCTGCGCCAGCCGCCGCAGTCGCCGCATGTGCGGGTCGACAGCGGGGTGCAGGCGGGCGATGAGGTCGGCGTGCACTACGATCCGATGATCGCCAAGCTCATCGCCTGGGATTACGACCGTCCGTCCGCCCTGCAGCGCCTGCATGCCGCATTGGGCGAGTTCGAGGTCGCCGGGCTGACAACCAATCTTTCCTTTCTCTCCCGGGTGGTCGCCCATCGCGCCTTTGCGCTAGCGCACGAGGCGCCGGGGCTGCTCGACACCGGTCTCATCGAACGCAACCGCAGCGAGCTGTTCCCTGCAGTTGCAGTCGCATCCGATGCCGTACTTGCGGTTGCGGTGCTGAGCGAACTGTTGCGGGTCGATCGCGAGGCAGCGGACATTGCCGCGAAGTCCAGCGACCCGCATTCGCCCTGGCATTCACGCGATGCCTGGCGCCTGAACGAGGACAATCACCATACCTTCGTTTTTCTGGACGCCGGTACGCGCATCGGGATCATCGCGCACTATCGCGCAGCCGGTTACGAGCTGGAACTCCCGGGCGGACGCATGCTGGTGAGCGGCGAGGCGGGCGACGACGGGACGATGACGGCCGACCTTGCGGGAACGCGGTTGCGGGCGACCGTCGTACACCATGGCTCGGCATTGACGGTGTTTGCCAGCGGGACCAGCCATCGCCTCGAATTCGAGAAGGTGGCGACGATCGAGGAAGAGGATCCTTCCGGCAGGCTGGTCTCGCCGTTGCCTGGCAGCGTGATCCAGGTGCTGGTCGGCGCCGGCGATGCGGTGGCAAAAGGCCAGCCCCTGATGATCGTGGAGGCGATGAAAATGGAGCACACCATATCGGCGCCGCGAGCGGGCAAGGTGAGGCAGATATACTTCACTGCCGGCGAACAGGTCGCCGAAGGGGCGCAGCTCCTGGAATTTGAAGCCGCCGCGGGAGGCAACGCATGAAATATCCGAAGCGCGTGAAACTGGTGGAAATGGGCCCCCGCGACGGGCTGCAGAACGAACCGGGATCGGTTTCCACCGATGTAAAGGTCGAACTGGTAGACCGGCTTTCCGATGCCGGCTTTGCCTCCATCGAAGCGGGGAGCTTCGTCTCCCCCAAGTGGGTGCCGCAGATGACGGACACGGCGGAGGTGATGGCCCGCATCCGCCGCAAGCCCGGCGTTTCATATCCGGTGCTGGTGCCCAACATGAAAGGCCTGGAAGGCGCGCTTGCGGCGAAGGCCGGCGAAGTTGCAATTTTCGCGGCGGCGACCGAGGCATTTTCCCGGCGCAACACCAACTGTTCCATCGCCGAATCTTTCGACCGCTTCGAGCCGGTATGCAAGGCCGCCCTCGACAACGGGCTGCTGGTGCGGGGTTACGTCTCGGTGGTGCTCGGCTGCCCTTATGAAGGTGAGGTAAAACCCGAGGCAGTAGCCGACGTATCGAAACGGCTGTTTGACCTCGGTTGCTACGAAGTCTCGCTCGGCGACACCATCGGCACGGGCACGGCATCCAGGGCGCAGCGCATGATCGAACTGGTCGCAAGGAAGATTCCAGTTGAAAAGCTCGCCGGGCATTTCCACGATACCTATGGCCAGGCCCTGGCGAACATCGTCGCCACCATGGAAATGGGCGTCGCCACGTTCGACAGTTCCGTCGCGGGATTGGGCGGCTGTCCCTATGCGAAGGGCGCTACTGGCAACGTCGCCAGCGAGGATGTGCTCTACCTGCTCGATGGGCTGGGCATCGAGACCGGCGTGGACATGAACCGGCTGCTCGATGCCGCGGATTTCATCTGTGCGCAACTGAAGCGGCCGACGGTTTCGCGCGCCGGCCGCGCCCTGTCCGTGAAGCGCGAAAGGGCAGCCGCTTGAGCATCAAGCCGGCGCAAGTGCCGTCTCCCTGCGTGAATGTCTGCCAGATGGATCCGCAAACCGGCCTTTGCCGCGGTTGCCTGCGCACGCTGGACGAGATCGGAGCCTGGATGGATTACTCGGTGTCCGAAAAACTGGAAGTGCTCGCACGCCTCGATGAGCGGCGCTGGGCGACGCTGGAAGACTGAAGGGACAGAAAACGCAATGGCCTTATCCGCACCTGCCGCACGCAAGCTGATGCATCACCGCCGCGTCGACTGCATGGGTTACCGCCGCGATGACGGGTTCTGGGACATCGAAGGCCATCTGGTCGATACCAAGAGCTACGATCTCAAGGATCTCGACCGCGGCCCGACGCCCGCAGGCCAGCCGCTGCACGAAATGTGGCTGCGCCTCACCGTCGATGACGACCTCAACGTGGTCGACGTGGAAGCGCGGACCGTGTGGGGACCGTACTCGATGTGCGGCGACATCACGCCGAATTTCCAATCGCTCAAGGGCCTCGCCATCAAGGCGGGATGGACGCAGAAAACGCGCGAATTGCTGGGCGGCACCAAAGGCTGCACGCACCTGCTCGAACTGCTCGGCCCAATCGCAACGACGGCCTTCCAGACCGTCTATTCCCTGCGGGAGAAGCGCAACCGGGAACAGGGGGCGCGCAAGCGCCCGGCCCTGATCGATTCCTGTCATGCCTGGGCATCGGACAGCCCGGTGATCGCCAGGCGTTATCCGGAGTTCTATACCGGCCCCAAAAAAGAATTCGCGGGCTGACCGGCGATGAGAACCAAACCCCTTGCCGGCATCCGCGTCCTCGACCTGACCCGCCTGTTGCCCGGCCCCGTCTGTACGCTGCATCTTGCGGACCTCGGTGCCGACGTCATCAAGATCGAAGATACCGGGGCGGGTGATTACGCCCGCACGCTTGGCGGCGAACCGGGAAAGACCGCCCCCGTATTCCTTGCCATCAATCGAAACAAGCGCGCGCTGCGCCTCGACCTCAAGAAGCCCGCCGGCGTGGAGATATTCCTGAAACTGGCAACGGACGCGGATGTGGTCGTGGAAAGCTTCCGGCCGGGCGTGGTCGACCGCCTGGGCGTCGGCTACGCGGCTTGCAGCAAGGTGAATCCGCGCATCGTCTATTGCGCGATTTCCGGCTATGGCCAGACCGGACCGTATCGCGACCTCGCCGGGCACGATGTCAATTACTGCGGCTATGCGGGATTCGTCGACCAGGTCGGCACTGCGGGCGGCGATCCGGCGATACCGAACCTGCAGGTTGCCGATATCCTTGGCGGTGCAGTCGTACCCGCAATGGGAATACTGGCGGCACTGCTCGATGCGCAACGCAGCGGCAAGGGACGTTATGTGGATGTCTCCATGACCGACGGCGTGCTGGCGCACAACCTGCAGGCGTTGGCCGCCGTTGCATCGGGCGGCAAGGTCAAGGAGCGCGGAGCCGACTTCCTCACCGGCCGCGAGCCGTGCTATGCCGTCTACCGGACCTCCGATGGCAAGCACATGGCGGTCGGCGCGCTGGAAAGAAAATTCTGGGAACGCGTCTGCGATGTACTGGAGCGCCCCGACCTGAAGGCCTGCCACTGGGAATTGCGGCAGAAGGATGCGCAATGGGGGCTGGAGGAAACGGGCAGGATCTTTGCGGCGAAACCGCAGAGCCACTGGATCGAAAAATTCTCCGGCGAGGACTGCTGCGTGACACCGGTGCTCAAACTCGAAGAGTGCCTCGACAATCCGCAGTTGCGCGCCCGCGAAATGGTCTCGCGGCAGGATGGCGCGCTGCAATTCGCACCGCCGCTGAAAATGAGTGAATACCAGTTCTCGGTGGAGCGAGCCGCGCCCGAAGCCGGCCAGCACACCGACGAGATCCTGCGCGAAGCAGGTTACGCCGACACCGACATTTCACGCCTGCGCTCCGCGGGCGTCGTCTGAACGCCCGAAGCCGGCCACGCCTCCCTCGGGGCAGACTCGCCACCTTGTCGAGGAGTTCATCCCGGCGCTGATCCGGCGCGCAGCCCCTCGCGGTTCCTTATCCGATTCTTCTGATTCATCACGCTTTTTGGGCGCGGTCGCGCAAGGCCAGCGCCGCGTCTGAATGCTGCACTGCCAATTGATCTTGGCGCAGGGCCGCCTATAACCAAAGCAGGTAACCGGCCTGTGATCTCCAGCGCATGCAGGTCCGGTGACCGCGTTCCGGACAGCCCATCCACCAAAACAAGCGGGAGGAAACATGCAGGACGATTTCGAATTGACCCGAAGACAGTTTCTGAAGCTGGGAGGCGACGCCTTCTTCCTGTCGCTCGTGCTGGGCACCGGTCTCGCGCCGTTTGCCAGGCCGGCATTCGCAGGTGAAATGAAAGTGCTGTCGGACAGCGATGCGAAAACGCTACTTGCGGTTTCGCGCACCTTGTTTCCGCACGACAACGTCGAGGACGGCTATTACATGAATGCGGTCGCGGCAATCGACGCCAAGTGCGAAAGCGATGCAAAAACCCGGGACATGGTGAAGCAGGCCATAGGCAAGCTGAACGGTTCCCTGGGCAAGCCCTATGCCGAAGCCTCGGAAGCCGCGCGCACCGACTTGCTGAAGAGCATGGAGAAGTCGGACTTCTTCGCGCTTGCCTACGGCGAAACCCTCAACAACCTCTACGGCAATCCGGAGATATGGAAGATGTTCGGCTACGAGGGTTCGTCCGTGGAGCACGGCGGCTACCTCGAGCGCGGATTCGACGATATCAACTGGTTGCCGCAGTCCTAAGGGGAGAAGAACAATGGCGAACTTCGACAAAAGCGACGACTCCGTCGTCGTCATCATCGGTTCGGGGGCGGGTGGCGGCACGCTCGGTAACGAACTGGCACAGAAAGGCGTCAAGGTTGTCTGCCTGGAGGCCGGGCCACGGCTCACGCTCGCCGACATCAAGAACGACGTCGGCGAGATGTTCATGAAACTCTCGTGGCTGGATCCGCGCGTCGGCGCCGGCCAGCTCCCTGCCGGATTGCCGGCGTGGATCTGCAAGACCGTGGGCGGCACCACCGTGCACTGGGCGGGAGCCTCGCTGCGCCTGCAGGAGCATGAGTTCAAGACGCTTTCGACATATGGCAAGGTTGCCGGCGCGAATCTGGCGGACTGGCCGATTTCCTATAACGACCTCGCGCCCTATTACGACAAGGCCGAGGACAAGATGGGGACCACCGGGACCGGCGGCCGGCCACGCCTGCCCGGGAACAACAACTACAAGGTACTGGAATACGGGGCACGCAAGATCGGCTACTCCGACGTACACACAGGCAACATGTCGGTGAACTCGGCGGATTACGATGGCCGCCCCAAATGCCAGCAGATCGGTTTCTGCATGAGCGGCTGTGCCATCGGCGCGAAATGGTCGACCCTGTACACCGAACTGCCGAAAGCGGAGGCAACCGGCAACTACGAAGTGCGCCCCGACTCGATGGTGGTCAAGATCAATCACGACGCGTCCGGCAAAGTGACCGGCGTGGTGTATGTGGACAGGGATGGCTCCACCCAGGAGCAGAAGGCCCGCATTGTCTGCGTTGCCGGCAATTCGATCGAGACGCCACGCCTGCTGCTTAACTCCGCTTCAGCGAAGTTTGGCGCCGGCCTGGCCAATTCCTCGGGGCAGGTCGGAAGGAACTACATGGCCCACATGACCGGCGCGGTGTACGCGATGATGCCCGGTGAAGTGTCGATGCATCGCGGTACCCAGATGGCGGGCATCATAAAGGACGAGTCGGTTCACAAGCCGTCGCGCGGATTCGCGGGTGGCTACGAACTCGAAACCATTCCCGCCTTCGGTTTTCCGGGTTTTCCGAGCTACGCCAAGCCCGGCGGCTGGGGGCGCGAGTACGCGCAGGACATCGAGAAGTATCGCAATGGCGCGGGCCTCTGGATCGTTGGCGAGGACCTGCCCCAGGAGAGCAACCGCGTTACCCTCAGTCCCACGGTCAAGGACAAGAACGGCATGCCGGTCGCGCATGTGTACTACAAGGATCATCCGAACGACACCGCGATGCGCAATCACGCGTTCAGGCAATCCACCGCCCTCTACGAAGCAGCGGGTGCAAGGAAAGTCTACACGCGCATGCCGTTTCCATCCACGCACAACATGGGGACGTGCAGGCAAAGCGCGAAACCGGGTGACGGCGTCTGCAATGGGTTCGGGCAAACCCACGATGTGAAGAATCTGTTCATTTCCGACGGCAGCCAGTTCACCACCAGTGCGGCGGAAAATCCGACGCTCACCATTGTTGCCCTGGCGATCCGGCAGGCGGACTACATTGCAGACCAGATGAACCAGCGCAGCATCTGATCGCAGGCCGGTTCATGTGCGACGGGGCGCGATTGCGCCCCGTTTTCTTGCGGCAAAGTCCCGCCGTCAGTCTTCGGCGTCGGGATAGATCCAGTAGTTGACCGTGTCCGCGTGCGAGCCCATCCAGTTGCGGGCCGCATCGCGCGGCGACATTTTCTGCACGTTGACCAGGTAATCCATCTCGGTGACGGCGCGCACCGAGAGCGACATGCGCTGCAAGGCCTTCCAGGACCTGGCATCGATCTTCGAGCGCAGGTCCTTGTGCGCGACCAGCCATGCGGTGTCGCTACCGCCGAGCAACTTCTTCGGTTCGTCGAGGATGCGCAGCTTGTGCGCCTTGTTCAGGTACTGCGGCTGCCACAGGGGCATGACGAACCAGCGCTTGGCGGCAACGTTTTCGTTGAAGTTCGCAATCCAGTCGGCGGGCTTGCCAGGCATCAGCTTGTAGCCGGATTCTTCGAGGCCATACTCGGCGAAAATCTTTTTCGACCCGATCATCAACCCGGAGTCAGCGCCCGGTCCGCGGATCTCCTTCTGCATTTTTTCCGCGACCGCCGGCTTGCGAAGATCGGCTACGTTGCCCACGTCGCTTGCGGGGATGAAGTCCGGCACTGCCCAGAACAGCCTGGCGTCCTCGTAGAGCGCCACGACCTTCACGGTACTGTCCTTGTATTCCTCCCAGTACTGCGCATGTGCATTCGGCAGCCATGCGGCGACGAACAGGTCCACCTCGCCATTGCCAAGCAGGGGGTAGACCTGGGCGTGGCTGCCTTTCTTCACGGCCACGTTGTAACCCATGCGTTCCAGCACCTGCTGCACCAGGCTGGCGGTGACTTCATAGAAGGAAAGATCGACATGTCCGAGCGTGACCACGCCGCCGGCATTGGCCTGCACGGAGCACAGGAGCAGAAGGGCGGCGATCGAAGTGCGCAAGCGTTGTCTGAGTGGATTCATGTTTGTAAGCATTTGTGAGCGGCAGCGAAAAGGCGCATGCGGAGGGACAGCATTCTAACCAATCCGTTCGCGGACACGTCCTCTTGATGCGTGCCACCGCCATGTTGCGATTGATTGAAGCTGCAATTACACTGCGCCGTCATGGGTAAATCGCTGGAATCCGCGAAAGGATCGACCTGGGCGTTGTTCCTGACCGCGCATGCCGTTCTCGTCGAGAAGATCGAGGAGCGCCTCGGTGCGGCCGCCATGCCGCCGTTCGGCTGGTACGACGTCCTGTGGGGGCTGGAGCGCGCCGATGGCCAGCGCTTGCGCATGCACGAGCTTGCCGAGAAGACCGTCATTTCGCGCAGCAACCTGACGCGCCTGGTCGACCGGCTTGAGGCGGCGGGCCTGGTAGCGCGGGAACGCGCGCCGGAGGATCGTCGTGGCGCATTTGCCGTGCTCACGGCGGAGGGAAAAGCCATGCGCAGGAAAATGTGGCCGGTCTATTCCGCCGCGATCAGGGAGTTCTTCGAGGATCACATCAGCGAGCAGGAAGCCGCGGACTTCGGCGCAGCGCTGCGGCGGATCCTGAAGGCGGCACGCGCCGAAAAGGGCGTATAAAAAATGGGGCGCGCAGCGCCCCGTTCCAAACCCTGTCCTGCGCGCATCTCAACTCAACGGCTGCATCACGATCTTCCGGTAGGCAGGACGCATTCCCAGCAATTCGAACCAGCGCTGCAGATTCGCGAGTTCCGGTCGCTCGATGGGCAGGCTTACCCAGCGCCAGATCGCGCAACCCAGCGGGATGTCACCCACCGTCAGCGCATCGCCGACGATGTAGCTGCGGTTGCGCAGGTGCGCATCCAGATAGCCGAGGATCTCCGCGGTCTTCAGCCGCGATTCCTCCATCGCGGCATCATCGCGCTGGTCGACCGGCGTGCGCACGAGATTCCAGAACAGTGGCCTGAATGCCGGCCAGAACGTTGTGTTCTGCCAGTCCATCCAGCGGTCCGCCTCGGCGCGGACCTTCAGGTCTTCCGGCCAGAGCTTGCCCGCGCTGTGTTTCGCGGCGAGGTAGCGGACGATTGCGTTCGATTCCCAAAGCACGAACCCGTCATCCTCGATGGTCGGGACCAGGCCGTTGGGATTGAGGTTGCGATATTGCTGCGTGTTGACCACGCCGAAACTGCCGCCGGCATCGACGCGCTCGTAGGGCACCTCCATTTCCTCGCAGCACCAGAGCGCCTTCTGTACGTTGATCGAGTTGTCGCGACCCCAGATCCTCAGCATGACCCCTCCCCCGTATTGCTGCTCCTGTTCAAGTTCCGGCGCCGAGCTCCTGCAGCGCCGAGTCGATCAGTCGGCGCGAAATGCTTATCTTGCCTGGCAAGGCCTGCGGCAGCCGGTCTGCCGTGAACCAGCCGGCTGCTTCGATTTCCGTCGGATCCGGCGTAATTTCACCGCCGGCGTAGTCCGCGTAGAACGCTATCATCAGTGAATGCGGGAACGGCCACGGTTGGCTGGCAAAGTATCGCGGGTTCCTGATATCGATGCCCACTTCCTCTTTCACTTCGCGCGCCAGTGTCTGTTCGAGCGTCTCACCCGGCTCGACGAAGCCGGCGAGCGCGCTGTACATGCCGGGCGGGAAATGCGGCGAGCGGGCCAGCAGCAGTTCGTTGCCCCTTCGCACCAGCGCCATGACGGCAGGTGCGATGCGGGGATAGTGGACCTGGCCGCAACTGGGGCATTCGCGCGCGCGTTCGTTCAAGCGATGCCGGGTTGGCGTTCCACAGCGCCCGCAAAACTGGTGCGAGCGATCCCAATCGACGATCTGGAATGCGCGTCCTGCCAGTGCGAAAAGTGAATCGTCGATCGCGCCAAACAGCGCGCGCAATCCAGACAGCTGCATTCCGGTTGGCGGAGCGGAGTCCTCGCGCAGTTCGCAGGCGTAACAATGCTGTTCGCCGAGGACGCCCAAGTACTGGCTGCGGGTGGCGACCAGGCCCAGTTCGCCGGGATCCGCTGCGCTCGGCAGACGCGAGCCGGCGTCGTCGCGCAATACCAGCATCTGCGCACCCTGGAAGGCAAACCACAATGCGGGTCCGTTCCGATCCGCCGGCGGATTGACCAGCGCCGTAAACCGATCGGGTGTGGACAGGACCATCATTATTTTTTGGGCATGTACAAGTCGGTGATGGTGCCTTCGGCGATCTCGGCGGCAAACATCGAAGTCTCCGACAAGGTCGGATGCGCGTGGATCGTCAGCGCGATGTCTTCCGCGTCCGCCCCCATCTCCAGGGCAAGCACCGTTTCGGCAATGAGTTCGCCGGCATTGGGGCCCACCATACCCGCACCCAGCAGGCGGCGCGATTTCTTGTCGAGGATAAGCTTGGTCATGCCTTCGTCGCGTGCCATGGCACGGGCACGTCCGCTCGCAGCCCAGGGGAACGAAGATTTTTCGATTTCAATTCCCTCTGCCTTGGCCTGGATCTCGGTCAGGCCCATCCAGGCGATCTCCGGATCGGTGTAGGCGACAGACGGGATGGTGCGCGCATCGAATGCGGCCTTGTGTCCCGCGATCACTTCGGCCGCGATCTTGCCTTCATAGCTGGCCTTGTGCGCCAGCATCGGGTCACCGACGATGTCGCCGATCGCATGGATGTGCGCGACATTCGTCCGTTGCTGCTTGTCGACCGGTATGAAGCCGCGTTCGTTGACGGCCACGCCAGCCGCTTCTGCGCCGATGGCTTTGCCATTCGGGCGCCGGCCTACCGCGAGCAACACGCGATCGTAAACCTGGGGAGGCGGCGCGTTTTCACCTTCGAAGGTGGCTTTGAGCCCCTCCTTCTGCGCTTCCAGCTTCGTCACCTTGGTCTTGAGGTAAATACCCTCGTAACGTTTTTCAATGCGCTTCTGCAGCGGCCGCACCAGGTCGCGATCGGCGCCGGGGATCAGGCCGTCGAGGAGTTCCACCACCGTGACTTTCGAACCGATGCCGTCATACACGCAGGCCATCTCGAGTCCGATGATGCCCCCGCCGATGACCAGCAGGCGTTTTGGAATGTCCTTCAGATCGAGCGCCGACGTGGAGTCCAACAAGCGTGGATCGTCGTAGGGCAGGCCCGGAATCCTGGCTGACTGCGAGCCCGCGGCGATGATCGCATGGTCGAAGGATACTTTCTTGACGCCGTCGGGCGTCTTCACTTCGATCATGTGCGGGGAGGTGAAGGTGCCCGTGCCCTGCACGACCGTGACCTTGCGCTGCTTGGCCAGTCCGGAAAGCCCGCGAATGGATTTTTCGACCACGCTGCCCTTCCAGTCGCGCAGCTTGTCGAGCTCGATCCTGGGTTTGCCGAACACCACGCCGAAGTGACTCATTTCATCAGCCTCTGCAATCACGCGCGCCGCGTGCAGCAGTGCCTTTGACGGAATGCATCCAACGTTCAGGCAGACGCCGCCAAGCGCGGGATAGCGTTCGATGAGTACGGTCTGCTTGCCGAGATCGGCCGCGCGAAACGCAGCCGTGTAGCCGCCGGGACCGGATCCCAGCACCATGACCTCGGCGTGGATGTCGCCCTTGACGACAGGGGTGGCGGCGGGGGCGGCGGGCGCCGGGACATTTGCGGCTGGCGCGGGTGCAGGCCTGGGCGCTTGCGCTTTCTGCGCAGGTGCCGGGACCGGTTGGGCGGGAGCATCGGCTTTCGCCGCCGCCGCACCTTCGAGCAGCAGGATGAGGCTGCCCTGGGAGACCTTGTCGCCGACCTTGATCTTCAGTTCCTTGACGGTGCCGGCCACGGGTGCCGGGACTTCCATCGTGGCCTTGTCGGATTCCAGCGTGACCAGCGCATCTTCCTTGTTGACCGCGTCCCCCGGCTTGACCAGCACCTCGATTACCGGGATGCCCTTGAAATCGCCGATATCGGGGACTTTCACCTCGATCACATTGCTCATGAAGCTCCTCGTATTGTTTTTCTTGCCGCGGGTGTTGCGGAAGTCTACTGGCGGATCTGCCCGTCGCCGAGCACGATGAACTTGAGGGACGTCAGGCCTTCCAGTCCGACGGGACCGCGCGCATGCAGCTTGTCCGTGGATATTCCGATCTCCGCTCCCAGCCCGAACTCGAAGCCGTCGGCAAAGCGCGTGGAGGCATTGACCATGACCGACGCGGAATCGACTTCGCGCAGGAAGCGGCGGGCACGGGTGAAGTCCTCGGTGACGATGGCATCGGTGTGCTGCGAGCCGTAGACGGTGATATGGTCGATGGCCTGATCGAGTCCGTCCACGATCCGTATTGCCAGGATCGGGCCAAGATATTCGCTGTACCAGTCCTCCTCGGTCGCGGCTTTCATCTGCGGGACGATCGCGCGCGATGCAGCATCGCCGCGTAGTTCGACACCTTTGCCCAGGTAGATTTTCGCCAGCGGCGGCAGCACGTGAGGGGCAATGTCCTTGTGCACCAGCAAGGTTTCCATGGTGTTGCAGGTGCCGTAACGCTGGGTCTTGGCGTTGTCGGCGATGCGAATCGCCTTGTCCATGTCGGCGCGATCGTCGATGTAGACATGGCAGACCCCGTCCAGGTGCTTGAGCACCGGAATGCGCGATTCGCTGGAGACGCGCTCGATCAGGCCCTTGCCGCCGCGCGGCACGATGATGTCGACGTAGTCCTTCATGGTGATGAGTTCACCGACCGCGGCGCGGTCGGTGGTCTCGATCACCTGCACCGAGGCTTCGGGAAGGCCGGCGCTGCGCAGACCCTCGTGAACGCAGGCCGCGATGGCCTGGTTCGAATGGATGGCTTCGGAGCCGCCGCGCAGGATCGCGGCATTGCCGGATTTGAGGCACAGGCCGGCTGCATCCGCCGTCACGTTCGGGCGCGATTCATAAATGATTCCGACCACGCCGAGGGGCACGCGCATCCTGCCGACCTGGATGCCGGAAGGACGATAGCTCATGGCGGAGATCTCGCCGACCGGGTCGGGCAGCGCCGCGATTTCGCGCAGGCCTTGCGCCATGGTGGTCACGCTCTTCGGCGACAGCGTCAACCGATCGACCATTGCGGCTTCAAGGCCCTTGGCCCTGGCCGCCTCGACATCCTTGCGATTGGCGTCAAGCAGGCGCGCGACATCGCGCTCGATGGCGTCCGCCATCGACAGCAACGCCCGGTTTTTCGCGGCGGTTTCGGCTTTGGCCATGTCGCGCGATGCTGCACGCGCAGCGCGGCCTACCGAATGCATGTAAGACTGGATGTCCACCCTGGAATTTATCCTCTGATGCCCGCGCCGATTTTACCCCTATTCGGCGGCGACCGGCCCTCACCGGGAGGTGCCATCAGGCCGATTCCGATCTGCATCAACGCATCCCAGACGTCGCCTGTTGCGAGGCCCTTGATCATCCGGTCCGCGGCTGCAGCCTGGCCGAGGGCGCCGAGCAATTGCGCGGAAGTCAGGCGCCGCAGCGCACCGGGCAGGAGATCCTGGCGCGGCCCCCACACGCGGGCATCGCGCATTGCTTGCGCGATCGGTTGGCCGGCATCGAGGGCGGCACGGACTTTGGCCATGGCGCGGGCTTCTTCGGCGATGGCCCACAGGACCAGCGGCGCGGCGACGCCTTCCCCCTGCAAACCGTCCATCATGCGCACGAAATGGGCCCGTTCCCCCTTCAGCAGGGCCGGGCCGATCTCGAACACGTCGTAGCGCGCGACGTCCAGCACCGCATTCTTGACGTCGTCGAACGGCAGCGGCCCTTCGGGAAAGAGCAGGGCCAGTTTCTGCAGTTCCTGGAACGCGGCCATCAGGTTGCCCTCGACGCGGCTCACCAGGAACGCCAGCGTACGCGCGTCGGCTGTCTGCTTCTGCCGGGCCAGGCGCTCGGACAGCCAGCCGGTCAGCTTTTCCCTTCTCACGGCCGCGGCATGCACCGTGACGCCCGCGGCATCCAGCGCCTCGAACCATTTCGACGCCTGCGTCTGCCGGTCCAACCCGGGCAGCGAAATCATGACCAGCGTGTCTTCGGGCAGTCGCGCTGCAAGTTTCTGCAACGCCTCACTGCCTTCCTTGCCGGGTTTGCCAGTGGGAATGCGCAGGTCGAGAACCCGTTTCGGCGCGAACAACGACAGGCTGTTGCCGAGCATTGCGAGTTCGCCCCAGTCGAATCCGGTCTCCGCGATCAGCACGCGCCGCTCATCGTAGCCCTGGGCCAGGGCCGCCGCGCGCAGTTTGTCCGCCGCTTCGAGCGCCAGCAGCATTTCATCGCCGACAATGGTGTAAAGGGGCTTGAGCCCGCGACCCAGATGTTGCGGCAACTGCTCCGAATCAATGCGCATGCGTGATGGCGTTCATAAAATACGGGTGTGTGCCGGGGACAACTCGAGGCCCGCTTCGTCGATCTTGCGGCGCACGAACTCGCGCACGTTCGCGTCCAGTTCCCCAGACCGCAAGTCGAACTCGGCCGCGATTCCGCCGGCGGCGAAGCGGCCGTCCGTCACCATGATTGGCGACATGTTCTTGACCGGGGTGTGTTCGCCCTCGTCGATCCGGCGATGGAGGAATCCGCCCGCATCGCTCCACACGAGCACGCGTTCGTTGCCCGTGCGTTCGTAGCAAAGCTGGAATGCGATGACGTGCCCCGCCAGCCCTGTCCAGACGAAAAGGTCGAAGTAATCGTCCTGGAACCAGGCGCGTTCCCTGGACTCGTCATCCTGGCGCACGCCGCGGATCTTCTGCAGCATTGGCGTTCAGCGATTCATCCGGGCGAGGAGCTGCTCGAGCTTCTCCGGATCGTCGCTCTTGAGCATTTTCTGGGTCAGCACCATGACTTCGCCGAGGTCGGACTTGAGCACCTGCTGCTTGACCGAAAGCAGGTGAGCCGGATGCATGGAGAACTGGCGCAGTCCGAAGCCCAGCAACACGCGGGTGAGGCGGACGTCGCCCGCCATCTCGCCGCAGACCGCGACAGGCACGTTCACCCGGTTGGCGCTGCGGATGATGTGCGCGACCAGGTTGAGCACGGCAGGATGCAGCGGATCATAAAGATGGGCCACGGTATCGTCGGAGCGATCGATCGCAAGCGTGTACTGGATCAGGTCGTTGGTGCCGATCGACAGGAAATCCAGCTTGCGGGTGAACGTCGACAGGGACAGTGCCGCGGCGGGTATCTCGATCATGCCGCCGACTGGGGTTTTCTTGTCATAAGCGAGGCCGTCCTCGTCGAGACTGAGTTTGGCTTCGTCTATCAGGTGCAGGGTCTGGTTGATCTCGTGCGCCGATGAAAGCATCGGGATCAGGATTCGTACCTTGCCGAAGTGCGATGCCCGCAGGATTGCGCGCAGCTGCCGGTGAAACATCAGCGGCTCCGCCAGGCACAGCCGGATGGCGCGCAGACCCAGTGCGGGATTGGGCGCCACGCGTTCCGCGGCGTCGATCTGCTTGTCCGCGCCGAGGTCGAAGGTGCGGATGGTCACCGGCCGGCCGTCCATTTCCTCGACCACGCGGCGGTAGGCCTCGAACTGCTCCTCCTCGTCGGGAAGGTCGCCGCGGTTCAAATAGAGGAATTCGGTGCGGAACAGGCCGACGCCGTCGGCGCCGTTCTCCCTGGCGCCGGCGACATCGTCGGGAAGCTCGATATTTGCGTGCAGTTCGACACTGGTGCCATCGAGCGTCGTGGTTTTGGTTTTCTTCAGTCGCTTGAGCTTGGCGCGCTCCAGCTCCAGCTGTTCGCCGCGCAGCTTGTATTCCGCCAGCACGGTCTTGTCGGGATTGATGATGACGACGCCATTGTTGCCGTCGACGATCAGGACCTCGTTCTCCCGGATCAGCGTGCGCGCCTGGTGCAGGGCCACCACCGACGGGATATTAAGGCTGCGCGCGACAATGGCGGTGTGCGATGTCGCGCCGCCGACATCGGTGATGAAGCTGGCGAACTGGTGTCCCTTGAACAGGATCACGTCCGCGGGCGACAGGTCGTGGGCGACCAGAATGCTGTTTTCCTCGGGCGTGCTGCGGTCGAGCAGCTGCCCCGGGCGACCCATCAGCGCCTTGAGCACGCGTTCGACCGCCTGGATGACATCGGACTTGCGGTCGCGCAGGTAGCCGTCCTCGATGCGCTCGAACTGTTCGATGAGCGCTTCCATCTGCAGCTTCAGCGCCCATTCGGCATTGCACTGCCGGGTTTCGATGAGCTGTTTCGGCGCTTCCGACAAGGTCGGATCGTCGATGATCATCAGGTGCAGGTTGAGGAAGGCCTCGAATTCGGCCGGCGCACCGACGGGAATGTGCTGCGCCAGCGAGGCGAGTTCCGCGCGCGCGGTGACGATGGCTGCATCGAACCGTGCCTTCTCCTCGGGAATTCGCGACTTCGGGATTTCGTAGTGCGCGACTTCGAGCTGCGCGTGCGACACCAACTGGGCATGCCCGATGGCGATGCCGCCTGAAACGCCGATGCCGTGGATGGTGAAGCTCATAAATAACGGGGGACGAGGTACGAGGTACGAGGGCCGAGGGGAAGCGCGTTGTTCACTCAGTCCTCGTACCTCGGCCTTCGCGCCTGTTCTATTCCCCTTCTCCGAATTTGTCGTTGATGAGCTGGACCAGCGCCAGCATGGCATCGGCCTCGTCCACGCCATCGGTCTCGATGACGATTACCGCGCCCTTGGCGGCGGCCAGCATCATCACGCCCATGATGCTCTTGGCGTTGACCTTGCGGCCTTCGCGCGATACCCACACCTCGGCAGTGAATTTTCCCGCGAGCTGGGTGAGTTTCGCCGAGGCGCGGGCGTGCAGGCCCAGCTTGTTGCTGATCTCAATTTCCTGTTGCTGCATTTTTCATCTGTGCCATCGGCATTTGCATTACGCCTTCGATTCCACCGGATATGGCCTTGGCGATGACCGTTCTCAAGGGCTCCGTGCGATAAGTCAGCGCACGCACCAGCATCGGCAGGTTCACTCCGGCCACGCCCTCGACCTTGCCGGGAATCAGCAGCCGGCCGGTGATGTTGCTCGGGGTCGCGCCATACACATCGGTCAGGATCAGCACGCCGCTGCCCTGGTCGAGGCTGCGGACCAGCTTGATCGCCTGCGGCAGCACCAGTTGGGGATCGTCGTGGATGCTCACGCCGATCTGCGTCAGGTGCGGCGGGCGGCTGCCCATGACATGACTGGCGCAATGGATAAGGCTTTCACCCAGCGTGCCGTGGGCGATGATCAGAATTCCAACCATGGATCCGTAAGGCTGACCGGTAACAATGGCGATTCTACCTATGTCGGTCAAATGAGGGAGGACGGTGAGTGGCGGGCAGAGCCTGTGTTTGCCCCGGGACGCCGCTTTTCATAGTCTTTCCAGCGCATCGATCATCAGCGCGGCCACGTTGAAGCCGGTCTGGTCGGCGATTTCACGCATGCAGGTCGGGCTGGTGACGTTCACTTCAGTCAACCAGTCGCCAATGACATCGAGCCCGACCAACAGTAGTCCCTGCGCCTTGAGTTCGGGACCCAGCGCTTCGGCGATTTCACGATCGCGCGCGGTCAGCGGCTGCGCCACCCCGGTGCCGCCTGCGGCCAGATTGCCTCGCGTCTCACCCAGTTTCGGGACGCGCGCCAGGGAATAGGGCACCGCCTTGCCATCGATGACCAGCACCCGCTTGTCTCCCTTGGTGATCTCGGGAATGAAGCGCTGCGCCATCACGGTGCGGCGGCCGTGCTGTGTCAGGGTTTCGATCACGACGCTGACGTTGAAGTCCTTGCCGTGGAGCCGGAATATCGAAGCGCCGCCCATGCCGTCCAGCGGTTTGAGGATTACATCGTCGTGTTCGGCGAGGAATTCACGCAACAGCGCGTCGTCGCGCGTCACCAGGGAAGGCACGGTGAATCGGGAAAACTTCGCGATCGCGAGTTTTTCATTGTTGTCCCGCACGGCCCGCGGGCTGTTGATCACCCGCGCGCCCTGCTTTTCGGCCAGTTCCAGCAGGTAGGTGCTGTAGATGTACTCCATGTCGAAAGGCGGATCCTTGCGCATCATCACCGCGTCGAATTGCTCCAGCGGTACGGCTTTGCGTTCGCCTGCGCGATACCAGTCCTTGTCATCCCCGGTGAGCGTCAGGTCGCGTGCATAGCCGACGACCCTGTCTTCGCGCCAGACCAGGTTTTCCTGCTGCATCTCCGCCAGCGTGTGACCGCGGGCAACGGCCTCACGCATCATCGCGTAGGAGGAATCCTTGTAAGTCTTTATTTCCTCGAGCGGGTCGAGGATGAAGGCGATCTTCATTCCGCTCGCTTCCGGCGGTCATTGGCAAGTCTTCCGGTCGGGGCGAAACCGGGGCCGTCGGGGAAATGTCTCGGAGCCTGGAAATTCATGTGTGTCAAAGAGTTGAAGTCGTCCGGATTGTAGCAGACGGGTCTGTGCCGCCGCCCTTTCACCGGGCCGGGATTTGTTTCCTGATAATTAACAAAGATTCCCTTAGGTGTTGACTTCAGGCGCCAGAAAATTCACCATGGTTGCCAATCCCCACGCCACAAAATTCACCCGTTCCTCTGCCATGCCCTTCCGATTATTGCGTTTTGCCGGGGCCTCCCATTACCCGGAGGGGCGCATGTTTCGCACCCACGAGACCCTGCAGCCCAGCTATGACGCCGTAGTCATCGGCGCCGGAGGGCACGGGTTAGCGGCTGCTTACTATCTCTCCAGGGACCACGGAATAAGGAATGTCGCGGTATTGGAGAAAGGGTATATCGGGGGTGGCAACACCGGGCGCAACACCACGATCATCCGCTCCAATTACCTGACGCCCGAAGGTGTGGCCTTCTACGATGAGTCGGTCCGGCTTTGGCGCGACCTCGCGGCCGACTTCGACCTGAACCTGTTTTATTCCACACGCGGCCATTTCACCCTGGCCCACACCGACTCCGCCGTGCGCACCATGCGCTGGCGGGCCGAGGTCAACAAGCACCTCGGCGTGGACAGCGAACTGGTCGGACCGGGGGAGGTGGAGAAGGCCTGCCCGCAGAT
>Ga0190274_10000686_pt1 | contig 19827 bp, 17 predicted proteins | sample Popmic531T_FD_133002 | JGI IMG/M metagenome (GOLD analysis project Ga0190274, IMG submission 133002) | Populus adjacent soil microbial communities from riparian zone of Yellowstone River, Montana, USA - 531 T | ecosystem: Environmental > Terrestrial > Soil > Riparian zone | place: USA: Montana... | reverse complement strand
GACTTTGCCCAGTCGATCTACAACACGATCCTGAACCAGTTGAAATTGAAGGCCGCCGTGGGCAAGCTCACCGAAGCGGACCTGGCCGACATCAATTCACTGCTCAGGGATAACGGGAAATAATGGATCGCGGACTCTTCGCCTTGATCGCGCGCAGCGGCTTCATTGCGGCCCTGTCGATCCTTGCAGCCCTCGCCGGCTGCAAGCGCGAAGATGTGCGCAGTTTCCAGGGTATCACCGAGGTCGAATACGTGCGCCTCGCAGCCCCGCATTCGGGCAATCTCGCCACGCTTTCCGTCAAGCCCGGTACCCGGGTCTCCGAAGGCACGCCGGTATTCTCGGTGGTGCAAGCCGAAGATGCCTCCGCGCACCAGGACGCCGCGGAGCGCCTGGCGCAGCTGCAGAAGCAGCGCAAGGGCGCGTCGCCCGATGCGAAGTCCATGGACAGCCTCAATATCGAAGTCGCAGAGGCGCAATGGAAGCTCTCGCAGAAGTCTGCGAACTCGCCTGCCGACGGCGTCGTGGTGGAAACGCTGTATGCGAAGGGTGACTGGGTGCCGGCCGGTGCGCCGGTGGTCGCCATCCTGCCGGTGGACAAGATCAAGGTGCGTTTCGCGGTGCCCCTCGAGGTTGCCGCGCATCTGCAGCACGGACGCAGTGTGACGCTAGTATGCGAAGGTTGCAGCGAGACCGTGGATGCCACCATCATCTACGTGTCGCCGTTCGCGTTTGCCGACGGGGAGAAGGATCCCGACGCGCTGCGCTACACGGTGGAAGCACGTCCCGCGGCCGACCAGGCCGCCATGCTGAAACCGGGACGGCCCGTAACCGTAATTCTTTAACCATCCATTCGCCGCGAACGCGGTGGACTTCCCGGATCAAACCATGATTCGAATTATTGAACACGGGATGCCGAACCGATCCGGGATTCGCATCGCAGGGGTGCTGGGTGTGCTTGCCGCCCTCACCGCATGCGGCAAGGAAGAAGCCAAGGCGCCCGAAGCGCGCCTGGTCAACGTAGTGCGCGTTCAGCCGGCGTCGGGCAACGGCGAAGTCGCCTATTCCGGTGACGTGCGGGCCCGCTATGAAACAAATCTCAGTTTCCGGGTGGCGGGAAAGATCGTCGCGCGCAATGTGGAAGTCGGCACGGTCGTGAAGGCCGGCGAAATTCTTGCCAGACTCGATCCGGAAGACCAGAAGTTGAACGCACAGGGCGCACAGTCGCAACTGGCGGCCGCGCAATCGGAATACGACCAGCTCAAGGCCGAGCTCGAGCGCTATGCGGATTTGTACAAGAAGGAATTCATCAGCAAGGCCGACTACGACCGCCGCCTGAGTTTATTCAATGTCGCGCAGGCGAGGCTGGATCAGGCCAAGGCGCAGTTGTCGGTTACCCAGAATCAGACCGGCTATACGGCACTGGGCGCGGATCATGCCGGCGTGGTGACGGCAATCCAGGCGGAGGTCGGCCAGGTCGTGGCGGCCGGACAGATCGTGATGAAACTTGCTCGTACCGACGACAAGGAAGTCATGATCAGCATTCCCGAGAACCGGCTCGCCGAGCTGGGCGGATCGAGGGAGATTGCCATCACGCTATGGGCCAGCCCCGCCTCCAGGTACAGGGGCAAGGTGCGTGAAATCAGTCCGTCTGCGGATCCGGTGACGCGCACCTATGCCGCGAAGATTTCCGTGCTCAATCCCGACACGGCGATGAAGCTGGGCATGACTGCCAATGTTTACCTGAGGGGCGTGCAGCGGGGCGCTTCGGCCATGCTGCCGGCGACCGCGCTGTTCCAGCAGGGCGGCAAGGCGGCGGTATGGGTGGTGGACGCCGCCGCCAGCACGGTAAAGCTGGTTCCGGTCGAGGTCGGCGAATACGTCGAGGACAAAGTGGCCATCACCGGCGGCCTGAAACAGGGCGACGTGGTGGTGAAGGCCGGCGTGCACAAACTGTTCGACGGCGAAAAAGTCCGCATCGCGGAAGAGCCAGGCAGCGCAAGCGACCCGGCCAGGGAGCCTGCCAGGGAGGCAGCAAAGTGAAAGGCCCCAACGTTTCCGAATGGGCCCTGGAGCACCAGTCACTGGTGCTCTTTTTTATGCTTGCGCTGGCTGCGGCCGGTCTGTTCTCGTACTTCAAGCTGGGCCAGGCAGAGGACCCTGACTTCACGTTCAAGGTGATGGTGGTGCGGGCGATCTGGCCTGGTGCGTCGCCGGCGGAAATGGAGGAGCAGGTCACCGAGCGGCTGGAGAAGAAGCTGCAGGAAACCCCGTACCTCGACAACCTGCGCTCCTATACCAAGACCGGCGAAACCACCATTTTCGTCACGCTGAAGGACTCCACCCCCCCGCGTGAAGTGGCGGGCGTCTGGTACCAGGTCCGCAAGAAAATCGGCGACATCCACCAGACCTTGCCCACCGGCGTGTTCGGGCCGTTCTTCAACGACGAATTCGGCGATGTCTTCGGCAACCTCTACGCGTTCACCGGGGACGGCTTTTCATATGCCGAACTGAAGGACTACGCCGAAGACGTACGCCGCGCGATCCTGCGTGTGCCCAACGTCGCCAAGGCCGAACTGCTCGGTGAGCAGGAGGAAAAGATCTACGTCGAGATCTCTCATCGCAAGCTTGCCAATCTGGGCATCGATCCGCTGTCGATCTTCAATGTGCTGCGCGAGCAGAACGCGATGACCCCGGCCGGTTCCATCGACACCCGATCGGATCGCATGTACCTGCGCATCTCGGGGAGTTTCGATTCGGTGGAAAGCATCCGCGAGATCGGCATCCAGGCCAACGGCCGGCTGTTCAGGCTGGGGGACATCGCCCGCGTGTATCGCGGCTACACCGATCCGCCGGTACAGAAGGTTCGCTACATGGGACAGGAAGCCGTCGGGCTCGCGGTATCGATGGCCAAGGGCGGCGACATCATCCAGCTCGGCAAGGACCTCGGCGCAGAATTCGACCGCATCAAGCGCGACCTGCCTGTGGGGGTGGAAATCCACCAGTATTCGAACCAGCCGGAAGTGGTGTCGCGATCGGTCGACGAGTTCATGAAGACCCTCCTGGAAGCGGTGGTCATCGTCCTCGCGGTCAGCTTCTTCAGTCTCGGCTTTCGCACCGGGCTGGTTGTTGCGCTCTCCATTCCGCTGGTCCTGGGCGTCACGTTCCTGATGATGAAGCTCTACGGCATCGACCTGCAGCGCATTTCCCTGGGGGCGCTCATCATTGCGCTCGGCCTGCTGGTGGACGACGCCATCATTTCTGTGGAAATGATGGCGACCAAGATGGAGCAGGGTCTCGACCGCGTGAAGGCGGCGAGTTTCGCCTACACCTCGACCGCATTTCCGATGCTGACCGGAACGCTGATCACTGCCGCCGGATTCATGCCGGTCGGATTTGCCAAGTCATCCGCCGGGGAATACACGTTCTCGATTTTCGCGGTGGTGACCATCGCCCTGCTGGTGTCCTGGGTGGTGGCAGTGCTGTTCACGCCCTACCTGGGTTACAAGCTGCTGCCGGACTACAAGCCCCATCCGGATCACGGCCATGACGTCTACCAGAAGCCGTTCTACCGCCGCTTCCGGCGGCTGGTGACCTGGTGCGTGACCTGGCGCAAGACCGTGATCCTGATCACGATTGCGGTGTTCGCCGTGTCGATGTTCGGCTTCCGCTTCGTCCAGCAGCAGTTTTTCCCCTCGTCCAACCGGCCCGAACTGATCATCGACCTGTGGCTGCCACAGGGCGCGTCCTTCCAGGCCACGGAAGCGCAGGTGAAGCGCTTCGAGGACAAGATCAAGGGCGACCCCAGCGTGATCAACTACGTTGCCTATGTCGGCAACGGCAGCCCGCGTTTTTACCTGCCCCTCGACCAGCAGCTCGCGCAGGCCAATTTTGCGCAATTCGTCGTGGTGACTAGGGACAACGTCGCGCGCGAAGTGCTGTACGACAAGTACAGCCGCATCCTCGAGAGCGAATTCTCGCTGCTGCGCGGAAGGGTCAACCGGCTCGAAAACGGGCCACCCGTGGGGTACCCGGTGCAGTTCAGGGTGGTGGGGGCCGACATTCCGACGGTGCGCAAGATCGCACTGGAGGTGGCCGCGATCATGCGCTCCCATCCGAACACGCAGAATGTGCATCTGGACTGGAACGAGCAGGTCAAGCACCTGCGGCTCGAAATCGACCAGAACAAGGCGCGGGTGATCGGCGTGAGTTCGCAGGGCCTGTCGCTGGTGATGAATTCGATCCTCACCGGCTACAGCATCACCCAGTACCGCGAGAAGGACGAACTGATTGAAGTGCTGGCGCGGGCCGAGTCCGCCGAGCGCATCGACCCGGGCAGAATCGGGGAGATCAATGTGGCGACACAATCCGGAAAATGGATTCCGCTGGCGCAGATCGCCACCATCGAATACGGCTTTGAGGAGGGCATCATCTGGCGCCGCAACCGGCAGCATACGGTCACGGTGCGCGGGGACATCAGAGGTGACGTGCAGGCGCCGGTCGTGTCAACGCAAGTCGATCCCAAGCTCAACGCCCTGCGGGCGAAGCTTCCGCCGGGCTACCGCATCGACATGGGCGGCGCCATCGAGGAAAGCGCCAAGGGCGAGAACTCGATCATCGAAGTCATGCCGATGATGCTCGTCGCCGTTCTGACGCTGCTGATGATCCAGCTGCAGAGCTTCCAGAAGACTTTCATGGTGCTGCTCACTTCGCCGCTGGGACTGATCGGCGTGGCCTTCATCCTGCTTACCTGGAATGTGCCATTCGGCTTCGTCGCCAACCTCGGCGTTATCGCGCTGTTCGGCATGATCATGCGAAACTCGGTGATCCTCGTCGACCAGATCGAGCAGGACATCCGCTCCGGGCATTCGCGGTGGGATGCGATCATCGAGGCGACCGTGCGCCGATTCCGGCCCATCGTGCTCACCGCGCTTGCCGCAGCCCTGGCCATGATCCCGTTGTCGCGTTCGAACTTCTGGGGGCCCATGGCGGTAGCAATCATGGGAGGCCTGATATCCGCCACCGTTCTCACGCTGCTGTTCGTGCCGGCGCTTTATGCGGCCTGGTTCCGCGTCAGGAAACCTTGAATCCGGGGGACAACGTAGTCTTACCGCCCGTCTGCGGTCCCGATCAGGCGCGCGGTTGCGCTTGCCGATGCTGAGCCGGCTGCCCCCGGCCACAGCATTTGCCCGCGTGGAATCCCACGCCACCCTGCCTGCCGGCGACACAAATCTCGAAAGGCTGCTTGCCGACGAATTGGCTGCCCATCCGGATGAATCGGGGTTCCGGCTGCTCGCCAGCGGCATGGAGGCCTTCCTCATGCGGACGGCACTGGCGGAATCGGCGAAGCACACGCTGGACCTGCAGTACTACATCTACCGGGACGACGACACCGGGGCACTGCTGACGCAGGCCCTGCTCAAGGCAGCCGACCGCGGGGTGCGCGTGCGGCTGCTGGTCGACGACCTCAACATCCTGCGCAAGGATGACGACGTGACTGCGCTCGATGCCCATCCGCGGATCGAGGTGCGAATATTCAATCCGTTCGCCACGCGCGGTGATTCCGCCTGGGCGCGCTTCGCAAGCTTCCTCGCCGATCCCGCCCGACTCAACCGGCGCATGCACAACAAGAGTTTCATTGCCGATAACCTGTGCGCGATCATCGGCGGCCGCAATATCGGTGACGAATATTTCGATGCGGGCCGAGACTTCGGTTTCGGCGACCTCGACGTGCTGGCTGTGGGTCCCGTGACCCGCAAAATTTCACAGAGCTTCGACCAGTACTGGAACAGCTCCTACGCGTATCCTTTGACGGCGATGGGCGCGCGCGCTTCGGCTTCCCTCTGGATGGAGCGCATGCGCATGCGGCTCGGGCGCCATTTCATCCGCATGCGCAAGTCGGACTACGCCTCGCGGCTCATGAAGACCGACCTGGCGGCGCAACTGATCCAGCGCCACCTGGTGCTCGACTGGGCCCGGGCGCAACTGCTGGCCGATGTGCCCGGCAAGATCATGCAGACGCCGGAAACTACAGCGACCCTGCCGTATGACCGCCTGCGTGAACTCGCAGGCCAGGCCGTTGAGGAAATAATCCTGGTCTCGCCCTATTTCGTGCCCGGTGAGCAGGGCGTGGCTGCGCTGCGGGAGATTCGCCACCGCAACGTGAAGGTCCGGGTGCTGACCAACTCGCTGGCGTCTTCGGACGTCGCGGCGGTGCATGCCGGCTACAGCCGCTACCGCGTGGCGCTGCTGGCCATGGGCGTCGAGCTTCACGAACTCAAGCCGATCGTGCCGGCCGGGCGCAGGCGCAAGCGCAGGGTCATGTTCGGGTCCGCGCGTGCCAGCCTGCATGCCAAGACCTACGTGTTCGACCGCAAGCGCATTGTCATCGGTTCCATGAATCTCGATCCACGCTCGATGTACCTCAACACCGAGCTGGGCCTCTTGATCGAAAGCGGGAACCTGGCCGCGGAAGTCGCCGAGTCGTTCGACGAGCTTGCGGACGCGGACTACAGTTACCGCGTCGAGCTTGCCGCTGGTGGCAAGCTGCGGTGGCATGGCGAGGATGACGGCGTGAAAACCATTTACCACCATGATCCGCAGGCGAGCATCTGGCGCCGGCTCGCCGTCAGGATCCTGGACCTGTTTCCGATCGAAAGGCAGCTGTGAAGACCATGCAACAGCCACAAAACACCGATGTCAGCGCGCGGCCCGTCCGTGCAGCGTTCCTGTTGTTCGTATTCATTCTTTCCTGCGCGCGTGTTGCGGGCGCGCAGGATTGCGGCATTGCGTCCGCGCACCCGCTCGCGAGCCGCGCTGGATGCGAGATCCTGCAGTCGGGCGGCAATGCCTTCGATGCGTCGGTCGCGGTGGCGGCGGCGCTTGCGGTCGTCGAGCCGTTTTCGTCGGGACTTGGAGGCGGCGGCTTCATGCTGCTGCATCGCGGCTCGGACAATCTCGAAGTGTTCGTGGATGCGCGGGAAACGGCGCCGGGAAATGCCACGCCGGCCTTTTACCTCGGAGAGGACGCCAAGCCCCGGGGCAGGCTTTCCCTGGAAGGCCCGACAGCGGCCGGCATTCCGGGTACGCCGGCGGCCATTGACTGGGTTTCCGCACGCTACGGCCGATTGCCCTTGTCCCGGTCCCTGGCTCCGGCGATCCGACTGGCGGAAGAAGGCTTTGCGGCCGATGCGCGCTATGCGGCAGCCACGACGTCGAGGGAAGCGGCGCTCAGGAACGACAGCAACGCGGCGCGGATTTTTCTCGACGGCGGCAAAGCGGTGGCCGTCGGCTATCTGGTCAAGCAGCCGCAACTGGCGTTGACTTTGCGGCGCCTCGCAAAGCAGGGCAGGAGCGGGTTCTACAGCGGCGATGCGGCCCGCAGCATGGTCGAGTCGGTACGCTCGGGCGGAGGACTGTGGGAGCTTGCGGATCTGGAGAACTACAAGGTGATCGAGCGCGAGCCCATGCGATTCACCTATCGCGGCGCCAGGATAACGACCGCACCGCTGCCGTCCTCGGGTGGCCTGGTGCTGGCGCAGAGCCTGTTCATCCTCGAGCCAATTGACCTGATGTCCCTGAGCGAGACCGACCGCGCCCACTATGTCGTGGAGGCGATGCGGCGCGGCTATCACGACCGGGCCCGCTACATGGGGGATCCCGCATTCGTGAAAATACCAGCCCGCCTGGCAACGCGGGACTATGCACTGAAGCGGGGTGCCTCGATCAAGCCCGACCGGGCGACGCCGAGCAACGAACTGGCCGCCGCCTCGGCAGCGACCGAAGGCGAAGACACGACGCATTTCTCCATCGTCGATGCCGAAGGCAACCGGGTTGCGGCCACGCTTTCCGTCAACGGTGTATTCGGCTCCGGGTTTGTGGCCGGGGACAGCGGCGTGCTGCTCAACAACCACATGGACGATTTCTCGCTGGCGCCCGGGGAAGCCAACCTCTATGGCCTGCAGGGAAACGAAGCCAATGCCATTTCCCCCGGCAAGCGTCCGCTGTCTTCCATGTCGCCGACTTTCGTGGAGGACCAGCGGGGCGTGCTGGTACTGGGCTCACCCGGGGGCTCGCGCATCATTTCGATGGTCCTGCTGGGCATTCTCGATTACGTCGATCAACCGGAAACCGACCTGAAGCGTTTGGTGGGGGCACCTCGCTTTCACCACCAATACCTTCCGGATCGCATCCAGGTCGAACCGGACGGTTTCAGCGAGGACTGGATTGCTGCCCTGAAGGCCAAAGGCCATGTGGTGGAAACCGGACGGCGACGCTGGGGTAACATGCAAGTGGTTTACCTGGATCGGAAAACAGGGCGGATCACGACTGCAAATGATCCCCGCGGGCTGGCAGGGGTGCTGTTCTGACTCGCCCCGACTGCCCGGGAACCGGAGGAAACATGCGTGAGAGAAGAGACTTCCTGAAAGCCTCTGCTGGCGCAGTGCTGCTGGCGCAGGGGCTGCGCTGGAATCCCGTGGCCGCTGCCGCGGAACTTGCTGCGGCGCAAGGCCTGCCGGGCGGTGCCGTGGAGGCGGCATTGCTGGAGGCCTTGCCAGGCAAGCTGCCGCTGATCAAGAAATCGTTCCGGCCGCCAAACTTTGAAACGCCCGTGCGCTTTTTCAACGAGGCGTATACGCCCAACAACGCCTTCTTCGTCCGTTACCACCTCTCGGCCATCCCGCAAGTCGACCTGCAAGCCTGGAAACTCGACATCGGCGGCGAGGCGCTGGAAAAACCCCTGAGCCTGGGCATGGCCGATCTCCTCCGTGACTTCGAGGTTGTCGAACTGGCGGCGGTCTGCATGTGCTCCGGCAACCGGCGCGGATTTTCGCAGCCACACGTTCCTGGCGTGCAATGGGGTCATGGGGCCATCGGCAATGCGAAATGGCGCGGCGTGCGCTTGCGTGACCTGTTGGCCAGGGCCGGACTGAAAAAGGAAGCCGTCGAGATCGTCTTTGACGCCGCGGATGCCCCGCCGGTGGAAAAAACGCCCGATTTCGTAAAAAGCCTGCCTGTGTGGAGGGCGATGGACGAGAACACGCTGGTCGCCTTCGAAATGAACGGCGAACCGCTGCCGCACTGGAACGGGTTTCCGGCGCGCCTGGTGGTGCCGGGCTGGACCGCGACTTACTGGATGAAGCATCTGACTTCCGTGTCTGCGGTGTCACAGCCCTACAAGGGATTCTGGATGAACCCGGCCTATCGCATTCCCAAGGGAAAGTTTCCCGTCATCGACCGCTTCGTTTCGCAGGAAACCGAAGCGAACACGCCGATCACCGAGATGGTGGTCAATTCGCTCATCAGTACCCCCGAAAATGAGGGCAAGTGCGCTGCCGGTGCGACGCTCGACGTCAGCGGGGTCGCCTGGGACGGTGGCTATGGCATTACTGCGGTCGAAATTTCGGAAGACGGCGGCTCGACATGGCGCAATGCGCAACTTGGTGCGGATCTCGGCCGCTATGCGTGGCGCCAGTGGTCGCATGGTTTCAAGCCGGCACGCGCCGGACGCCATACCTTGCTGGTACGGGCCTTCAACAGGGCCGGTGCGACCCAGCCCGCCGAACTGATTTTCAATCCTGCCGGCTATCACAACAATGTGGTGCAGCGCGTGGACATCGAAGTCGCGTGAGGAGCCGGACGTGAAGAAACCAGCCGTGCTTCTGCTGCTCTTGCTTTCCGCCTCCGTGGCGGCGGACGAAGGTAGCGTCCGGCTCAAGGATGGCGAGGGCCGGCAACTGGTCGAAGCCAATTGCGTCATGTGCCACAGCCTCGACTATATCCAGATGAACTCGCCGTTCCTTGACCGCAAGGGCTGGGAAGCGTCCGTCAACAAGATGGTCAAGGTCATGGGGGCGCCGGTGTCCGAGTCCGACGCGAAGGCCATCGTCGATTACCTTGCCGCCCGGTATGGGAAATAGGGCGGCGCCGGCGGTTGCCAAGCCGCCACCGTGCCAGGGTTACAATAGCGCCCCATGAAAACGACATTTCTCGAATTCGAGCAGCCCATCGCCGAACTGGAGGCGAAGATCGAGGAGCTGCGCTACGTTCAAGACGATTCCGCGGTCGATATTTCCGAGGAAATATCGCGCCTGCAGAAAAAGAGCGGCACCCTCACCAAGGAGATCTACGGCAAGCTGTCCGCCTGGCAGATCTCCCAGGTTGCCCGCCATCCCCAGCGGCCCTACTCGCTGGACTATTTCCAGAGCATATTCACCGATTTCGAGGAGCTGCACGGCGATCGCAGCTTTGCCGAGGATCCGTCCATCGTGTGCGGACTTGCGCGATTCGGCAGCCAGACCGTCATGGTCATCGGGCACCAGAAGGGCCGCGACACCAAGGACAAGCTGTACCGCAATTTCGGCATGCCCAAGCCGGAGGGTTATCGCAAGGCAATGCGCATGATGAAACTGGCGGAAAAATTCGGCGTGCCGGTAATGACCTTCATCGATACGCCGGGCGCCTATCCCGGGGTGGGCGCCGAAGAGCGCGGGCAATCAGAGGCCATTGGCCGCAGCCTGTACGTGATGTCGGAGCTGCGCGTGCCGGTTGTGGTGACCATAATCGGCGAGGGCGGGTCGGGGGGGGCGCTTGCGATCGCCGTCGGTGACGTCACCATGATGCTGCAGTATTCGATCTATTCCGTGATCTCGCCCGAAGGCTGTGCCTCCATCCTGTGGAAGAGCGCGGACAAGGCGCCGGATGCCGCTGAGACCCTGGGCATCACCGCCAACCGGCTGAAGACGCTGGGCCTGATCGACAAGGTCATCGGCGAACCGCTGGGCGGCGCGCACCGCGATCCCGGCGCCATGATGCAGACCCTGCGCAAATCGTTGCAGGAAGCCCTGTCCGACGCGCAGGAGATGCCGGTCGAGCAGCTGATCGAGAAACGCTTCGAACGCCTGATGGCCTATGGCAAGTTCAAGGAAGCGGCGGTTCGCTGAAGCCCATGCGCTTGCCGGCCGGTGATGTTCGATACCCCGCCGCGGCGGGGTATCTTGTTTCCGGCTACCGGAGTTCCCCAATCAGATGACAGACCGGATCCTCCAGACCGTTGCCAGCCTGCTGATTGCCCATGAGGTGCGCGGGAGTCGTCTTTGCGTCGGCCTGAGCGGTGGTGTTGATTCCGTGGTGCTGATTGACACGCTGGACCGCCTGCGCGCGGAGTTCCAGCTGGTGTTGTCGGCGGTGCACGTTAATCACCAGATCAGCGAGCACGCCGGCGAGTGGCAGGCATTCTGCGAGGAACTCTGCAAGGCGCGCGGCATTGAACTGGCCGTCGCCCGGGTTTCAGTGGTCGACGACGGCAGCGGTATCGAGGCATCGGCTCGAGCCTTGCGGCACCAGGCCTACTCCGCGGTCAATTGTGATTTCATCGCGCTGGCGCACCATCTCGACGACCAGGCCGAAACCTTCCTGCTGCAACTGCTGCGTGGCGCCGGTTCCCGGGGCCTCGCGGGAATGCCCGTTTTCCGCGGCAGCCGCGACGGCATGGCGCCGACGTTAAGACCCCTGCTTGCGATCCGGCGCGACGAAATCGAAAATCACGCAAGGGCACGATCACTGGCCTGGGTGGACGACGACAGCAACGCGGATTCGCGCTTCGACCGCAATTTCCTGCGCAATGAAGTGCTGCCGCTGCTGCGAACCCGTTTTCCAGGCTACCGGGAGACCCTGGTCCGCGCGAGCCGGAATCTGGCGGACGATCTGGTCCTTGCCGCCGATCTCGCCGCACTCGATGCGGGCGGTGCCGACTCCGGTTCCGTGCCGGTTGAATTGCTGCGGCGCCTGTCGGATGCCCGCGCGCTCAATGTCTTGCGCCATCTGTTTTCCCGACGCAACCTGCCAATGCCGCAACGGACCATGCTGGAAGAGGCGCTGCGCCAGAGCAGGGAGGCGGGAGCGGATGCGGAAATGCGCGTCGATTTCGGCAACTATGCGCTGCGCTGCTATCGCGGCAATGTGGAACTGGTCGACGACAGGCCGCATCCGGCGGCGGGCTGGCGTGCGCAATGGGATGGCAGGCAGGTGTTGAAGTTACCCGATGGGATGGGCAGCCTGCGTCCGCGGTCCGCGATCGGAACCGGCATCGCGACGCGCCATTTTACGGAACAGGATGCGATCGTACGCGGCCGCAGCGGCGGGGAGGCGATGCGCCCCGCGCAAAATGGCGCGAACCGCAGCCTGAAAAACCTGTTGCAGGAAAATGCTGTTCCCCCGTGGGAGCGCGCCCGCATGCCATTGTTGTTCTTCGGGGAGCGCCTTGCCTGGGTCCCGGGAATCGGGGTGGCGGCAGAATTTCGCGCTGCCGGGGCCGAAGCCGGCATCGAGCCGCTGTGGGAGCGGGCGTAGACCGCCAGGGCGCAACTTCAGCGGGCCGGAACCATCACCGCATTGACTACGCCAAGCTTCTTCAATTTCGCCATCGCCTGTTCCGCTTCCCGCCGCTCCTTGTACGGGCCCAGTTGCACCCGCGTCTCGACTTTCGCCCGGATCCCGGCCTTCGCCAGCTTTTGCTGCAGGGAAAGGGCATTGGCGGTCGAGGCAAAAACGCCGGCCTGGACCAGGTACGCAGTGCCGTCAGGGACCACAGGGGATGGCTTTCGCGACGGGGCGGGCGGTGGCACCGGCTGGTCCGGCTCGTTCACGACGACAGGAGGAGGGGGCGGTTCAGCTGGTTTGGACTCAGGCGACCCGGCCAACGGCGGCTCGGGAGTGATGGACGGCGGTGTGATCAGGGCCTGGGAAGGCTCGTGGGGCGCCGACGGGCTGAACGGATGTTCCCGAATCTGCTCGACTGCGACCAGGGCGGCTACTGCAAGTCCGATCAGGGCCACGGCAATGAGAAGACGGTTCCGGTTCGGCCGCTTCGGGCCAGTCGCGGTCTGGGGCTGCACCGGCGCGTTCAAGTTCTTCTCCCTTCAATCTTTTTTCAGGTACGTCCGGATCGTATCATCGAATCCGTCGAGCACCTCCCGCCGTCGGCGCAGCGTTTTTGGGCGGCTGCCGGGAAAATCCGTTCCTTTCACCCGAAGCCCATGCTATCCTTATGAATTGTTTTAAGAAACCAAACCTAGTGGAGAGTCTTGAATGGCTGTTGAACGCACCCTTTCGATCATCAAACCCGACGCAGTGGCCAAAAACGTGATTGGTCAGATTTATTCGCGTTTCGAAGGCAGCGGGTTGAAAATCATCGCGGCACGGATGCTGCATCTGTCGCGCGCGGAAGCGGAAGGATTCTATGCAGTGCACAGGCAGCGACCGTTCTTCAACGACCTGGTGACTTTCATGATCTCCGGCCCTGTCATAGTCCAGGTGCTGGAGGGCGACAGTGCAATCCAGAAGAATCGCGACCTGATGGGGGCAACCGATCCGAAGAAGGCGGCCAAGGGCAGCATACGCGCTGATTTTGCCGACAGCATCGATGCCAACGCGGTGCATGGTTCGGATGCGCCCGAGACCGCCGCTGCCGAGATCGCCTACTTCTTTCCGACGCTGAACATCTATTCGCGCTGATGCCGGTAAACCTGCTCGATTTCGATGCTGAACAACTCGCCGGTTTCTTCACGCAGATCGGCGAGAAGCCGTTTCGCGCCCGGCAGGTGATGCGCTGGATCCATCAGTACGGCGAGTCGGACTTTGCCGCGATGAGCGACCTGTCGAAGGGGCTGCGCGGCAAGCTGCTCGAAACGGCCACTGTCACCGCTCCGCAAGTGCTCGCGGATTCAACGGCGGCAGACGGGACCCGCAAGTGGTTGCTGTCAGTGGGGGCGGCAAACGGGATCGAGACGGTCTTCATCCCGGAAACCGGGCGTGGAACGCTTTGCGTTTCCTCCCAGGTGGGGTGCGCGCTCGAATGCGCGTTCTGCTCCACCGGCCGCCAGGGATTCAACCGGAATCTCACAGTTGCAGAAATCATCGGCCAGCTCTGGTGGGCGAATCGCGCGCTTGGCGCCACGCCTGCAGACGAACGGGTAATCAGCAACGTGGTGATGATGGGGATGGGCGAACCCCTGGCAAATTTCGACAACGTGGTCGCCGCAATGCGCATCATGCTGGACGACAATGGTTACGGCCTGTCGCGCCGCCGTGTGACGCTGTCGACGTCGGGGATCGTGCCGGCAATCGATCGCCTCGGCGAACAACTGCCGGTGGCACTGGCGGTGTCGCTGCATGCACCCAACGATGAACTCAGGAACAGGCTGGTGCCGATCAACAAGAAGTATCCGCTCAAGGAACTGATGGCGGCCTGCAAGCGTTATATCAAGGTTGCGCCTCGGGATTTCATCACCTTCGAGTACGTGATGCTGGAAGGGGTGAATGACGGCGATGAGCACGCGCGCCAACTGGTCGCCCTGACCGCAGATGTCGGATGCAAGTTCAACCTGATCCCTTTCAATCCGTTTCCGGATTCCGGATTCACCCGCTCCTCACCGGCGCGCATCGCCGCCTTCCGTGACATCCTGATGGAAGCCGGACTGGTGACGACGACACGCAAGACGCGGGGCGATGATATCGATGGGGCCTGCGGCCAACTGGCAGGACAGGTGCAGGACAAGACGCGGCGCAAGCTGCGGCGCGGCCTGGAGGCTTCCGCATGATCCGGCTGTTTCTGGTCGTGATGGCGATTGCCGTTGCCGGTTGCAATTCGCAACCGGACAAAGACGATCCCGGTTCTCCGAAAAACGATGCCCTGAACCGCGCAAGGATCCACACGGAACTGGGTGCGGCGTATTACGGCAACAACCAGATGTCGGTGGCGATGGAGGAGTTCAAGGAAGCGATTTCGGCGGATGCCAATTACGCACCGGCGCATGCGCAGCTCGGACTGGTGTACATGTCGCTCAACGAAGACAAGCTGGCGCAGCAGTCATTCGAGCGCGCACTGAAGCTCGACCCTGCTGATTCCGAGGCGAACAACAGCTACGGTCGCTTCCTGTGCCAGCGCAAGCGCGACAAGGAAGCGTTCAAGTACTTCATGACGGCGCTCAAGAATCCCCTGTATGCGACGCCGGAAAATGCCTATACCAATGCCGGCATCTGCGCCATGCTCCAGGGCGATGAAGTGCGCGCCGAAGAATGGTTGCGCAAGGCGCTTGCGTTGCAGCCGAACCAGCCGCAGGCTCTTTATTACCTCGCCGAGATTACATACAAGCGCGGCGATGCCAAGACCGCCCGCAACCTGCTTACCCGTCATTTGCGATTGGCACAGCCGTCGGCAGAATCCTTGTGGCTGGGTGCGCGGATTGAAAGCACCCTCGGCGACAGGACCGCTCTGGCCAGTTATGGAACCCAGCTCAGGAACCGGTTTCCGAACGCGGAGCAGACAAAGGCTTTCAACGAGGGCCGGTTCCAGTGAACGACGCTGCGGCCAACGCTCAGCCCGCAGCGACCGCGGTCTCCGGACCAGGCGCCGTGCTGCTGGCGGAACGCCGGCGGCAGAATCTGAGTCTGGGCGATGTCTCCCGCCAGCTCAAATTGTCGGTGCGGCAGGTCGAAGCGCTCGAGCGCGACGATTTTTCCGGTTTCCAGGGACCGGTGTTCGTTCACGGGTTCATCCGCAATTACTCCAAGCTGCTGGGCCTGGACTCCGCACCGCTGATCCGGTCGGCCGATCAGTTGCTTAATCCGGCGCCAGTGCAGGTAGCGCCCGACCCTGCCGTTATCCGCGAAAAGGATGATGCCGCAGCGGCCAAGCCGAAATGGCCGCTTATCGCCGGCGTCGCAGTTGTCGTGCTGGTTGCGGGTGTGATGCTGGTGAACAATCGTGGAGAGCCCACGCCCGAGCAGGCGCCGGAACCCACCGTGAGCGAGCAGATTGCCGCCGCGCCGGTTGAGGCGGAAAAAAATCAGCCTCCGGCACGGCAAGCCGAGAAGGCTGTGGAAAAACCGGTCGCCGAAAAACCAGGCAAGGATAAGACCGTGCCGGAGAAGGCGGCGCCGGAAAAAACGCCGCCCGAGAAGTCTGTCGAGCCTGCAGCGGCAGCGGGAAAGCCCGCCGAGAAACCGGCTACCCCCACGCAGGGAGGCCTGGCAAATCCGGGCGCCGGTGCTGAAGCCGCGGAAACGGGACCGCGCATGGTGATACGCATGATCTTCGAGCAGGATTCCTGGGTCGAGATCAAGGACCGCAATGGCAATACGGTGTTCGGGCAGCTTAACGCCGCGGGTTCCCGGCGCAGCGCAAGCGGCGAACCGCCGCTGTCCATCGTGGTCGGCAATGCAGCCGGCGTCCGCTTGTTTCAGGGCGAAAAGAGCGTCGATCTGGCGCCGCACACGCGCGTCGATGTGGCGCGCCTGATCCTTGAGTAATTCCGTGCCGGATATGCAGGATTCGCTCATCGTTCGCCGCCAGACCCGCCAGGTTCGCGTCGCTGGAATCGCGGTGGGTGGCGGGGCGCCTGTCGTCGTGCAATCCATGACGAATACCGACACGGCAGACGTCGATTCCACCGTGATCCAGGTGCGGCAGCTCGCCGAGGCGGGTTCGGAACTGGTGCGCATTACCGTTAACACCGCGGAGGCGGCGGCCGCCGTTCCGCACATCCGGGAGCGGCTTGAGCGCGACGGTTGCAGAGTGCCGCTGATCGGCGATTTCCATTTCAACGGCCATAAGCTGCTGAGCCAGTTTCCCGATTGCGCGAAGGCGCTGGACAAATACCGCATCAATCCCGGCAACGTCGGCCGCGGCTCGAAGCGGGACGAACAGTTCGCCGTGATGATCGAGACGGCCTGCCGTTACGACAAGCCGGTGCGCATCGGCGTCAACTGGGGCAGCCTCGATCCGGAATTGCTCGGCCGCGTGATGGACGAAAATGCACGCCGGACCGAACCCAAGGATGCCGCCGAGGTCATGCGCGAAGCGTTGATCGCCTCCGCGCTGGAGAGCGCCGCCAAGGCTGAGGAAATCGGCTTGCCCGGCAACCGCATCATCCTTTCGTGCAAGGTGAGTGGCGTGCAGGACCTGATTGCCGTTTACGGCGAACTGTCGGCGGCTTGCGATTATCCGCTGCACCTCGGATTGACCGAAGCGGGCATGGGTTCCAAGGGAATCGTGGCGTCCACCGCCGCGCTTGCGGTGCTGTTGCAGCGGGGGATTGGAGACACCATCCGCATCTCCCTGACGCCGGATCCCGGCGGTGACCGCTCCCGTGAAGTCGTTGTCGGACAGGAAATCCTGCAGACCATGGGACTGCGTTCTTTCACCCCGATGGTCACGGCTTGCCCCGGCTGCGGCCGCACAACCAGCACCGTGTTCCAGGAACTTGCGGAAAAAATCCAGAGCTACCTGCGCAGGCAGATGCCGGTATGGCGCGATCAATATGCCGGCGTCGAAGACATGCGTGTGGCCGTCATGGGCTGCGTGGTCAACGGCCCTGGCGAGAGCAAGCACGCCAACATCGGCATCAGCCTTCCCGGATCGGGCGAAACCCCGGTGGCGCCGGTATTCGTCGACGGCGTGAAGACGGTGACTCTCAAGGGCGAGCGTATCGCGGAGGATTTCCAGCGTCTCGTGGACGAATACGTGGCGAGCCACTACGGACGCGCGGGCAACGAGCGGGTCCGGCGCGACAGGGAGTCGGTGCGGGAGCCCGGCTGAACGCCGCGGCAGCATCCGGAAAAACCAGATCCATGGCCCAGACGATCCAGGCAGTCCGCGGGATGAACGACATCCTGCCGGACCAAACCCCGCTGTGGGAATTTTTCGAGGACATCGTGCGCGGCTGGCTGGCGCAGTACGGCTATCGCAACATCCGCATGCCGATACTGGAAAAGACCGAGCTGTTCGTGCGCTCGATCGGCGAAGTCACCGACATCGTCGAAAAGGAGATGTATACCTTCGTCGACCAGTTGAACGGTGAGAGCCTGACCCTGAGACCGGAAGGCACGGCGTCCTGCGTGCGCGCGATGATCCAGCACAACCTGCTCTATAACGCGCCCCAGCGGGTGTTCTACACGGGCCCGATGTTCCGGCACGAGCGTCCGCAAAAGGGCCGCTACCGGCAGTTCCATCAGGTCGGTGTCGAAGCCCTCGGCTTCGCCGGCCCGGATGTGGATGCCGAGCACATGGTCATGGGGGCCCGCCTGTGGCGGTTGCTGGGTTTGACCGGCATTCAGCTCGAAATCAATACGCTGGGCAACAGCGCGTCGCGCGTGCGCTACCGTACCCGGCTCATCGAGTACCTGCAGGGTCATGAGGCAGCCCTTGACGAGGATGCGAGGCGGCGCCTGCATTCCAACCCGCTGCGCGTGCTCGACAGCAAGAATCCGGAGATGCAGCAACTGATCGCCGCCGCGCCCAGGTTGGCCGATGACCTGGATGACGACTCCGTGAAGCATTTCGAGCAGCTGCAGGCGCTGCTGCGCAATGCCGGGGTCGAATTCCGGATCAATACCCGGCTGGTCCGCGGCCTCGACTATTACAATGACGTCGTCTACGAATGGACCACCACCCAGCTTGGCGCGCAGGGGACGGTGTGTGCCGGAGGGCGCTACGACGGCCTGATCGGCCAGATCGGTGGCAAGCCGGCGCCGGCCTGCGGATTTGCGATGGGGGTGGAGCGTTTGCTCGCGCTGGTCGCTGATGCAAGACAGGCCCAGGACGGACCGGCGCTGGACGCGTACCTCGTGCACAGCGGAGAGCAGGCAGCCGGCTTTGCCTGGAAGGCCGCGGAAATATTGCGCGAACAGGGCATTTCAGTTGTTTTGCATTGCGGCGGCGGCAGTTTCAAGTCGCAGATGAAACGCGCCGATGGCAGCGGTGCCCGCTTTGCCATCATCGTCGGCGACGAGGAGGCAGGGCGCGGCGTGGTTTCGCTCAAGCCGCTGCGGGAACTGAAAGACCAGGTACAGGTCAGTCCGGATGAAGCCGCGGGCATCATCCGCACAGCACCTGTTTCTCAACCAGCATGATTTGAATCAACTACTGCAGAAGACCGAAAACATGGCATTCGATTTGGAAGAACAGGAACAGATAGACGCCCTCAAGCAGTTCTGGAAGCAGTACGGCGGGCTGATCATTGCGCTGGTCGTCGCGGCACTGGTGGCGTTTGGCGGCGTGACGGGCTGGAAGCACTACCAGCGCGCGAAGGCGGAGGACGCGTCGGCGCTGTTCATGAAGCTCGAGGAGGCGAACCGCAAGAACGATGTGGGCGAAGTCCGCAAGATCGGCGGCGAACTGATGGAGAAGTATCCGTCCACCCCATATGGTCCCATGGCCGCGCTGCTTACGGCACGGACTAACTACGACAGTGGCGACGCCGCGACGGCCGCGACCCAGTTGCAATGGGCGATCGACAAGGCCGGCGACGACGAGACGGCGGCAATGGCGAGGCTGCGCCTGGCCGGCATCCGGCTCGACGAGAAGAAATTCGACGAGGCGCTGAAGCTGCTTGACGTCAAACACAGCGAGCCGCTGGTGCCGCTGTATGCCGACCTGCGCGGCGACGTGCTGGTGGCCCAAGGCAAGACGGACGAGGCACGTGCCGCTTACAAGTTGTCGCTGGAGAAGAGCGCCGCAACCAGCAGCTACCGCAATCTGGTCCAGATCAAGCTCGACGCGCTGGGGCAGGGCAAGTGATACGAAGGACGGCCACACTGCGGCTCGCTGCGGCGAGCTTGCTGTTTGTGCTGGCCGCTTGCGGTAGCAAGGGCCCGAAGCCCGCCGAGCTTGTCAAATTCAAGCCCAGCATGCAGTTGCGCGTGGACTGGCATGCCAACGCAGGCGAGAGCGGTCGCTACATATTCTCGCCGGCGGTCTACGAGGACAGCGTATTCGCAGCCGGCAGCACAGGCGAGCTGATGCGGCTGGATGCGGCAACCGGCAAGCAG
>Ga0190274_10000685_pt1 | contig 19835 bp, 15 predicted proteins | sample Popmic531T_FD_133002 | JGI IMG/M metagenome (GOLD analysis project Ga0190274, IMG submission 133002) | Populus adjacent soil microbial communities from riparian zone of Yellowstone River, Montana, USA - 531 T | ecosystem: Environmental > Terrestrial > Soil > Riparian zone | place: USA: Montana... | reverse complement strand
TCAGGATATACGGTAATACCGGGATCAGGCCTCTACGGGGCCAAATGAAAAAAGTAGAATCCTGGATGTCAGTTGGCAGTCGCGAGGCATTCTCGCGATGGTGAGTTTTACCTCGCTATTGGCAGTTATCAATTGGCTGTTAGCAATTTCCATTTCCCAATTTCTTCTTTTGGCCCCGTAGGGGCCTGATCTCGGTAACAAAAATGGTCCTACCAAGTTCTTGAGTCCCGTAGGGACGATATAAAGTGGAATCCAGAAAGATATCAGGTTATACGAATTACAAATAGTACGCGATTTGTAATTCGTATTTTCGTTGGATCCCATTCGTTATTCGAAGGGGTAATGAATTATTCGATGTGGTAATTTGATCCTTACCTCACAACCAACTTCTCAGGATTGAACTCAACCTCAACCTGGTTTCTCAAAAGATCATCCAGCGTCTCGCGCTTCCTGATGAGATGCGCCTTGCCTTTGTACATCAGCACTTCCGCCGGACGCATACGTGAATTGTAATTGTTGCTCATTGAAAAACCATAAGCACCTGCATTGCAGATTGCCAGCACATCGCCTTCCCTGATCTCGCTGATTTTCCTGTCCCAGCCAAGTGTGTCAGTTTCGCAGATGTATCCTACCACAGAATAAATGCGCGGCTTGTCGTCGGGGTTCGACAGATTTGCAATGTGGTGGTGGGCATCGTAAAACATCGGGCGTATCAAATGGTTCTGCCCGGAATCTACGCCGGCAAAAACAGTTGATAGGGTTTGCTTGATCACATTCACTTTCACCAACAGAAATCCGCATTCGCTGACTAAAAATTTTCCCGGTTCAAACCAAAGTTCGAGATCCTTGCCATAAGTTTTGCAGAAGTCGGCAAAGCGCTGCGACAATTCTTTTCCCAGTTCTTCAATGTCGGTAACAGCGTCACCATCCTTGTAAGCGACTTTGAACCCGCTGCCGAAATCAATGAACTCAAGGTCAGGAAACGTTTGTGCTGTTTCAAACATGAGATCTGCGACGCGAAGGAAAACGGATGAGTCCAGGATTTCAGAACCGGTATGTATGTGAAGTCCGTTGATCCTGATGTTGTAATTTTTGATGATGCGCTCCACATGCCGCAGCTGGTAAATGCTAATCCCGAATTTGGAATCGATGTGACCTGTCTGGATGTGCGTATTACCACCGGCCATGATGTGTGGGTTGAGGCGGATGGCGCATGGAACCTTGTTGCCATAATCGTGACCGAAATGTTCAAGCACCGAAATATTGTCGATGTTGATCTTCACTCCAATTTCCACTGCCTGATTGAGCTCTTCAACAGAAACGCCATTGGGAGTAAATAAAATTTCCGCCGGCGCAAATCCTGCCATGATTCCAAGCTGCACTTCTTCAATGGAGACGGCATCCAGTCCTGAGCCGAGCTTTTTCATCAGCTTCAAAATCGCCTGGTTGGAATTCGCTTTCAGGGCATACTTGACTTTCAGGTTTACACTTTTGAATGCACCTGTCAGTTTTTTATACTGTCGTTCGATAATGTCGCCGTCATAAACATACAAAGGCGTTCCATGTTTGCCTGCAAGATCCAGCAACTGCGTTGCGTGGGAGGTTAAATAATCGTCCAGCTCTTTCATTGACTTCTATTTATTGTAATATTGTTCAAAGAAACAAAAAATGTGACTAGGTAACTAGGTGACTAGGTGACTAAGAAATTTAGCAAATGACGAAACGTGTAACTTCAATCGGAGGAATTTTTTTTAAGTGCCAGAATCCGGATCTAATTAAGGAATGGTACAGCAAACATCTTGGAATCAATACTGATCAATACGGAACTTCCTTTGAGTGGCGAAAAAGTGATGCACCTGAAAAAAAGGGATACACTGCCTGGAGCCCGATGAAATCGGAAACAAAATATTTCGATCCGTCACCAAAAGAGTTCATGATTAATTACCGCGTTGAAAATTTGACCCAACTGGTTGAAGTCCTGAAAAGCGAAGGCGTAAACGTTGTGGATGAGATTGAAACTTTTGAATACGGAAGTTTCGTGCATATCATGGATCCTGAAGGAAATAAGATTGAATTGTGGGAAGCGAAGGATGTTGAGTATGAGAAAATGTTGAATGCCATAACTAAATAATTTCGAATTTCTAAATCCGAATTTCGAAAAAATATTGAATTAATTCAATTGGTACTTTGAGTAGAATGGATTACTTCTGGTTAGGCTTCATTAAAATTTAAAGAATTCTCAAATATCAAATAACAGCCCCTCTATGACTATTTGGGATTTTATATTCTTTATTTTTTCGAAATTCGATATTCGGTATTCGATATTTGAAGGATCATTACCTTTGAAGCATTAAAATATAAATCTCATTAAATATGATCCGTAAACATAACTTCGGTGCCGGTCCCGGCATATTGCCTGAAGTGGCTTTACAAAAAGCTGCAGCAGATATTCTGAACTTCAACAACTCCGGAATGGGTGTGCTGGAAATCTCACATCGCAGCAAAGATTTTGAAGCGGTCCTGCAAAAAGCAAAATCGCTCGTGAAGGAATTGCTGAATGTCCCCGATACGCACGAAGTGTTGTTCCTGCAAGGCGGTGCAAGTACGCAGTTCGCAATGGTGCCGATGAACCTCCTGAAAAAGAAAGCTGCTTATATTGATGAGGGAGCCTGGAGCAATAAAGCCATCAAGGAAGCAAAACTTTTCGGTGAAGTAAATGTGCTTGCCTCCAGCAAAGACAAGAATTACTCTTACATGCCGAAAGGTTATACGATCCCGACAGATTGTGATTACCTGCACATCACTTCGAACGAAACAATTCATGGCACACAGGTCAAAAACTTTCCTGATTCCCCGATCCCCGTAGTTTGTGATATGTCGTCCGATATTTTTTCACGCGCTGTGGACGTTTCGAAATTTGATTTGATCTATGCAGGCGCACAGAAAAATATGGGGCCTTCAGGGGTTACACTTGTCATTCTTAAAAAAGATATCGTTGGCAAGCATGGAAAAACGCTGGCAACGATGCTTGATTACAAAACACATCTGGATAACGATTCTCTCTACAATACGCCGCCTGTATTCGGCATTTTAATGATCATGCACACCCTGGAATGGCTGAAGAGCATCGGAGGCGTTCCGGGAATGGAAAAAATAAACAAACAAAAGTTTGATCTCTTTTACAATGAAGTCGACAGCAACCCGATGTTTACCGGAACGGCTGCGCCTGAGGACAGGTCGCCGATGAATGCTTGCTTCCTGTTGAAAGACAATTCACTCGACGAAGAATTTCTGAATGCGACTAAGGCTGCCGGAATCGTCGGCATCAAAGGACACCGTTCTGTTGGCGGTTTCCGTGCAAGCATGTACAATGCACTTCCGCTTGAAAGTGTGCAGGCGCTGGTAAAGGTGATGAAGGAGTTTGCCATGAAAACGGCGTAATGTAAACAGCCGCTGATGGCTTTTAGCTATTGGCCAAGTAGTAGTTAATTTTCAAATTTATTTTCCTGGGGGAGATAGCTTCGGGACTGTGTGAATCGCGTTCGTTCGTGACTACTGAACGTAGGTTCCTGCTCATCCATTAAATATTTCATCAAGACGTTTTGACAAAAGCACAATCACGAGGGCATAGTCGTATTTCCTGCAGCATTTTTTTGGAACAGTTTCCCGCTTCCTACCCTGTGAGCGAAACAGGGATAAAAAATCGCTGCTGAGACTTGTCTTCATGGATTCTTCTTTTATCATTTCATTTTTTTCCTGCAAGCGAGGAAGATTTTAATTCTAAACTTTTTTCGATTGCTGACAGGCGTTCATTCATCCGGGTCAATTCACTCCTAAGTTCTGAATTCTCTGCTGCCAGTTCTTGCACTGCCTTTACAAGTGGTACAACAAAATCCGCATAGCGTATTCCGTAAAAATCATTTTCGTTTTTGGGAATATCAACTCCGCTGAAATCATACCCGGCTTTTTTTGCGGCATCTTCTACTTCCTGAGCAATGAAACCGGAGTAAACCATTCCTTCCTTTTCTGAAATGCCTTCTTCTTCAGTTTGAACATCAGGAATTTTTAATTGCCGGTCAATACCTCTCACATCAAGTGTGTACGTCACTGGTCTCAGTTCATTTATAAAAACCAAACCGGGAACACCGGGAGAAATATTTTTCTTAAACCTGCCATCGCTGAAGTTTGTCCAGTTCGCATAACCCCCGATACTTGACACCGCAGTGTTCCCGATTTTAATTTCATTACTTGAAGTAATCATTGCGCCATTGCCAATAGCAGATGAATTGGTATATCCCGATGCATTGGCATCAGTGAATTGTCCGAGCAGGGTACAATTGTTATAAGACGAAAAATTAGAAGCGGACTGGTGTCCGACTGCCACACAACCAGACGCATTGTTGCTGCTGCAGGCAAAAGATCCAATTGCTACTACGTTGCTGAAATTATTTCCATTCGATGCAGCATATCCTCCGATCACAATGTTGTTATCTCCCGTCGATTTATTCTGCAAAGCAAAATATCCTGCCGAAATATTATAGGTGCCTGTAGTGTTGGCCATCATATTGTTACTCCCGAGTGAAATGTTGTATCCACCTGTGGTGTTACTGGAAAGACTAAAATTTCCCAGGGCCGTGTTATGAGTTCCTGAAGTGTTGGCTGACAATGAAAAATTCCCGAATGCACTATTATTACCACCTGTTGTGTTGTTATATAATGCAGAGTTTCCAAAAGCAGAATTGTAATTTCCGGTAGTATTCGCGCGCATGCATGCATGGCCAAAGGCGCTGTTGTAGAGCGCAGTATTATTGAATAGCACTTCCGTTCCAAAACCGTTGTTGCCTGTTCCGGCAGCTGTCGTTATCCTCATTGCCAGGTAACCAAAAGCATTATTCCAGACACCTGCAGTTGAATTCTGCAACGCACCCATGCCGACTGCAGTACTTTGTATTCCTGTAATCGCGAGTTGCATTGCTTCTCTGCCAATTGCTACATTTGAAAAACCCGTAGTGAGATTCTGCAATGCCTTTGCACCAACAGCGGTATTCAGGGTTCCGATTGTATTTGAAGAACCAGCCTTCGCACCTATGAACGTGTTATCGTAACCGGTGATCGTATTGCTGAAGCCGGCAGACTTTCCAAGAAAAGTATTTCGCCCGAGAAAAGTGCCATCGTTGTTATCAAGAAACCCGGCCTTCATATTGTCGACCTTGATGACCAGCGGCTGGTTGTCTGTTGTGCCAAGAAAATTAACAGCAGGTGTTGTGCCTGCATCTCCCGTGAGGGCCCAACCGGAATTTCCTCCAATGGGTTGCCAGGCCGCACCATTGAAAAAATAAAATGCGTTGAGCGAGTTGTCGTATACCAGCAACCCGGTTGCAGGTGCAGGAATAGCGATACGCTGTGCCGAAGTCATTCTAGGAATCAAAACGCCTTTATCAGTGGATGTCATGTCCCAAAGTGCACTTGGATCCGGGGTCGGATTATTCACACCAATATTTTGGGCAAGTGCAGCATGTAAATTGCAGATGAGAATGAGCGGCAGAATGTAATTATGCTTTTTCATCGTAATTAATTTTAAGCATTACGATGTAAAAATATGATGGGAGTAAGCTGAATGAAATACCACTTAAGTGGTAGCAATCAGGAATGCTTGCCGTACACTTTATTGATTGCTTCTGTGCGCGAATTTACCTGGAGCTTTTCATAGATATTGTACACGTGCTTACGTACGGTTTCAACGCTGATGTCTTTTTTCGACGCAATCTCTTTATACATTAATCCCTGCGCAAGTAAATCCAGCACTTCCTTTTCACGCGTAGTCAGTAATGAATCATTGATTGTAGTTGCTTGTCTTGATGAAAACGTATCCACCACCATCCGTGCAATGCTGGCGCTCATCGGTGAACCGCCCTTTGCAATGTCCCTCACTCCATTCACCAGCCTGTCGCCGGTATTGTTCTTTAACATGTACCCTGTTGCACCATTGCACAATGCCTGGAAAATGTAATTCGGATTTTCAAAAACAGTGCTTACCAAAAACTGCACTCCCGGTTTTTTTGGCTTGGCTTCCCCGATGCAATCAATCCCATTCTTACCAGGCATGTTGATGTCCATGAGTACAACATCACACTCGTAATTTTCCCAGCCCTTCAGAAAGCTATCCCCATTGGCAAACGTTTTTACAACGTGCATGTCAGCTTCAGCAGAAAGAATCCCTTCCGCAAGTTCTCGGATTTCCTTGTCGTCTTCTACAATAATGATCCTGATCTTTTTGGTCATGTTGAAATTTTCAATTCATCATCAGATTAATTTTCCTTCTGCAATCACCTGGCATCCATTCCCCGCCGATGAAATGACCCGCAGACTATTATGATGCTGTTCCATCCTGAGCTGCATGTTTCTCAATCCATTTCCTGAACCTGATGCTGACATCACACTCGGATCAAATCCATTTCCATCATCAGCAATTTTAAGCAGAAATTGATCCCCTTCGATCTCCAAATCTACCGTAATATTTTTAGCGCCTGAATATTTAAATGCATTGTTCAGCGCTTCTTTCATCACAAGAAATATATTCCTCTTAACTTCAGGATGAACGGGAGTGTTAATTTCTGCAGATGGAAAATTGAGCTTGTAATTGATACCGGAATCTTCGAGCAGGTGACCAGCAGTATTTTTCATGTATGCAACAAGGCTTGACACATTGTCGTGACCGGGATTGATGGCCCATACAATTTCGCTCAACGAGGCTGTAACACCTTTTGAATAGGAAGCAATTTTTGAGAGCGAATCTGAAACTTCCGGCTGAGATATTTTCTTCCTTACAACGTCACTCAACAGGGTGATCTTCGTTAGCCCGCTGCCGATATCATCATGGATGTCCCTGGCAATTCGCACCCTGATATTCTGCGACTCGCGTTGCTTTTCGGTCTCAACCAGTTCTTCCTGCATTGATTTCAGATCCGTGTATGCCTTTTCGATGGTTCTGTTTTTTTCAGCCAGCAGCAAGCTGGTACGATGCCGCTCACGGAAACGCTGGAAAATAAATATCGCCAGCACCAATAAAAGCAACCCACCGGCAACAGAAAAATTTCTGATCAGCTTCTGCTTTTTTATTTCAGCATCAGAAAGTATTTTTTCATTTTCTGCCTTCAGTGTTAATTCTTTTTCTTTCTCTTCCACAGCAAAAGTGGTTTTGAGGTTGTTCAGTTCCCGCGCCTTCTCATCGTTCATGACACTGTCAGAATAAGTTGTGTATAGCTCATGATACTTCAACGCCTCTTTATGAATTCCCAACCCTTTATAATTATCGTAAAATCCGCCTGAAATTTCCCTGAGCAAATCGAGGTCGCCGGTTTCTTCTGCCAATGGAAGGGCTTTCCTTAAAAACTCATTTGACTTTTCATATTGCTTTTCGTCAGTATAGATAAATGCAATGTTTGCATAAGCGAGAGCTGATTTGTTCCTGTCACCCCTTTCCTCTGACAATGAAACTGCCTCCATATAATATTCAATCGCCTCGTTGATCTTTCCCTGGTCCGTTTTAATCCTGGCCAGGTTCACATACAAGCCTCCAATAAAATTTGGAACATTATACTCCTTGGAATAATCGATTGCCTTCCAAATGAGATTTAACGCCTCATCAAAACTCTTCTTATACATTTCGATCAACGCAAGACTCGAGGTGCTCAAAATCATACCTTCATAATCTTCGGTCTTTTCTGCAACTGAAAAACACTCTTCATAATTTTTCTTCGCCTCTTCCGTATTGCCAAGCTCCTTATTGATATTCCCAAGAGTATTTAAAATTCTTGAACGGCTTTCCATATCGCCAGCTTCAACAGAAATTTTCCATGCCTCCTGTACATAGTACAATGCCTGCGGTAAATTGTCAATGGCATAATAGCAGCTTGAAATGGCCGACATCACATCATCCATTTGTGCACTATCATTTTCACTAACGATTATTGCAAGCGACTGCTTATAGCTTTCGATTGACTTTGCAAATTCTTCTGCGCGGAAATAATTCTGCGCCTTTAAACGCCATAATTTTGCAGCATTTGCCGGGGTAAATTCAGCCTTTGCCATGAATGCACTATCGATGAGCATCAACGATTTTTCAAAATCTCTTTGCTGGTAGTGTGCTTTGGCTAACAGTATAAATAAGATCTGGTGCTTGTCGGAACCATTTGGAACAGACTGAATCTGCCTCTCGAGGAAAATAATTCCTTCACCGGCCTTGCCTTCTTTCACATACAGGTTGCTGATCCTTGTTGCAAACTTGGTATAGGTTGAATCTACAGAAATAGAATTCAGCTTTTTAATGGAATCGTTGAAATTAATTTCTTCCGAACCTGCAATTGAGATCCCGGGAGAAAACAAAATCAAAAAGATCATGAATATGGTGGCTCTCTTATCCATAAATCATCTCCATTGTTTTCAGGTTAAACAAAATTCTTTTTTCAGTAAGCACTGAAGGAGCAATACCTGTGATGTCCTTTATCAGCTCCCATGCAGCAATATTAGCAAGTATTGCATTGGTTGGTGCCATCGATGGTGCAATATGATTCTCATTATGCTCCTGGATAAGTTCTTTTTGTGAACGGATTGAATTTGCCCAACTCAGGAATATTTCTTCATATGGTTTTGTATGGTAACCCAGCAATGGACCAATCAGTCCCTGGTAAGCCATATACCCGCATTTAATGTATTTGAATAAGTATTTCTTACACAGCGCCGATGCCCATAAAACCAAATCAACGGGACGATCAGCTGAAAGTATAAGGTAATTTACATCCTGGCATTCTTCAAGCAGGATTTCCAATCCACGCTGCGAACTAACACCTCTTTGCAAAGCCACAATCTCGCATGATGAATTCATTTCCTTCAGCCGTTTTGCAGCAACATCGACTTTACTTTTCCCAAGATCATTTTCAGAGAATAAAATCTGTCGGTTCAGGTTACTTTGCTCCACTGTATCAAAATCAACCAGCGTAATTTTTCCTACACCTGATGCCACAAGAGAAGTCGCCATAAAATTTCCGATGCCTCCAATTCCCATTATCAAAATATGGGTCTGCCTCAACTTTTCCTGGTGCTGAAAATTTTCGTCAAACTTTTTCTTTGGCTGAACTGCATCATATAAAAGTAATTGCCGGTGATAACGGTTCAGCGGTAATGGAATTTCTTTTCCCGCATATTCCAGGATACCCATCTCAAGCAATTTATCCAATAGCTGACGCGATGCCGATTCCGGAACATTCAATTTTTCGGAAAGTAACGAAAGTAATTCTGCCTCAGAACTGGTCGTGTGAATACACTCCAGGAAAACATCGAAGAAATTTGCAGAAGGTAACTGGATCCCTTCGTACAAAGTCTTGATAAAGTCGACCACCTGGCTGCTTTCCAGGATATGCAAGTATTTTTTGATCCGGAGTTTTCTCTCCACGCTGGATTGAATGATCATGGTGTCTTAGTTTTTATCACCGCTCACTCCCGACATTGAATTGGTAATGATTGGTGCTGGTTTGCCTGGCTCACTTTCATAATGGCTTTTGCCGTCATTTCCGGTTACGATATCCTGAACATTATAACCCGAGATTGATGAAATGAAAATCAAGAACGCTTCGATAATCATGATGGTTAAATTTTAATTGTTATTGGGTCAATTGAATTTTTTCAGTGAACAGATATTCCTGGGTTTTCATTTCTATAAAATAAAAACCGGTGGCCATACCTTCAAGATTAATTTTAATCAAGTCCTTATTTCCGGCAGGAATTTCATTCAGGATAATTTTTCCAGCAAGATCCTTTATAGTCACGCTGGCAATATTTTCAAATCCTTTATCTATAGCAATGTACAAATTACCGGTAGTAGGATTCGGAAAAATTGTATAGCTGAAATGGTCCTCATCAAAATTCACACTCACGATTTGAGAGTATGCGGAAGTTCCATCGAAATCGACCTGCTTCAGCCTGTAGTACGAAATTCCATCATAAGGGCTTTCATCTGCAAAGGAATAATTCAATGTAGCACTGGAATTGCCTGCACCATCCACCATTCCGGCATCTTCGAAATGAATTCCATCCCTGCTTTTTGTGATGATGAAATAATCATTGTTAATTTCTGAAGCTGTGCTCCAGCTGCATAATACATACCTGCCATCTTTTCCTTTTGCATCGAAAAACAAAAGCTCCACCGGCAACGGATTTGACTCTTGCGCCAATGCCCACGTCCCGCCATTCATCACATGTGGATTTGGAGTTGTAATGTTGGGCGCATAAACTGTCTGTGTGTTAGGATTTGTTTGTCCGGGCAACGGAGAACTCCAAAAATTCATCGAAGGATTCCATTCCTGCGCACGCATGTTGCTGTTTCCGTTGGCAGCATTTTCTGTAACAGGATAGTTGAAATAGTAGTCAGCAGTACCCATCTTTTCAATATGCCAGAAACGGTCAACAACATTTGCACTGTTATCACCTCCGCCTGCATTAAACATATTTGTCACTAACAGCGGTGTTGTTGGGTAAGGCGTGTTGTCAGGAGCCGTTTTATACGTTGATATCCTCAAACTTCCGCCTGTAGTTCCAGGTACAGGAATGGTGATGTTGAATGAAAAAGAAAACACATCACCTGAAGTTGTTCCGAATGGAATCGTGTGTATGCCTGGCACGGCGCCTACCCACCACACCTGAGAACTGTTATCAATGTCTTCACTCAGGATAAAACCTGTAGTAGTCGTGATCCCCGCCGGATCACTATTATAAATTAATGCGCTATGAGAATTCAAATCAAACACCGCATCATTGCAATGCAATCCTCCTGTTAGTGGAAAAGGTCCCGCGCCAATAATTGCATCGATGAACAACGTCTTTGATCCCGTGAATATGTCAAGGTTATTAAACATCGTAACATCACTCCCGCCAATATTTTGGTTTATCCCATTCAAGATTACTGTTCCGCCCGATGTTCCAAATATTGAATTCCCGCTATTGTTTGTCCAGTGGCCATTCAGGTCGATGCTGCCATAATTGTCCATGGTGGTGCCAGTATTGTTTTGAATATCTCCCTTCACTGTAAGCTGCACACCGCTTGTCAATGTGTATTGTACATTATTATTGACAAGTAACTGCGCCTGGCAATCATACCTAAGTTCCAACAAGCATACGATGATCAAAAGATTTTTCATTGGTGAAATTTTTTAAGCTGATGCCCTTTAATTTATCAGTTTCCATCCCAGCCACCACGACATTTAAAAGTGACTTGCGGGGTCTGTTGATGATGAACCGGTGCTGTTGAATGTGCAGCCGGCTTTTCATTACGTTTGGCAGAAATTTGTTTTGCATCCGGGTTGTGATAAGAAACGATTGATGCAATGAAGAGGATGATTGGTTCCAGTACCATGGTATTTATGTATTAGGAGGGTAAAAGTACTTTCACGATAAGGGGAAGTAAATACCACTTTGGTGGTAGCCTGAAGGCATTCCTTTATTTTTTGTTATTTAGCAATAAATATCAAATTCACTTACTCATGATAAAGATCCTCGCCAACGACGGAATCGATTCCGCAGGAAAAAAAATATTTGATGCCGCGGGTTTTTCTGTCTCCACAGAAAAAGTTGCCCAGGAAAAACTCAGTGAAGCCCTGAAAAATTTTGACGCCATCCTCGTACGCAGTGCCACCCAGGTGCGGCAGGCAAACATAGATGAAGTACCAAACCTGAAGCTCATCGGCAGGGCCGGAGTGGGCATGGATAATATTGATGTGAAGTATGCGCGTGAGAAGGGTCTTGCTGTCGTGAATACACCTGCAGCTTCATCGCAATCCGTTGCTGAACTCGTTTTTGCACACTTGTTTACTGGCGTGCGATTTTTACAGGACTCCAACCGCAATATGCCTTCCAGCGAAACAAAGGAAACTTTCGACAAGCTGAAAAAAAATTATTCGGCAGGGATTGAGCTTCGCGGAAAAACATTGGGAATCGTCGGTGCCGGACAAATTGGAAAATGCGTGGCAGCAATGGCAGTAGGACTGGGAATGAATGTGCTGTTTCACAGGCTGAATAATGAAGACGTTGTCGTAGATCTCGACTTCCATCCGGCACTCAGCCAGCGAAAGGTTACCATCACTTTTAAATGCGTATCATTTACAAAGCTTCTTACTGAAAGCGATTTCATAACCATGCATGTTCCGTTTCCGAAAGGCAGTGCGGCAGTCATCGGCAAAAAAGAATTTGACCTGATGAAGCCCGGTGTTGGAATCGTGAATACTGCTCGCGGTGGAGTCGTTTCAGAAAATGATCTCATCGAAGCGCTCAACAGCGGAAAGGTTGCATTTGCAGGCATCGATGTGTTTGAAGGTGAGCCCGTGATAAAAGAAACATTACGAAATCACCCGAAAGTTTCATTGAGTCCACACATAGGTGGTTCTACCAAAGAAGCACAGGAACGCATCGGCATTGAGCTTGCGCAGAAAGTGGTGGAGTATTTTAATAGCAAGTAAAAGCAAGTATACAGTAAACGGTATACGTATTCAAGAATACACTACCCATTATACCAGTTCTCAGATTCAAGTTTTCTTATTCCATTTTTCCTTTGATACTTAGTACATAATACCTAGTACTGGCTGCTTGATCCTCTTGGTTCTTGGCCCTTGATTCCTGGTTTTTTCCTTAGTTTACTGTCCGCCAAGTCGGATCCGTCCTTCGGCGGATTTACTGCCTACTGGTACTGGCTACTGGCTGCTTAGGGATTACCCTTAAAAAAATTCAGGGAAAACCCTCTTTTCTTGTATTGGTTGAAGACTTACTTTTGATACACCAATACAAACAATTTAAAACACAACATTATGAATTCAACTATTATGAAAATTGCCTTTGCCTATATAGCGGGCATCGGCACGTATGCATTATTTCAGAATCACAATATTTCAAAAAAGCTTGACATGATGAGTGGTCCTGCAATACATTCAGATTCCGACAGCTCTGGCGTTTCAGATTCGGAAATCGCTGGCGCACCTGAAGTCAAAGCTTTAAGTATGGCACCTGCTGGAGGTTCATGCGCTTGCGATGATTCGCACAGGTATGATGTCACTCACGCTCTGGAATCACAAAACATAGCGATCCCGAAAGTTCCTGATTGTCTGGCGATGGTACATGGAGCAAATCCGGGACCTGGGACTATTGTAGGAGCTGGTGCATGGTTCAGTAAGCTCACACTTGATCATATGTTCTGCAGTAAACCTGACGCCAACGGTATCTTTGTATATAAAGGATATAATGCAGCCACCAGGCAATACACTTTTATTGTTGAAGCTGCCCGAACTGAGTATATCAGCAGCCTTGACGATGGCACATCCTATATATATTATTCCCGCACAATGTGTCCGAATATCTGTGGTCAATGTGCTTCGGATTTCTGATCGGTTCCTTATAAGAGAAATATAAATGATTTGACAGCAATGATTTTCTTTAATGCAACACAGTCTTTCATGAGAAAATCCGCACTCATATTATTTCTTCTGACGAACGTTCTGTCTGAGATAGGGCATGCGGAAAGCCCTATCTCATTTGAAAACCTTACAACGGCAAATGGATTGATTCAGAATACTGTCCTCAGCATATTTCAGGACAGAAGCGGGTTTATGTGGATCGGCACTGCAGACGGCCTTGCGAGGTATGATGGAAAAAAATACATTTATTACAAGCACCACAATAACGACAGCACTTCCATTTCCGACAATTTTGTTGCCGAAATTTACCAGGACCGCCAGGGCAGGATATGGCTAGGGACACGGAACGGATTGAACATGTATGTAGAAAAAACAAATACATTCATCCGCATCCCGCTTGAAGAATTTGGGAATAACATTTATGTCCCGGCTATTACCGAAGACAGCAATGGAAACATCTGGCTTGGCACAGATGGAGAAGGGTTGCTGCGTCTTCGTACTGATTCCATCCGAAACCAGCTTGCTTTCCGGATCAGCCAATTCCTGCATCTGAAAAGTGATACAACTTCCATTGCAAGCAATACCGTTTTTTCCTTGCAGCCCGATCTCCGGTCCGACTTATGGATTGGAACAGACGAAGGATTGTGCAAACTGGATGCGGCGCAACTTGACAATGCTCCGGGCTCCATGCGTTTTCAACACGTTCGTATTTGTGAGAATAATATCTGCACTTTCCGAAGGGAAAGTATTTTTGAAATACTGAATCATGGAACACAGATATGGATTGGGTCAAAGAGCAACAACATCTATTGTTACGATTATACTAACCCTTTGAATCCCTCCTGGCGGATTCTTTCAAACAATGTGCGGCCGCGTATCGAAGGCGCTGTACCGGTTGTTACCAAAATGATTTTTGATAACGAAGAAAATCTCTGGCTTACAATGGGCGATGAGGGGTTGGGAAAACTCACCCTCGGTATGAACACAATTGAGTTCCAGCATTTCAGGCATGACAAAACCAAACCTAATTCACTCATCTCAAATATCTGTCTCACCATTGCAAAGGACCAGACCAACATGCTTTGGATCGGAACTACTGACGGCATTTCGCTGCTCAATCCACTGAAAGAAAGATTTTACGCAAAGCAATTTCCTTTGGTGTCGCAGGACACGACTGATTTCAATGTCCAGGCTTTTTATATCGAGCAAAACAGGTTTTATTTCTTCGGCACGTTCAGCCTGGGTGTATACATATATGATAATTACCTGAAAAAAACGTTCAGGCCCGATGCGCTTTCCAGGCTCAACATCTATTCCATGATTAAAGATGTGAAGGGCAATTTCTGGTTTGCCACAAACAACGGGCTTGCAGTTATAAAAGGAAATGACTTGTTCAGGTATGACAACAACAACGTAGTGGTAAACCCAAAGTGCGCTGCAAAATTTTACAGGAAAAATTCTGTCGACCCTTTAAATTCCATTCAGAGCAATTTGGTTTTTACACTTGCTCAGGACCATAATGATAGACTCTGGGTTGGAACAGGACAAGGCTTATCAATTCTCGATATCAATTCGGAAAAAATCACCCAGGTCATTCTGAACCCAAACAACAAAAGCCTTTTTGCAGAACGTATTATCAGGCACCTGCTGGTAGATGCAAAAAATTATTTATGGATAGCTACCGATGGCGGATTGTTCAGCTATAATCTAGTGTCAGATAAATTTCAAAAGATAAATGGCGGGACCGATTATTCCACCGCGCTTCCAGCCCAGCGCGTGGTTTGTCTGCATATCGATTTCCAGAACAGGATGTGGGTTGGAACAAGCGGTGGAGGTATCAGCTTGTACCAGCCTTCGTCAAACACATTTGAGAATTTTTCGGAACAGGATGGACTGGCAAGCAATTCTGTACAAAGCATCCAGGGAGATCCTTCAGGCGATCTTTGGATTAGCACTAACAAAGGGCTGTCGAAATTTAATGTGTCGAAAAAGAAATTTATTAATTATGATTCCAAGGATGGCCTGGCCTCGAATGAGTTCAACCAGCTTGCTTCTACGATTTCCGCCGATGGTTTTATTTTCTTTGGAACTTTAAACGGCTACAATAGCTTCCACCCCGACAGCATCCGTGCAAACAGCGTAATACCTCCGGTAGTACTCACCGATTTCAAGCTGCTCGATAAATCGCTCCTCAGCGACAATCCCACTATGCGCAGCCAGCTTCTTTCAGGGAAGGCGTTGGAATTCAACTACCGCGAAAACAGTTTCTCTTTTGAGTTTGCTGCCCTGAATTTTATCAGCTCCGATAAAAATCAATACGCAGTCAAGCTCCAGGGTTTTGATAAGTCATGGGTGGAGCTCGGAAGCAGAAATTACATTTCCTATACTAACCTTGATCCCGGTACATACACGCTCCATATCAAAGCATCGAACAACGCCAGTGTCTGGAATGAAACAGGTATCTCTGTCCCGTTTGTCATTACTCCACCTTTTTTCCGCACCTGGTGGTTCCGCATTTCGATGGTACTGGTCATCACGCTCCTGATTTACGTTTATTACCGTGAGCATATAAAATCCATTGAGAACAAAAAAGAAAAAGAGCTTGCACTTCAGCAGACGCAACTCAAGGAACAGTTCCTGGCAAACATGAGCCATGAGATCCGCACGCCGCTGAATGCAATTATGGGAATGACAAGACTGCTGCATGAAAAAAATCCGAAGCCGGAGCAGATGAAATACCTGAATGCCATTACACAGTCGTCGGATCATTTGCTTGTGCTGATAAACGACATCCTCGACTTTTCAAAAATCGAAGCAGGTAAAATAGAGCTGGAAAACATTCCTTTCAACGTGCGCGATGCCATCAACAACGTACACACCACGCTTCGTTTCAAAGCTGAAGAAAAAGGGCTGACTTTTTCCGCGCGCATTTCTCCTGAAGTACCCTACACTTTAAAAGGCGATCCCGTACGGCTTGCTCAAGTGCTCATCAATCTTGCAGGGAATGCCATCAAGTTCACAGCCAAAGGGAGCGTGATGATTACGTGCAGCGCGGAAGAAATTAACAAAGAAAAGTCGCTCATCCATTTCAAGGTGATTGATACAGGTGTCGGCATTGCAACTGAAAGCATCGGTAAAATTTTCGAAAGCTTCACCCAGGAGAACAGCAGCGTGAACCGTGAGTTTGGCGGAACAGGACTTGGTCTGGCCATTTCAAAACGACTGATAGAAATGCATGGCGGCTCTCTTGCAGTCGAAAGCATAAAAGGCGAGGGCAGCACGTTCGTAGTTACGGTGCCTTATATTATTTCCGAAGCGCCTGTAGAATCTCTTGTAGTGGAAACAGTTGATCCGGACGTGCGCAGCAAGATGACTGACCTGAAGATCCTGCTTGTAGACGACAATCATTTCAACCAGCTGGTTGCCATTGACACACTTGAGCTGGAACTTTTGCGCGCATCAATTGACGTCGCCGAAAACGGTGAAGAAGCAATTAAGCTTGTCGCCGAAAATAATTACGACATCGTTTTGATGGATGTACAGATGCCGGTGATGAACGGACTCGATGCAACACGCGCCATCCGAAAACTTCCTTCTCCAAAAAACCAGACACGCGTAATTGCTATGACGGCCAGCGCTATGAAAACAGAAGTGGAGCGCTGCTTTGCCTGCGGCATGGATGATTTTGTTGCCAAGCCATTTAATACTGTGGAGTTGCTGAAGAAGATGTCGAAGCTAGTGCAGAGGTTGAAGGTGGTGGCATAAGCACTCCGGCCCCCTAGCCCCCGAAGGGGGAACTTCCCCCGCTCTCCGTTTATCAGTTGGTAATTCCAGTTAGCAGCCAAAATTTAAGTAGTCATTGCGAGGCACGAAGCAATCCGTTGAATTTAAGTCTGCAGTCTTCCATTCGCCAAAATTCTATCCCTTTTAAAATTTTTTCTGTATAGTTTAGCTGAGAATTCTACCGAATGCATAAACTTTTAATCTGCAGTCTTTACATTTCATTTCTGTTACTGAATTCCAATTCCGTGATGGCTCAGATTACATTTGAAAAAAGTTATGGTACAATCCACAATGAATTTGCATCAGATATGATTACATTAGCTGATAACAGCATTGTGCTTGTAACTAGAAATGGATATACAAATCCATATGATACTAGCTTTTTTGTTATAAAGTTAAATTCAACTGGTAATATTCTTTGGACCCGCGAATTCACTTCATCTATGATTGAAATGAGTGAAGCAAGAGTGGTGTTAAATTCAGAAGGAAGAATTACAATTTCTTGTGGTAATACTGAAGATATCCTTATTCAACTTGATACTTCAGGTTTGGTAATTTGGGAAAAATCTTATTCACTCCCAAATGGGTATTTTAACTCCCCCCATTTTAATAGGACGAAAGATTCTGGAATTATGTTATTGGGTCAGGACGATCCATTTAACACATTTTCAAAAGCAGCAATTTTGAAGCTGGATTCAAATGGGATTACTGAATGGAGTAAATCCTATATGACAGATTCATCAACTCACTTATTTCCGCAGGCAATGTTTCAATTTGATGACGGGGGTTATCTTGTAGGTGGGTTTTACTATTATGACAGCGTGAATAATCATTATAAGGGTTACCTGACAATGAAAATTGATTCTGTCGGGAACATGATACGGCTAATAAAATCAGATTCAATTCCTACGACTCCCTCAATTATGTCCTCAGAGTTTTATCGATTATCAGATAATTTATTTATAGCTCCCGTCTATGATGGATTTATTGGTATTGACTCAACCGGTGCAATAATCTGGTTAAAAAATTTTTACCCATTTACACCTTATGGAAAAGGAATAATAAATAACTATGGCCATTTACTTTGCCCTGGTATGAATTCCAATATGGGAGGAGGATTTATCGAAATTGATTCCATGGCCAATGTTGTTGAGGAAACAATATTGGATATGAGTTTTAATTACTATCCTTCTGTCATTGATACCCTGAATGATGGAAGTATTCTTACAGCCGGAAGTATTCCTAGTGACTCTGGGGACGTTTATTTGACTAAAGCCGATCAAGACAATAATGGTCTGTGTATGGGGAATCCGGTAACTGCAACAAGCCAATCGGTTCTGTTAAACTATACAATTGTGCCAACTTCTTCTTCGATAATTATACCTGTCATTACGAATATCTCACTCACAGTTGGAAACCCAAGCATCACTGAAACAATTCATTGCTATAATAGCGCTACTCAAATAAATTACGAAGAGACCACCATTTCCATTTATCCTAACCCTTTCCACACCGCATCCAATTTGGAATTAGAGAATGGAAATCGAGAAATCGGAAAGTGTGAAATAAATATTTACAACTCATTGGGTTCACTCATGCGCAAAGAAAAAATACCAGACCTTAATTCATATACATTACTTCGCAACGACTTAAACAACGGACTGTATTTCTACGAGCTACGAACTCTAAACTACGAACTCCTCGGCGCGGGAAAATTTATTATTGAGTAAGTGCAATTCTCCTTAAGATGCATTTGATCAGCAAAAAATTATTTTTTTTCTTATCGCTTTTCTCCATAGTGATATTTTCAAAAGCGCAAACGACATTTATTAAGACCTACAAATTTGCCGCACCATTTTCTTTTCAAAATGTCATTAAGACAAACGACAACGGATATATTTTATCCGGCTACTGGATTTTAAGATTTATCGCAAAAACAGACTCTGCCGGTAATTTGCTATGGATAAAAGGATTTCCGACGCAGGCAGATGGGGCTATCATGCAGGTCATTCAAACCAAAGACGGAGGCCTCGCAATGATTGGCGGTTCGGATACAACAACAGTTTTTCCTTATCACTGGGATTATTTTCTTCTCCACACTGATGCCGACGGAAATCCTGATTGGCTGAAAACATACAATGCTTTCGGAAGTGAAATTGCAACAGGTGTAATTGAAATGTCTGATAGCGGATACATCATTTCGGGCGGAAGTAACGCTGCTGCTTATTTGGTCAGAACAGATAAATATGGTGATACTTTATGGACTAAGATGATTCCCTCCTTTGGAAATTCAATCGTATCATGTTCAGCAGGCGATGATCAATTAATCTTGGCATCGGAATGGAATAATACTGAACTTCGATTGATAAAAATCAACTCTTCAGCAAGCGAGATTTGGGCCCGGAACTACCAATTGCCCAACGCTCAAATAATGTCGGTATTGAAAACTTCCGATGAAGGATACATTGCCACCGGTTGCATTGATTGCGGAGGACAAAACTCAGACATGTTTATTTTCAAATCCGACAGCACGGGACAATTGCTTTGGTTGAAAAAATATTTCAGTCCAAAAGCTGAAGGAGGATCAACCATCATTGA
>Ga0190274_10000684_pt1 | contig 19921 bp, 17 predicted proteins | sample Popmic531T_FD_133002 | JGI IMG/M metagenome (GOLD analysis project Ga0190274, IMG submission 133002) | Populus adjacent soil microbial communities from riparian zone of Yellowstone River, Montana, USA - 531 T | ecosystem: Environmental > Terrestrial > Soil > Riparian zone | place: USA: Montana... | reverse complement strand
GTTCGCCGACCACCAGGGCTCGATCGTCGGCCTCTCCAACGCCTCGGGCGCGGTCACCGCGATCAACCGCTACGACGAATACGGCATCCCCGCCCCGAGCAACACCGGCCGGTTCCAATATACAGGCCAGATCTGGCTGCCCGAGCTCGGCATGTACCACTACAAGGCCAGAATCTACTCGCCCACGCTGGGCCGGTTCCTGCAGACCGACCCCATCGGGTATGAGGGCGGGATCAACCTCTACGCCTATGTAGACGATGATCCCGTCAACCAAGTCGACCCCGACGGAAAAATTCCCGTCGAAACCGTGTGGGATGTCACCAACGTCGTCATGGGGATCGGCAGCGCAATCAGCAATGTCAGGCAGGGAAATTATGGCGCAGCCATTGTCGATATAGGGGGTGCAATCGTCGACGTCGGTGCCGCCGCCATACCATATGTGCCTGGCGGCGCCGGCACCGCCATTCGGACGGTGCGAGCGGAGCGGATGATAGCCAACGCCGCGAGCGGGGCTCGGCGGGAAAGGCAAGTTGCGGCACAACTGAGACGCGAGAATCCAGGCGCACGTGTCCAAAATCAGAGTATGCTAAGAGACCGCAATGGAAGAATCGTCCGAGACCCGCAGACTGGTAGAGGGAGGAGAGTGGATCACACGGTAATCAGAGACGGCAGAGCTAGGACTGTCGAAACAACGAGCCCGACAGCTTCAAAAGATGCTCAGCAAGCCAGAGAACGACGCATTCTTGATGCCGGGGGAAATCATATCCGGGATAGGCAGACGGGTCGGCTGTGTCGAGTCGCCGGCGTCAGCGAAGTCAGAAGATGCCAATGACAGATAAAGACTATAAAGTAATGGACATGCCGACCCATCTGAGCCGAAAGGCCCTTAAGCAGGATCCGCGAAATCCGAACGCATGGATCCATGATGATAGTTGGTACAGAGAGACTAGGGAGATAAATTTTGCGCTATATGAGTTTTTTTTGGAGCATGATTTAGTCAACTCTCAAAAAAGATTTGAGACCATAGATGAAGTTGTTCTTAGATATAATGACTTCAATATACTGGGAAAGCTGTTTTTAAAATCTGGCGCCGTTGATAGATGGTTGGCCTCCTTCGATCGGCCGGGATCAAAAAAGGCACTTTCTGATGTGAGATACCTGGAAAAGGCACTCCGTGCCATGTCCGGCACAGGGTGAACATGATCGCGAAGTGAGACTGCTCGCGGACGTGGCATAAACCCGTCTCGCAGGCAGACCTCCTCGCAAGCGACGACCAGGGAGGACGCGTGCTCGTTAAAGTCAAAGCTAACTCGGGAACGCGCTCATTCCAGCAAGCAAGAAAAGATACCCTTATCAGCCAGTACGGGGCAACACCTTGGTGGAGAGATATTTTCCCTTGGCGAAAAAAAGCGATTGCGGCGAGTTGAAGGATCAATCGTCAAAATACCTCTGGGGCGGAAAAGCGTGGCTTATGGACTTGTTTTACGCGAGCCACTTATTGCACTCTTTGAAAGAGAATTCGAAAACGGTGATGTTCCCAATGTTGCTAGGATAATGGAAGCGCCGATAGCGTTTCAACTCATGGCCATGAATCATGCTATCACAAGCGGAAGATGGGAAGTCGTAGGACGGGTAGCTGTACCAAGTAGACTTAGGTCAACACCGGCCTTTTGCAAAAAAGATCCTGTTTCAGGCAGAATATCCATTTATCAGGAAATAGATGATCTCGCTCCACATTATGAGCGTGAAGCCAGCATAGCAGAGTGCAGAGGCCTCGAAACTGCCGCAGTCTGGGAGCCGGAGCAAGTTGAGGACAGACTTCGAGACCACTTTTCGGGTCGCCCCAATATCTGGGTAGAGCAACTACGTATTTAGAAGACGGCGAGCTATTTTCTTCTCCGTTGAACTTGAATGAAGATCTGCTGTTAAAGACCATAGGGTTGTGACAAGTGAGAGCACAACGCCAATTACAGCTACGACGTGCGCAACCTGCAGACCGAAGCGCGGTTCGACAGCGCGACGGGCGAGGGCGTGACCAGCGCCTATGACGGGTTCGGCCGAATGGTCTCGAGCAGCATCGACCTGGGCGGCGTCACCCGAACCCTCGCCTACCGGTACGACCGCAACGGCACCCGCACCCGGATCTCCCACCCGGACGGGGCGGTGTTCGAGCAGAGCCGGGATGGCGCCGGCCGGCCGGTGCTGCTCTCGGGCCCGGCCGCCGGTCCGCTGCTGTTCGTCAACTACACGGCGCACGGAGCGCCGGGCAATGCCGGCCGCGGCAACCAGGATGCGAGCTATTTCACCTATGACGGGCTGCAACGGCTCGTGGCCGCCTCGCCGAACGTGACGCTCAGCTACGACCCGCTCGGCCGCCCCCACCAGGTGACCGGCGCGTCGGGCACGACCACCTTCCTCTACGCCGGCGACGCTTTGGTCGCGGAATATGACGACGGCGGCAACCTCAGGAACAAGACCGCCGGTGGCGCGTCTTAGGGCCGGACCGCCGCTGAAAAACCACGCGCGGCCGCGGATCGGAGGAGGGAAGTAATGATCGGTATTCTCGTATGGCTGGTGATCGGCGGCATCGTCGGCTGGCTGGCCAGCCTCGTCATGCGCACCGACGCTCAGCAGGGCATTTTGCTCAACATCGTCGTCGGCATCATCGGCGCCTTCATCGGCGGCCTGATCTTCAATCGCGGCGACATCAACGAAGCGCCGCTCAGCGTCGGCGCCTTTCTGGTGTCGCTCGTCGGCGCGATCATCCTGCTCGCCATCGTCAACCTTTTCCGGCGCGGCAGCGTCCGCTGAGGATCCAGTACCGAACGTCGAGAGGGCCGCCTCCCCTGCCGGGGAAGCGGCCCTTTCTCATTGCAGCTCGAAGGTGACGGTGAGGCTCGCCGAAAGCACCTGCTCGCCGGGATCGATCTGCGCATTGGCGGCGGCGTCCGCGGCCTGCAGGCGCATCATCGGCATCGGCCGCACCGGCGCCGCGCCGGCCTCGCTGACCGCGACGATCCGGACCACGCGCATGCCGAGGCTGCGCGCATAGAGCTCGGCTCTGGCGCGCGCAGCGGCCAGCGCCAGCGTCCGCGCCTCGTCCAGAGCCGCCTCCGGCCGCTCGATCACCAGCATCGGCCCGTTGATCTGGTTGGCGCCCTCGGCGACCAGGGCGTCGAGGATCGCGCCGCTATTGGCGATGTCGCGGAAGCGGACGTTGACCTCGTTCGAGGCGCGATAGCCGGTCAGCTGCGGCGGCTGGTTCTCGGCATAGCGATAGTCGGGCTGCAGGCTGATGGCGCTGGTCTGGATGTCGCGGTCGGCGATTCCGGCGCGGCGAAGCGCCGCCCGGACCCGCTCCATCCGCGCCGAATTCTGCCGAATCGCATCGCTCGCGGTCGCCGCCTGGCTGACCACGCCGGCGTTGATCCGGACGATGTCCGGCACCCGGGTGACCTCGCCGGTCGCGACCACGTCGAGGCGAGTTCCGGCGATCGCCTGCGCCTGGGCCGGCTGCGCCGGGGCGGCCGCCAGCGGCAAGGCGAGCGCGATCAGCGCCGCCAGGGTCAGTGTCTTCGTCATGCAAATGCTCCGTCTTTGCCTCAGGCGGCTTTTAGCCGGAGCAAGGCTGCATGGCGGCTGAACCGCCGCTCAGCGGCGGCCGGCGACCAGCCGGTAGAGGAACAGCAGGATCACCGCGCCGACGATGGCGGCGAGGAAGCCCGCGCCCTCGCCCTGCCCGTACCAGCCGAGCTGCTGACCGATAAAGCCGGCGAGAAGCGCGCCCGCGATGCCGATCAGGATCGTGACGATGCAGCCGCCCGGATCCCGGCCCGGGGTGATCGCCTTGGCGATGGCGCCGGCGACGAGGCCGATCAGGATCCAGGTGAGCCATCCGTAATTGGCGAGATATTCTCCCATTGCGCTTCCCTCCTTGCGGGGCGGCGCCCCGTATTTGCATTGGTAAAGCAGCAACCAAGCATGTAAAGCGCCGGTTCCGAACGTCGCGTGTTGGGGCAGCGGCGTTCGGGCTGTTTTGACTTGTCCAGGGTGATTTATTCGGCTAACACAGCTCCCGAGTGGCGGCTGCGGCCGTGCTGTTTTCGAGTGGGGACGATGAAAGCGATGAACTACGAGTCGACCAAATGGAGCCGCGACGCGATCGACGAGGTCGTCGTCGATGAAGAGACGCTCGCGCGCCGCCGGCGCCGCAGGCGGATCATCATCGCCCTCGTCGTCGTCGCGATCATCGCGATCGCCGCGATCTTCATGTTCGGCGGCAGCGGCGAGAAGGCGGCCGCGCCCAAGGGCGGAGCCGGCCAGACGCTCCCCTCGGTGACCGTGGTCGTGCCCGGCCGCCAGGACGTCCCCGCGATCATCTCGGCCACCGGCTCGCTCGGCGCCTATCGGGACATGCCGGTGGGCGTGCCCGGCGAAGGCGGCCAGATCGAGCGGGTGCTGGTCGAGCCCGGCCAGTGGGTCCGCGCCGGCCAGGTCCTCGCCGTCATCAACCGTTCGGTGCAGGGCCAGGAGGCGGCGCAGCAGGCGGCGCAGATCCAGGTCGCCCAGGCCGATCTTCGCCTCGCCCAGAACGAGCTCGACCGCGCCCAGGCGCTGGTTTCGCGCGGCTTCGTCAGCCAGGCCGATCTCGACCGCAAGCGCGCCGCCCGCGACGCCGCCGCCGCCCGGGTCCGGGTCGCCCAGGCGACGCTCGGCGCGACCCGCGCCCGAATCGGCCGGCTCGACGTCCGAGCGCCGACCGCCGGGCTGGTGCTGAGCCGCTCGGTGGAGGCCGGCCAAGTCGTCGGCGCCGGCTCCGGCGCTTTGTTCCGCATCGCCCAGAACGGCCAGATGGAGCTGCTTGCCCGACTGCCGCAGACCGACCTTGCCCGGCTCTCACCCGGCGTTCCGGTCATCGTCACGCCGGTCGGTTCCAACCAATCCTATCAGGGCACGGTCCGCCTGATCGAGCCGATCATCGATCCGCAGACCCGCCAGGGCGTCGCCCGGATCGCCGTTCCTTATCAGCGCGATCTGAGGCCGGGCGGCTTCGCCGCGGCCGAGATCCGCGCCGGCTCGACGACCGCGCCGCTGCTGCCCGAATCGGCGGTTCTGACCGACGATGCCGGCACCTATGTGATGATCGTCGGCCCGAACAACACCGTTCAGCGCCGCGCGGTCCGAATCGGCACGGTCACGGATCGCGGCGTCGTTGTCGCGGAAGGCCTGTCGGGCAGCGAGCGCGTCGTCGAATCAGCGGGCGCCTTCCTCAACCCGGGCGAGCGCATTCGCCCGGAGCGGTCGCGGGCGCCGCGGCGGTAAAGCGAGCGAACTGGAGCTGATCAATGCGTAACATCTCGGCATGGGCGATCCGCAACCCGGTCATCCCGCTCGTCCTGTTCACCTTCCTGCTCGCCATGGGCCTGCTCGCGTTCATGCGGATGGACATCAATCTCAATCCGGACATCGAGGCGCCGGTCGCCTCGGTCTCGATCAGCCAGCCCGGCGCCAACCCCCGCGAGCTTGAGATCCAGATTACGCGGCGAGTCGAGGCGGCGGTGCGCGGGATCAACGGCGTCAACGAAATCAGCTCTTTCATCCGTGAAGGGAGCAGCACCACCGTGATCGAGTTCGCGATCGGCACGCCGATCGACCGGGCGGTCTCGGACGTGCGCGACTCCATCGCCCGAATCCGCGGCGACCTCCCCGACGGCATCCTGGAGCCCCAGGTCGAGCGGGAGGATTTCACCGCCGAGCCGATCGGCTATTTCTCGGCGGAAAGCACCTCGATGACCGTCGAGCAGCTGAGCTGGTATATCGACGACACGCTCAACCGCCGCCTGCAGGGCCTTGAAGGCGTCTCTATCATCAGCCGCATGGGCGGCGTCAGCCGCGAGATCCGGGTCGAGCTCGATCCGGTGCGGATGCAGGCGCAGGGCGTCACCGCCTCGCAGATCAACCAGCAGCTTCGCGCGGGGAACATGAACGCGGCGGGCGGCCGTGCCGAGATTGCCGGCTCCGAGCAATCGGTGCGCGTGGTCGGCAGCGCGCTCAACGCCCATGCGCTCGGCGAAACCCAGATCGCTTTGGGGGGTGGCCGGACGATCAGGCTCAATTCGATCGCCAGCGTCCGCGACCAATGGGCCGAGCAGACCTCCTACGGCATTCAGAACGGCCGCCAGGTGGTCAGCTTCATGATCCAGAAGGCCAAGGGCTATTCGGACGTGACCGTCTATCATTCGGTCCAGGATACGCTGCGGGAGCTCGAGCGCGAGGATCCACGGGTCAGGTACAGCCTGCTCTTCACGCCCGTGAAATATATCGAGATGCAGTACGACTCGTCGATGCGGGCGCTGGTCGAAGGGGCGCTGCTCGCGGTCGTCGTCGTCTTCCTGTTCCTGCGCGACTGGCGCGCCACGCTCATCTCGGCGATCGCCATCCCGCTGTCGGCGATCCCGGCCTTCTGGTTCATGGATTTGATGGGCTTCACGCTCAACATGGTCACCCTGCTTTCGCTGAGCCTGGTGGCGGGCGTCCTCGTCGACGATGCGATCGTTGAGATCGAGAATATCGTCCGACACATGCGAATGGGCAAATCCGCCTATCAAGCCTCGATCGACGCCGCCGACGAGATCGGCCTGCCGGTGGTCGCGACCACCTTCTCGATCGTCGCCGTGTTCCTGCCCGTCTCGATGATGAGCGGGATCATCGGCCAGTTCTTCATCAGCTTCGGGCTCACGATTGTGATCACCGTGCTGATCAGCCTTGCCGTTGCCCGGATGATCACGCCGATGATCGCCGCTTATTTCCTGAAGGCGAAGGGCCGGGCCAAGCATGGCGAAGGCTGGCTGATGGATCGCTATATCGGCCTGCTGCGCTGGACCCTGGCAAACCGATGGAAGACTATTCTGGTGGGCGTGATCTGCTTCGCGCTCCAGATCGGCTTTTTCATCATGCTGCCGAAGGCCTTCCAGCCCGACACGGACGACGACGGCGTTCAGATCTCGGTCGAAATGCCGCCGGGAGTCACGCTCGACCAGACTCGGGCGGTCGCCGACCGGGCGGCGGCCGTGGCGCGCTCGCAGCCCGACGTCTCCTCGGTCTTCGAATCCGTGCGCACCGGCAATGCCACCATCTTCGTTTCACTGAAGGACCGCGACGAAGGGCGAGAGCGCACCAGCACCGAATTCACGCGTCAGGTCGCGCCGCGGCTGCAAACGATCGCCGACGCTAGGGTCTTTTTCCGCAACCAGAACCAGGTCGGCGGTCGCGACTTCTCGATCCTGCTTGCCAGCTCCGATCCGGAGAAGCTGCAGCGCGCCGCGCTGACTCTCGTCGAGCAGATGCGCCACCGCCCCGAGCTGCGCGCCCCGCGTATCGCCGGCGATTTGCGTCGGCCCGAAATCACGATCCGGCCCCGACAGAATTTGATGGCCGACATGGGCGTGACCACCGCCGCGATGAGCCAGGCGATCCGCGTCGCCACGCAGGGCGAGATCGACCAGGCAAGCGCCCGCTTCTCGCTCAGCGACCGGCAGGTGCCGATCCGGGTCGTGCTCAACGAGGGGTCGCGGCGCAGCCTTTCGACGATCCGCAACATGCCCGTGCCGACCGCGACCGGCGGCTCGGTCCCGCTCGGCGTGCTCGCCGAGATCGAATTCGGCGCGGGCCCCTCCCAGATCCAGCGCATCAATCAGCAGCGTCGGGTCATTGTCGGCGCCGATCTCGCCGAAGGGGTGGTCGACAAGGAGGCGATCATCACCCAGCTGCCGATCATGCAGAACCTCCCCGAGGGCGTGGAGCGCGCGCGCTCCGGCCAGCAGCGGGAAGAGGGCCAGCTGATGTCCGAGTTCATGGGCGCCTTGTTTTCGGGCACCTTCCTCGTCTTCGCCGTTCTGGTGCTTCTCTACAGGAGGCTGATGGCGCCGTTCGTGAACATGGGCTCGCTCCTGCTTGCCCCGCTCGGGGGCCTGATCGCTTTGATGATCGCGGGCCACGCTATCTCGATGCCCGTCCTGATCGGCATCCTCATGCTGTTCGGAATCGTCGCCAAGAACTCCATCCTACTGCTCGATTTCACGATCGAGGAGATGGCCAAGGGCGTGCCCAAGGACGAGGCGATCATCGACGCCGGCCACAAGCGCGCCCAGCCGATCGTGATGACGACGATGGCGATGGTCGCCGGCATGGTCCCGACGGCGCTCAGCCTCGAGGGCGACGCCAGCTGGCGCGCGCCGATGGCGGTGGTGGTGATGGGCGGCCTGCTGCTCTCGACCCTGCTGACCCTGGTGCTCGTCCCGCCCGCCTTCAGTCTCGCCGACGGCTTCGAGAAGTGGCTGACGCCGAAGTTCGGCCGGATCCTCACCTACAAGGGGACGCGGGATCACGGCCCCGAACCGGCGCCGCAGCCCGCGGAGTGATCGTCTCCCCCGGCGGGTTTGAACAAAGCCCGCCGGTGGTTATTCAAAGCTCATGAGCCTGTTCCGCCGCCCCGGTCTCGGCCGACCGCATCCCACGCGGGATTCGCGCGGCATGCGGGCCCTGGCCACGGCGATGCTGGCCGGGATGGCGGCGATCTTCATCACCGTCTCGAACCTCGCCGACGCCCATCCCGCCTGGGGCTTCGTCCGCGCCTTCGCCGAGGCGGGCCTGGTCGGCGGCATCGCCGACTGGTTCGCGGTGACGGCCCTGTTCCGCCACCCGCTCGGCCTGCCGATCCCGCACACCGCGATCATCCCGCGCAACAAGGACCGGATCGGCGACACGCTCGCCAATTTCCTCAAGGACAATTTCCTCACTCCGTCGGTGGTGGCCCGGCGGATGGCGAAGGTCGACGTCGCCGGCGCCGCCGGTCGTTTCCTCGCCGAGCCGCCGCAGCAGGGGCGTCTCTGGCGTGGCGCCGCGCGCATGCTCGAAGCAATGCTCGAGGCGCTCGATCCCGACCGCTTCGGAACGATGGTGAAAGGCGCGCTCGCTGATCGCCTGCGCGCCTTCGACGCCGCGCCGCTGGTCGGCGAGGCGCTCGACGCGGCGATCGCCGAGGATCGCCACATCCCCTTGCTCGACGAGGCGGTGGTCTGGATCGCCCGCCTGGTCGACGCGAACGAGGATATCGTCCGCCGCATGGTGCACGACCGCTCGGGCTCGATCCTGCGCTGGACCGGCCTCGACGCCACCATCTCCGACAAGATCATCGACGCGATCAACCGGCTGCTCAGCGAGCTCGCCATGGATCCGCGCCACCCCCTGCGGCTGAAGATCGAGGAGTCGATGCGCGACCTTGCCGCGCGCCTCCGCGACGATCCCGCGATGCGCGACCGGGTCCATACGCTCAAATCGGGCATCCTCGACAATCCGGCGGTCGAGCAATGGTGGCTCGGAATTTGGGAGCGGCTCCGGAGCGGAATCATCGCCCGCCTGCGCGATCCCCAGGGTGCCCTCGAAGGCCAGGTCGGCGATCTTCTGCGCCAGCTCGGCGCCACGCTCGAGAACGATCCGCGAGTCCGCCGCGGGCTCAATCGTTTCGCCCGCCGCGCCGCGGTCGGCATCGCCGCCGATTATGGCGACGGCATCGTCCGGCTGGTCTCCGACACCGTCCGCCGCTGGGACGCGCGCACCATCTCCGACCGGCTGGAAGGCGCGGTCGGCCGCGACCTCCAATATATCCGGATCAACGGCACCCTCGTCGGCGGCCTGGTCGGGGTCGCCATCCACACGGTCGAGGTGCTGACATGAGCGAGGCCGACGACGCTCTGCGCGAGATGGCCGCCAATCGCGGCTGCAAATTGGTGAAGTCGCGAATCCGCACCCCCGGCCGCGGCGATCACGGCAAGTTCGGGCTCAAGGACGCGAAGAGCGGCCGCGAGGTGTTCGGCTTCGGCAAGAGAGGCCTCACCGCCACGCCCGAGGAGATAGCGGACTTCCTGCGCGGCAACGCCGCCGCCACCTGGAAAAGCTCGGTCGGCTCGGCGAAGCGGGCCAGGCCGGACGCCAAAGCGAAAGCCGCGCCGAAACCGAAGCCGGAGCCGAAGCTCACGATCCGCGACGCCAGGCCGAAGGATGCCGAAGCGATGGCCGCCCTGATCGTCGCGCTCGGCTACGAGGTCGCCGCCGCGGAGATCCGCGCCCGACTGGCGGCCTTGCGCAAGGCCGGCCTGCACGCTTTGGTCGCGGAGAAGGGCCGGCTGACGGGCGTCCTCACCACCGCCATCACCCGAGTCCTGCACCGGCCCAGGCCGGTCGGCCGGATCTCGATGCTGGTCGTGGGGGTGAAGGCGCGCGGCGCCGGCATCAGCACCGCCCTCGACGCCGAAGCCGAGAAGCGGCTCGCCGCCGCCGGCTGCGGCCTCGTCGAAGTGACCAGCAACCGCAAGCGCCTGCGCGCCCACAGCTTCTACGAGAAGCTCGGCTACGAACGCACCAGCTACCGCTTCTTCAAGCCGCTCTGAGCCTGAGGCGCTTGCTCAACTCCATCGTCATGCCGGACTTGATCCGGCATCCATCTTCTTGTGGCGACGACAAAGGGGAGGTGGACCCCGGATCAAGTCCGGGGTCACGATGGGCCCTGATCAGCCGTCGCTGACCCGCTCGATATCCGCTCCCACGCCCTGCAACTTCTCCTCGAGCCGCTCGTAGCCGCGGTCGAGATGGTAGACCCGGTTGACCTGGGTCTCGCCCTCGGCGGCCAGCCCGGCCAGCACCAGGCTCATCGAGGCGCGAAGGTCGGTCGCCATCACCGGCGCTCCGACCAGGCCCTCGACTCCGCGCACCACCGCCGAGCGGCCGCGAACCTCGATGTCCGCCCCCATCCGCGCCAGCTCGGGCACGTGCATGTAGCGATTCTCGAAGATCGTCTCGGTGAGCAGGCTGGTGCCCTTGGCCAGCGCGAGCATCGCCATGAACTGCGCCTGCATGTCGGTCGGGAAGGCCGGAAAGGGCGCGGTCGACAGCGACAGCGGCTTGGTGCCGCCGTCGGCGCTGACCTTGATTCCGGTTTTGGCGAACTCGACGATCGCTCCGGCGTCGGCGAGGCCGGAGAGGATGGCGTGCATCGAATCCTCGCGCGCGCCGGCCAGCTCCAGCGAGCCGCCGGTGATCATCGCCGCGCAGGCGTATGAGCCGGCCTCGATCCGGTCCGGCATCACCGCATGGGTGGCGCCGTGCAGCCGATCCTTGCCGTGGACGGTCAGGGTGTCGCTCTTCAGCCCCTCGATCTCGGCGCCCATCGCGATCAGGCAGGTGCACAAATCGGTGATCTCGGGCTCGCGCGCCGCATTCTCGATCACCGTCGTGCCCCTGGCGAGCACCGCCGCCATCAGCGCATTCTCGGTCGCTCCGACCGACACCATCGGAAAGCTGATCGTGCCGCCGGTGAGGCCGCCTTCGGGGGCGATCGCCCTGACATAGCCGGCCGCGATCTCGATCTCGGCGCCGAGCGCCTGCAGCGCCTTGAGGTGGAGGTCGATCGGCCTGTTGCCGATCGCGCAGCCGCCGGGCAGCGACACCGTCGCCTCGCCGGCCCGGGCGAGCAGCGGCCCCAGCACCAGGATCGAGGCGCGCATCTTGCGGACGATGTCGTAGGGGGCGACCGTCGAGGCGATGCTGGACGCCCGGAAGGTCATCACCCGGCCGATATCGCCCTTGCGCGAGCCCTCGATCGCGGTCGACACGCCGAGCTCGTTGAGCAGGTGGCCGAAGCTGTCGACGTCGGCGAGCCGCGGCAGGTTGCGAAGCGTCAGCGGCTCGTCGGTCAGCAGGGCGCAGGGCATCAGGGTCAGCGCCGCGTTCTTGGCGCCGGAAATCGGGATCCGGCCCTCGAGCCTTTTGCCGCCGCGGATGATGATCCTGTCCATGGGCGCGTCTTACGCCATCTCGGGCACGGCGCAAGCCGAGGGCGCGACGGTGGAAACCCGACACCGTTCGTCCTGAGCCTGTCGAAGGGCTTTCCTTCTTTTGGAAAAAGAGAGGGTTTCGACGAGCTCGGCCGAACGGCTCTTGGCCGGCCCGGCCGCTACGCCTTCTCCAGCGTGCATTGCAGCGGGTGCTCGTTCTTCCGCGCGAAATCCATCACCTCGGCGACCTTGGTCTCGGCCACCTCATAGGGGAAGATGCCGCAGACGCCGACCCCGCGCTGATGGACGTGGAGCATCACCCGGGTCGCGTCCTCGATGCCCATCTTGAAGAAGCTCTGCAGGACCAGGACGACGAACTCCATCGGCGTATAGTCGTCGTTGAGCATCAGCACCTTGTAGGGCGAGGGCGTCTTGGTCCGGGTCTGGGTCTTGGTGGCGAGGCCCAGCCCCGTCCCGTCCTCGTCGCCGGGCCGGTCGTCGGAAGCCGCTCTGATCGCTGAGTCGTTCATCGCCATATCAACGCCGTAAATATGGCATGGTGCCGTTCACGGGCAAGAGGAAGTGCGTCCCGTCCCGATCCACTCCCTCATCGTTGCGGGAGCATGGCGACGCGGCAATCCGGACGGGATCGCTACTCCCGGCTTTCGCCGGGGCCGCGATGACGAAAGTAGGAGGAACGCAAAAAGGGCGGCCGCTCCAACAGGGAGCGCCGCCCTTTCTACTGGTTCGGACTCTCGCGAGTTACGCGGCGAGGGTCTTCACACGCTCGGCCGCCACGGTGTAGCGGCTGGTCAGCGGCTCGGCGACGTCGCCGGCCAGCTTCAGCACGTTCTCGCTGACGCGGGCGCTCTGGGCGACGGCGGCATCGAACGCGCTGCGGGCGAAATCGCCCTGAAGCTTGAAGAAGTCGGTCGCCGACTTGACGTCCGAGAAGCTCTTGAAGGCCGCCGAGGCGGTCTCGAAGCTGGTGCGGCCGAACTGGGCGGCATCCTGGCTCAGCGTCTCGACGCCCTTGGCGGCGATCTTCGAGGAGGCGACGAGGGCCTCGACGTTGCCGCGGGTGAGCTCGGCGAGCTCCTCGACGATCTTCGCGCTCTTCTCCATCGCGGTCTTGGCCCGGTCGTTGGCCTGGCCGATCACGGCGGTGAACTGCTCGGTGGCGATCTGCGCGGTCTCGGCCGCCTTCTTGGTCTGGGTGTTCATGGTTCTGGCTCCTGTCTTGATGGTCTTCGCGGCGGCGCGGGCCGGCGCTTTGGTGATCGGGGTCGCGCGCTTCGCGGCGACCCGCTTGGCCGGCTTGCGGGCCGGCGACTTCTTGGCGGCCTTGCGGGCGCCGGCGGCCTTGGCCGGAGCGGCCTTGGCGGGCGCCTTGGCGCTGGCGGCGACGGCCTTCACCGGCGCGACAACCGCCTCGCTCGCCTGAGCGAACGCGGCCTCCGCGCTCTTCAGAGCGGCGGCCTCGGTCTTCGCAACCGCAACAGCGGCGTCGGTCAGGTTCTTTTCGACGGTATCGGCCACGGTGGACTCCTATGTTGCGATGCAGCAAATAGGTGCGCCGCGGCGCGATTGCAAGCACTTTTTGTGCACTGCAACAAAAGCGTCACGCTTCCACGTTTTCAATCGATTAGCGAGGTTCCTGCCGGGTGGCGGCGTCGGCCTCCTCGAGAGCCCGACGAAGGTCCGCCTCGGCCTCTTCGAGCCTGCGTTGTATTTCCGTCTCGGTGGACGGCGGCCCGGCGGAGCGGGACCGGGGGCGCCATTCGCCGCAAAAGCCCTCGCTGCAGCGCAGCTCGCGCGTCATCCGGTTCCGCACTTCCTGAACGAGCGAGCAATCGGCCTCGGCGCCGAATTCGAGCAGGGTCAAAGTCTCCGGCGCCGCCGCCGCCGCGAAGCCGAGATATTCCCATAATTCGTCGCGATCGGTTAGGCCGCCATTCCACCGCAGCTCGTCGGCGCCCACGATCGAAATCCGGTTGAAGCCGCTCTCCTCTGGCGGCTCGCCCAAAACCCAGCCCGTCGGGGCAGAACCGCAAATCCAGTCCTGGGTCGCGACAGCCGGCGTCGGCCACCAGAGCAAAGCCATTGCCGCGATGAATGCCGCCGCCGCCCCCTTCAGCATCACCGCGCCCTCACATAGCTGCCCGGCGCGTCCTCGATCGCCTTGAGCCGTCCCTTGCCCGGCTCGCGCACGCCGGCGGCGAGCACCTCCTCGTCGGAGATGCCGCGGATCCAGCCCATCCAGTCGGGCCACCAGCTGCCCTTGGTCTCGGTCGCGCCGGCGACGAACTCGTCGAGCGTCGAGACCTTCTTCTCGTTGGTCCAATATTGGTATTTCCCCGCCTCGGGCGGATTGACCACCCCGGCGATATGGCCGGAGCCCGCAAGCACGAACTTGAGCGGCCCGGAGAAATGGTGGGTGATCTTCCACACGCTCTGCGGCGGCGCGATATGGTCCTCGCGCCCGGCCTGGACGTAGGTCGGCGTTTTCACCACCCGCAAATCGATCGGCGTGCCGTCGATCGTCACGCCCCCCGGCTGCACCAATTTGTTCTCGCGATAGAGCTGGGTCAGGTACGCCCGGTGCCATTTCGCCGGCAAATTGGTGGTGTCGCCGTTCCAGAAGAGCAGGTCGAACTGCGGATAATCCTCGCCCATCAGATAATTGCTGGTGACGTAGTTCCAGATCAGGTCGCGGCCGCGCAGCAGGTTGAAGGTCGCCGCCATGTAGCGCCCGTCGAGATAGCCCTTGTCGGCGCTGAGCTGCTGGATCAGCCCCATCTGCTCGTCGCCGATGAACAATTTGAGGTCGCCGGCCTCGGAAAAATCCACCTGGGCGGTGAAGAAGGTGGCGCTCGCCACCTTGTCCGCCTGCCCCCGCGCCTCGAGCAGCGCCAGCGTCGCCGCAAGCATCGTACCCGCCACGCAATAGCCGATCGCGTGAACGCTCTCGACTCCGAGCCCGTCGCGGACCGCGTCGATCGCCTCGATCTGGGCGAGCGCATAATCGTCGAGCCTGGTCTCGGCCATGCTCTCGTCGGCCGATTTCCACGAGACGACGAACACGGTCAGCCCCTGCTCGACCGCCCAGCGGATGAAGCTCTTCTTCGGGTTCAAATCGAGGATGTAGAAGCGGTTGATCCAGGGCGGGAAGATGATCAGCGGAATCTCCAGCACCCGCTCGGTCGTCGGCGCGTACTGGATCAGCTGGAACATCGGCGTCTCGAGCACGACCTTGCCCGGCGTGGTGGCGATGTTGCGGCCGACCTCGAACGCGCCCGGCTGGACGTGGGTGAGCTGGCCCCTGGAGAGGTCGTCCAGCATGTGCTGGAGCCCGTTCAGCAGGCTTTCGCCTTTGGTCTCGGCGGCGCGCTCCAGCACCTGCGGATTGGTCAAGGCGAAATTGCTGGGGCTCATCGCGTCGACGAACGAGCGGGTCATGAACCGCAGCTTCTCGCGGGTCTCCGCGTCCACCCCCTCGATCGCGTCGACCGAGCCGAGCAGCCGGTCGGAGATCAGCAAATAGGTCTGCCGGATCGTGTCGAACAATGGATTGTCCCGCCATTCCGGCGCGGCGAAGCGCCGGTCCTTGTCGGCCTTCTCGGCGAGCGCGCTCTTCTCCTCCTCCGAAGCGCCGCCCGCCGCCTTGCCAAGCGCCCGCTGCCAGATGTCGAGCCCCTCGGCCCACATCCGCGCCTGCGTCTCCATCAATTTGGCGGGGTCGCCGAACAAATTCATCCCCGGCCACTGCGTGAACGCCTGCGCCGCCTTCTCCGCCGCCGGGGCGGATTTGGCCGCCTCGCCCATCTGCGAAGCGAGATGCTCCATCATCATCTGCTGCGCCCGCCCCATCACCCAGGTCCACTGCTGCATGTCCTCCAGCGTGGGGATGGGGGGCGTGGCGGGCGCTTCGGGGGCGTCCTTGGTGTCGTTGTCGGCCATATTGCGGGTCCTTGTTCCGGCGCTCTCTAGTGGACCAGCGAAGTCAGGGAAAGGCCGCCACCAATTGATTCCCCGGCTTGGGAAAGCTGCACGCATGCGCGATATGACCTGATCGACGCGCTGACGGTCAGCGAATTCTAGGGAGACGATATGGAGATCAGGCCGATCAGAACCGACGAGGACCACCGTCTCGCGCTCGTGGAGATCGACCGCCTGTGGGGCGCCGCGGAAGGCACGCCCGAATGCGATCGTCTCGACGTCCTGACAACCCTCGTCGAAGCCTATGAGGACAAACGCTGGCCGATTGCCGAGATCGACCCGGTCGAAGCGATCGAAGCGGCGATGGCCCATGAAGGCCGGACCCGCGCCGATCTCGCCGCTTTGATCGGGCAGTCGCGCGCCACCGAAATCCTTCAGCGCCGCCGGCCGCTCACCCTCCCCATGATCCGCAAGATCGCGTCGGCATGGCACGTCCCGGAACAGGTGCTGGTCAAGGAATATGCATTGGCGAAATAGGCGAACCGGCCAGAACAAAAAAAGAACTTTCCCACAGCCCCCACTTGGGCATATTTATCCCGACTCGGCGCAGGCAAGGAGAGGAGCGCGGGGTCATGGACGACGATCACGATTGGAATGAGCAGCCGGGGGAGCCGGAGCGCGAGCCGCTCGCGCCCTGGGAGGAGGAGGGTTACGGCGCCGCCGAGCCCGAGTCCGCCGGCCGGGCCCGGCACGACGCCTTCACCCCCGGCCGCCGCGCGACCTTCCTCAAGCATCTCGCCAAGACCGGCTGCATCGCCGATGCCGCGAGGCTCACCGGTGTTGCCTCGCGTACGATCTACAATCACCAGGACAAGGATTTTGAGTTCGCCCGCCATTGCGAGCTCGCCATCCGAATGGCGGGCGGCGGGCTCGAGCAGGTCGCCTACGAGCGGGCGGTGACCGGCGTGCCCGAGCAATTCGCCTGCGGCGGCAAGGTCTATACGCGCACCCGCTATTCGGAATCCCTGCTCCGCCTGCTTCTGCAGGCCTCGAACCCGAAGAAATACGGACCTCGCCCTGGCTTCACCCGCAAGCGGCTCCGGGCCTGGGAGCGCAAGGAGATCGAGAAGCAGGTCCGCGACGATATCCGGCAAAAGCAGCCGACTTTCGAGCAGGCGATCGAGCTGCTCGACCACAAGCTGCAGATGTTCGGGATCAACCTCGACCGCCAGGAAGCGGAAGAGGCCGAGCGCCGCCATGCGGCCGGCTGGACGCTGACCGATGAGGGCCATTGGATCCCGCCCGGCTGGGTCCGCGATCCGCGTCTGCCGGGGCCCGCGCAAGAGAGCGGTGGGGACGAGACCCCCCGCGATTCCCTGTGAAAGTCGTGCAAGTCGTGCAGGTCGTGCACTTCATGAATTTTGCCCGCGCCGGCCGCCGCGGCTTCGTCGCCTCAGTCCCGGTTCTCCCGCGCCTGCCGGATCAGGCGCAGGACGGTGGCGCCGATCGCCATCACGTCGAGGCCGCGGGTGCAGCCTCTCGGCATCGGCCCGACCGTCGAGCAGCTTTCGCTGCCCGCGTTCATCGCGTCGAGCTGCGGCCCGCCGGCCCGCTCGCGCCGCCGCGATCCTTCGGCGAGCTCGGACGTCGGCAGGCGGTAGCGCTCGAGCGGCGGCCGGCGGCCGCAGACGACGACCTCGTCGGGGCTGGCGGCGGGCGCGCAGACCTGGCTGACGACGTCGCGGATCTCGGCCTGCTGGCGGGCGATCGCTTCCTCGGGCGTCACCGGCTGGGCGGACGCGGCGACGGGCGCCGCGAGCAGCGCGAGGGGCACAAGCAGACGTCCGGGCCTTCTCGACTTTGTCATGGGCCTCGCTTACTCCGCCCCGCAACCGCAGATACCCCCGGAAGGATGGCGAAAAGATGGTCAAGGCGAGTTCGGTTCTGGATCGCGTGCTGGTGCTCGAAATGGTTCGCGTGACCGAGGCCGCGGCGGTGGCCGCGTCGAAGCTCGTCGGCCGCGGCGACGAGAAAGCGGCCGATCACGCCGCCGTGGAGGCGATGCGCGCCGCACTCAACACGCTCGACATCGACGGCACCGTGGTAATCGGCGAGGGCGAGCGCGACGAGGCGCCGATGCTCTATATCGGCGAGAGAGTCGGGCTCGGAAGGCCCGATACCGGCGCCGCTCAGGGCCCGAATCCGACCGGACCGAGCTTCCCGAAGATCGACATCGCCCTCGATCCGCTCGAAGGCACGACGATCACCGCCAAGGCGGGCGCCAACGCGATGGCGGTGCTCGCCATCGCCGAGCAGGGCAACCTCTTGAACGCGCCCGACGTGTACATGGACAAGCTTGCTATCGGACCCGGCTATCCGGAGGGAGTGATCGACCTTGCGAAAAGCCCGTCCGACAATGTCCGCGCCGTCGCCGCGGCCAAGGGCGTCCGCCCCGACGAGATCATCACCTGCGTTCTCGACCGGCCCCGCCATGCCGAGCTGATCGCCGAATTGCGCTCGCTTGGCTGCGGCATCCAGCTGATCCCGGACGGCGACGTCGCCGGCGTGATCGCGGTCACCGATCCCGACACCACGATCGACATCTATATGGGCTCGGGCGGCGCTCCGGAGGGCGTGCTGGCGGCGGCCGCTTTGCGCTGCGTCGGCGGCCAGTTCCAGGGCCGGCTCTTGTTCCGCAACGACGATGAGCGCGCCCGCGCCGCCAAATGGGGCGTCGAGGATCTCAATCGCATCTACCGGCTGGAGGAGCTGGCCAAGGGCGACTGCATCTTCGCCGCCACCGGCGTCACCGGCGGCACCCTGCTCGACGGCGTCAAGCGCCGCAAGAACTGCATCACCACCGAAAGCGTGGTGATGCGCGCCTCGACCGGCACCGTCCGCTGGGTCAAGGGCGAGCACCGGCCGGACCACGAGCCGGGCGGCCAGTGCGACGGCTGAGCGCCTTTTTCCACAGCCTTTCCCGCCGGCGGATTCCCTTTTGCCCGAGCGCGGCCTAGGCTGACCTCATGCTGATGGCTTCGTCCCTGGTCTGCGGCGTTTCGCACTCGATCCTCGGCCAGCCCTGGCGCTGGCGGGGGACGGCCGCGGACGATTGCGACGCCGGCTTCAAGCCCGACGACCTGGTCGATCAGCTGCTGCTCGCCCGCGGCGTCGTCCGCGAGGACCTGGTCCGCCACCGCGAGCCGACCCTTCGCGGCTTCATGCCCGACCCTTCCGTCTTCCGCGATATGGACAAGGCCTCGGAGCGGCTCGCCGACGCGGTCGCCGCGAAGGAAGCGGTCACGGTATTCGGCGATTATGACGTCGACGGCGCCACCTCCGCCGCCTTGCTGATCCGGCTGCTCCGCCAGCTCGGCCTCGACGCCAAGGCCTATATCCCTGACCGGCTGATGGAAGGCTACGGTCCCTCGGGCGAGGCGCTGGTCCGGATCGCCGAGAGCGGCGCCTCGCTCATCGTCACCGTCGATTGCGGCGCCCAGGCCTTCGAGGCCCTGGCGATGGCCAAAGCGGCGGGCGTCGACGTGATCGTCGTCGACCATCACAAATGCGCGAGCGCGCTTCCCGACGGCTTCGCCATCGTCAACCCGAACCGGCTCGACGAGAGCGAGGACGGCGCCGCCCATGGCCATCTCGCCGCGGTCGGCATGGCCTTTCTGCTCGGCGCGGCCTTGCTCCGCACCCTGCGCGGCCGCGGCCTCTTCGCCGGTCGGGAGGCTCCGAAGCTGATCGAGCTGCTCGATCTGGTCGCGCTCGGCACCGTCGCCGACGTCGCCCAGCTCCGGGGCCTCAACCGCGCCTTCGTGACCCAGGGCCTCAAGGTCATGGCCGGCCGCCGCAACATCGGCCTCGCCGCGCTCGCCGACGCCGCCCGCCTCCACCGGGCGCCCGAATGCCGCGATCTCGGCTTCGCGCTCGGCCCCCGGATCAACGCCGGCGGCCGGGTCGGCAAGTCGGACCTCGGCGTCCGCCTTCTGACCACGGAAGATCCGGCCGAGGCCGAGGCGATCGCCGCCGAGCTCGACCGGCTGAACGAGGAGCGCCGAGCCATCGAGGCGGCGGTCTGCGAGGCGGCCGAGGCGCTTTGCGCCGCCCAGGGCAATCGCGCCGTCGCCCTCGTCGCCGCGCCCGGC
>Ga0190274_10000683_pt1 | contig 19922 bp, 13 predicted proteins | sample Popmic531T_FD_133002 | JGI IMG/M metagenome (GOLD analysis project Ga0190274, IMG submission 133002) | Populus adjacent soil microbial communities from riparian zone of Yellowstone River, Montana, USA - 531 T | ecosystem: Environmental > Terrestrial > Soil > Riparian zone | place: USA: Montana... | reverse complement strand
GACAGGATGGGTTTGAAGCAGGGTATTTATCGCACATACTACGACAATGACAGTCCGATGAGTGAAGGCATGTACAAGGACGATAAGAAGGACGGGATCTTCAAGGAATATTCTCCTGACGGTCGTATTGTGAGTAAAGAAGAATACAGGAATGGCGTGTTGATCGTTGAACAGAAAAAAGAAGATGACAAATTCGAAGTGAAGCGCCAGTATTACAATTCGGGTGCGACAAAAATTGTAGGCACGTATAAGAAGGGCGTACCGGAGGGAACATTCAGGCAGTACGACGAACAGGGCAACCTCGAAGGCGCAAAAGTTTATAAAGCCGGCCGTGTTTTACGCGAAGGAAAATTTGACGGGCAAGGACGCGAGCAGGGAGAATGGAAAGAGTTTTATGAAAGCGGACATTTGAAATCGGTCGGAATTTATGTCGACGGAAAACGCGAAGGGCAGTGGAAGTTTTCGCACGAGAATGATTCTCTTGAACAGATTGGGGTGTACGTAAAAGGAAAACCTAACGGTGCATGGAAGTGGTATTATCCGAATGGTGCATTGCGAAGGGAAGAAACTTACGAGAACGGCAAAGAACAAGGTGAAATGAAAGAATATGACGACGAGGAGAATGTTATTGCAGAAGGAAAATATGTTGACGGAAAACAGGATGGCCCTTGGAAATATAAAATGAACGGCAATACTGCGGAAGGTGTGTTTGTAGAGGGCAAGGAAGACGGGATGTGGAAACAATATTATGACGATGGCCAGCTTTCATTTGAAGGAGAATATCTTGAAGGACTTGAAACCGGCGAGCATAAGTATTATTATCCCAATGGCAAGATCAGCGAAATCCGCAACTACCGTTTTGGTAATCCCGAAGGCATCTGGAAAAAATTTGACCAGGGAGGCGCACTCATTCTCCAAATCACATACCAGGCAGGGGATGAAAAAAAATGGGACGAAACAAAAGTACCTGAAGGCGACGAAAACGCACAATGAAGCGTGAACTGAAATTCATTTTCCGTTACATATTTTTCTGGCTGATTGTTTTCCTGCTGAACAGGATAGTTTTCCTGGTGAGCGCAACATTTTTTTTTAAAGGCGAAGCATTCACCCATGTCCTGAAATCGCTGGTCTCTGGTTGGCTGCTCGATTTGTCTACCACCGGTTACCTGCTTCCTGTTCCGGGCCTGCTCATCACATTGTATGCAATCTTTCAAAGGCGATGGCTAATTTCAATTTGTAATTTCTTTGTAGGGTTATTTATTGTCCTTTATTGTCTCACTTGTTTTGGAGAACTATTTCTATACCAGGAATGGACAACGAAAATCACCATGCAGGCATTGATGCACTTTCAGCATCCGGGAGAAGTGTTCAGCACATCGCCTTTAGGAGTGACGTTATTGTTTTTTTTATTCTCAATTATTTTTTCTGCAGTTTATTATTTCACCTATAAAAAATTCGTTGCGATAAAACCCGGACAAGAATTGAAATACAGTGCCGCTCAAAAGGGATGGGTAGCCACAGTCTCAATCATTATTTTTATCCCGCTGAATTTTTTATTGATCAGGGGCGGGTGGAGTGCGATTCCTATTTCTGACAGCGATGCATATTATTCTTCCAACTCTGCATTGAATGACGCTGCAGTGAATCCATTGTGGAGTCTTTTAAAAAACATCTATGAATATAACGTTCACCAGGAAGAAAACCCGTATCAGTTTATGGACGATGCCGAATCTATATTCGGGCTAAAAAAAATAATGCATGTTGAAAAAGATACGACCAGCCATATTCTTTCTTCAAACAAACCCAACATCGTATTCCTGATACTCGAAGGATTTACTGCCTATGCAGTTCCGAATTTCGGCGGCGATAATTATGCACCTTTCCTCGACAGCATTTCCCGCAGCGGTGTTGCTTTCACAAAATGTTATTCGGCCGCTTATACTTCCGACCAGGGCATGCCGGCAATACTCAGCGCATATCCATCCACGCCAAAAGTTTCGATTACTAACCAGTCGAGCAAGACAAAAGGACTTCCATGCATTAGTACTGATCTGAAGACGCTGGGATATGAGTCGGGATTCATTTTCGGAGGACAATTGAATTACGGAAACATCAAAAGCTATCTTTATAATACCGGGTTTGATGTTGTGGTAGAAAGAAATGATCTTCCGGAATCTGTTCCTGATGGATACCTTGGAATACAGGACATGGACATGGTGCCACTGGTCCTTGAAAAAATTGACAAGGCGAAACAGCCGTTTTCATATGCATGGTTTACGGTCAGCACACACTCGCCATATGATATTCCTGTGCCGATGAAAAAAATTACAGACGGCAGGGAGAATGAATACCTGAATACTATTATTTATTCTGACGAAGCGTTGCGATCTTTTTTTGAAGGCGCAAAAAAGAAACCGTGGTATAGCAATACATTGTTTGTAGTTGTTTCAGACCACAGTCATTTCTCACAACGGAACTTCGGTCTTGACGACAAGGAATATCATCGCATCGTTGCTTTCTTTTATGGGGAAGTAATAAAACCGGAATACCGGGGATTAAAAATAGAAACGATTACTTCCCAGCTCGACATGACGCCGACATTGCTCTCACAACTTCATCTTCCGACAGACAAATACATTTTCGGGAAGAACAAACTCAATCCCCATTCGCCATCCTTTGCTTATTATGATTACCACGATGGAAGTGGGTTCATAACCGACAGTTGTTTTATTGCACGAAAGATGAAAGGCAAAAATTTAGTTTGTAATACTTGTAAGGATTCTGTTCTCACCAATGATTTGCGATGGAAACATGAAGTGTTTTTGCAGGAAACGTTTAGGGATTATTTGTCGAGGTAAAACTATTTTCCCATTCTCTCCTTCCACAACTCATTGAACGACTTCGGTGCGATTTTCGGAAGCTCGCGCCTGTCGCCCCATGTTTTTCTGAAAAAATTCTTGAGCATAAAATTTTTTGTGCTGGCACCGCCCGTGTTCATGATTGTGCGGTTAAGCATGGCTTTTTTCCAGATGCGGAAAATAAATTTTTCGCTTTTTGAATTCAGTTTCTGTTCGACAGAGTCCCGACGGTTCAGCAGCAATAATTTGTGCAGCTCAATTTTCACCGGGCACACTTCCGTACATTTTCCGCAAAGAGATGAAGCATAGCTCAGGTGTTTGAACTCCTTCATCCCGCTAAGGTGCGGACTGATTACAGAGCCGATGGGTCCGCTGTAAGTTGTACCATAAGCATGTCCGCCAACACCTTTGTAGATGGGACAACCATTCAGACATGCGCCACAGCGGATGCAACTCAGCGCTTGCCGCTGTTCCTGTTCTGCCAACAAATTCGTGCGGCCGTTGTCGAGCAGGATTACGTAAAACTCTTCGGGGCCATCGTGTTCATCACTTTGGCGCGGACCGGTAGTGATGCTGTTGTAAACTGTAATATTCTGACCGGTGCCGTGTGTGGCAAGCAAAGGCCAGTAAAGATCCAAATCGGTGAGTGACGGAATTATTTTTTCAATTCCGGCAATCGCAATCTGCACTTTCGGGAATGACATGCTCATCAAAGCATTTCCTTCGTTCTCCGTAACAGCAACACCGCCGCAGTCTGCAACGAGGAAGTTTGCCCCGGTAATCCCCGCATCTGCACTCATGTATTTTTCGCGGAGGGTCTTGCGCACATAGGCAGTAATTTCCTTTGGTGTGCTTTCAATCGGCAAATCAAATTTCTCATTGAAAGTTTTTGCCACATCTTCTTTCGACAGATGCATGGCAGGTGTTACAATATGGTAAGGATGTTCGTTGCGAAGTTGAACAATGTATTCGCCGAGATCCGTTTCGAAAGACTCAATACCTTCTTCTTTCAAGCGGTCATTCAAATGAATTTCTTCTGTAGTCATGCTCTTTGCCTTCACCACGGTGCGGGCATTGATGCGTTTCAGGATGTTCACCACCTCGTCCATAGCCTCTTTTGCATCCTGCGCCCAAAGCACTTTTCCGCCGCGGCGCGTGACATTCTGGTCGAACTCATGCAGGTACTTGTCGAGGTTTTCGATGACCTTCCACTTCAGGTTGGCCGCACGCTGCTTGGCAAGTTCCAGGTTGGAATACTGATCCTTTCCATGCTCAACCTTTTTATCGTACTGGTGAATATTGAATGCAAGCTTGCGCCTGTGCTCGCTGTCGAACACAATGGTTTCCGCATCCTGTAAAAATTTCTCGCTTTGTTCGCTCATATCTGCTGTTGGCGAAAATAGGAAGAATAACAAAGCCACTCCCCGGTCCCCGGTCCCCACTCCCCAATCCCCATTTCCCTATTTCCCTTTTTCCAATTCCCAATTAGGATTTAGATTCCCTATTTACTAGGTTTGTGAGTCGCATTGAGTGCCGAGAAATCAACAATCAAAATTTAATAACATGAAAAGGTCTACAAGTTTTCTTGCATGCACAATCCTTTTTTTATACACAAGCATACATGCTCAAACCCCGGGTGAGTGGACGTGGATGAGCGGAGATGATATTGTCGGGCAGGCTCCGGTTTTTGGAATACAAGGCGTTCCCGATCCGCTGAATAAGCCAGGAGGAATTTATGAAGGCTGCGAGTGGATCGACAATGCAGGAAACTTCTGGATGTATGGAGGACTTGATTATAATTTTGGTACACAGGCCGATCTTTGGAAATATGATCCGATCGCAAATGAATGGACATGGGTAAATGGTCCGGGAGGTTTAGGCGGAAATCCTGTGTATGGAACCAAGGGTGTTGCAGCAGCAACAAATCAACCTGGCGAACGTGGTTACGGCATGCCGAGCTGGGTTGACAACTCAGGAAACTTCTGGATGTACGGTGGTTATTCAAATCTCAACGCCGTCTATCTCGCTGATTTCTGGAAGTATGATATAGGCACAAACATGTGGACATGGATGGGCGGAGATACATTGCCGAACTCATTAGGTAACCACGGAACAATGGGAGTTCCGTCCCCCTTAAATTATCCGCCATCATCAACAGAAAATGCATGTACATGGGTACTTGGAAATGAACTTTGGTTTTATGGAGGCATGTCCAACGGTCCCTATATCGGAGATCTGTGGAGATATAATATTTCAACCGACGAATGGACATGGATGGTTGGAAACACCACCCCGGGCGCACCGCCAGTGTATGGAACATTAGGCGTGAGCAGTCCGACGAATTTTCCTGGCGCGCGGATGTGTTATTCACGCTGGCAGGACAACAATGATGACTTCTGGATTTTTGGAGGATCAGCCATAACGGGTCAGTGCAATGACCTTTGGAAGTATACGGTCGCCGTCAACGAATGGACATGGATGAATGGCCCTAATACTTCAAGCGACCCGGGAAATTATGGAACCGAATGTGTGTCCACTGCAACGAACCGTCCGCCGGCCCGCACAGAAGCGCGCGCATGCTGGACTGACGACTGCGGTGTATTCTGGTTATTTGCCGGAAGCGGAACATCTGGAATGGCCAATGACCTGTGGCGTTATGATATGAATACAGACATGTGGACATGGGTAAGTGGGAGTTCGGTAGGTGGCGCAGTAGGGGTATATGGAACAAAGGGAGTTTCTGATCCGGCAAATATTCCCGGCGCACGTCAGGGATCACATGCATATAAAGATGCCAACGGACACCTTTGGATGTTCGCAGGATTTTCCACGGGCGGATTAATGATCAACGACCTGTGGCGTTACGTGCCTGACCTTACCTGCGGCGGTTGTGCCATGATTCCTGTTGCGATATTCTCTGCTCCGAATCACATTTGTCCGGGAACGTGTACTGACTTCCAAAATAATTCCATCGGCGCCACTTCTTATATATGGTCCTTCGCAGGTGCGAATCCAGCAGTGAGCACGGATGAAAATCCAACCAACATCTGTTACAACACACCGGGCTCCTACCAGGTATCGTTGATTGCAATCAACTCAAACACCAGCGATACGCTTACGTTGAATAATTACATAACAGTTTATCCTTTTCCTGCACCACAGGGAATTATGCAAAGCGGGGATTCGCTGATTGCAAACCAGGGCGCGATAAGCTACCAGTGGTTTTACAATGGGAACATTATTCCCGGTGCAACGGATTATTATTACGTAGCTCCGCAGAGCGGCAACTACAATGTTGTTGCAACAGATGCAAACGGTTGTGAAGTGGAGGCGGTGATCTTCGACGTAACCGCTTCGGTGCAAAATATTTCTGCAGAGGGAGAAGCATGGATGATGCCCAATCCATTTACAGGAGAGATAAGAGTAGCGGTTGCTGGCAGATTGAAGGTGTTTGACAACGTTGGACAAAAAATTTTCGAAAAAGAAATTACAGACACATTGCAGCCGATCGACCTTACATCATTTTCAAAAGGCATATATTTTCTGCAGCTTGAAAGCGGGGAGAAAGTACTTCAGCAGAAGCTGGTGAAAATGTAAGCCAAAAATTTCGGCCACTAATTTTCATTAATTCACGCCAATTATAAAACAGCCATTACAACACTTCGTTCGCAGCATCTTAAGCGAAGGCGAAGAGTCACCAAGACTCCAAGGCATAGCCGAGACCCCGAAACGACTTAAGTAGTTAATGATTTACAAGCATCCTTATAGAAGCCGTCTCATCATTGATGATTGCCTGTATAAAATAAATTCCATTTGAAAGAATGGCAGCGTCAACATGAAAAGTATGATTGCCGGGTTGCATCTTTTCTTCACCGGACTTTTGAACGATGCGCCCGGTTTGATCCATCACGCTTACGCTCACGGAAGACAATTCAGAAAGTGTATAGGAGAAAGAAGCAAACTCATTCGCAGGATTCGGATAAACACTGAGCTTGTACAATTCAGCATTCATTTCGTTGATACCCACTGCCGCTGTTGACCAGGTTCCGCCACTATATGGACTTCCTTCGCTTTCGCCCCAGATGACACTGCCAATAGGATAATGTATGCCCGGAGTCATATAGATATATTGATCAGCGGTTTGATGGAATATTCCCAGTGCACCATAATCAACAATTTCCACAACGTGTGTATGAACCCTGAGCACATTCGTAAACGTGCCCGCCGGAGTTATAAGCGTTCCCCATGCATCTGCAGTAACAGTCATATCGCCGGTCTGGGTTCCAGAAAAACCAGGACCGATAATATTGGCATGGTAGCTCGTGGTGTAAGTAGAATTAAGACTGAATGGATACGATAGAAATTTGGTTGGGACGTCATAAACCTGTTCAGTTTGCTGCCCCGGATTATAGAAAGCAAGTCTGAAAATACCCGTATTATCGGAACGGTCATACTCAGTTGCACCGGCCATAACAAGGCAGGCCGTGGCAGTCGGATGATCAGCAGCATGTGCTGTTCCTACAGGGCTGACATAATCTCCAATAGCAGAGAAGTCTTCATCTAAAGATCCCCAGTCCCATGTTTGATTTGCACCCGCCGATCCTTCTTGTCCTGTTACAGGCGTAAAAGTTTTTCTTTCAAACGACTGTCCAATAACAGGACTGGAGTTGGCATCAGTAAGTGTTGGCTGTGCATGAGAGATTGCGACAGCAAAAGCGAAAGTCAAAAGAAGGTAGATTTTTTTCATGCGGTTGTGAATTAGAATTCAAATATAGAAGACCGCCACGAATTTCACTAATTCAAAATAATTTTAAACGCAGAATGAGTTCGTGCCAATTCGTGAATTTAGTGGCGATATTTGCAGAATGAAGCAATCCGTTCAATTAAAAATTACAGGAATTGTCCAGGGAGTATTTTTCAGACAAACCACCGTAGAAAAAGCGCGTGAGCTCGACATCTGTGGATGGATTCGGAATTGTGAAGATGGAAGTGTGGAACTTGAAGCCGAAGGAGACGAAAATCTATTGAAGGTTTTTATTCAATGGTGCCATCGTGGTCCGCGATCCGCAGTCGTAAATAACGTGGAGATAAAAAATGGCGAAGCGAAGAATTATAAAACTTTTGAAATAAAAAGATGAGGCGAAACCCAAGCCCTGGAAGACCTTGTAAAATCTATAGGAAAGAGAAGACCAACCCAATGAATTAACAACGGGGAAATCTTCATTATTCTACGGGGTAAAGGGATTCGCTATACGTCTCCCGGATTTCATTCAGTAGAGAATTGATCTCATCCAGCGATTCCGAAGTTACAAGTTGCATTCGGTAATCTTTAATGTGACCGAGGCCTTTGAAATAATTTGAGTAGTGCCTGCGGGTTTCAAGTATTCCGCCTTTGGTGCCTTTCCATTCCACCGCTTTCATCAGGTGCGTGCGACACACTTCAACACGTTGATCAGTTGTCGGCGCTGCAAGGTGTGTCCCATTCTTCAGAAAATATTTGATCTCATTGAACAGCCATGGGTGACCGATGCTTGCCCGCCCGATCATCACTCCGTCAACTCCGTAACGGTCGCGCATCAGTTTTGCTTTTTCTGGTGAATCCACATCTCCGTTTCCAAAAATCGGAATGTGCATGCGCGGATTATTTTTCACGGCGGCGATCAACGACCAGTCGGCAGGACCCTTGTACATCTGCTTTCTTGTGCGTCCATGAATTGACAATGCTGCAATACCAATATCCTGAAGCCGCTCGGCAACATCTACAATATTTTTTGTGTTGTCGTCCCAGCCCAGTCGTGTTTTGACGGTGACAGGAAGCTTAACTGCTTTTACAATTTCGGCAGTCATAGTTACCATCTTCGGAATATCCTGGAGAAGCGCAGCACCGGCGCCGCGGCATGCAACGGCTTTCACGGGGCAGCCGTAATTGATGTCGATGATATCGGGCTTGGCTTGTTCTGCAATCAGCGCCGCTTCTTTCATGTGTTCAATGTCGCCGCCAAAAAGTTGTATGCCGATGGGGCGCTCGTATTCAAAAATGTCGAGCTTCTTCATGCTCTTTGCTGCGTCACGGATCAGGCCTTCGCTGGAAATGAATTCCGTGTACATGAGGTCGGCGCCATTCTGCTTGCAGACAAAACGGAACGGCGGATCGCTCACATCCTCCATGGGTGCAAGGAGCAACGGAAAATCCGGAAGTTCGATATGTGATATTTTTACAGACAAAATATTTTCTTAATCAAAAATTGAATAGTAGTACCAATGGTCTTTCAGCTTCAGCCATTTCGAAACCGGACTTCCCCCAAGCTTTTCAGGACTTTCAATATCAGGACTGCCGGAATATAAAACCCCGTAACCATAACCAAGGCATGTGTAGAGGCGAACCTGGAACAAATCTTCACGGTAAAAAACGCGCTCAAGATTCATTGCTTCTTTCATTTCAATCAGCTCCTGATCATTGCAGAAATTTAAATAATCAAATGCAATTCTGTCTAATTCCGTTTCATGCCTGGCAAAATAATTCCTGATTTCATTTTCCCTGTTGATGGAACTGATGGAAAACAATAAATAAATATCAAGAGAGACGAACAGGAGTATGCTCAGCGGTTGAAAGCCGTTTATTAACCGGGAACCTTTCATGAGAACATATGCAAAAACACACTGTACAATAAAGAGTACAAGAAATGTAACTGGGTATAGATAATGATATGCATGCGGCATTTGTTCCCGGATTTCAAATCCCCAGAATTCAAGTCCGATCAATGCGATGGACAAAAGAACAAATACGTATAAATACTTTTTATTCACTTTATTTTAGCTCTTGGCTGTTTCCTGTTTCAAATGACGGCCGTTATTTTCTCCCTTTGGAGGCGGCGGGGCCAATTAATTACGTCAAAAATCAAATAAACCAACTAACTAATCTATTTTCGCGCGCAAAGATACTCCTCTATGCAGTTCAAGGCAATATGGGCCGACAATTCACCGGCATCGAAATTTTTGCTTGCCATTGGCATCCTCATCGTAGGTGCTTTTGCTTTTTCGATGGTCGCGTTCGGACTGGCATCTCTGTTTTATGGCATTGATCCCCAGCAATTGCAGGAGCTGATGAATGACCTCGACAATCCAGTTACCATTTCCATTCTGAAGATGATACAGACGGTAAGTGAGATCGGGACATTTATACTTCCCGCACTTTTTCTTGCTTACACATTCAGCTCCAGCGCATCGAATTATTTGCATCTTGACAAAAAAGCAAGACCGGATTCTGTTTTCCTTGTATTCATCCTATTGATTGCTGCCGTTCCTCTTATCAATTTCTTAGGCGAACTGAATTCACATATGCAATTGCCTTCATGGATGGAAGGTGTGGAGCAACAGATGAAGTCTACGGAAGAGCAAGCCGCAAAGCTGACGGAAAAGTTTTTGGTGATTCAAACACCATGGCAGTTCATCTATGCAATGATCATGATTGCAGTTCTGCCAGCGCTCGGCGAAGAGTTATTGTTCCGTGGAATCCTTCAGCGGATTTTTTCGGAATGGTCGGGCGGTAAGCATACAGGCATTTGGGCAACGGCCATATTATTTTCCGCCATGCATATGCAGTTTTACGGATTTATCCCACGGCTTTTGCTGGGAGTGATGCTGGGATATTTATTTCTCTGGAGCGGATCGTTGTGGCTACCCATTCTTGCGCACTTCATCAACAACGGCGCGGCGGTAATTGCATCGTATATGTATAAGCACGATACACTTTCTGTAAATCCCGATACAATCGGAACGGAGAATGATTTCACGGCAGTGCTTGTAAGTGCCGTACTGACTGCAGGATTGCTGTGGATGGTTTGGCGGCGGGAAGGAAGAAAACCGGCAGATCCGCCAAATGACGGATCCGACTATGCGGACAGTATTGTGTAAACAATTAACATCCTTCACAAGGGTGATCGAGAACCGGAAATCAACAACCGAAATAGCAAATGGCCAATAGCCAACGGCCAAAAGCTAACGAGCTACTTGTTATTCCTTTACAACCCTCATCACTTTTTTGTCTTCCCCATAAATAATTTCAGCGAGATAAATTCCGGAAGGAAGATCAGAACCAAATTCAATGTGATCGGCACCCTGTGGTAAATCTTTTTTCAGAAGTTCTCTTCCTGTCATGTCGCGCAGAATAAGAACAAGACGCAGCTCGGTATCACTAATCCTGAGAGTGAAAGATGAACTGGTTGGATTCGGGAAAACAGTCAGCTCAGGAATTAAATCCATTGTGGCTTCTAATCCTTCACGGCAATTTTTGTTTACGTTCTTGCTGACATAGGAACTTATGCCGCAGCCGTTGGCAGCCGCTACTTTAATTTTGCCATTCTTGTTTCCAAAAGTGACAGTGATTGAAACTGTTCCCTGTCCTGCGGTAATGATAGCTCCGGTGGGCACCAGCCAGCTATAGGAAGTTGCACCCGCAACAGGGGCAATCGAATAAATGACACCGGCCTGTCCGCTACAGAAATTACCCGGACCACTTATTGTTCCTGGCTGAGCAGGAGCTGAACCTCCGATAGTTACAGTAATCGGAGATGAAGTTGCCGAACCGCAAATGTTTGCAACAGTTACGGTGTAGCTTCCGGCAGTTGTTGCTGTATAAGAAGATGTTGTCGCACCTGAAATGGTGGTGCCGTTTTTCTTCCAGGTATAATTTAAGCCGGTTCCCGTGTTGGCACTCAGCAGTACAGAACCGCCGGTGCAAAAAGTGGTGGGTCCGTTCGCGGCAATGGTTGCTGTAGGCGATGTTGAAACAGAAACTGTGATCACATTGGAAAACAAACTTCCGCACAGATTGCTAACGGCGCAATTATAATTTCCTGCAGTATTTGCCACGAAAGAATTCGACGTTGCTCCTGAAATATCGACACCGTTTAATCTCCACTGATAGGATAGCCCCGTTCCTGTATTTGCATTGAGCGACACAGAACCCGGCGCACAAAATGTGGTCGGTCCGCCCGCAGTAATGGAAGCGGTTGGTGCAAAATTTACCGTGACTGCAATTGCATTTGAAGTCACGCTTCCACAGGTATTGGTAACGACGCAATCATAATTTCCCGCAGCATTTGCCACGAAAGAATCTGACGTTGCTCCGGAAATATTGACACCGTTCGATCTCCATTGATAAGATAGCCCTGTTCCCGTATTTGCATTCAGTGTTACGGAAGCTGGCGAACAAAAAGTTGTAGCTCCGCCCGCAGTAATAGCAGCAGTAGGAGATGTATTTACTGTAACTGTAATTGGATTAGAGAGCCCAGTCCCACAGGAATTCGTAAGGGCACAATTATAACTTCCGGCCGTAGTTGCCACGTAGGAACTTGTCGTCTCTCCGGAAATATTAATATTATTTTTCTTCCATTGATAAGTAAGACCTGTTCCCGTATTTGCATTTAGCGTGACAGCGTCCCCTGAACAAATTGAAGTTGGTCCGCCGGCAGTAATAACCCCACTTGGCGTCACATTTACTGTGACGACAATAGTATTTGATGTCGCGCTTGCACAGTTATTTGTAAGAACACAATCATATGACCCTCCCGAATTTGCCACGTAAAAACTTGTTGTTTTTCCGGAAATATTGACTCCATCTTTTCTCCACTGATAGGTGACATCTATTACTGTATTGCCTGCACTGAGTCCGACAGAACTCGGGGTACAGAATGTCGTCGGCCCCCCTGCAGTTATCACAGCAGATGGCGAAGAAGTACTGATAGAAACTACAATGTTATTTGAGGTATTGCTGCCGCATGCATTTGTGACAACGCAATTGTATGTTCCGGAAGATGAAGCTACATAACTCGACGATGTGGCACCGCCGACTCCGCCGAAATTTTTATACCACTGGTAAGTCTGGCCCGCAACCAAACCTGCGCTAAGCGTAACAGTTCCATTGCATAAATTTGTAGGACCTCCGGCAGAAATGGCGGCTCCGGGAAGGCCCGTTGGGATAATTACTGTCAATGCATTTGAAACCGTAGATCCACAGTTGTTACTTAGCTGACAGGTATAGCTTCCCTCTACCGAAGCTGTATAGGAGGATAATGTTGCTCCGCTTATTGGTGAGTTATTGAGGCTCCATTGGTATGTGATTCCGGTTCCTGTATTTGCATTCATTGTTACAGAACCCGGGGAACAGAATGTCGTTGGCCCACCCGCAGAGATTGAAGCAAAAGGCGGGGCGTTTACCGTGACTACAATTGCATTTGATGATATGGCGGAACAGGCATTCGTAACTAAACATGTATAACTCCCTCCCGCAGTTGCCACGAAAGTATTGGTTGTTGCTCCCGAAATAGGGCCATTATTCAGTCTCCATTGGAAGGTGAGTCCATTAACCGAAGTTGCAGTCAACGTTACAGAACCTGGCGCGCAAAATGTTGTCGGCCCGCCGGCTGTGATAGAAGCACTTGGCCCGGGATTAATCGATACGGTAATTACATTGGAAAAATTACTGCCGCATGCATTGATAACTGCGCAGCTGTAATTTCCGGCTGTTGTAGCGGCATACGTTGTATTGGTTGCTCCATTAATTGAAGAGCCGTTCTTTAACCATGCATAGGTCTGGTTCGGATTCGTGCTCACGCTGAGTGTTACTGATCCTCCACTGCAAAAGGCAATTGGTCCGCCTGCAGTGATGACAGGAACAGGAGGAAATCCGGTTACCACCGTTACAGTAAGAGTATTTGAAGCTGCTGTTCCGCAAATATTTGTGGTCTGGCACGTATAGTTGCCTGCAGCAGAAGCTGAATACGATGATTGTGTTGCTCCTGGAATAACCACATTATCGAGACTCCACTGATAGGTAGTACCTGCGACAGCAGTGCTGTTGAGAGAAACGGAGCCTCCATTGCAGATTGTTGTAGAACCTGAAGATGTGATCGTAGATGGAGGCGATGCCGAAACATTGACTGTAATCGTATTTGAGTTGACATTACAAAGAATATAATCCATCAGGTAGCAGTAGTAATCTCCTGTCTCTGTCGCGACATAAGTATTGGAATTGGCACCATATATTTCCGAGTTATTCTTGAACCATTTATAAAAATAACCGGGAGCAGCGGTAAGCGTAACGGAACCCGGTGCACAGAAAGAAGTAGCGCCCGATGCAGTGATGGTTGAGTTGAAAATCGGGAACCTGTAATAAATTTGAAAGACACCGGATGTGGTACAAGCAGCTGCATCGATGAATTGATACGAATGACTTCCGGAGCTAGCCTGCATATTTCGCCACTCACCATCAGCTTGTAGTGTCGCCACAACAGATCCGTCGAACTTAAGCGTGTACGGCGGCAATCCACCCTGCACACCGATGACGACGTCGCCGTTACAATATGTATCGCACGAGTTGGCCCAAACGTTTACGTAACTGGAGCACACTCCGTAGCTGTTAATCGTAAAAGCCACAAGCAGAATTAAGGCAGAGATTGTTTTCATTTGTGTTGTAGTTTAGGTTTTTCAAAGGTGTTTAATCATTTCGCTCGGTTTTTTGAAAATTATGCGAAAACCCTGGAAGAGACGGTAGGCATATGGAATTCGTATGTAAAAGCTAAAGCAGGAATCATCATTTCCATTGAGTTTAATAAGGAAGAAAAGCGAAAGCAAAAATTAAATCCTTTGCAAGTTATGAAAAAGTAAACGGAGCCTGAGCCGGACCGCTGCTAGCCTCAACCACGAACTAATAATTATATTTGCTATTCCATGCGCAGGATTTCCATTCTCATTCTTGTCCTCTTCGCTGCCTGCAATAAGCATCACGATGACATTCATGTAACAGGAATGAAGGCGGAGTATATTTCATACGATGCACTCCTGGAAATTGAACAGCAACCGGCGCAAGCAGTTGTGCATGCCGGTCAGATATTACTATATGACAACTATGTTTTTCTTGGGGAGATCAACAAAGGGATCCACATCATTGACATGAGCGATACACTGAATCCCGTGAACATTTACTTTTTAAAAATTCCCGGGAATAAAGACGTTGTTGCAGCTGACGACAGGTTGTACGCCGACAACGGTCCGCATCTGTTAACACTTGACATCAACGACATTCACCACATTCAGTTGATCGAGCGCGCCATGAACGTTTTCCGGCCTGCTGAAATGTACCCGCTGGATTATTCCGGATACTTTGAATGTGTCGATGAAGCAAAAGGCTGGGTAGTGGGCTGGGAGGAAGCAAGTCTTGACAATCCAAAATGTAAGACAGCGTTTAATTAGAGATCCCGATTCCTCAAGTCCTTTAGATGTGCCCGGATGATAAACCATAGAGATCCAGGATACAGCTACGGTCATTTAGCAGCCGCAGCCATTGAACAGCCCTAGGGCACTGCCACGGATTGGTAACAGAAACAGATGGTTTAAACGGAAAGCTACCGTAAGCTGTGGTAGCAGAAATTCTAAAATAATAGAAGAAGGGTTGTCAACCATCGTTTTAGAAAATAACACAGATCCATGCACCACTTTGCGCCACCGATAAAGCATTGGCGGTATGCGGTCTTCGTTGTCGGCATGACAAACCATAGAGATTCAATGTGGCGTCGCTACGGATTGGTAACAGAAATAGACGGTTTAAACGGTAAGCTACCGTAGCAGAATTCTAAAATAATAGAAGAAAACCCTCACCTGGCTTATTTCTGCTCCTCCATTTCACTACTTCTATCTTAGATGCAACATTATTTTCAATACACAACCGTCACCTCTCGTTTCAAATCAATCAGGCGGGAGTTAACACTCGGAAAAAAATTATGGATGCCATTAAATAAATCCCTATTTTTGATCTAACATTTATCCCAATGAAAAAATTATTCTTCCTCAGCATCATTATATTTTTCGCCGCTTGCGAAAAAATGAGTGTAAGTCCCGAAAGCACTGCCACCGGCAAGAGCGGATCGATATCACGCTTTGCGATCAAGGACAACTTGATGTATGCCATCGACGTAAATTACCTGCGCGTGTTTGACATTACCAACGGGGATCATCCTGTACTGGTGCAAAGCACGAAGGTTGACTACGGACTGGAAACCATTTTTATCTATGGTAACTACATTTATCTCGGAGCCGTGGATGGCGTCTATGTTCTTGACATCAACAATCCCACAGCGCCGATTCAGTTGCAGAAGATGGAACACCACATCAGTTGCGATCCCGTTGTTGTACAGAATGATTATGCTTATTCAACGCAACGTGTAACCTCCACGGGCTGCGGAGATCATTGGATGCAAAGCGCCTTGGCTGTCTACGATGTGACAGACCCGAATAACTCTGAATTGATGAAGGAGATCACAATGGACGAACCGTTCGGTCTTGCTGTGGAAGGCAACTGGTTGTATGTATGCGACGGCGGCATAGTTGTTTTTGACATCACAGATCCTGCAAATCCCGATAGAATTGATTTGGTACAAGTGAATGATCCGCATGACATCATTCTGAATTATCCATACATGCTCGTAGCGACCAGTACTTCTTTTGAGCTTTACAATTATTCCAATCCGCTGAATATTCATTTCATCAGCACGCTTGCATTGAATTGATTTATGCGTCTTGTTCTGGCAGCATGCCTGCTGTGGGCTTTTAATTGCGGTGCACAGGACAGTACATCGATTGCTTCGATACGCAGATGGGCAATCACTTTCAGGCCGCTGGGTGCAGTGAGTCCGTTTCTTACCAACTATACCTTCGGACTGCAATACAAAGTCACAAAAAAAATTGTTGTTGAAGCGGATGTGGGGTGGATCCAAACCTGGTTCTACATCAGCACAGCAAATGCCGACAATATTTCTTCCTCCGGCTACAGGCTCGGCGGAGAATTGAAATACGTGATATGGAAAGGAATGTATTTCGCACTTCAGGGATTTTACAACGACTATACAAAAAGTACAGAAGAGTACGTCTGGCGTTTCGGCGAAACCTACGAGGAGAAAATGGATGTTGAACGGTTCATTACCTCCTGGGGAAGCCACACAAAAGGCGGTTACATACTTTCGAATCCCGATAAAAAATTCTTTTTCGATTTCTACGCCGGCCTCGGCTTCAGGCAGAAAACAATTTTGATCCCTGACTTGCCCGAGGACGCAGAGATTATTGATAATGGAGAATTCGATCAACCTCCCGGGACGTATGTTTATCCTTCAGTGACGATGGGATTTGCGGTGGGGTATACGTTTTAAATGACAATACTGATTAAATATCGAAAGCCTAATCTTGTCCAGATAGCTAACGTGATCGAAAAATGACCAATACCGGAATTTCAAGATCGAAAAATTCCTGATTGAATATGTTTTCGGAATACGAAACTTGAATTGGACCTCATAGTTAGAACAGGATGTTACTTGATATGAAATTCCTCTCGCTTTTTATTTTCATCTTGCTGTTTCATTCTGCTTCATCCCAGGTTTCCACTTTCGTTAAAATTTATGATAACGCCCAGGTTGCATACAATGTGATACAACTCGCAGATGGATCATTCATGCTTGCTACAGGGCATGCATCTTATAAAGTAATCCACCTGATGAAAACGGATAAGGACGGGAATTTTCTTTGGTACAAAATCTATAAGGACACAGCAAGATATGCAGAGTTTGCGATTGCGCAGCTTGAAAATAAAAATGTAGTCATCACCGGTTATGCCTATGGTCCGACCGGAACCCCTTACTATCCTTATATTCTGTGTATCGACACGGCAGGAAACCTGTTGTGGGAAAAGAAGATAGATGGCTATTATGGAATGAATGTTATAGCTGCGAAAGATGGTGGAATGATTTACAGCGGTGCAAAAATTTACGACGGAATGGATGGCCATGTAGTAAAACTGGATGCAAGTGGTAACATCCTATGGAGCCGGATATTTGGTACCGATGGTTATGAGTACATAAATGAAATAGTTGAGCTTGACGACGGATCTATCCTCTGTTATGGGTATTCATATGATTATGTACAGGGAGGCATTTTTTTATTGAAGCTTGACCCGGACGGAAATGTATTGTGGAAAAGGTTTTATAAATTCAACAACCATGCAGCGCCCAGAAAGATGGTTGTTTATTGTGACGGCTCCATTGTTGCGACTGGGTTTCGATGGGTGGACATAGACTTTACCCATGAGCTGGAACCGTTTATTTTAAAAACAGATCCGGAAGGAAATACAATCTGGTGCAAATATTACGCGAACACCTATTGGGGAGCAACCATTGAAAACCTGGTACCCGATAAGCAGGGACATTACATTTTGAATTACGTCCTGAACAATGCAGGTGGATTAATCGCAAGCGCTTTCGTGACGTTGGATGAGGGCGGCAATGTGATAGATGCAAAGGCGTATCCCAACCTTATGATTGACTTCATCCCCACAATCGACAATGGCTTCGCTGCCGGCGGTAGAGAGGGCGCCGGAAATTCATTTGGCGGCTTTACTCTGATGAAGTTCGATCAGAACTTGTATATTCCTTGCGCCGATTCCACATTTGACATCCAGGTCAGGGACACAATTCCATTCGACACTACCATGGGCCGGAGTTTCACAGGCGCCGTTGTAACCGATTTTACAATTCAGGAGGTCGATACATTTTTTGCTGACACCGTCCTTTGCTTCGAAACCTCGAACCCCGGTGAGATTATTTTACAGGGATGCTACAACAAAAATGATTCGCTGTTTGTGCCCAACATTTTCACTCCCAACGACGACGGATTGAACGAGACCTTTAAAATATTTTTCAACTCAGAAGTCACATCATTTCAGCTGAACATTTACAACCGCTGGGGAAATGAAGTCTTCACCAGTATGGATCTCAACATGTCATGGGACGGCAAATCTAAACAGGGAAGCGAATGTGCGGAAGAGGTGTATTATTATATTCTGAAGTTAAATGGGTATAAGAAGAGAGGGTATGTGATATTAAAGAGATAAGCGGATGGCATATCATGAAGGACAACCGGAAACCCCGTAGATTAAAAATAATATATTAGTATCTTCGTTAATATAAAGTAACCCACTTTTTTCTGGAACTTTTTTCATTCTTCTATCAGGTGAAAATAAAAACATCATTACTCATTTCCTTTCTCATTATTTCTTTGCCTGGATCATCCCAACTACCAAACTGGCAATGGGTTGAAAGCAGCTGTGGCATGGGTCAGGATTATGGCATGGGCATCGATGTAGATGGCAATGGGAACATTTACGCTACAGGATATTTCGAAGTCCCATCAGTTGTTTTCGGACAGGACACTTTAACCGGCTCGACCAATTTCCACGATAATTTTTTTCTCGTTAAATATGACAATTCAGGAAATGAATTGTGGGCAACATCCGCCGGCGACCAGAACAATGCCTGGGGCACTTGCGTCAATACAACAGAAAGTGGTACGAGTTATGTGTCGGGTGTTTTCCAGGGAACAGGAACTATTAATTTTGGAACTCATACGATCACTTCTTCCAATGGAAACCTTCCCGAAGTTTTTGTTGTGAAATATGATTCAACCGGAAACGCCTTGTGGGCAAGAGGTGCCGGATCAACATCGGAACAGACTGCATACAACGGCATAGATGCGAATGGCAATGTGTATGTCGTTGCAAACTTCGAAGTGGATTCCTCAGCAGTAAAAAATTTCGTGAAGAAATTTGATACGAACGGCACCTTGCTATGGGAGTCAACCATTACGGGAATGTACATCAATCCGAACATCACCACAGATGCAGCCGGCAACAACTATGTGACAGGCACGATGGGAGCAAGCACACTCACGTTTGGAAACACCACAGTAACAAGCAACAATGGCGGCACGATGTTCCTGGTTAAATACGACAATGCAGGAAATGTTTTATGGGCATTGAGTGATGGCATATTTCCGGCTATCAACATTCCAAGCGCAAGCGTTGACAATAATGGAAACATTTACATCACCGGATATTTCAACGGCCCCTTCGCCCAGTTTGGAAACATCGTTTTGACAAATGCAGGATTAGATGACATCTTTATCGTAAAGTATGATTCTTCGGGAAATCTGAAATGGGCTAAAAGAGCGGGAGGTCCTGATTAT
>Ga0190274_10000682_pt1 | contig 19937 bp, 16 predicted proteins | sample Popmic531T_FD_133002 | JGI IMG/M metagenome (GOLD analysis project Ga0190274, IMG submission 133002) | Populus adjacent soil microbial communities from riparian zone of Yellowstone River, Montana, USA - 531 T | ecosystem: Environmental > Terrestrial > Soil > Riparian zone | place: USA: Montana... | reverse complement strand
TGATCGTGAACTTCATTGCGGCCTCATGCGTCCCGGAGAAGTACCTACCAGAACATGTATATAAGAATGTAGCAGTAGTAGTAGAGGGGATGCAGATGTGGAGGAACCACCTGATCTCCTCGCGCTGATACGACTTGCCTCACCGGCCTCATGTCGGCTCGTTGTGGGGCATGCGGACATCTCACCTCGAATCCGCACTTCTCCCCGATATTCAAGGTTGTCAACGATCAACCGATCAACATCGGGATAACCTTCCGGAAAAACTCACGTCACATCTTATCATCGCATCGAGCGCCTGCTGGTGATCGTGCAGTGCGACGACAGCCACACCGATTTACGTCTGCGGCTGCAACTCCATGCGCGCGAGTTCAACCTTTTCGCGGAAGCCGCGATCACGCGACATCAAGCGCGCCACTTTGTCGACACTGTGAATGACAGTGCTGTGATCGCGACCACCGAAGGCCTGGCCGATCTCGACGAGCTGCATCTGCAGGAGGTCGCGCGCAAGGAACATCGCGATCTGTCGCGGCACTGTCAGCGTCTTGATCCGCGCCTTCGAACGAAGACCTTCAGGTGTGACACCCCAGCGACGAGCCACGACCTCCTGGACCTTATTGATGGTCGGAAGTGCCTTCGTGGGTGCGCCGCTCTCGTCGGATGGCCTGATACGGTCGGCGAGCGCCTCGCGAGCCAGCTCGATCGACACTTCCTTGTGCTTCAGCGACGCGAAGAGCAGCAGCTTGATGATGCAGCCCTCGAGCTCACGCACATTCGACCGCACATGTTCTGCAATAAAACGCAGAACATCATCCGGAATTGCCATTTCCAGGTGATCCTGCTCGGCCTTCTTCCGCAGGATCGCGATGCGGTGCTCCAGGTCGGGCTGGCCGATGTCGGCCACCATGCCCCACTCGAAGCGGCTCACCAGGCGGGCCTCGAGCCCCGGAAGCTCCTTCGGCGGCCGGTCGGAGGTCAGCACGATCTGCTTGTTGGCCTCGTACAGCGCGTTGAAGGTGTGAAAGAACTCTTCCTGCGTCATTTCCTTGCCTTCGAGGAAATGCACATCGTCCACGAGGAAGAGGTCGACATCGGCCCGGTACCGGCGACGGAACTCCGGCATCGTCCGGCTGTGGATGCTCTCGATGACTTCATTGATGAACTGCTCGGCGCCGACGTAGAGCACCCGCGTGTCGGGAGTGCGACCGACCACGGTGTGTGCAATCGCCTGCATCAGGTGCGTCTTTCCGAGTCCAGTCGCACCGTAAATGAACAGGGGATTGTACGTCTTGCCGGGAGATTCGCCGACGGCGTGGGCCGCCGCAGCAGCGAGTTCGTTCGACTTCCCGATGACGAACGTCTCGCAGGTGTAGCGCTCGTTGAGCGGCTGTGCGCTTGGATTGACCTTCGCTGCTGGCGCGGTCGCGCTTGGCGGCGGTGCCACAAAGAGGTCCATCTGCGGCCGCTTGGTGCGCTCTTCCTGCACCTTGAACACGACGCTAACTGGTTGCCCAGCGGCCTTTTCGGCCAGGCGGGACAACACGGCCGCGTGCTTCGACTCGTTCCACTGCACTGCAAACTGGTCGGGTGCGCCCACGATCAGCGTTCCGTTCTCGAGCGAGATCGGCGCGGCTGGTTCCAGCCACGTGCGGATCGTCTGTTCAGAAAGCTCACGGAGCGCATCGTCGAGCAGGCGCGTCCAGAGATCTTTCGCGGAAAGTTGCATCGATATCCAGGCTACAGCGGCGGAGGGATGAGCCAAGGGCGCGAGATATTACGGGTCGTGTGTGGATAAGTCAACCTTGACCCTGACATGGTGGCGCGGCTAGTTTGTCGGGCTCATTGGAGGACTGTTAATCGTATGATGCCGACATATCGTCCGCGCAACAAGAAGCGCATTGCCAAGCACGGGTTCCGTGCCCGTATGGCCGACCGTTGGGGCCGGGAAGTCCTGTCCCGCCGCCGGAAGAAGGGGCGGAAGCGCCTGACCGTCTCGATTCCGTCGAAGCACGGGCGGGCCTGACGGCCGAAGAGGGTTTCCCGCGGTCGCGCCGGTTGGCGCGAGCAGCCGATATCCGGCGGTGCCTGGCCAAGGGTCGGCGCCGCCGGTCCGCGTTTCTCGACCTGATCTGGATCGACAATGCACTGGGCCATCCGCGCATGGGGTTGATCGTTCCCCGATTCCAGGCGACCGCGGTGGCCCGCAATCGTCTCAGGCGCCGGCTCAAGGAAGTGTGGCGTCGCGAGGTGCAGGCGGTGCAGCCGGCGTTCGACCTGCTGGTGCGCGCCCGTCGCGAGGCCTACAGCGCGTCCTACGACGCGCTGCGTGCCGAGATCCTGGGGTGGCGTGACGCCACGTGCCCAGTCCGGTGATTCATGGACCTGCGTCTCCTCCCGCGCCGTTCACTCATGGCGGCGGTGCGGTCATACCAGCTGCTTCTCTCCCCGCTGCTGCCACCCAGTTGCCGCTTCACGCCGTCGTGTTCGGCGTACGCCCACGAGGCGCTGATGCGCCACGGGGCGGTACGCGGCTCCTGGCTCGCCGCACGCCGGCTGGCCCGTTGTCATCCCTGGAATCCGGGCGGCTACGACCCGGTTCCATGAATTCAAGAAAGGCTCGAGTCGCGAGTCATGGATAGACGCATGTTGTGGGCGGTCATGCTGATGATGGCCATCCTCTTTGTCCCGTCGTTCTTCATGAAGCGTCCGCCGCCGCGGCCGGTAACGCCAGCGGCCCAGGTGCCGGTCGATTCCCCGGCGATGTCGGGGGCCGCCGGCGTTATCCCGGGCAGCGCGCCGGCAGCGACTCCAGTGGCTCCGGGGAGTGACGTCGCGGCACCCGCCGATACGATCAGCGTCACCACCCCGCTCGCGCGATATGGGGTCAGTACGCGCGGTGCAGTGCTCACGTCGCTCGACCTCGTGAAGTACCGGTCCACCGCTCCCGCTACCAAGGATGCGCCCGCCGAGCTCATCCGCCCGGGGTCGCCGCTGCTCGGGCTGACCGTGATCAGCGGGGCGGACACGCTGCACCTCGACCAGTGGGACTTCCAGGTCCAGCCGTCCAGCCTCAACGTGACCGGCGAACCGGCATCGCTTACGCTCACGTCGGCGCGCGCGGGTCATTCGGTGAGCATCCGGTACACCTTCTCGCCGAACGACTACCAGGTGGGCGTCACGGGCACGGTGTCGGGCGTGGGTTCGGCCGGTGGCCAGCTGGTACTTGGACTGGGCACCGGCCTCGCCAACACCGAGGCCGACTCCGTGGACAATTACCGGGCTGCGGCGCTGGTCACCTACGGCGGCAGCGCCGAGCGGCACGACCTTGCCAAGCTCTCCGCGGGGGAGACGACGGCCTTGAGTGGACCGTTCTCCTGGACCGCGCTCAAGTCGAAATACTTCGTCACCGCGGTGCTGGCCTTCGATTCCACTGGAGGGAAGCTCAGCGGCGTCTCGGCGACCCCACTGCTGTCGGCGGGCAAGCGTCCCACGGCGGCGGCGACCCTGCTTCGCATGCCGATCGCCACCTCGGGCGAGTTCTCGTACACGTTGTACGCCGGCCCGATGGAGTACGACCGCCTCAAGCGCATCGGGCACGACTTCGACGACGTGAACCCGTACGGCCTGCCTGGCCTGCGCACGCTGATCCGGTTCTTCGCCTCCCCGGTGCGCTGGCTGCTGGTGTGGATGCACGAGAGCCTGCACCTGGGCTACGGCTGGGTGCTGATCGCCTTCGGCCTGCTGGTGCGACTGCTGCTGTGGCCGCTCAACCAGAAGGCGATGCGGGCCAATACCGCACTGCAGGCCCTGCAGCCGCAGCTGCAACGGATCCAGGAGCAGTACAAGGCGGATCCGGCGACCCTGCAGAAGAAGATGTTCGAGCTCTACAAGGAGAACGGGGTCAACCCGCTGGGCGGCTGCTGGCCCATGCTCCTGCCGATGCCGGTGCTGTTCGCGCTGTTCTTCGTGCTGGGGAACTCGATCGAGCTGCGGGGCGTGCCGTTCCTCTGGTTCCCCGACCTCGCGCGGCCGGACCCGTACTACATCATCCCGATCCTGAGCGGCATCTCGATGTTCGGGCTGACGAAGGTCGGGCAGATGGGGATCCAGCATACGGCGCAGACGAAGATGCAGGCGCAGATGATGACCTACATGATGCCGGTCATGATCACGATCTTCGGGTTCAATTTCGCGTCGGGCCTGAACCTGTACTGGACTGTGAGCAACCTGGCGAGCATCCCGCAGCAGTGGATGATCGCCCGCGAGCGGATGAAGCTGCAGAAGGCGGAAGTGAAGGCGTTCGTCGAGATCAAGACGAAGCCGGATGACACCGTGACGCGGAGCAAGAAGAAGCGCTAGGCCTGGCCTAGCGCTTGTGGGACCCGTCGCAGAAGGGTCGGGTCTTCGAGAGTCCGCATCCGCACAGCTTGATCTGGCCGGGATGCTTGGCCGGCGGCGGCTCGATCGGGTCGCCGGCGTTGTCGAAGAAAAGGACGGGTCCCTCGACGATGATGGGACCGGATGGCTTCCAGGTGATCTTGATCGGGGTGCCGGGCAACTCTGACATTCGAGCAACGTAAACGATAAACGGTGAACAGTGAACGGGAAGAATTCCCGTTAACCGTTCACCGTTCACTCTTTACGCAGCTCCACCTAGGCGGTTCTCACTCCCCCCGCCCTTTCCTCCGCCTCCCTCGCTTCATCGGCTCCCGCCAGCAGTGCCGCCGCGATGCCACGTTCGGCCACCAGTGCCTCGGCAAGCCGATATCCCATGTAGTAACCGGCCCGCTCCGGGATCACCCGTCCCGCCACGAGGCGTGCGGCCGGGCTCATGCCACCGGAGAGATACCTGAGTCGCAGGCCGAGCCCGGTGCGGTCGATATCGGGAGCCGCGGCGCGGCGCAGGAAGGCCTCGAGCTCGCGGAGCCGTACGTAGAGCCGGCGCGGGTAACCGAAGTAATCGGATGCACGAAAGCCGGGTGCCACCGCCTCGGCGGCATGCACCGCCAGACCCTCGTTGACCAGCAGCTCGCGCAGCGTCGCCCGGCTGCCGGCCTCCCAGTAGTCGTAGTAGCCCCGCGATTCGCGCACGATCCGGGCGATGTCGCTGCGGCTCCCCGTCGCCGTGTAGCGAACGGTGTGCGCCAGCTCGTGCCCGATCCAGAGCGGCAGGAGTTCGGGCCCCAGTCCCAGCCCGTAGGTCTCGGGATTGACGCGCCCGGTGAAGTGCTCGAGGCAGATGAAGGCGACCCCGCGCCCGTCGATGACGAGTTCACCGGCATTCGCCGCACCCATGCCCACCATCAGCACGACATCGGTCGGCTGCTCGATGCCGAGCACGTCCACCGCCCGCGCAATCGCCTCGTCGGCGACCCGCTCGAGGTCGATCGAATCCAGCAGCGCGTAGAGATCGCGCCGGTCGGCGCGGAGCGCGGCCTGGATGACCTCGACCGACGGCGGACTGTCGGGATCGAGGACATAGTTACGCCAGTAGGCGTCGAGGAGCGGTCGATGTGCGGCGTGGAAACTTCGGTAGGCGGCCTCGCTGTCCGGCGCGTTGATCAGCGCGAGAAATTCCGGCACGAGGTTGATGAGCACATGACACAATAAAAGGTGAACGGTGAACGGTAAAGAGTGAACTGGAGTTGACGGTCCAGTTCAACGCTCACTGCTCACCGTTCACGCAGTTCAGTGCAGTTGCTGCCGCTTCTGCCTTGCGATGTCGTCGAGGAAGCGCCGTTCGTCGGGCGTGAGGCTCTGGATGCCCTCGGCGCTGATCTTGTCCAGCACGCGGTCCATTTCGCGGGCCACCGGGTCGACCTCACTGCTGCGGGACGGCATCGACGCGGGCGCAGCCGCGGCCGCGGGGACCCGCCGCGAGCGCTCGGCCTCGGCGGCGCCGGGCTGCACCATGACCGGGCGCTGGACCTGGCGACGGGGCGTGCTGCTCTCGGGGCCGAATGACTGCAGCCGGAAGAACAGGTAGCCGAACAGCGCGCCGCCCAGGTGCGCCTCGTAGGCGATGCTGGAGTTGCCGCGCAGGAACGGCAACGCCATGATCGCGTTGAAGGCGACCAGCAGGATGGCGAAGGTGCGCGCCTTCATGGGAATCGGGATCGGGATGACGAGCATCTCGGCGTCGGGCCACAGGATCGCCAGCGCCACCGCGAGGCCGAGGATGGCGCCCGAGGCGCCCACGAAAGGCTGCACCAGCGCGAACTTCGAGAGCAGGAGCGCGAAGAACGCCGCGCCCACGCCGCAGTAGAGATAGTAGAGCAGGAACTTCTCGCCACCCAGGCGCTGCTCCACGGCGGAGCCCAGCATCCAGAGGCCGAGCGAATTGGCCAGGAGGTGCAGCAGGTCGGCGTGGACGAACATGTACGTGAAGAAGGTCCACGGCCGGCTGAGCGCGGTGGCGGGATCGAACGCGAGCGCGTGGAAAGAGCCGTCGGAGGTGAAGACGGTATCGAGCAGCAGGAGCACTGCCGCGTTCACGAAGATGAGCCGCAGCACCCACGGGGTCATCCGCGGATGGGAGATCGCCTGCATGCCTGCCTGCCTCTCTTACTGCTACTGCCAGTTCCTACCGGAGCTTCCTGTTTCCGATCGCCGAGCGACAGATCCGATCGCAGAGCTCGGGGAATCCGATCCCCACCGCGCGTGCCGACTGAGGGAGCAGGCTGGTCGCGGTCATGCCGGGAAGGGTGTTCACCTCTAAACAGCAGGCCTCCCCCGAAGGTGTCAAGCGAAAGTCGACCCGGGAGTACCCGCCGAGCTTGAGAGCCCGGTGGGCGAGGAGCCCCAGTCGTCCACATTCGGCGGCCACCCCGCCAGGGAGGTCCGCCGGGAAGATCTCCTCGGACATACCCGGCGTGTACTTGCACTCATAGTCGAAAATCTCGTGCCGGGGGATGATCTCGCCCACCGCCAGGGCCGCCCCGTCCAGAATACCGACGGTCAGTTCCCGTCCCGGGATGAAGGCCTCGATCATCACCTCGTCGTCGTGCCGACGGGCCTCCTCGATAGCCGGGGCGAGCTTGGCGGCCGAGCGCACCACCGTCAGGCCGACGGTCGATCCCTGCTTCGATGGCTTCACTACGACCGGCCAGCCGAGGCGCGTTTCAACCTCCTGGACGGTGGCCGGCGCCATCAGCCATTTCGCCGTGGGAATGCCAGCCTCCTGAAAGAGCCGCTTGGCGATGTCTTTGTCCATGGCCATCGCGCTCCCTATGGGACCGCTACCCGTATAGGGTACCCCAATCATGTCGAGAATGGTCTGGAGCGTCCCGTCCTCGCCGTGGCCGCCATGCAGCGCCAGGAACAGCACCTCCGCCTCCCGCACCGTGGCGAGGTTGGCCAGCCCGCTGAGCAGGAGCCCGTGCTCCAGGGCCTCCAGCTGGACCAGCGAGGGCGGGGCCTGCCCCACCGACGCGGTGAGGAGCTGGGCCTCGTCGGTTTCGGGAATGAACCCCCGGGCGGTGTCCACCACCGCCACCTGGTGTCCAATACTTCGGAGGGCCGCAATGACTTGCACGGCGGAAGCGAGTGCAACATCGCGCTCGGCGGAGGTGCCGCCGGTGAGGACCGTGATCCGCATGTGAGGTTATCTCGTCCCGATTAGCTGCTGCAGTACATCATACCTGCTTACGATGCCGATGAGCGCCCCGTCCTTCCGCACCAGGGCCGCGGGATTTTCCCGGGTGAGCATCGGTGCCAGCCGATCGGTCGGGAAGGTGTGCTCGACCACCGGGAACGGCGGATCCATCACCTCGCGTACCGGGCGGTCGAGCAGCGAGGGCTGCGCGAGCGCGCGTGTCATCAGCGCCGACTCCACCAGGCCGCCCACCGGTTCGCCGTTCTCGATGACGGGAATCTGGCTCACTTCCCAGCTGCTCATGAGGTTGAGCGCCTGACGCACCGCGGCGGCGGGAGCAACCTGCACCAGCGCCGGCGCGCTCGAGGGGCGCCGCTGCAGCAGCAACTGCTCGACGGTGGCTTGCGGGCGATCGAGCAGCTGGTTCTCCTGCATCCAGTCGTCGTTGAAGACCTTCGAGAGATAGCGCTCGCCGGTATCGCAGAGAATGGTGACGACGTATGCGTCGGGATCGTCGAGTTCGCGCGCGATGTCGAGCGCCACTGCGACGTTGAGCCCGGCCGAGCCGCCCACGAGGATGCCCTCCTCGCGCGCGAGGCGCCGGGCCATCATCATCGACACCCGGTCGGTGGCCTGCCGCCACTCGTCGATGGTATCGAACCAGATCGTGCTCGACACCTTGTCGCCCCCGATCCCCTCCACCTTGTACGGCGCCCCCGACCCCTGGGCCATGACGCCGGTGCGGGCGTACTCCGTGACCAGTGAACCGACCGGGTCCCCGGCAATGATGCGGATCTTCGGGTTCTTCTCCTTGAGGTACTTCCCGGCGCCGCTGATGGTGCCGCCAGTTCCGGCACCGGCCACGAAGTGCGTCACCTTCCCGCCGGTCTGCTGCCAGATCTCGGGGCCCGTGGTCTGGTAGTGCGCCTCGGGATTCACCTGGTTGTAGTGCTGGTTGGCGAGGATCGCGCCCGGCGTGTCATGAACGATCTGCTTCGCCTTCATGATGTAGTTGTCGGGATGGTCGGCCGGCACGGCCGTTGGGGTCACCACCACCTCGGCGCCGTACGCGCGCAGCAACCGCACCTTTTCCTGCGACATCTTGTCGGGCAGGGTGAAGATGCAGCGATAGCCGCGGAGTGCCGCGGCAATCGCGAGGCCCACGCCGGTGTTGCCGCTCGTTCCCTCGACGATCACGCCGCCGGGCTTGAGCGCACCGCTCTGCTCGGCCGCCTCGATCATCGCGAGCCCGATGCGATCCTTCACCGACCCGCCGGGGTTGGCGTACTCCGCCTTGCCGTAGATCGGGGTCCGGAGGCCGGCGCCGATCCGCGATAGGCGGATGAGCGGTGTCCATCCGATGGTGTCGAGCACGTTTTCGTACGGCGTAAGGTGCTGCGCGGTCATGGCGTGACTCCACGGCCCTGCGGTGTGCGGAAGTAGATCGGCTGCAGGAACGCCATCGCGACCTTGGCGCCATCCCGTTCAGCCGGAGCATAGCGAAGAGACGGCGCGGCCTGCATGGCAGCACTGTCGAGTGCCGGATACCCACTCGACTCCGCAATACGGGTCGAGTCCCGGACTATGGCGCCGCTGGTGTCCACCATGAGGCGCAGGAGCACGGTGCCCTCGATGCCCTGAGCGGCCAGGGCCGGGGGATAGTCCACCGGAGAATTCGGGTTGAGCGGCACCGGGGGCAGCTCGTTGGCCCGGGGTGTCTCCACCGGGCGCGAGGGAAGGCTGACAGTGCCGTCGCCCTTCCCGGTGCAGGCGGCCAGGAGGGCGAGCAGGATCAGTTTGCGGTGCATGGGGACAAGTTAGCGCCGAGGGCGTGGGGGCGCCCCTACATTGGTCCGGGTGAAGACGACCCTTCCCATCGATGCCGTCCTGGATGAACTGCGTGCCGCACTGGCACGGGTGTCGAGCGTGGTCCTGCAGGCCCCGCCGGGCGCCGGCAAGACCACCCGCGTGCCACTGGCCCTGCTCGATTCGGCATGGCTGGGCGGGCGAAAGATCATCATGCTCGAACCGCGCCGGGTCGCCGCTCGCGCGGCGGCGCAGTACATGGCGCGCTCCCGCGGCGAGGACGCCGGTGCCACCGTGGGCTATCGCACGCGGCTCGACACGAAGGTCACGTCGCGCACCCGGATCGAGGTGGTGACCGAGGGCATCCTCACGCGGATGATCAGCACTGATCCAGCGCTCGAGGAGTACGGGCTGGTCATCTTCGACGAATTCCACGAACGCAGCCTGCATGCCGACCTCGGGCTGGCCCTGACCCTCGAGAGTCAAACGATCCTCCGGCCAGAACTCCGCCTCCTCGTCATGTCGGCCACGCTCGATGGGGAGCGGGTGAGCCGGCTTCTCCTCGGGGCACCGATCGTAAGCAGCGTGGGACGGAGTTTTCCGGTCGAGCTTCGCTATGCGGCACGACAGGACGATGGCCGCCTCGAGGGACGGGTGGCGCGCGCGGTGGGCGATGCGCTCGCGCACGACGACGGTGACGTGCTCGTCTTCCTGCCCGGGGCGGGGGAGATTCGGCGCGTAGAGGACCTGCTCAAGGGCGGCGAGGGCGTGATCGTGCCGCTGCATGGCAACCTCACGCCGGAGCAGCAGGACCGCGCCCTCACGCCGGATGCCGACGGCCGCCGCAAGGTGATCCTGGCCACCAGCATCGCCGAGACCAGTCTTACGATCGACGGCGTGCGCGTCGTGGTGGATGCGGGCCTGTCCCGCGTGCCGCGCTTCTCGGCGCGCACCGGGATGACGCGACTGGAGACGGTGCGGGTGTCCAGGGCGGGCGCCACCCAGCGGGCGGGACGCGCGGGAAGACAGGCGCCCGGCGTGGCCTATCGACTGTGGAGCGAGCCGGAGCAGTCGGGACTGGTGCCCTATCATGATCCGGAGATCCTGGACGCCGACCTGGCGCCGCTGGCGCTGACATTGGCATCAACCGGCATGGACGCGGCATCGATGCAGTGGCTCGATGCGCCGCCGGCCGCGCACCTGGCACAGACGCGGCAGCTGCTTCGTGACCTCGGCGCCATCGACGACGGCGGGCGGATCACGGCGCACGGCAAGGAGCTCGCCAGCCTTGGCCTGCATCCCCGTCTCGGCCACATGATCCTCGGCGCGCGGGGACTGGCGCTGGCGTCACTCGCGGCCGACCTCGCGGCCCTCGTGGAGGAGCGCGATATCCTGCGCAGTGAGGGCGGTCCCGCCGATCCCGACATCCGAATCCGGCTCGACCTGCTGGCCCGGCGGAACACGCCGCCGTTTGTCGGTGGAGCGCGCGTCGCGCGGGAATCGGTGGAGCGGATCCGCACGCACGCGAGGGCCCTGCGGCGCCTGCTCGGGGTGCGCGACGCGTCATCGGACAGCAGCGGTGCCGGGATCCTGCTGGCGCTGGCCTACCCCGATCGCATCGCGCAGCGACGCGGTGGCACCGCGCGCTTCCTGCTGCGGAATGGGCGGGGTGCGGTGCTGGCGCTGTCGCATGCGCTGGCCGGTGCCGAGTTCGTCGTGGCGACAGACCTGGACGACCGTGGTGCCGAGAGCCGGATCTTCCTCGCGGCACCGGTGACGCGCGAGGAGATCGAGCAGCATCTCGCGGCGCAGATCGTGGTCGAGGAGCAGGTGGGATGGAATGCCGAAGCCCAGCGGGTCGAGGCCCGCCGCGTGCGCCGGCTCGGTGCGATCGTCCTGGGGGAGGGATTGCTGCGCGATCCCGACCCGGCACTCGTTGCCCAGGCGTTCCGGGAAGGGATGCAGCGCGGGGGACTCGCCTCGGTTCCATGGAGCGAGGGTTTTGTCCGGCTGCGCGAGCGGCTCGCCTTCCTGCACCACACCGATGCCGCCGCGTGGCCCGATGTCTCCGATGCGGCGCTGGTCGAGCGCCTGGAGGCATGGCTGGCACCCCTGGTGAATCGGCTCCGGTCACTCGCCGACCTGGCCCGGATCGATTTCACCGCGCTGCAGCTGGGCGACCTCTCCTGGCAGCAACGGCAGGCGCTCGACGTGGAAGCACCGACGCACATGACGGTGCCGACGGGATCGCGGCTGCCGATCGACTATGCCGATCCCGCGTCGCCGGTCCTCGCGGTACGCCTGCAGGAATTGTTCGGGTTGGCGGAGACGCCGAAGATCGCGCGCGGTCGCGTGCCGCTCACGCTGCACCTGCTGTCGCCGGCGCATCGCCCGGTGCAGGTGACACGCGACCTCGGCGGGTTCTGGCGCTCGAGCTACCATGACGTGCGAAAGGACCTGCGCGGTCGCTACCCGAAACATGTGTGGCCCGAGGATCCACTCACCGAGCCGCCGACCCGCAGGGCGAAGCCGCGGAAGACATAGTGTCCACCGCATCGTCCCGCCGGTGGCACACGTTAGGCCGCACGAAACTCACTGCAGGATCCGGATAGCACATCACAAATCTGCCGAGGGCATCGGGTTGCGCCACCGTGCGCGGCACGACGTTTTCCGGCAAGCTTCCTGCTATTCCCGCGCTCGAACCTTTCCAGACTGGAGCGCGGGGCGCGTGAGTGCCTCGTCACACAAGGCATGAGAGCGAACCGTACTCTTCCGATCGGCACCACGACGTGGCGCGTCCTCGCCGCGTTCGATTTCGACAACCAGGACCTGAACGGCCGCGCGGCCCTCGTGGAAGGGGCGACGCTGCTGCTGCTGCGCCCTGATACGCTGCTCGAGGCGATCCCGCTGGTGGAGTTGCGGGAGATCGGCGAGGCGGAACCGGTCATGGGCAGCGATCCGGCGACGTTCCGTGCGCCGCTCACGCTGCGTGACGGCCGCACCCTCGCCCTTACGGGCGAACTGGCCGACCTGGACCTGCTGGAACGCTGGGTGGGGTACCTGCACGACCGGCAGAAGAAGGGCCGCGCGACGGCGGCGAGGAAGTACTAGACCTGAGGACGTGAGGACGTGACGTAGTCCGTCAGGTCCCTCGAGCGCGACGCTGCAGTTCTGCCAGCCGGTTGAGTGCTTCAAGAGGCGTAAGGGCGTCCAGGTTCATGTCCCGCAGGGCTTCCAGCGCCGGATGCGGCGCTGCGTCGGCAAAGAGTACCAGCTGTCCCGGGTCGGGCGCCGGCTCCGGCGCCCCCGGCACCACGCGATGTTCGCTGTCCAGCTTCGCCAGCACCTCACGCGCGCGGCGCACCACTGCGTCGGGCAATCCCGCCAGCTGCGCGACGTGCACCCCATACGACCGGTCGGTTCCGCCTGGCTCCAGGCGGTGGAGGAACACCACCCGGTCACCCGTCTCGCGCACGGCGACGTTCATGTTGCGCGCGTGAGCCAGGCGCTCGGGCAGCTGCATCAGCTCGTGGTAGTGGGTCGCGAACATCGTCTTGCATCCCACCTTGTCGTGCAGGTGCTCGCTCACCGCCCAGGCGATGGCCACGCCGTCGTAGGTGGACGTGCCGCGTCCGATCTCGTCGAGCAGCACGAGGCTTCGCGCGCTGGCGCTGTGGAGGATCGCGCTGGTCTCGCTCATCTCGACCATGAACGTGGACTGGCCGCGCGCGAGGTTGTCGCTCGCACCGACGCGGGTGAAGAGGCGGTCGACGACCCCGATGTGCGCGGCAGCCGCGGGGACGAAGCCGCCGAGCTGCGCCAGCACCACGACCAGCCCGATCTGGCGGAGGATGGTGGACTTCCCGGCCATGTTGGGACCGGTCACCAGCAGCACGCGCTCGCTCTCGCTGAAGGTCACGTCGTTCGGCATGAACTGCTCGCGTGGCATCAGCCGCTCGATGACGGGATGGCGCGACGCGCGGAGCGTGAGGGCATAGCCATCGTCGAGCGTGGGACGCACGTACTGGTTCGCCTCAGCCACCTGCGCCAGGCCGGCCCACACATCGAGGCGCGCGAGCACGCGTGAGGTACGCTGCACGCGGGCGATCGCGGTGCCGACCAGGTGGCGCAGCTGCACGAAGAGCTCGGATTCGCGCGTTCCCATCCGCTCCTCCGCCCCCAGCACCTTCGCCTCGTACTCCTTGAGTTCGGGGGTCACGTATCGCTCCGCGCCCGCGAGTGTCTGCCGCCGGTCGTAGTCGGCGGGCACCCGGTCACGGTGCGCGTTGGTCACTTCCAGGTAGTAGCCGAAGACCCGGTTGAAGCCGACCTTGAGCGAGGCGATGCCGGTGCGGTCGCGCTCCCGCTGCTGCAGCGACGCGATGTACTGGCGGCCGCCATCGCGAAGCTCGCGCAGCTCGTCGAGCTCGGCGTCGTAGCCCGGCTGGATCACGCCGCCCTCGGCCAGTGTCGCGGGAGGACGTGCCGTCAGCGCACGGGCGAGCACGCTGGCGATGTCGCGCAGCAGGTCGAGCTCGTCGAGCGCCGTGGACAACGCCGTGCTCTTCACCCCGGTGGCACCCACGAGCGCCGTGAGGGCCTCGAGCACATCGGGCAGCCGGAGGAAGGAGTCGCGAAGGGCGCCGAGCTCGCGCGGCGCCGCACGTCCGGCGGCGGCACGTCCGGCGAGGCGCTCGAGATCACGCACACCATCGAGCGCCTCACGCAGGCGCGTCCGGCCCCGGCCGTCGCGGAGGCAGGCATCGACCGCATCGAGCCGCGCCTCGATGGTGGCGACGTCGCGAAGGGGCGAGAGTACCCACTGACGAAGGAGCCGGCCACCCATCGGGGTGAGCGTGCGATCGATCGTCTCCAGCAGGGTCGCGTTCCGGGTGCCGGCCACGAGTGGCTCGACCAGCTCCAGGTTGCGGCGGGTCATCTCGTCGAGCCAGAGGTGCGCATCGCTCCGCCGCACCGCGGGCCGCGACAGGTGTGGCACCCCGCCCGGCTGCAGGTCGGCGAGATAGCGCAGCAGCGCGCCGGCCGCGCCGAGGGGTGCGTCGTCTTCCTGGCTGATGCCGAGTCCGTCGAGCGATGCGAGGGAGAAACGCCGGGCCAGCTCCTCGCGAGCGAGCGCCGCGTCGAACTCCCACCGCTCGCGCGGCGTCCGGAGGGCGCGGTCGCCGGGCGTGAGCGCCGCATCCGACGGAACGACGACCTCGGAGGGGCTGTAGCGCTCGAGGGCGTCGGTCAGCCCGTCGGCCTGCACCCGCTCCAGCGCGAACTCGCCGGTGGACAGGTCGATCGCCGCGAGGCCACCCTCACACACCGCCACCATCCAGTTGTTACGCGCTCCCGCAAGCCATCCCTCCTGCAGCATCGCGCCCGGTGTCACCGTCTCGACCACTTCGCGGCGCACGATGCCCTTGGCGAGCTTCGGGTCTTCCACCTGTTCGCAGATCGCCACGCGATGCCCGGCGCCGACCAGCTGGCGCAGGTAGTCGGCGGCGGCCTTCACGGGAACGCCGGCGAGGGGCACGCCGTCGCCGCGCGCGGTGAGCGTGATGCCCAGGATGCGCGCCCCCAGCTCGGCGTCGTCGAAGAACATCTCGTAGAAGTCGCCCATCCTGAAGAACAGGATCGCGTCGCGATGCCGCGCCTTGATCTCGCGGTACTGCAGCATCAGCGGGGTCTCGTCGGTCGACTTGCTCATGGTGCCACCACGAAGGGCGAGCCGCCCAGCTTCGCTTTCACCTTCGCCGCTGCCGCCGTGGCCTCGGAACGGGTGGCATACTCACCAAGCCTGACCTTGTAGAAGGCGCCTTCCCGCACAATGAGGCCCTTGAAGCCGGCCTGCTTCGCGCGGTCGAGCATCTCGTCGGCCGCTTCCTGGGAATTGGCTGCGACGATCTGCACGCGGTACGCGCCGGGGACCGCGGCGGGAGATGCGGTGGCGGGAGTTGTGGTGACGGGCGCGGGCTTTTCCGGTGGCGCTGGAACACTGGTGCTGCCCGCTGGCCGCACGATCGTGTCGGGCGCGGGAAGCGCGGTGGAGGGCGCGGTCGCCACCGGTGCCGCCGGCGCCGGAGCGGATGCCTGCGCGGTGGTGACCGGCGCGGCTGAGGGGCAGCGACGGCCGAGGGCCAGCAGTTCCGCACGTGTCGAGGCGTCATCTCCCACGCGTGCCAGGCCATCGGTCACCCACTGGCAGGCGCCGCGCGTGTCATTGGCATCGAACCCGGCGCGAGCACCCCACAGCGCCGCGACGGGATAGAACGATGAGGTCGCGTGGTCAGTGCGGAATTTCTCGAGGGTTCGCCCTGCCCCGGCCGGATCTCCGTTGGCGTAGTCGAGCTGTGCCAGCGCGATCATCGACGGCTCGGCCCAGGGGGAGAAGGGATATTCCACCACGACGCGCTGGAGCTTCTGTTTCACGTCTTCCGCGGTCGGCGAGATGAGCGCCGAACTGTAGAGGATCCCGGGAAAGAGGGTGTCGGTCGGGACAGTCGATTGCTCCATCCGCCTGAGCGTTGCCCGGGCGGAGTCGATGCGGCCGTCCTGGGCGAGGCGGAGGGCGGCTGTGAGTTGAGACTGAGCGGCAAGGCGGCAAGGCGGCAAGATGACAGGAAACAGCAAAAACAGCCCAAGATGGATGAGGAGCGTCCTGCCGCCCTGCCGCCCTGACTTCCTGCCGCTCGTCCTGCCGCTCATGCCACTCTCTCTGCACGCGATACACCCAGCCGCATTACCAGCTCACCCAGCAACGCCTGCTCGTCGCTCAGCGTGGTGCTCTTGAGTCCCTGGTCGGTGGCGAGCGTGGCGCGGACGGCGGCGCTGAGTCGTGCCGCCGGCCAGCGCTCCGACCAGCGCGCCCACTTCGCCGCCTCCGCCTTCCATTCGCCCAGGCCGAACGGCCGCGCGGCGTAGAGGGACTTGAGGATGGAGCCCTCGAGTGCCCCGCCCTTCAAGCCCCTGTCGCGATGAGCGCGCGCCAGCGAGATGCCGGCGAGTGTGGTGCCGAGAAGGCTCACCAGCTTCACGCCGGAGATACCCGACTGGTCGAGCACGGGGCGCAGCAGCGTGAGGGCCCGGCCCGTGTTGTCGTCGAAGATTGCGTCGCGCCAGTCGAACATCGTCTCGCCATGGCGTACACCGACCAGGTCGCCCACCAGCTCGCGGGTGAGCGCCGTGCCCGGCGCGAGCGAGGCCAGCTTGGACAGCTCCGCGTCGAGGGTGGTGAGGTCGCTCCCGACAGCGTGCAGCAGGTGCTCGGCGGCCTCGGGCTGGAGGGTGATGCCAAGCTGCTCGGAGCGGTGCGACAGCCAGCGCAGCACGCGATCGGGCGGCAGCGCATTGCACCGCACGGTCAGCGCAAGCTTGCTGAACTCCGTCTCGGGATCGGGATCGGACCCGCCCTGTACCAGAAGGAGCACCGTCTCCGCCGCCGGGCGGGCCAGGTACCGCAGCAGCTCTGCCCTGCCCCGCGCCTTCTTCTGCCAGCCCTCCACGTCGCGCAGGATCACCACCCGCCGGTCGGCCATCATCGGCAGGGTGTTGAGCAGCGTCGCGAGTTCCTCCGGGTCGAGGGAGGTGGCCGTGCGCTGGTCGAAGTTGAAGTCACGCAGGGAGGGATCGAGTACCCGGTCGGTGATTTCCCGGGCCAGGTCGGCCTTCAACAAGTCCTCGGCCCCGACCAGGTAGTAGACGGGCGCGATCTCGCCCTTCCTGAGGGCGCGGAGCGTGGCATCGAAGGTCTGTTCGGGCACGCCCCATCCTATTTCGGAAGGGGGGTAAACAGAAGGGGCGGATGGCCGCCCCGCCGTCAGTCGAGGTAGGGCGCGATCATCTCCGCAAATCCCGCCCTGGCCCGGTTCAGCCGGCTCTTCACCGTGCCCAGGTTGCAGTGCGTCATTTCGGCGATCTCCTCATAACTCTTTCCTTGCAGCTCGCGCAGCACGAACACCTCGCGATGGTTGGGCGAGAGACGGTCGACCGTCGCATCCACCAGTTCCTTGAGGTGCCGGTTGGCGTACATGTCGTCGGGACGGCTCGTGGCGTCCTCGAACTGCAGCGGACGCTGATCGTCGTCGTCCCGGGCGCGCGAGGACTGGTAGTACACGAGCGGATTCCGGCTCCGGTTCCGGAGCTCGTTCTTGGCCAGGTTGGAGGCGATGGTATACGCCCAGGTCGAAAATTTCTTGGTGGAATCGAACCGGTGCAGGTGCCGATGGATCCGGATGAACGCCTCCTGCACCAGGTCCTCGGCGCGCTCGCGATCGCCGATCATCCGGTAGATGAATGCCAGGAGGCGGGTGCGATAGCACTTGAGAATTTCACCGAAAGCGCGCTCGTCCCCGGCCAAGTGCCGGGCGATGAGGGCGTTGGTATCGAGGTTTTGCCGCTCCTGGGCCGGGGAGCTGACCCACCGCGAGGTCCGCGGGGGGAGCATTAGGGGTGATACAGCCGTCATCTGAACCTCCGCCGTATAGTCTTGACCAACCCAACATACGACGGGGAGGCGAGATGTTCAAGCTTTCAATACAAAACATTGAACAAACATCAGCGCAGTCAGGGTCTTGGCGTCGCGGATCTCCCCCTGCCTGATCCTACGCCCCACCTCAGACCACCGGATTTCATGGACCTCCATGAACTCATCTGGCTCGCGAGCGGTCGGAACGGGGCTAAGATTGTGGGCTGAGAAGAGATGGATCAGCTCGTCGGTAAACCCCGGCGTGGTGAGAATGGATGTCAGCGCTATGATGCTACCGGCGGTCATCCCCGCCTCTTCCCGCAGTTCCCGCCTGGCGCACGCCTCGGGCGGTTCATCCGCTTCGAGCCGTCCGGCGGGTATCTCCCAGAGATATCCATCGGCGGCATGGCGGAACTGGCGGAGCATGAGGACCCGCGGGTCGGGCGTACCGGGCGGGTCGACGAAGGGCACGACGGCAGCGGCGCCGGGATGGCGTATCATCTCGAGCTGGCCGATGCTGCCATCCGGGAATTTGACGGTATCGACGTCGAGGTCGAGGACCCGCCCGGAATACTTTCGCTCGGTGGTGATTCTGGTCATGGTTGCTCCTCGTTGGGCGCGTGAAGTCTAGTCCGTGACGGCAACGGATCCGGTTTCGGAGACCGCGCCGGCACCCCGCATCGTGGTCTGGCCGCTGGGTATCGTCGCGGTCCTGCTGGTGGCGGCGGGGGTGTGGTACGCCCAGCTCCCCGACGTGAACGTGAAGGGTTCGGCCCGTCTCGCGATCATCATGGGACCGGGCGTGGTGGCACTGCTCTGGTCGCTCCTCGCGTACGCGCTCGCCTTCCGCCCCGCTTTTCCCCAGGCGCCGGCACGCTGGTGGCTCGTTGCGCTCGCCGGCCTGTCGCAAGCGGTGGGGTTTGTCATTTTCGCGTTCCGCGACCAGACGCCGAACATCCGGCTGCCGGGGCCCGCCGCCGAGGCGGTGAGCCTGACGATGCAGCTCTGCTTCCTTGTGGTGCAGCCGCTGCTGGTCCTGGGCTTCGCCGCCTTCCCATCCACTGAACTCGGGCGGCTCGCACGCCGCCGCTACCTGCTCGACGCGGCGATCATCGCGCTGAGCGGCGCACTCGTGCTGTGGGCGGTGTCGAGCCAGCGCGCGACCCTGGTCGGCAGCGACCGTCCCGGCCTGTTCCAGGTGGTCTACGCCGTGGGCGACCTGCTGGTGCTCTTCACGCTGGCGACACACCTCTTCCGGCTGTCGCCCAAGCTTCCGCTATGGCAGGGTCTCGCGCTGCTCGCGCTCGGGGCAGGGCTGCTATTACTCACGAACAGCTGGGTGCCGAACCAGCCCGGTGCCGCCTCACTACGGGGGGCGCTGCCGCATGAGCGCACCTTCTACGCAGAGCTGCTCCTCGTTGCCGGTTTCGCCTGGCTATGGGTGTGCGCCGGGGCGCAGGGTGCGCCCACGACGGCGGAGCGACGCGCCTCGGGTGTCGGGCTCGTGTCGTTCGGCGCGCTGGCGGCAGGATATGTCCTCCTCGCCGTCGTGGCGAGCCGGAGCGAATCGCGCCTCGTCATCGGCCTCACGATCGGCGCCGCCGTGCTCACCGCAGTGGTCGTGCTGCGGCAGATCGTCACGGTGCGCGAGAACCTCGACCATGAGGCGCGGCGCACGCGCCGGAGCGTGGAAGAGCGGTTCGAGTCGCTCGTGGCCAATGCCTCGGAGGCGATCGTGGTGGTGGACCGGGACGGCACGGTGCTCTATGCCAGCCCGTCGGTGCATCGCCTGCTGGGCCTGGTGCCGGAGGACGTGATCGGGCGGCCGTTCGACCAGCTGCTGCACCCGGAGGAGTCGGTGTCGGCGCGGACCTTCCTCCACGAGCTGCTGGCGCGGCCGTGGGGCAGTACGGTGCGCTCCTGGCGCCTGCGCCGGGCCGATGGGGGATTCGCCTGGGGCGAGACCACGGCGACGAACCTGCTGGCCGATCCCAACGTGCGCGGCATCGTGCTCAACACCCGCGATATCACCGAGCGTCGCGAGCTGGAGCAGCGCCTCACCCACCAGGC
>Ga0190274_10000681_pt1 | contig 19950 bp, 16 predicted proteins | sample Popmic531T_FD_133002 | JGI IMG/M metagenome (GOLD analysis project Ga0190274, IMG submission 133002) | Populus adjacent soil microbial communities from riparian zone of Yellowstone River, Montana, USA - 531 T | ecosystem: Environmental > Terrestrial > Soil > Riparian zone | place: USA: Montana... | reverse complement strand
CTCGTTGCCGTGGCGGTCGGTGACGCGGGTCCAAGGCGCGTCGACGTGTGGGGCCTGGAACAGCCCGCCGCCGCGGGTGGCGCCGTTGGCGAAACTGGCACCGACCTTGTTGGCTGCGACCCAGCCGCGCCCCGCGTAGACCTTCGGATATTTCAGCGGTCCGCCTTCGCGCTCGTACCTTTTGCCCGGCGGGGCGGCGCTTTCAATCAGGAACCAGCCATCCCTGAAACCGATTACGGTGAATTCGGTGTGGTAGCCGTCGTCCGGTTGGTCGGCGTCGCTCCTGCGGATCTTGAACGGCGGCGGCAACGTGCCGAGTACGCGCGCCTTGACCGAGGGCTCGGCACGCACGTTGAGGCCCTTCGGGTCGCGTTCGCTGGAGTAGACGCCGAGGTTGCACGGCACGGTCCCAGCGGGCAGCGCCGCGGCCTTGTCCCCGAGCGCACGGTTGGCGTCCTCGAACCACTTCATATGGTCAGCCGTCGTGTCGTGCGGCGCGCCGATGTCGGACGGTTCGCGCGACCGCACGCTCGCCGACACTGCCTCGACCGCTTCGCTGCTGCGGCGAAGCTGCACCACCAGGACTTGGCCACGATCGAACGCGCTGCCGGGAGTCTTGGGGTCGTCGGCATTGGCCGGGAAGATCGGCAGGATGCCGGTCGTCTCGTCGGTGTGGATGACATAGCCGGCGACGAAGCCCACCGGCACGAACTTCAGCGCGCCCTCGACCCAGGAGGGCTGCGGCGGCGCGCGTGTCGGCTCGGGCTGCGCGAGCGCCGACGATGCAACGATCGAGGTGTGGGCTGCGGCAAGGAAACGGTGCATGGCGGATTGTTTCGGGAGGCGGTGACCGGGTGCAACCGACAGGGTGCGATGCTGTCATACTGGCGGTGGGAAGGAAACATGCAGCACGCGCTTCAAGCACCACGGGAAATCTTCCGTCGATTTCCGGCGTTTTCCCGACATGCCGCCCCGTGGTCATCCGCGAGCCGCACTGGCGCGGCTGGCTAGCCGGTGAGCCGACCACCTTGAGCGCCGTAGACCTGCGCTAAATTTCGCCGCTAAGCGGCGGGGCCGTCCGCACGGGAGGCACTTAGCGGACATACCAACCGCGCTGACGAATGTCTGCTTTGAGGGGCAAAGCGGACATGGGCCGGAGGCCGCCGCTTTCTCAAGCGGACCGCTGAGTACCCTTAGCGAAATGAGCTAGTCGACGGACAAATGGTGCAACAAAGGCCCAGCATTGCTGCCGGGCCTTTTTAACGTGGCGGGATCATCCCAAGCCATCCCACTGGCAGCGACGCCCTTCATGAGCATGTCGGAGACGTGAATGACCTGCTTGTCCATCATAATGTTATCGAGGTCATACCCTGGTCGTGGCCGAATTACTGGATTGCTTCCGCTCTTCCACAAATGGCACTGGCGCAACGGGAAGCCCAGCGTTCGAAAAGCTCCGTCCTCTGTCAGAAGCAGATTTTCCAATTTGCCCCACAGATCCGCACTGCGTTAGAGAGCCACCCGGCGTTACCGCCCACGGCAGGGAGCCTCGCCGCGGCAATTTGGACGATGAGACGGACCGTTTTTGCGTTATCGCGATGACGCGGGGCTTGTGCTGGTTGCCGGCGCAGTGCTTCTGCCGGTTCCGGTGTTGGAGGCCGGGGTCGTGGTGTTGCTGGTTCCAGCAGCGGGATTACTGCCCATTCCGGAGCGAGTGGTGTTGCTGGTGCTGGCATCGCCGCCAGTGCGGATGGTCGTATTCACCCCCGCGGCCGATCGCGCGAGCGGGTGGTGGTTTGTGGAGCAGCGCCGCTTGGGGTGCGCACGATGGTCCGAGACCGGATGCTCGTTCCAGTCCGAACACCGCCGCGCTCGCGGATCACTACGCTGCGGCGAGAAGGGGCAACGATAACCCCAATACGGCAACCGCGGCTCCAGCCGTGGCCATGACGATGGCCATGCCGGTACTGCCGACAATGCACCGGTTCACCAGGTCAACGGTTTCGACCCCGGCGCGGAGCCCGGCCGGAGCGGTGTTCGTGAGGGCTTTGGCCTCAACGGCACCAAGCACTAAGCCGCCGGCTGCGACGACAACATAAAAATATGGAAACATGCGCATCTATCCTTCTGCCTGCGTTGTCGCTCAGAAGGATCAACGGCGATGGGCGATTTTGGTTCAAAACCGGCACGGTCCGGGCAGACGCCGACAAAAGTTCAGTCCAGCGGTCGAACACCCGAGGTCGCGGCACTGCCTGACGATTTGGGATGGTTTGCCGATCCGTGCGTCGATCGCGTCGTCGTCAACCAATGCGGGCCGCTAATCGTCGTCATGTTCCCCGCCAGCATTGCTGGCGGCGGTTTTGGCCGGCATGACAGGCGTGGCGTGCCCGAACCTAACAATTTCATGTCCGTTGTATGGAACACGATTTTGGCGAGCGCCGTTCATACAGCGGGAGAGACGAAGGAGAATCACGTATGAAAACTGTGATGAAAATCGTGGTCGCCGCGGCAAGTATCAAAGGCGCCACAGTTCCGGCTGCTGCCCAGCCCGCCGCCCCAGGCTTCTATTTCGGCGCCCCCAGCGTTGCAGTGACCGTCGGCCCGCGACACTATTACTGCGCGGCGCGCTACGTTTGGGGTCATTATCACTACGGCTATTTTCAGGCTGATCCGCGGACATCAGGTTGCACAAGACCCGTGTCCGCTAAGTGCCAGGAGCGGCCATCACGCCTAACTGTTAACCGGCTCCGGTATGCTCTTGATCTCGGTGTCCTGGGCTACATACACAATCGTGAGCATCCGCTGAAAAAGGACAGAGCGTGATTTCTCAGGCAACTTATTGAAAGTGGCCTCAACAAAAGGCTCTACCAATTCCACGCCGTTGGCTTTCCAGAGGCACCAGCAGCATTCCATGAACTTTCTTTCGGCTGAATCGCCACCGGCGGTCAGGAGCGTTTGAACTTCCTTCATCGACAGTCCCATCGACCGTCTAAGTTCTGCGTCCACTGCGCGCTTCGCGAGCATGACCCGCTCCTCGATTCAGCCAAACAAAACTCACTCCTCATTCCATCCAATGCGATTGCTTGGATCAGCCAGCAGCGACGAGTGCTACGAATATGTGGTCAGTCGATAGTTTCGACTGTCTTGTTTTCCTTTGGATTCACAATGACTATTTGTGCACCCTTGAGAAAAAACAAATGATTTTTGATGTGCGAAATCTTTTCGGAAAGCTGTACCGGCATTGGATGCAGTTGAACGGTTTTCGGAACCGCTTCGCCAATAGCCACTTCGAAATTGTCTGCTACTGCCTCGATTTTCAGCTCTTTGACTGTCTCCTTGATGATGTGTTTTTGCTCCATCGTGAGATTGATCGTGGAGGTAGAATCCTGACGGTCCTGCTGAGCCCAAGCAAAAGATCCCATGAAAAGGGAAACTGCTGCTGCGGCATTGGGCAAAGATCTCTGCATGGCACAATTTCGAAAAGTAATTTAACTCGTTTGATAAGTAATTTCGGGCCAAAAGGTTCCAGGAGCAGGCCGGCTTATCCGCCAAGCCACATCGCCCAGCGGCGCGAGGAGTGACTTCTAAGTCGTATTCGCTGATGACGTTGTCCGCTTTGGGTCAAAAAGCGGACGTCGCGGCTCTATTTGGCCATGTCCGCTTTATCCCCAATAACGGACATGGATCAATGCACGTCGGACGTCCGCTAAGTGCCAGGAACCAACATCGCCTCATTCGAATTGTCGGATCGGTTGCAGCGCCGTCAGACCACAGACATTTCCGAGCAACAAACCGTCAGACCTCGGCGTTCACATCACTACTAGTTTGTTGGGCAGTTCGTCCCGATTGATGGCGCCGGGCGGAAAATGCCGCGCCAGCAGCGCCCCACATTGCTCGACCGCGGAAACGAATCCGTCGGCTGGCCGCCCGTCCTTGATGGCCACGATCATAGCCGCGATGGAGCTTTCCCATGCGCCCGCGTCGACCTTGGCGTTAATGCCCCCATCGGCGACAATTTCGGCATGACGCTCCGCCACGGAGGCAAAGATCAGCACCCCGGTGCGGTGCTCGGTAAGATGCAGGCCGTGCGCCAGAAATTGGCGGACCGCTTCGGCGTGCGCGCGCCGGCGCATTGTTTGCCTTGGCACGATCCTAAACCGCACCGCAGGCAACGACAGGATGCCGGCCGTGGCGATGAAGGCGCTGAGCTGCAGCAGATAAATCGTGCCTGCCGGCCATGTCGTAAGATAAATCAGCACGAGCGGGACCAGCAGCGCAACCAAGGCCGCCCACGCAATCGGAACCAGCCTGTAGCTGCTCGACGCGTGCGCAATTACGCAGAATATTTCACCGGAGGTGCGCGCTTCGGCTGCGCGGATGGCGCCGACAACACGCTGCATGTCTCCTTCACCGATCATCCGTCACCAGCTTCCCGACGCGCCGCCGCCGCCGAAACTACCCCCGCTGCCGCTGAACCCGCCGGAGGACCCCGACCATGAGGAATCCGACCAATCGGATGATCCCGATCCGGAGCCCCACGGCATCGGAACGAAAACCGGTCCGCCTGCCCGGCGGCGGGCGCTTCTCGGATCCTGCGCGCCGCCTCGCGAGACACTGCGCATGATCATGATGACGACGATCACGAGCAGTATCGCCATGATGATGTCGAAGCCGAACGGCTGGCTGTCCGGCCTCTGCTTGGCGCGCTGCCGCCATTCGTCAGGATCGGCCAGAGCCTGGATGATGTCATCGACGCCGCGATTGATGCCGCCGGCATAGTCTCCCGTCCCGAAACGCGGCACGATGGAGTTCTGAATGATCAGCCTGGAAACTGCGTCAGTGAGCTGGCCTTCAAGCCCATGGCCGACTTCGATTCGCACCTTTCGCTCGCTCGGAACCATGATGAGCAGCGCTCCGCTGTTCTTCTCTTTCTGACCGATGCCCCAGTGCCGCCCGAGCTGATAGCCGTAATCTTCAATCGAGGTGCCTTGCAGCGACTTCAGGGTCACGACAACGAGCTGGCCGGTGGTCTGGGCTTCGAACTCGGCTAGCTTGCGCTCAAGCTCTCCCTTCGCCGCCAGGTCGAGGACCCCGGCTTCGTCAACCACGCGGCCGGTAAGCTGCGGAAAGTTCAGCGCGTATGCGGCGAGGACGAATACAGTCAGCACCATAACGCACACAGGCAAAACGGTGCGGATGCTGTCCCGCAAACGAATGCAGGCGACCCCGTATCGCGCGCTCATGTGGCGGAGGTTCGTCGCACCGGTCAGAACTTCACGGTCGGTGGGCGCGCCGTATCGGCCGCGGCCGTGAAAGTCTCCATCGGCTTGTAGCTGCGATAGAGAGTCGACGCCCAAAGCAACCCGGGAAACGTCTTGAGCTCGGTGTTGTACACGCGAACGCCTTCGATGTAGTCGCGGCGCGCGACTGAGATGCGGTTTTCCGTGCCCTCGAGCTGCGATTGCAAGGCAAGGAAATTCTGATTCGACTTCAAGTCGGGATAGCGCTCTACGGTGACAAGGAGCCGCCCGAGCGCACCGGTCAGCGCGTTCTGGGCGTCCTGGTATTCCTTGAATTTGGCAGGATCGTTGATGGTGGATGCGTCAACTTTAATCTGACTCGCCTTGGCTCGTGCCTCGACAACTTGGGTGAGCACCTCCCTTTCCTGGTTCGCATACCCTTTGACAGTCTCGACCAGATTGGGAATTAGATCGGCGCGACGCTGGTACTGGTTCTGGACGTCAGACCATTTAGCCTTGGCTTGCTCATCGAACGTCGGAATATTGTTCACGCCGCATCCCGATGCCATTAAACCAAGAATGATCACGAAAAACGGAATGTAGAGGCCGCGCGCTAGGATACGGGGCGTCATCAAAAAAACTCCTTCGGATCGACGTTTTGGTATGACACGGCCGAACCTGACGCGATGCACACCATAGCGGTTACGGTACTCCCGCCCTACTTCATGGTCTATTGCCAGGATTTGCGATTTATGCCGCGGCTCCGCTGTACAGAAGATCGATTTGCGATTCGTCGACGTCCACTTTAGGCAAAAACGCACATCGGACGCTCGATCTCGCAAGTGCCCCGCAAAAGTCGGCGGCAAGGGCACATGCGCGCGCCGCTATGAGTCAAAAGCCGGCTGGTGATCAACGCAGGCGGTATCTGCGATATTGCGGAGAGTAAGCTCGGGCATCATAGCGCGACCGCGTCATTTTCTTAATATGCCCCGGCGCATACCCGGAGGCCCCTGGGTGCCCAGGCACGGACCCATGCCGCTGCATCATATGACCTGGCGTATTTTAAACTTCGGTCCTGCAAGTGAGGGCGTGACCGCCAAGGCTGCAAAGCCAACGGCCATTAGCAGGGGAAGAGCCTTTTGCATCATGTAATCTCCTCTGTAGCTTCCCTCGCAAAGCAATAACTCGCGCAGTCAGGCCGAGTTCCGCAAAAGGCTCCAGCTTTGGCCGGGGCTGGGAGCCCTCAGGCCGGCGGGACCGCAATGTCCGGTAGCACCTAATCCCGTCGGCGATCTACGCGACTATTCTCTCCGCTTCTTGGTCGGTCGGAATACGACCCTGAGGCGTCAGCTTGTCGACGACCTGAGGAAGTTCACGGCTGATGCCCGCGAGCATGACCTCTTGTCGTGACATTCCGGTCTGCTGCATTAGCCCAGCGATGCGCTCTTCACCCAGTGCGTGCTTAGACGTGCGAACTGCGTGTTGGAGATCCCCGTGCCGATGACCCGATTAAAGCTATTGGCAAGAACCTCGTTGGCGCGATCAACGTCTAAATCCGATGATCATGCAGATTTAGAGAAGCCAAAAATTCCTGCCGGGTTGCCGGTTGGCTTTTGAAGACGCCCAGCATCCGGCTAGTAAGCATCGTAACGCCTGGTTTGTGCACGCCTCTAGTCGTCATACAATGATGTGTCGCTTCAATCACCACTGCAACACCAAACGGGTTGAGCACCTGGTCGACACAATTCGCGATTTCGGCGGTCATCTTGGGCCTGTTCGTGCCGTATTTCGTTTTGTTGACCGCGTGGGGTCGAATGGTGGCTGCGTTCGAATCTCTCGTTACCGGCGATTGGGTGCGTCTACACGGTTTAATGGTAGGCCTGTTCGCCACCGCAGTGGCTCTCCTACTTGGTTTTCTATTCCGGCGCACGGCCGACAAGATTGCGCGATCCATTTAAGACTAATGCTTAGAAGCGGACCTTCCGCCATGCCCGCTCGCATGTCCGCTTTCGGGGGTAAAGCGTACAGGGTCCAATAGTGCCGCCACGTCCGCTAATGACCCAAAGCGGACATCGCCGAGCCCTTCCAGTACCCCTCACTGAGCAGCTACGATGTCGTCTCCTGGATCTGGGGCGGACATGAAGCGACGCGACTGGCGTTAAATCTCATCCCCGCGCCGCGTATAAAGCCCCGCTCGGTGGGATGCAGGCGCACGAAAGGCCGAGCCCTGACCCTATACCCCTGCCAGAAGCGTAACAGCGTGGCGGTGGATGGAACCGACACTCGTGCGCTGTCGTTGAGCGAGCGTAGGCGGGGCCCATCCATGCATTGACGAGGGCAACTATGCCGATGTTCAAAGGGCGCGAGGAAGCCTTCGAGAAGATGTTCGCGCACGACGAGGAGCGGAACTTCAAGGCCAACGCGCGCCGTAACAAGTTGTTTGGACTTTGGGCCGCCGGAAAGTTGGGCCTGACCGGCGATGAAGCTGAGGCCTATGCCAAGGCTGTGGTGACGGCGGACTTCGAGGCGACTAGCGTCGTGCTTCGCAAGGTGCGTACCGACTTTGAGGCCCACGGGGTAGCACTGTCCGAGCATCGGATTCGCCGCACTATGGACGAGTTGATGGAGCAGGCGATTGCCCAGATCAAGGCTGGCGGCTAGGCCCTTTTGCCTAGAACTAAATGGCTCTCGGCTCATCCGGAACTGGCGTGCGCCGCGCCCGGAACCGAGCCCGAATGTCGGCGGTTATAAAGAGGCGGCTTCACAGTGAGTTTGGTTATAGGAGGCTGCCGCCGTGCTTGATCGGCCGGTTGCTGAGGTCGAGGAAATGGCGCGTGATTTGGGATGGATCGAAGTTCCGCCGATCCCGCCAGAGTAAAGTTCCGAGCTTACAGGAGCAGCCATTGAATCCCGATGAACTTGCTGGCCGCATCATGGTGCTGGAAGTGATAAGCATGACCACGCTGGGATGGCACCTAGCCAACTCCGCTAATGACCCCGATTTTTCGAAGGCGGGGGCATTGTTCGCTTCCTTGCGATTGGCGATCTCAGATAGGGCATTGGCGCTTCCTGAGGCCCAGCAAGCTGAAGCTGTTGCCTATGCTGACGAGTTGTTAAGCCGGGCATTCGAAAATCTAAAAAACCTTGAGGTTAAATAACCCAATGGTGCCGCCACCGGTGCAGGCACCGACGAAATGCGATCTGGTGATCAATCCGAAGACCGCCAAGGCGCTCAGCCTCGATTTACCAGCGTCCGTACTTGTCCGCGCCGACGAGGTTATCGAGTAGACGCTGTTTGCTGCGGTGCATGAGTCGTCCGTCCTTCGAGCTCTGTGATCCGGCTCCACGATCGCGCGCCTGACCGTACTCCTCAGTTGCTCGCGAGGAAGCTTTGCACCGTGGCGATGTCGGTCATGTTCGTCATGGTGTAGAGGTCCACCTGCTGGAAGAGGATCTCCGAGGCGGCAGTGGCGGCGCCATCGCCCGCCTTGGCGGCGACGCGCGCCGTGTAAGGGCCACCGCATCCGCCGGGCTTCTTGTTGAACTGCACGGCCTTGACCACCCAGGCAGTCTTCTTGGGCGCGATCGAGGGCATCGCGACGGTGACCGGCGGATTGCAGCCGCTCGTGTCGGTGACGATGACGTTGAAGCGCCGCGCGTGCCGGTTGCCGACGTTCTCGACTTTGACGCGCGCGAAATCGCCCGGCGTGCAATTGCCGCCGCTCGTATCGACGACGGTGGGCGGTACCGGCACGAGCGGGTTCGGGAGGAAGGCGAGCCCGCTATCGTCCTTGCACTGCAGATGCGCGTAATTGAGCACGCGCGCCCGGCGGATCAGAAGCACGGCGCGATTGGTTTTGACGTCGATCACGCTGTTGCCAAGATAGTAGCCGGTGGGCGGCGTGCCGTTCAGGTTCATGCGAACCTTGTAGATGCCTTCCTTGCTTGGCGCCGGGAAGGTCAGCTTGTACGTGGCGCTCTGGCCGGCGTCGGGCGCGAGCGGGGTGAGCGCCGTCCCGGCGAAGGCGATCGGCGGCGCCGTCTGGCCGGGGCCGGGCACGAACTCCATCTGCGGCCACAGCTTGACGGTCTCTCCCGGTGTGGCGATCCCGTCGTTGCGCACCGTCGTCTGCACCTACACCTGGCCGCCGGGGAAGAACCGGTTGTTGGGGCCGCTGCCTCCATCGAAAGGCGGCTTGCCGTTGACGATCTTGATATCGGTCACCGCATAGGGGCCGCCGGCGTCGGACAACGTCGGACAGGCAAGGGTGAAAAGGCCGGCGAGAACGAGACCCGCGGCCGTCGGGCGAACGCGCGTCATGGCACCCCTCCTCAAGAGGCGGGCTCGCCCGGCGCGGGCCGCACCGGGGCTCCCGCAACATCAATGTACTCTCTTACGGGGGTCGATCCAATCGGGAGAGGGCCTGAAAGAGGCGCTGCTCGCCGCCCACCAAGCATTCGCCATCGGCTAGGCAAGCGGCATTTGCATGATCGGCGGGACACCGGCGCGGCCGCATGTCCGCGCACACCGCGCTGGATCAACGCCACGATGCCAAGCTCTTGCGTCATCAGATCCACCCTACTCTCATGGGGTAAACGCGCGTCATGTCCGCTTTTGACCCAAAGCGGACATCGGCCCCCCTTCCAGAATGCTTGGCTGAACCGTTACGATACGCCGTCGTTGAGACGCGAGTCGTTGAGACGCGAGCAAATTCCTGCACCTTAGAGTGAGGCGCACGCACTTATTCTTGGAATGGAAAAGCGCGTTGATCCGCGGTATCGTTTCCGTCGGTCGACGCGCGTGGTGTTGGGAAGAATGCAAATGATTTGGGTGGGAGTAGCCGTATTCGGATTGATCGTCGCCTCCACTTGGCCAGCTATGGCCCAATGCGAGAACACCGGCAAAACCTGTATCGAGGCTAAGCGATTTCATCAGAGGGTGTGCGCTCGCGTGGGATCTTCCGGACCGCGTCGTGATTGCTACGCTTTCGGAGAAAAAGCCCACGACAAGTGTTTGACGACGGGTCAATGGGTAACGGAGCAATGCAACTTATCTGGTCTCGGAAAAAAGTAGGCGCTGTGCGATGTCGAAGTCTCGGCGCATTACGCCATCGAGCAGGATATTCAGGCCGGGGCGCTGCTCGCGGCCTTTCGCCCCGCTTATCCCTTCGTCGGTGACCTCGGCGATAACCTTGTGGCCTGCACGCTTGGCGACGGTCCGTAGCTCTCGAAGCTGGTTCGCGATCGTTTGATCGCCGGCGCTTAGGCGCGAGGACGTGACGGTATTTTATGGTTGCCCCAGTTGTTACCCGGGCGATTTCGTCCTCTGAATGTTCTTTTGAGCTTCTATGTAAGCCATTGAAAAAAGCACCCCCGCAGGATTGGAAACTGCGACCCTCAGCTTAGAAGCCCGACGGTATATCTGACGGTATTTGCGTTGGGTCACATTGGGATTGAATTGTCGTTTCAAAGGCTTAGGGCGCGAATGCATTTGCGCCCCTGGGCACCATCGCCGCGCAGCCCGGGCCGCTTCACCTCTGACCGTATTCAGGTGAACCAGTCCGGCGGCGTGGTCGGCAGAATTAGAATTGATGTCTCCTTCGGCGAGGACAGAACGATGAGCGTTTCGGTGCGCTCCACGCCCTCCACCGCCTTGATCACGTTGGCCAGAAGCCCCTCCAGCATCCTGGTGTTCCGGACCCGCACCTTCATAGTTCCAGGCACCCGTGACGTGGTGGCACTCGAGAACCTCCTTTTCCTGCGCAATGCGCGCCAGGAAGCGCCGGCACCGACACGCTCACCGGGTTCGAAAACCTGACCGGCAGCCCGCTCGATGACAAACTGTCGGGCGATGGCGGTAACAACATCCTATTTGGCTTTGCTGGCAAGGATACGATTCTCGGCGGCGCGGGCAACGACGCGATCGACGGTGGTGGCAATAACGACACGCTCGATGGAGGAGCTGGCAACGACACCCTCATTGGCGGTTTTGATGCCGGCGTTGCAATCGGCGGTTCGGGAGCCAACAACTTCGCGAACTACTTTGTCAAAGGAGCCGGCGCCACGTCGACCCAGACGAAGCAATTCGTGTACGACACAGCCAACGACACGCTGTATTTTCAGCCCGGGGCGCCCGGTGACGCGATGCAGGAGCTCGCGATCTTCAGCAACGGCTACGATCTGAAGATCACCGACTTCTCGCTGGTGTAAACGTCAGGTCAGGCGGCCGGCTGAGCACATCCGCGCGCGTGGCGTGGACGTCGGCCCAGCCGGTCTTGACCAGCCAGTCCAGGCGGAACGCCTTGCCGATCCTCCGGCAGGCGTATTCAACGAGCGGATTGACGCGCCGCTCGCGCATCGCGATCCAGAATTGCAAGCGGCGCTCGTATTCCGTGAGATCGATCCAGTGGCGCGGGTTGAGCTCGCGGCCGAACAATCCGCTGCTGGCGCCGTCGAATTGCGCGTCGGCGAATTTCCCTTCGCGGGGCGGATGGGGTGGACGCGTCTTGTGCAGGCGGCCCTGGTTGACGAATTGAAAGCGGTCGTAGCCGGCCGCCGCCAGGATTTTTGCAAGCTCGCCGTATTCGTCTTCGAACGACACGAAGTCGGGCTTGAGCGGCTGGGCGCTGACCTGATCGCACACGATCTTGTCGGCGCCTTCGATGTCGCACTTGAGATAGTGCGGTACGCCATGCTGCGCGAACATTTCCGCGACCGTCGTGGTGGCCACCTGCACCTCGGTGGTCGGGCTGTTATCGCGCCCGGCGACGTCCGGATAGATGCTGCTCCAGGCCGAATAGATATAGAACGGGATGTGCTTGCCGGCCTCGTGCCACAGTGCCTTGGGTACGATGGTGAGCCGGCCTTCGGTGATCTCTTCCGCGAACTTTTCCGAATTGCGCCGGCACAGCTCGGGATTGGCTTCCAGCGCGACGACGCGAAATCCCTTGGACAGGTAGAATTTAGAGTCCTGGCCTTCGTACATGCCAAGGTCAAAAATGAGATCGCGCTGAACCACTCGTCCTCCTGGCGCCGGCGGGGAAGGCGAAACCATAGCACAACGGGTCGAACGGGCATGACCACGGGGCCGGCATGGAAAGTAAGCAGATTCAAGCCAAAACACCCATATCGACGCATCTTGCTGGGGGTTAATCTCTCGGCCGGTGCGAGACAATTTGGCCCGGTCCCGCTACCTTCCCGGCATGGGGAATCTTCGTGTCCTGGACAGGATCTGGCGCCGGCGGCCTGCCGCCGAGGGCCCGCCTGCGGCCGTTGCGCCCGGCCAGGGCGCGGCGGAAGCGGCGCCCCCGATCCGCAGCCGCCTATTCACAAAATACGTCGGCTTGTTTGTCCTGGTGGTGAGCGTCGCGTTGCTCTCCAATGGGATGTTCGAGGTTTATTTCTACTACCAGGAGCACAAGGCGGCGCTGATCCGCATCCAGCGCGAGCAGGCCGAGGCAGCGTCCGCCAAGATCAGCCAGTTCATCAAGGAAATCGAAAGCCAGCTGGGCTGGACGACGCAACTGCCGTGGTCGGCAAGCTCCATCGAGCAGCGCCGCTTTGACGCGTTGCGCCTGCTTCGCCAGGTGCCCGCCATCACCGAGCTGGCGCAGGTCGATTCCTCGGGCAAGGAGCGGCTGCGTGTCTCGCGTCTCGCCATGGATGTGGTCGGCAGCGGCATCGACTTTTCCAAAGAGCCGAAGTTCACCGAGGCTGCGGCGAACAAGGTCTACTATGGCCCGGTCTACTTCCGCCGCGAGTCCGAGCCCTACATGACGCTCTCGCTCGCCGGCACCCGGCGCGACGCGGGCGTGAGCATCGCCGAAGTCAATCTCAAGCTGATCTGGGACGTGGTCTCGCAGATCAAGGTCGGCGAGCGCGGCAGCGCCTATGTGATCGACCGGCAGGGACGGCTGATCGCGCATCCCGACATCAGCCTGGTGCTGCGAAATACCGACATGTCACGGCTGCCGCAGGTACGCGCCGCGCGCCAGAGCGATCCGAACGATCCCGACGGCGACCTGCAGGTCGCGCAGAACATCCAGGGCCGGGAGGTACTCACGGCTTCGGCGCCAATCGAGCCGCTCGGCTGGCGGATGTTCGTCGAGCTGCCCGTCGAGGAGGCTTACGCGTCGCTCTACGAAGCGCTTTACCGGCTCGTTTATGTGCTGCTCGCCGCGCTGATCTTCGCCGGATTGGCGGGCGTGTTCCTGGCCCGGCGCATGGTCGGTCCGATCCAGGCGTTGCGCGCGGGCGCCGCGCGCATTGGCGGTGGCAATTTCTCGCAGCGCATCTCGATCAAAACCGGCGACGAGCTTGAAGGTCTCGCCGACCAGTTCAACGACATGGGCGAGCGGCTACAGGACTCCTACGCCGACTTGGAAAACAAGGTCGAGCAGCGCACCAGCGAACTGGCGGAATCGGTTGGCGAGCTGCGCGCGCTCGGCGAAGTGTCCCAAGCCGTCAACTCGACGCTCGATCTCGAGCAGGTGCTCTCGACGATCGTGGCCAAGGCAACGCAACTTTCCAAGACCGAAGCTGGCGCCATTTACGTGTTCGACGAGGTGCAGCAGGAGTTTCGGCTCCGCGCAACTTATGGCATGAGCGACGAGATGATCGCGGCGGTGCGCGATCAGCACATCAGTATTTCGGAGGCGGTCAGCGAGGCCACCGAGCGAGGCGAACCGGTCCAGATTGCGGACCTGAGAAACGAGTCGCCGTCGCCTATCAATAAAATTATGTTGCGCGGCGGCTATCTCGCGCGTTTGTTGGTTCCGTTGCTGCGTTCCGACGAAATTTTCGGCGCGCTTGTGGTGCGCCGCAAGGAGCCGGGCGAGTTTCCAAAGAATACGGTCGACCTGTTGCGCACCTTCGCCGCCCAGTCGGTGCTCGCCATCCAAAACGCGAGGTTGTTCCTGGAGATCGAGGAGAAGAGCCGCCAGCTCGCCGAGGCCAGCAAGCACAAGTCCCAATTCCTCGCCAACATGAGCCACGAGCTGCGGACGCCGATGAATGCCATCCTCGGCTACACCGAACTCATTCTTGACGGCATCTATGGCGATCCGTCGGAAAAGATGGCGGGCGTCCTGACCCGGGTGCAGACCAACGGCAAGCATCTGCTCGGGCTGATCAACGACGTGCTGGACCTGTCGAAGATCGAGGCCGGCCAGCTCACGCTTTCGCTCACCGACTACTCGATCAAGGACATGGTCTACAACGTGTTCGGCGTGGTCGAGTCTCTCGCCAAGAACAAGAATCTCGCCCTCAACGTCGAGGTGCCAGCCCAACTGCCCAACGCACATGGCGACGAGCGCCGGCTCACCCAGGTGCTGCTCAATCTGGTCGGCAACGCGCTCAAGTTCACCGACGACGGTGGCGTTACGATCAAGGCCGTCGCGTCGCACGATTCGTTCACCGTGTCCGTCACCGATACCGGTCCCGGCATTGCGTCGACCGACCAGGCGAAGATTTTCGAGGAGTTCCAGCAGGCCGATTCTTCGACCACCAAGCAAAAGGGCGGAACGGGTCTGGGCCTCGCCATCGCCAAGCAGATCGTCGAGATGCATGGCGGCCGCCTGTGGGTCGAATCCGAACTGGGCAAAGGCTCGACCTTCCAGTTCTCGCTGCCGATCAACGTGGAACGTCAGGCAGCGCAATGAAGTCGGGGCGCCGCAAGCCGGTCAAACCGCCGCGCTTTCCGCCGCCGCGTGCGTCTCGCCAGCGCGCCAAGCCCCGTCAACCGGCCGATCAGGTCGCGCAGCTTCGCCACGAGCGGGACAAGGCCATCGAAGAGCAGAAGGCCGCGACCGAGATCCTCGAGATCATCGCCAATTCGCCCGGGCAGCTCGAGTTGATCTTCAGTGCCATTCTGGACAGGGCGACTGGGATTTGCGGCGCCAAGTTCGGCGTGATGATGCTCTACGAAGGCGAGGGCACATTCCGGACGGTGGCGCTGCACAACGTGCCACTCAAGCTTTTCAAGGTGCGGCAGCGGCAGCCGGTTTTCCGGCCGCCCGACGACAATCCGCTCGGCCGCGTTGTAAAAACAAAGCGCGTCTATCACATGGAGGACATCCGCAAGGAAGCAGCCTACCTTGCCGGCGAACAGAATGCCGTGATTCTCGCCGACGACGGCGGCGCGCGCAGCGTGGTCAATGTACCCATGCTCCGGGATGGCGCGTTGCTGGGGGCGATCGGAATCTACAAAAAGCAGGTGCAGCCGTTCACCGCGCACCAGATCGAACTGGTCGAAAGTTTTGCCAAGCAGGCCGTCATCGCCATCGAGAACGCGCGGTTGCTCAGCGAACTGCGCCGGCGCACCGACGATCTCACCGAGTCGTTGGAGCAGCAGACCGCGACCGCCGAAGTGCTCAGGGTCACCTCCAGTTCGCCCGGCGAGCTGAAGCCCGTATTTGACACCATCCTGGAAAACGCCACCCGGATTTGCGACGCCAAATTCGGCAGCCTGCAATTGTTCGAGGGGAACGGCTACCGGCGCGCCGCCGCTTATAACGTGCCCGCTGCCCTCAGTCGGGGACACGTTCAAGACCCGATTCAGCCGCTTAGCGCGTCGCCCACTCTCGGTCGTCTGGCCAAGGCCAAGCGGGTCATCGCCATAGAGGACATCAAGGCGGAATACCCGGACGAACCGGTTGCCAAGCTCGCGGACGCTCGCACGACAATCGTCGTGCCGATGCTGAAGGAGAACGAGTTGATCGGCGCCATCACCATCTTCCGCCAGGAGGTCCGGCCGTTCTCGAGAAAACAGATCGAGCTGGTGACCAACTTCGCCGCGCAGGCGGTCATCGCCATCGAGAACACGCGGCTGCTCAACGAGCTACGGGAATCCCTGGACCGGCAGACCGCAACATCCGAAGTGCTTAACGTCATCAGCAATTCTCTCAGTGATGCGCAACCGGTGTTCGATGCCATCGTGCAAAGTGGCACGCGATTTTTTCCCGGCGCAGCCATTTTCGTTGCCATCCCGGAAAACGGCATGATCAGAGCCGCCGCGATGGCCGAAAGCGACCAAGCTCGCGAGAAACAGTGGCGCCAGCGCTTTCCATTTCCGCTCACACGCGAGTATTTGCACGGTGTCGCGATTCTCGATCGGGAGATGGTGGACGTTCCCGATGTAAAGAATTCGCCACCCGCGCTTGCCGTTGGCGCCAAGAATTTCCTAGCCAGCGGATATCGCGCGGTGACGATCATGCCTCTGATGCGCGGCGATGCGGCGATCGGCGCCCTCAGCGTGGTGCGATTGGTGCCAGGCCCGCTGTCGGACAAGCAATTGTCGGTCCTCAAGAATTTCGCCGCCCAGGCGATGATCGCCATCGAGAACGCGCGGCTGCTCAACGAACTGCGCCAGCGCACCGACGATCTCACCGAGTCGCTGGAGCAGCAGACTGCGACGTCGGAGGTGCTGCGTGTCATTTCCAGCTCACCCGGCGATTTGGATCCGGTTTTCCGGGCGATCCTCGAAAATGCGACCAATATATGCGAGGCCAGATTCGGAACGTTGTTTCGATTTGAGGACGGAGTTCTTCGGCTCGTATCACAGATTAACGTCCCGCCCGCTTTTTCGGACGCGCTTCAGCGCGAAAAAAGCTCGCCCGGCCCGCACAATCCGCTCAGCCGCATCATCTCTACCGGCGAGACGGTGCATATCGCGGACTACAGCAAGGACCAAGCCTATCGCGAACGTGACGCGCGGGCGGTTGCAGGAGTTGATCTGGGTGGCATTCGCACGCTTCTGGTCGTGCCCATGTTCAAGGAATCGACTCTGATCGGCGCCATCGGCATCTATCGGCAAGAGGTGTGTCCCTTCAGCGACAAGCAGATCGAGCTGGTCCAGAACTTTTCCGCTCAGGCCGTGATCGCCATCGAGAACACGCGGCTGCTCAGCGAGCTGCGTCAGCGCACCGACGATCTCAGCGAGTCGCTGGAGCAGCAGACCGCGACATCGGAGGTGCTCAAGGTCATCAGCTCCTCGCCGGGCGATCTGGAGCCAGTGTTCAGCGCGATGCTGGAGAACGCAACGCGACTGTGCGAGGCCAAATTCGGGATTCTGTTTCGCTGTGAAGGCGATCAATTTCGCTTTGAAACTGCATACAACACCCCGCCCGCACTCACCGAGTTCCAGCGCCAACGTGGTTTGTTCCGGTCGTCGCCAGGAGCGTCGCTCGACCGTTTGTTGCAGGCAAGGCAAGTCGTTCGCAGCGCAGATGACAGGGAAGAAGCTGTTCCGAGCCCTTCGAGCATACTGGGGGGGGCGCGATCGCACATTATCGTGCCGATGTTTAAGGACAACGAGTTGGTCGGCGCTATCACCATCTACCGCCAAGAGGTGCGTCCGTTCACCGACAAGCAGATCGAGGTGGTCACGAACTTCGCCGCCCAGGCCGTCATCGCCATCGAGAACGCGCGACTGCTTAGCGAGTTGCGCCAGCGCACCGACGATCTCACCGAATCGCTGGAGCAGCAGACCGCGACCAGCGAGGTGCTGAAGGTCATCAGCTCCTCGCCCGGCGAACTGGAGCCGGTGTTCCAGGCCATGTTGGAGAACGCCACCCGGATCTGCGACGCCAAGTTCGGCACGCTGTTTCGTTTCGACGGAGAACAGTTTCATCGCGTTGCAGGCACTGGCACTCCTGCCGCATTGGTCGAATTCCAGAGGCAGCGCGGAGCTTTCAGGCCGGAGGTCAGCGACCGCCTGAACCGCATCCTGCGGACCAAAGCGGTGGACCACATCGTTGACGAGTCGACAGAGCCGAACCCGAGCCCGCCCTCCATGTATGGCGGCGCGCGTTCCATTGTTGCGGTGCCGATGCTCAAGAACAACGAGCTGGTCGGCGCCATCATCATCTACCGCAGGGAGGTGCGGCCCTTCACCGACAAGCAGATTGCGCTGGTGTCGAACTTCGCCGCTCAAGCGGTCATCGCCATCGAGAACACGCGCCTCCTCAGCGAACTGCGCCAGCGCACCGACGATCTCACCGAATCGCTTCAGCAGCAGACCGCCACCGCCGACGTCCTCAAGGTCATCAGCCGCTCCGCGTTCGATCTGCCGGCTGTGCTCAAAACTCTGGTGGCATCCGCCGCGCAGCTTTGCGACGCCAACAAGGCTCAAATCCTTCGTCCGACCGGGAAGGACGATGGCTATTATTCCGCTGCCAGCTACGGCCACACGCTGGAATACGATGCTCACATGAAAACTTTGGCGTTTCCGCCTGGGAAGGGCAGCGTGGTTGGCCGGGTTCAGTTGGCCAGAAAGTCGGTTCAAATCGCCGACGTGCTCGACGATCCCGAATATACTGCGTTTGAAACCCAGAGATTGGGGGGTTATCGAACCCATCTGGGTGTTCCGCTGTTGCGCGAGAAAAGTTTGATTGGTGTGCTGGTGGTGAGCAGGACCACCGTGCGGCCGTTCGATCACAAACACATCGAACTGATTGAAACCTTCGCCGACCAGGCGGTGATCGCCATCGAGAACGTCCGCCTGTTCGACGAGGTGCAGGCGCGTACCGACGACCTCACCGAATCGCTGCAGCAGCAGACCGCCACCGCCGACGTCCTCAAGGTCATCAGCCGTTCAACGTTCGACCTCAAGACCGTGCTCGACACGCTTTTGAAGTCGGCAGCCCACCTGTGCGACGCCGATCAAGGCACGATTACCAAACGCGAGGGGGATGTTTTCTATCGTGCAGTGGCGTACGGCTTCCCTGACGCGTTCCTCGAATATGTCAAGGACCAACCGGTCGAAGCCAACCGCAAGACCGGCACCGGCCGCGCGCTCGCCGAGGGCAAAGTCGTCCATATCCCCGACGTGCACAATGACCCGGAGTTCGACTGGCCGGAGGCACAGAGGATTGGCGGGTTCCGCACCATGCTGGGCGTGCCAATGCTGCGCGAGGGCGAGCCGGTCGGGGTGCTGACCCTCACGCGCGCCGATGTACGCCCCTTCACCGACAAGCAGATCGAATTGGTTGCGACCTTCGCCGACCAGGCGGCGATCGCGATCGAGAACGTCCGCCTGTTCGACGAGATCCAGGACAAGAGCCGTCAACTTGCCGAGGCAAGCCAGCACAAGTCGCAGTTCCTCGCCAACATGAGCCACGAGCTGCGCACGCCGCTCAACGCCATTCTCGGCTATACCGAATTGATCATGGACGGCATCTATGGCGACACGCCGGACAAGATGCGCGCCACGCTGGAGCGTGTGCAGCGCAACGGCAAGCACCTGCTCGGGCTGATCAACGACGTGCTTGACCTTTCGAAGATCGAAGCCGGCCAGCTGGCGCTTGCGATCGGCGACTATTCGCTCCGTCAGGTGGTGCATGACGTTTATGGAGCTGTTGAGTCGCTGGCAGCAAACAAGCGCATCGACCTCAAGGTCGAGATGCCGAATGAATTGCCGCAAGGCCGGGGCGACGAGCGGCGACTGACACAAGTTCTGCTCAATCTGGTAGGCAACGCCATCAAGTTCACCGATAAGGGTGAGGTGGTGATCGCGGCATCGGCGTCCAACGGATCGTTCACGGTCGCGGTGCGCGACACTGGGCCTGGCATTGCCAAGTCGGACCAAGGGAAGATTTTCGACGAATTCCAGCAGGCCGACAATTCTCTCACCAAGGCCAAAGGCGGCACCGGGCTTGGCCTGGCGATCGCCCGGCGCATCATGGAAATGCACGGCGGCCGGCTGTGGGTTGAATCG
>Ga0190274_10000680_pt1 | contig 19951 bp, 17 predicted proteins | sample Popmic531T_FD_133002 | JGI IMG/M metagenome (GOLD analysis project Ga0190274, IMG submission 133002) | Populus adjacent soil microbial communities from riparian zone of Yellowstone River, Montana, USA - 531 T | ecosystem: Environmental > Terrestrial > Soil > Riparian zone | place: USA: Montana... | reverse complement strand
TATTGGTTCGTTGTCACCCTTTTTTCAACTCATGTTCAATGCTTTACCCACAGAGGGATCGCGGCGGATACGCCAGATTTTCGAGTCGAGATAATAGTGAATGAAAGCGTAACCCCAGAGAAACGAAATCCCGAGCTGAATTGGGAATGATGGTGCGACCGCGAGGCCACCGCTGCTCTTAATGCTCATGTAGCCGAGAATTTGCCGGGGGCCCTGGTAGATCAGGCCGAAGAGAATTCCGAAGGCGATGTAGTAGAGAAGGCGGCGGCTGATGAGTTCGGCGACGCCGTATTTTTGGCGGAGCTGGAGTTTTGCCGTCGGGGCGGCACTCGTAATAGTTTCGCTGGTGGCCCGTGCGTCATTAACTCCTTCGGCGAGGCTACGCCTCTCCGATGCGGGCGAGGCGCCCGCGGTCCCAGGTTGGTACTTCTTGTTGTGGAACCAGATCAAGCGATGATATTGCAGGTTGTGATAGATGGTCAGAATGGCCACGATGGCAATTGGTTTATGGGGCATCGGCGTCAGCAAGACCACCCAATGCATTGGTATAGCCGCGGCCAACAATAGATATTTCGGCAGATTCAATGGCTGGCCGGTGATTGCGCGTTGGACCTGCCTGCCCATCCAGGCAAGCGCCAGCACAACCGTTCCGACTAACAGAATTGTGGCCAGGCCGTTTACTCCTGATTGCAAGGGCGGCGGAACCCGGGCCATCGCTTCCGGATCCAGAGTAATGAAGGCGACAAACGGATAGTTGAATGCGAACAGCAACAACAAACGATCCAGCGCATTATCCACTGGCGCAAGATCGTTATTTTTCTTTTTGTACAGCACCATGAATCCATAGTGTTGTTTTACCAGGTGGTAATAGGCCCAAAGCGCCGCGACGAAAAAGAAGATAAGACCCGCTCCCGCAATCACCATTATTGGACCAACGGCGAAAAAGAGTAGTGAGCCCCATAACAGCCGGCTTCGGTTCCGACGCTCGGTGCGATCGAAATAGGTCCTCGAGAACGTACCGAAGACGTGTGGGGCATCGATTAGGATGGCCCAGAGCGCGACCATGGGCACCAGCGGAAGAATTCCTGAAACGTAGAGCACCAGCAACGCGTAGCTGGAAAGCACTGAGCCGATGAGCCAGATGAGATCGTCGCGCGCGCTAATGATCCAGCGAAGAGAAACTACGCCAGCCTGGGATCTGGTGATTACTTCGGTAGCCATAGTTTACGAGGAGTACGTTTATTCGAAATTCTACCGTTGCAGAGAAGAATATATCAGGTTGTGGGACAGTTAGAAATTTCAAGAAAGGGCTGAAATGGTCGCTTTGAGTAGAACATGAGCAGGGTCACGCGAAGCGATCTCAGTAACACCGTGGCTTCAGCCCGGTGATCAGCAAATTGGAATGACAAAGAACCGTTTCTAACGGTTTTTGTTGGCCGATCACGAGAAACCGTTGGAAACGGTTGAAGAAAGCATTGCAGGGAACGTGATCACCGGGCTAAAGCCACGGTGTTAATGAGATCGGTTCGCGGATTCGCAGCGACAATAAAGTCAAAAGAACGCGCAGTCACTGCTCAAATTGACCCATAACCTTACACACTCTCAGGGATTAGAAGTAATTCGGAATCTGCTAAACTCAAAGCTTCATGCCCAGGATTATTCTGATTGGCCTCGCCGGCTTGGTAGGCACGCTCGCTCGATACTGGCTGTCGGGCGTGGCAGCCAGGCGCTACGGAGAAACTTTCCCTTTTGGCACTTTCGCGGTCAATGCGCTCGGCTGTTTCCTGGCAGGAGTCTTGTTCTATCTAATGTATGACCGTTTCCCTACCAGCCCGACTTTGAGAAGCGTGATTTTTATTGGCCTCCTGGGTGGCTTTACCACCTTCTCGTCTTACGGTTTACAAACATTCACGCTGTTGCGCGACGGCGAGATTTCCATGGCCTTGCTCAACATTGGACTGTCTAACGTCGCGGGCCTGTTTTTGGTTTGGGCGGGTTACAAACTGGCAGGAGTAGTTTGATGAATATCTCCGAGGAAAGTCTGTTCAAACTCTTCCAGGCGCATCCATGGCATGGCGTCACTCGCGGAGCAGATGCACCCGAGACGGTTAACGCCTACATCGAGATAGTCCCGACAGATGCGGTGAAGTATGAACTGGACAAGCAGTCCGGCCATCTTCGGGTGGATCGGCCGCAACGGTTTTCGTCCATGTGCCCGTCGTTGTATGGCTTCATTCCCCAGAGTTACTGCGGCGAGCAAGTGGCCCAACTGTGCGCCGAGCGAACCGGAGCGAATGAGATCCAGGGCGATGGGGACCCGATGGATATTTGCGTGCTGACCGAGAAGACGTTTGCCCAGGGAAACTTCTTTCTGCACGCGGAACCAATCGGCGGATTGCGAATGATTGATGGCCAACAGGCCGACGACAAGATCATCTCGGTGTTGCAGGCCGATCTGGCGTTCGGCCATATCAAGGACATTACCGAGTGTCCCAGGGCGCTTGTGGATCGCCTCAAACATTATTTCTTAAGTTATAAGCAATTGCCGGGTGAGGCACCCCGGCGAGTTGAGATCGTTGACGTCTACGACAAAGCAGAAGCGTTGGATGTCATCAAACGGAGTTTTAGAGATTACGGTTCGAAGTTTGGTGATCCTGAGGTGATCCACGAAATCACACGAACGAAACCTCACGAATGAAACCCCACGAACGAACATCCTGCTAGCTGTTCTGAATCGCTTCTTCAATCCCACAACGCGGACAGGTGAGCGCTTGCCGAGTGGAATCAGTCCATCCGGCCAAAGGAAGGGAAGGACATTGTGACGCTTTGGGAATCTGAGGATGTTGGGTACGTTCGGCGTCCTCCGCACTGCAATGTTTGCAGAGCCAGCCGTATCCGAGATCGAAAAAATGGTTGGTTTGATTCAAGGGACCTGTCAGAGGTCAGAAATCAGAAGTCAGAAGTCAGAGGTCAGAAGTCAGAAGTCAGAGGTCAGATCAGAGCTATTTACGACAGTTGACCTCTGATCTCTGACCGCTGATCTCTGATTTCTGACCTCTGTCTTTCTACTGTCGCCGCACCCGTCTGTTATCGGCAGGTGCCGCTAGTCGCACCGGAACAGTGAGGCGTCTACCGTTGCGCACAATTTCCACGCGAACGGTTTGGCCAACCTGATGTTTCTCGAGAAGGCGATACAGGTCGTCAGAGTTACCCACCTTCTCGCCGTCAATACTGACAATGATATCTCCCAGAGCAACGTCGCCATTTTCATCCTGAGTAACGCCGCGAAGGCCAGCAGTCGCACCGGAGCCCCCGCGCACCATCTGCCAAATCATTGCGCCATCCTGAACCGGAAGCTCAACCTGGCGCCTTAACAATTCCACGTCGCGAGTGTTCAGATCCATTGTTGGCCTACTTACCATTCCATTACGGATCAACTGCGGCACGATACGCTTGGCGATATTCACTGGGACGGCAAAGCCCACCCCAGCCGAGCCGCCGGATGGCGAAAGGATCTGGGAGTTAATACCAATCATGCGGCCACGTGAATCAAGCAAGGGGCCACCAGAGTTTCCCGGATTGATGGAAGCATCCGTTTGGATCGCTCCTTCAATGGGGCGATTGTTCCGGGCCCGAATGGGCCGTTGCAATCCGCTAATCACGCCGGTGGTTAAAGTGCGATCCAGGCCGAACGGGTTTCCGATGGCCAACACCTTCTGGCCTACCGAAAGCTTGTCAGAGTCACCCAGCGGCACCACAGTTAGTGGCTCGGCTGGTTTCTCCAGTAATCGAATAACGGCCAGGTCCGTGTCGGGATCTCCACCAACAAGCTTCGCCGGGTAATCCTTCTGTCCACCCAGGCTGACAGAGAGCTTTTGGGCATTCTCAATCACGTGATAGTTAGTCAGGATGTCGCCTTCAGCGTCGATTATCGAGCCGGAGCCGTTTCCTTCCTGAGGCTCAACATAGCCAAAGAAATCACGAGCGTAAGAGGTTGAATGAACGTTTACGACGCCAGGCGAAAGCGTGCGGTAGATCTCTATATTATTCTGTTCATCGGGGGCTACTGCAGGGTCCGTTATGCCGGCCGGTGCGGTTTCCGAAAACGCTACACCCGCAGGCTGAACCCGCCCGGAGATACGATCCAGCAGTGCCACCGAGCCGGCCGCAAAGATCGCGGAGGCCAATGCAATCACCAGGATTTGACGTGCTGAGATTCTATACATAGCTCTAATTCTCGCTTGTTTAGGGTCCTTCAAAAGTCCTTGATTCGAGCATTACTAGGATGCTTCTCGAACCACGCCAGTTGCGCGTTGGAGCAGGGGCCGACATTCATAGGTCGCTCGAACCCAAAGAAATAGGTGTTGAATCTAGGATTTTCTGCTGTACAGCGCAAGTACGAAACTCATGACAGGAAAAAAACAGTTTTTCGTTCAATCTCTTGAAACGCTATTCCGGCGCCGGGGTTCCAGTTTTCCTCAGAAAGCCGGAGATGGGAACTGACCGACGGCAAGAGGTAATGGGGTGAAAGGTCTTAGCAAGGTTCGAACGTTCTTGTTTTTTCTGAAAAAGTTTTTGGTCAGACTGGCCGAGCGAGTTTCCAACCGGACACACCTTAGAACGACGCGGAGCGATCTCATTAACACCGTGGCTTCAGCCCGGTGATTAAGATCCACCGAAGTGATCCTTGAACCGTTTCTAACGGTTTCTTCTGCTCTCTCGCGAAGAAAACCGTTCAAACGGTTCTCCATTTATTCACGTCCCTGATCACCGGGCTGAAGCCACGGTGTTAATGAGATCGCTCCGCGCGACGGAAGTTCTAATGTTCGACTGGAATTGGGTCGTCGTTGGGGTGCGCTGCGGGTCAGGAGAAAGAGGCCAGAGCGGCACCCGGCAAGCTCACAAAATATGAAAAAACGGTAGCGGGTGCATGCCAGCCCAGGGCTGAAAAGCCCGTGGCAACGTGGATGATCATCAAAGCGAGATAGACACCGAGGACGAGTTTCATTCCACGGCGGGCGATGGGGATTTCGGCGAAGCGATAGAGCGTGTATCCTGCGATGGCCCCGATTGCCAGTTTCACGGAGAGAAAAGGCGCGTCTCCACGATCCAGGAGGCTGGCCATTAGTCCGTTGCCTTCAGTAGCAACGTTCAGTCGCACCCAAAGTATGGTGAGCTGCGCATCAAGCCAGTTCATTGCGAACAGCAAAACGGCCTTGGAAAGGGCTGGCACGCAGTTCTCCTCCCGAAAACATTGTTAAACTTTGGCCTCTTCTTACGCCAGAACCTCCGAAACCGCGTGGTTTGGAGGTTCTGTCGTATACAGGAGGCACGATTCTCGCACCTTGGTACTAGAGGAAACTCACAATGAGTTTCTTGTTCCCGAAATTACGATACACAGAACCAAGTTTCTTCGCTGATCAAGTGAGGATAGTATAGAACCTAAGTTGGAAAAACGCGAAAGGCGTGACGCAAGGGGGCCACTGATGCAGTTTGTCAGCCGGTAGTTCAGAGTTCAGCCTTTAGGCTGCGTTTTCGCGACGCAAACTGAAGTTTGAACTCTAAACTACATCAGTGCTCGCAAGGGATGTAAAGCAAACTGTTAGTTTGCGAATCCTGGGAGGACAGACCGACTGGTGAATTCTCGATCAGCAAACTAACAGTTTGCTTTACGAACATGTCCACTTCGATAGCTGAAGCAATATTGCAGGGAGCTCATTCTCTTCGAAAGGCGGGAGTGGCGGAAGCTCGTCGCGAAGCGGGATCTCTGCTGGCGCACGTTATCGGACAGGATCGAACGTTTATCATCAGTCACGCTGAGGATCCCATCAGCGCCGAGAAACTCAAGGAGTTTCAAAGTGCACTTGGGTCGCGCGCTGCCGGAACGCCACTGCAATACATCACCGGCCATCAGGAATTCTTCGGGCTCGATTTTGAAGTGACCTCTGACGTGCTGATTCCCAGGCCTGAGACTGAGTTGCTGGTGGAGACCGCGCTGGAACTGGTTTCGAAACACGATGGTGAGCTCGCGATTTGCGATGTCGGCACAGGCTCGGGTTGCGTTGCCATAGCCATCCTTGCTGAACTTCAGAGGCTCCATTGCGATGATGCTCGCGCAGTGGCAATCGATATTTCAGCAGCAGCGCTGGCGGTTGCCGAGCGAAATGCCGAGCGCCATTCCGTCACAGCTCGGATGAGTTTTGTCCTCTCGGATTGTTTCGCCGCGTTGAGCCAGGAGGCGAAACGGCAGGCCGGAGATTCGCAACCCGAGCTCTTCGATCTGATCGTTTCAAATCCGCCGTATATTGCCAGCGGTGCAATCCCGGGTTTGCAAAGAGAGGTCAAGGATTTCGAACCGAGGCTGGCGCTGGAAGCCGGGGCAGACGGTCTCGGCGTCATCGGTCGCTTGCTGGTAGAGGCCAGCCCATTTCTGAAGTCAGGTGGTTATTTCGTATTTGAGATCGGTTTTGATCAACATGAAGCAGTCCAGCACCTGATTGACCCAGTCATTTGGAGGCTTATTGGTATTTACAGCGATCTGCAAAGAATCCCTCGAGTCGTGGCGTTGGAAAAACTACAGGAAGGAACGATCCACTAAGTCACACGAAACAGCACGAAAACCAATATCACTAAGAAATACTTTGGTGTTGTTTCGTGTGATTTAGTGGATCAGTCTCTTGCTTTTCTTAAGTAAGCAACTTGGATGATGGCATCACCGAGATTTTTCCCGCTTTAACCTTTCAGCCTTTTAATCTAATCTCTCCGTCGTGGATAAATTTTGCATTACCGGCGGCCGACCGCTAAAGGGCCGCGTTTCGATCAGCGGCGCCAAGAACTCCGCCTTACCGTGTATGGCGGCAGCCGTCTTGAGCGCTGAAACCGTCACGCTGCATAACCTTCCTTACGCTAAAGACATCATTACTCAGCGTCGTTTGCTTGAAGACATTGGTGCAACCGTATTAACTCCTGAGTTGCGTACTCACAAAATAACTGCCAGCCACGTCGAATTGTTCGAAGCGCCATATGAACTGGTCAGAACAATGCGGGCTTCTGTTCTCGCGCTCGGGCCATTGCTCGCGCGCTTCGGCAAAGCCAAAGTTTCTTTGCCCGGCGGATGTGCCATTGGCACGCGGCCGATTGATCTTCATCTGGCCGCATTTGAAAAACTCGGCGCCGAGGTGAGGCTGGAAGCTGGGAATGTGATTGCCCGCGCGCCGAAGTCCGGTCGCCTGATTGGTGGTGAGATTCATTTCGACAAGGTTACGGTTACCGGAACTGAGAATCTGATGATGGCCGCCACGCTGGCGCAGGGCTTAACAATTCTTCACAACGCAGCCTGTGAACCCGAGATTAGTGACCTGGCCGAATTGCTGAACAAGATGGGAGCGCGTGTGCGTGGAGCGGGAACTCGGCGGATGGAAATCGAAGGCGTCGAGGCTCTGGGAGGAGCTGAACACACCATCATTCCTGACAGAATCGAAACCGGGACTTTTATTGCCGCGGCTGCGATTACCCAGGGCGAACTGGAAATCAAGGACTGCGAGCCGCTGCATCTGGTGAGCGTAATCGATAAGTTTCGCGAAGCGGGCGTGGAGATTGAGGAACTCAACCCCAGCACGCTGCGGGTTTGTTGCACCAAAGGACTCGCTGCAAAGGACGTCAGGACTGAGCCGCATCCCCAATTTCCAACGGACATGCAGGCCCAATACATGGCGCTGATGACTCAGGCCGAAGGGCGCGCGGTTATCGAAGAGACGGTCTTCGAAAATCGGTTTATGCACGCTTCGGAATTGCAGCGAATGGGCGCACGCATTTCTATCGATGGCCACTCTGCGACCGTCGACGGGCCGACACCACTAACCGGCGCCCCGCTGATTGCTTCCGACCTGCGGGCATCGGCTTCGCTGGTGCTGGCGGGCTTAGTCGCAAAAGGGGAAACGGTTATTGACCGTGTCTATCACATAGATCGTGGTTATGAAAAAATTGAAGCGAAGTTGCGGGCGGTGGGGGCGGACATTGTCCGTATTCGCGAATCAGTTACCGCGCCACTATCGCCGGCGTCGGGCGTAGCGGCTGAAGCGTAAAGTGTGCCGGGCAGTTTGTTGGGTGAGCGAACCAGGAAGGATAAATCCAGATGTCAGAACCGAATTGTTTATTCTGCAGGATGATCGCTAAGGAAATCCCGGCTGACTTCGTTCACCAGGATGATCGGTCGATAGTTATCCGCGATATCAATCCGCAAGCACCCACGCACCTATTAGTGATTCCGCTGGAGCACATAGAATCTCTCGATGACGCCGCACAAAAAGATGAAGCCTTATTGGGTCACTTGCTTCGCGTCGGCGCGCGAGTGGCGAACGCTGAGGGTTTGGGTGAATCCGGTTACCGCACCGTGATTAATACCGGCGCGGGTGCCGGCCAGTCCGTTTTCCATCTTCACGTTCATGTGCTCGGCGGTAGACCGATGGACTGGCCGCCGGGATAAGTGAGAAATAGGTCCTATGGGACAAATGGGACCTATATTCCTTCGGCTTCTATTTACGATGAGCCCCTCTCGGCTCCGATTCTAAAGCCGGCAGATCAGCAATTCGCGCTCATAAACTGTTTCAGGTGGCAGACGATCGTGTAAATCCAGGAAGAGTTCTTCATGTCCCAACACTTCCTCGCGCCACGCCTGGCGATCGAATGCCTGCAACTCCTCAAACTTCTCTTTCGGAAAGTCGAGCCCTTTCCATTCGATGTCTTCGTAGTGCGGCATCCACCCGATTGGGGTTTCTTTAGCAAGTGCGCGTCCACGAGCGCGGTCAACGATCCATTTCAGCACGCGCATGTTCTCGCTAAATCCCGGCCAAATAAACTTTCCTTCGGCATTTTTGCGGAACCAGTTGACGTGAAAAATCCGGGGTGTCTCGCTTAACGAGCGCTGCATTCGGATCCAGTGTCGAAAGTAATCTCCCATGTGATAGCCACAAAAAGGCAGCATGGCCATCGGGTCGCGCCGTACCTTGCCAATTGTGCCCGCTGCGGCCGCGGTCATTTCGGAGCCCATGGTGGCGCCGATGTAAACGCCCGAGCTCCAATTGAATGATTGATAGACCAGAGGCATCGTGGTGGCCCGGCGTCCTCCAAAAATAATAGCGTTGATAGGGACGCCGTTTGGATTTTCCCAGTCGGGATCGATTGTCGGACATTGCGACGCTGGGGCGGTAAAGCGCGCGTTTGGATGCGCGGCCTTCGCTCCCGTCTCTTTCGCGATTTCGGGCGTCCACTTATTTCCCTGCCAATCCAGACATTCTGCCGGCGGCTCGTCAGTCATGCCCTCCCACCAAACGCCGCCTTCCGGGGTGAGCGCGACGTTAGTGAAGATTGAGTTCGTCGAAAGGGCGATCATTGCGTTGGGATTAGTTTTGGCGGACGTTCCCGGCGCAACTCCAAAGAATCCCGCTTCGGGATTAATGGCGCGCAGCCGGCCTTTTTCGTCCGGCTTAATCCAGGCAATGTCATCGCCCACAGTCCACACCTTCCAGCCCTCAAATCCCGTGGGTGGAATCAGCATGGCAAAATTGGTCTTGCCGCAAGCGCTGGGAAAGGCAGCCGTCACATAGGTTTTTTCGCCCTGCGGATTCTCGACGCCGACGATCAGCATGTGCTCAGCCATCCACCCTTCATCGCGGGCGATGTTTGAGGCGATGCGGAGCGCGAAACACTTCTTACCGAGGAGTGCATTACCGCCATAACCAGAACCGTAAGACCAGATCTCGCGGGTTTCGGGGAAGTGAACAATGTACTTCTCCTTGTTGCATGGCCACGGCACGTCCTCATCGCCGTCGGCGAGTGGCGCGCCAACCGAATGCATGCAGGGGACCACGCGTTTGTAGTCTTTATCGATCTCCGCATAAATCGGTAAACCAATGCGCGCCATGATCCGCATATTGACCACGACGTATGGAGAATCAGTAAGCTGAACTCCGATTTGCGACATGGGCGATCCGACTGGTCCCATACTGAATGGGAGCACATACATGGTGCGGCCGCGCATGGAGCCGTCGAAAAGCTCTTTCAGCTTCCGGCGCATCTTGTATGGCTCTTCCCAGTTGTTGGTGGGACCCGCAGCATCCTTGGAAAGTGAACAGATGAACGTACGGTCCTCAACTCGAGCCACATCGCTGGGGTGAGAACGTGCGTAGTAACAACCGGGCCAGAGTTCCTCGTTCAGTTTCGTGAAAGTGCCGGAATCTACCATCTGAGCCTTGAGCGCCGCATCTTCCTCCGGCGTTCCATCAACCCAGTGGATGGCACTGGGTTTTGTCAGATTGGCCATCTTTTCAACCCAATTGAGCAGATGAGCATTCTTGCTCAAGGGCGCAGAGGTTTCCCTGCTTCCCAACGAGCCGGCATTTTTGCCGACTACCTGAGTGCGAGATGAAGTCATAGTATCTCCAAAAGATTTAGCTGGAACTGCTGGTTCATCCTTTCGAAATTGCCTGAAATATTAGACATCCTCGGGGATGCGACGTTGGTGAGCCAACTCCCTCAGAGCAACTGAAAAATCGCGTGCGGCCCGTTCGACCCGATCCGCTATGGCTTCCAGCGAATCGGCCTCAGTGTTTTCGCGAATCGAGACAACCGCAAGGGCCTCTTCGATGAGTTCGACGAGCCGGGTCGCTTCAGTTTCGGTTTCCTTTTCTCCTCGGCTCCATTGGCGGACTGAAAGTTGTGGTTCCATGATTGAAAATTACTACCCCTATTACTGGATTAGATAACTACGTCTTACATCACTGAGGCCACTCGAAGCAAGAGCAGAGAACCTGGTCTCGCCTTAACCAGTAGTGATCCAGTGTGGTTCGGGTTACTTCGTGAGGTTTCGTGTGGTTTCGTGGATCGTTTCTTCGTCGTCTTTGCCTTTCCCAGACTCATCTGCTAATAGCTCTTCGCAATGAGAGGCATACCCACCCGAGAGTCGTTCACGGAAAAGGAGTGGCGATTAATCCAATCTCTGCGTACACCCGCTCAGGTGCAACGTTGGTTTTCATCCATGACTTACAACTGGGAACGCGAGGGCGCCACCCTGCGGTCTTTCCGCGAAGTGCTGAAACGAAACGAGGCGCACTGTCTGGAGGCTGCCGTGGGTGCGGCTGTAATTCTCGAGCAACACGGCTACCCACCGTTGCTTATGGATATCGAGTCAAAGGATCTGCTCGATCATGTGGTTTTTGTTTTTCAGGACGGTGGCCGGTGGGGTGCGATTGGCCGCTCTCGTGACATAGGACTTCATGGACGGAAGCCGCTTTTCAGGTCGCTGCGAGATCTGACGTGGAGCTATTTCGATACTTATGTAGATTTTTCCGGACGAATCAAAGGCTACGGGCCTACCAACCTCTACCATCTGGGAAACTACGACTGGCGGTTTTCGGCGAGAAAGATGTCAAAGATTGAGGACCACCTGCGCGAATTGCCCCATCAGCCACTAGTCTCGTCAGACGCCCGGTATGAAAAACTGCTGGCGCGCTACAAAAAATACAAGAAGCGTTACCCGGATCGGTCGCCGGCTTACTATGAGAATCGAAGGCAGTGGATGCTTTGACTCCTTAGATTTCGGATCTCAGATCTCAGATTTCAGATCTCAAATCTGAGATCTCAAATTTGCTCAGACTACGACTTCGTAATCGTCAACCCTTCTCGTGCAAACTTCCAGTCGATGATTTCGGCTCCGTCTTCCCTCATAAGCGCCCGCTCGACATCCGCTTTTCTGCCTTCAGAACAAAGAAAGGCGATGCAGCCGCCACCGCCCGCGCCGCAAACCTTTGCTGCTTCGGCGCCATTAGCGAGCGCCGTTTCAACCAACCGCTCCATTTGAGGAGTCGTGACTGCCGGCGCCAGTCGTTTTCGATTGGGATAAGCTGCGCTCATTATTTCACTCACCTTCACCCAGTCAGCCGCCAACAGCGACTCGCGGATGCTTAGGGTGGAATCGCGAATACCTTCAAAGAGTTCAAAGAGTTCCGGATCACCGTCAATATGTCGCTTGAGAATGTCCCAGTTATTGGTCCCCGAAAGTCGCGGCTCACCCGTATAACAAATCACAATTCGGTCCTCGAGCGTTGCTTCGTCGATGTTCAGGCCTTCGCGTTCGATGCCGTCCGCACGGAAATGGACGCAGGAAGCGCCGCCGTAGAGGGCTGAATAGTAGTCCTGAAAGCCGGCCGGCACTCGAATCACTGTGGTTTCAACATTGGCCGCGATCATAATGAACTTGTTCCGGTCGTAGCGGTTTCCCACCAGCTGATTCAGGGCTCCAATACAGGCGATTGCCAATGCAGACGAACCTCCCATACCGGCGCCCGCCGGAGCTTCACTGTTCGCGGTCAAATGAAAACCCGTAGTAGGCTTGAAGAAGTGGACCAACTTTGAAATGAGCTCTAAACGCTCTTCGCTAATCAGGTCTTCCAGCGCGGCAAGTTCAGTTTCAAAAGTTACTTTGCGATCGCGAGACTCAAGCACGATGCGTCCATCGTCACGGGTCTCAATGCGGCAATGGGCCCGCAGCGAGGTCGCGAAATTAACGGTCGCCGCGCCCGGGTGAAATAGATATAGCGGCCAGATATCGATCGTGCCGCCGGCAAGATCGACGCGAGTGGGTGCAGAAGTTTCAATTATCAAGCAGGTTATCAATCACCTTTCAAGTTTTTAGTTCGTCCCAGGTCGTTAGGCTCGAGCAGACCCTTCTTTTGGTGTTTCTTAACTTTGCGTCGTTTGCGCGTCCTTTTCATCTGTTCGATACGACGCGACTGCTTGAAGGGAATGTGCTCTTGAAATTCCTGCCTCAGGTCCTGCAACCTTTCCTGCGCCGCCTGTTCCAACTCCTGCAAACGTTCCGGGTCAGCTTCTTCAACTTTCGAAGATAACCAAAACCGTTCAGCCAGATTAAAGGCCGTGATTCCAATCACCACTATCACCAGCAAGACTTTTCCTAAACGTTGAAAGTCGCCGAGTACTCCGATCACCGCGCCGCTAAAAAAATAACCGGCACCGCTCAGGATCAGTACCCAGGAAAAGCAGCTTGCCAGTGACAGTAGCACAAAGCGCAAGTAGGGCATGTGACCGACGCCATAAAAGATGCACGAAGCCCAGCGCAGTCCGTAGATGTATTTGGAAAGAAAAATCGAGAGCCCGCCAAACTTATTGGTCAGTCGTTCCATTCGCGGCTGCGCGGCCCGGTAGAAGCGTATGTCGCGAACACCCTTGCGAAATCCACGGCCCAACAGGTAGGCGATGTTGTCACTGATGGAACCACCCAGGGTCCCGGCCAGCAGCACCCATAAAAAGCTATGGTCGCCGAAAAAATAGCTGTGGGCGAGGACGCCGGCAAGCAGCAGGGTGATATCCCCCTCAATCATGACGAGGATAAAAACGGCATAGATGCCGTAGCGACCGAGGAGGTCGTAAAGGAAATCGAGATGCATGATTAAGAAGTGAGCAGTGGGCAGTTTGGTGGAACGAAAAAATAGGACCTATAGGACATGTAGGTCCTATATTCTTTGGTGCCCACTGCTCACTGTGCTGTCTCTTCCTGCGGCGGTTTCACCACCAGAACCGGGCAAGACGCATGACGCACAATGGCTTCAGCTGTCGAGCCAAAGAGTATTCGACCTAATCCTGTCCGCCCGTGTGATGAAACGACGATCAAGTCCACATTTCTTTCTTTTGCAACTCGCACAATCTCAGAAGCTGCTTCGCCATGAGCGATCACTTCCTCTACTTCCAGGTCGGCACATTCATCACATTCCGCAAGTTTTGGTAGTTCACGTTCGGCGGAGTCTTCCAGCTGTTCTGTGATGTCAGCGATTGGCAGTGGCTCTGACATGCCGGAGTAACCGACAGCCGGCACCATAGGCTCGATAACATGAACACAAATCATCGAGGCGCCAAACGTCCGCGCCAATGACGTGGCGTAGCGCAGCGCGTAATTACCACAATCGCTGAAATCTGTTGGCAGAAGAATTGAGCGAATTTGCATGTGAATTTGGCCTTTGATCTTTGGTCTTAGGTCTTTACTCGATACACCGATGGCTCATCAAAGACCAAAGACCAAAACCCAAAGACCAATCTTAGGGTTGGCATTCTACACTCAGGAAGACTTGTTTGACAGCCCTACTACCCTCGATTATGCTTCGTTTGTCCACAATGTTAAGGAGTTCTAAGAAGGGTCCAAATACGGATGCCTGCTAAATCCGAGTCCAATTTTATCGGGATTGATCTTTCCGGGCTGAAGCTCCGTGCCGCGACTGTCAACGCTGAGGGAGCAATAGCGGAACGCCGCGAGGCTCCGGTGCAACCAGACAGCCTCATCGCTCAAGTGACTGAGGTGGTCAATGATTTGCGACGGAACACGACCGGGATCGAAGCGGTTGGAATCGCGATACCGGGCCTGGTTAATAGACAAAACGACAGGGTAGTAGTATCCCGCTACCTGCCGGCTACAGTTCAAGCACCCCTCCATGCAGAGTTGATGGAAAAGACTGGCTTGAGGGTAGAGCTGGAAAATGACGCCAATGCTGCTGCTTATGGTGAGTATAAGATCGGCGCCGGCAGTGGCAGTCGAGATCTCTTCTACATCACAATTGGCGAAGGGATAGGTGGCGCGATCATCATCAATGGCAAGCTTTGGACTGGCGCCTCCGGGTTTGCAGGAGAGGTGGGACATATCACGATCGACACTGAAGGCGCCGAGTGCCAGTGTGGAAATCTGGGATGTCTGGAGACTGTGGCTTCAGGGCCAAACATTGTCAGGCGGGCCAAGGAGCGCCTGCATCAGGACTCCACCTCCTCACTTTCGAGGCTTGGTCTTAATAAAGACTTCACCGCCGACGATTTGGCCCGGGAGGCGACGGAAGGTGATGATTTTGCTTTGATGATGCTGGAGCGAACCGGGAAGTATATTGGCACCGGAGTCGCCGGAATCATCAACCTGCTTAATATCGAGCGAATCGTGTTGGGTGGCGGAGTGATGCAGGCAGGCGACCTGCTTCTCAATCCGATCATCCAGGAGGCGAAACAGCGCGCGTTCCAACCTTGTTTCGAAGCGACCACCATCCTGGCCGCGACCCTCGGGACTGACGCAGCCACAATTGGAGCAGCAATGCTGGCGCGTGACGCCGCGGTTAGCTGAACCCGAAACTGAGAAGGGGAAAATAGGGGAAAAGGGAAACGGGTAAAGCGGATCTGATCGGTGACCGCTACCCGCTTTTCTTTTCACAGGTCGAGATCCTATTGAGTTTCTCTACCTGCCCATTTCCCATTCCCCGTTACCCCTTCCCCTTTCCCCCTGTTCAGAGAGATGTAAACTTGAAAAAGTCTGCTCATCTGATAAAGTACGTGACAACTTTGCAAGACTAATAGGTTAGACCAGAAGTTATGCTGGTTGTTGGGGTTTTTTGCCAACGTGTGCAAGCAAGAAAACTTCGCGCGCAGCTAATGCTCTGCCGATTTCCGGCTGCACGCTAATTCGAATCGCAACTGTCCGACACGCTTTAGTTTGTCGCCGTTGCGATTGAGCGAACAAGGGATTAGCAAAGCTGCGGCAATGCCACAGATTTTCCATCACAGTACCAACGCGCTTGCCAAGCTGACGATCTACGGCGCTGTTTTTATCCTGGTGGCTGCGCTCTGGGTGACTGCCCAATTGAATCGTTCATCCTGGAATACCGGCCAGTGGGTCGAACGCCAACAACCCGTACAATTTAGTCATAAGCACCACGTCGGCGACGATGGATTGGATTGTCGCTACTGTCATACTTCCGTCGAAACTGCTGCCTCCGCCGGACTACCCTCGACTAATACCTGTATGAGCTGCCACAAGCAGATCTGGGCGGACAGTCCTTATCTCGAGCCGGTCCGGGCCAGCTTTCGCACCGGAAAACCAATCGAGTGGATCAGAGTGCACGACCTGCCGGATTACGCTTATTTCGATCACAGCATTCATGTGAATAAGGGTGTAGGGTGTTCGACGTGTCACGGCCGCGTTGACCAAATGCCGATTGCCTATCAGGCCTCGACGTTGCAAATGGAGTGGTGTTTGGAATGTCATCGAGCGCCGGAAAGATTTGTGAGACCTAAGGACAAGATTTTCGATATGGAATGGCGGCCCGAGAATACAACCAAGGAACAAATTGCGGACGGCACGTCGCTGTTGACGAAATATCGTATTCAGAAACCGAACGTCTTGACGAGTTGTTCGACCTGTCATCGTTAAGCTGGGAGCGCAGGCATCTTGCCTGCCGTGTTTCGTTTAGAGAAATGTCAGTTTAGAGGTGGGCACCGCCCACCGGTGCAGCGCGAGTGGAAACAGTTAACTAAAACAAGATGAGTGAAGATCGCCACATAAACTTCAAGCTGCTGAGCCAGTACATCGTTGATCAGCAGGACCAGACCTCCGCCCAACCCAATGCCGGCGGTGCGGATCGACCTGTGCTTGCCGCGAAGAAGTACTGGCGCAGTCTTGAAGAGCTGGCTGACGCTCCCGAGTTTCGCGAGTTTGTAGAACGCGAATACCCACAGCACGCCGAGGTGTGGGAAGACCCGGTCGAGCGACGCACATTTCTAAAGTTGATGGGTGCCTCACTGGCGCTGGCCGGACTCAGCGGCTGCGTGTTTCAACCGCCGGAAAAGATTGTTCCTTACGTGACGCAGCCGGAGCATGGCACGCCCGGCAAGGCACTCTTCTTCGCCACCGCATCTTCCCTGGGCGGTGTGGCGACGCCATTGCTGGCGAGGGCCAACGAAGGACGGCCCACGAAGGTTGAAGGAAATCCCGATCACCCAAACAGCCGCAATAGCGATCCAGCGGATCGAGGCTCGAGCGCTACCGACATCTTTTCGCAGGCATCCATCCTGTCGCTCTACGATCCCGATCGCTTGCAAACACCACTGTTCCGTGAAGAAGCCCGGACCTGGTCAACTTTCGTAGGCGAGATACGAACTGCCCTCGATGAACAACGTCCGAAGCAGGGTGCGGGTATTCGTTTCCTTACGGAGACGGTCACGTCACCGACGCTCGCCGCTCAGTTGAAAGGAATTCTGACGGAGTTTCCGCAAGCGAAGTGGCATCAATACGAACCGGCGAATAACGACAACGCGCGCGCTGGCGCAGTGATGGCGTTTGGTCAAGCCTTAAACACGACTTACGACTTCAGCAAAGCGGACCGGATTCTTTCGCTTGATGCGGATTTCCTGGCGGCAATGCCGGGAACGTTGAAGTACGCCCGCGACTTTGCGGCGCGGCGCAGAATCACCGAAGGCAGGAAGGAGATGAGCCGCCTTTATGTGATTGAGACCACGCCGACGACGACAGGTGCGGCCGCCGATCATCATTGGGCAGTTAAGCCCAGCGAATTACAGGCGATCTCCTCGATGGTTTCTGCTTTCATCCAGACTGGATTGGAACCTCAATCAATCACGGGAGTTCGCGATTCTCTTATCCAGAGTGGTGATTCTCCTGCACCAAACGCTCCATCTCCGGAACTGCTCAGGGCTATTGCTCGGGACCTTCAGCAGCGCAAAGGCGCGAGTATTGTCATCGCCGGCAAAGAAGCGCCACCCGCCGTTCACGCAATGGCCCATTCAATGAATGAAGCCCTCGGGAATGTCGGTAAGACTGTTTTTTACAGTGATCCGCTGGAAGCAAATCCGGTGGATCAACGACAGTCACTACAGGAGTTGATTACCGACATCGATGGTGGCCGGGTTGAGATGCTGGTTATCGTCGGCGGCAATCCGGTTTACAACACGCCCGCTGATTTGAAACTAAACCAGGACCGGATGTTCAAGACGAAGCTTCGGGTTCATCTCAGTCTTTACCGGGATGAAACTTCGGAGCTTTGTCATTGGAACATTCCGGAAGCGCACTACCTTGAAGCGTGGAGCGATGCAAGGTCTTTTGATGGCACAGTCACGATTGTCCAGCCGTTGATCGAGCCGCTTTATCAGAACAAGAGCGCACATGAGCTGCTGGCTGTGTTCACTGCGAAATACGATCAGAAGCCTTTGGAGATAATTCGGGAATATTGGACGAGCAAACAGCAAACAGTAAACAGTAGACAGCAGACGGCCGGAACCGGAGGCAGTCAGCAGACGGCAGGAGCAGGAACAACCAGTGCTCAGCCCATGCCGACCCCTGAGGCTGCGACCTCGGCAGATTTTGAGACGTGGTGGCGCAAGTGTGTTCATGATGGATTTGTTCCGAACACGGCGTTGCCGACCAGGACTGTTTCGCTGAATACGGGGATTCCGCGTCAAGAAGGCGCGGGCGGGGCGTCCGCGATCCCACAAACAAGCGGCAATTCGGCGCATGGATCGGGGGCATTTGAAATTGTGTTTCGAACCGACCCCACCATTTACGACGGTCGTTTTTCAAACAACGGCTGGTTACAGGAATTGCCAAAGCCGTTAACTAAGCTTACCTGGGACAATGCTGCGCTGGTTAGTCCAAACACTGCGAAGCAACTGGGACTAACGAAAACGATTGGGAAAAAAGGCGGCGACATTTACGTCGACAAGTTGAAGATCACTTACCTGGGACGCACGATCAGCGGTTCGGTTCCCACCTGGATAACGCCTGGCCAGCCGGACGGAGTGATCACAATTCATCTTGGTTATGGCCGGACACTGGCGGGCCGGGTTGGAAACGGAACAGGGTTTAATGCTTACGAAATTCGCACCTCGGATTCGCCCTGGTCGGGGCAGGCTGTGCAAGTTGAAAAGGCCGCCGGCGATCCTTTCCTGCTCGCTGTGACGCAGCTTCATTTCAACATGGAGGATCGCGACTTCAGCAAGGAAGACCGCGATGTGCTGCGCACGCAAACGCTGGAAGATTATTTGCACGGCAAGCATGAGGGACATGAAGAGCATGTGCCGGGGCCGGACGAAACCCTCTACGATCCGAAGCTGTTCGACTACCAAAACCAGGGTAACGATTTGAACTACGCCTGGGGCATGGCCATCGATCTGAACAATTGTGTCGGCTGCAACGCCTGCACGATTGCCTGCCAGTCCGAAAACAACATTCCTATCGTCGGCAAAGAAGAGGTGGTGCGCAGCCGCGAGATGCATTGGATTCGGGTTGATACCTACTTCAAAGGCGAGGACCCGAGCAAGCCCGAAGGCACAAACTTCATGCCGGTGCCCTGCATGCATTGCGAGAACGCGCCGTGTGAGCCGGTGTGTCCGGTGCATGCGACCGTGCACAGCGCCGAAGGTTTGAACGATATGGTTTACAACCGCTGTGTTGGCACCAAGTATTGTTCGAACAACTGCCCCTACAAAGTTCGTCGATTTAATTTCTTCCTGTATCAGGACTGGGAGCAGCCCACCTACCAGCTGATGCGCAACCCGGACGTCTCGGTGCGTAGTCGGGGCGTGATGGAGAAATGTACTTACTGCGTCCAGCGCATTCAGAGCGCGAAGATTCAATCGGAGATTGAAGATCCACCTCGGAAGGTCCGGGATGGCGAAATCGTGACCGCGTGTCAGGCAGTGTGTCCGACGGAAGCCATTGTTTTCGGCGACATCAACGACCCGAACAGCAAGGTTTCGAAGCTGAAAGCTGAACAGAGGAATTATTCATTGCTTGCGGAATTGAATACCAAGCCGCGGACGACCTATTTGTCGGCGCTACGAAATCCGAATCCGGAGATTAAGTCCGACACACTTTAGTTTGTCGTGCGTTGCGTTTGCGCGACGATCGACAAACTGAAGTGTGTCGGACAATTTCAGATGCCAGACGATCCACATAGCGAAGGTCAGATGCATCACACGACGGCGCCGGTCGTGGCGCCGGGGCTGACGTTTGCCTCGGTGACCGACAAGATCAGCTCCATCGTCCTGAAGCGCAAGACGCCGATCTGGTGGTTCGCTGGATTTGCCATCTCGTTCATTCTCTTCCAGCTGATGCTGC
>Ga0190274_10000679_pt1 | contig 19960 bp, 16 predicted proteins | sample Popmic531T_FD_133002 | JGI IMG/M metagenome (GOLD analysis project Ga0190274, IMG submission 133002) | Populus adjacent soil microbial communities from riparian zone of Yellowstone River, Montana, USA - 531 T | ecosystem: Environmental > Terrestrial > Soil > Riparian zone | place: USA: Montana... | reverse complement strand
CTTGCAGGATCCGCCGGATCAACTACTTTCTTGGTGCTGATTAAATCTTGTAATATTGCTGTTCCTAAAAAGGTCATTATGGTAAAGATATAGTTGAATATTAATACTTTAGAGTGTGAATGAAGTTAGTTTTCCAATACTTTTTAACAATGTTTATAACTCAATATCAACATTTTAAGCAAGAAAACTGCGCTTAATTTTATGGTTAATACCCCATTTGGGAGGGAACCATAAGGTAATAGGTTTTGGGTTCATTTTATATATTTGTTTTATCTTTTTGCGATCACTGCTACCCTTGATTTGGGGATGTTTTACTCTTGAGTACTTGTCTACCTCACAAAAAATATTCTGACAATCTATTAACTGCAATCTTCGTCCCCAGAGGTTATTAAATTTAAGCCCTAGCCTTTCAAACTCTAGTTCTTGTCGGTCCGTCATGAATTTAATTATTTCAACCTCGCTGAGTCCTCCTAAATTTTTGAAGCATTTACTGATACCTCCTTTAGCTCCTGGCCCAGGGACAACAAATTCTGATTCCGAAAAATTTATAATAGGGGAGTAGTTTATATCAATAAGGAGCTGATACGCTAAAAAGTTACCTAATCCCGGAAATCCCTTTAAAATTTCAAAAGCATCTTGCATTCTTTTTGCTGAAATCAAGTTCTCATGAGTATCATTCTCTATCATGAGCTCTATTAATTTCAAGTGATTAGAATGTTTTCGTGCATATCCAAAATGAGATTGTCCTGACGGCATTATATAGGCAGCTGAGTATATTTTTCGACCACTTTGTAGTGCATTGGTTAATATTTTATCATAAATTTTAAAGTTGTAGTCTTTCCAACTGAGTGTGTGCAAATTTGCTTTTAGTAATTCCCATGTTTCAATCTTATTGAAAAGTTTAAATAGTAAAATTCTGAAAAGTATTTCTAATGGAGTTTTTGAAAATTTGCTATTGTAAATCACCTCTTTGATCAAATATTGACTAACTCGATCCGTTACTCGATACACATTTGTAAATTTATATTTGTTAATGATAGGGTCCGCAGTTGAAGGAAAATGGGATTCATTTATTCTATTAAAGAAAACATTTTGTCTCGCTACCGCAAATTTCCAGTATGTATCATAAACTTCTGTCGTTACAATCGGACCTAAATGAGAAGAGGCATTTATTTCTGATTTTTTAATTTTAATTGTCTTTATTTTAGTTTCCTTGGAAGCCACGTTTATATTTTAGGGATTAAATAAATTAATGTTGTTATTTATTTTTAAGAAGTTTGTGAGCTTTTGATTTCGTTATTTCAAGCTTCTCAACACCAATATAACAGTTAAATCTTTCAAAATCCATATTTAACTCGTTCGCTACAAATTTTCCGAGATTTATTAATCCTAACCAATTTCCATATCCACGTCTGTAAAGGTATTGAACAGCATAAAAACTGTTTAATATTAGCCCGTTATTTTCAGATACAAAAAATGTAACATGCTGCAAGCATGGAAATCCTTGAAAAGGTTTATTTGTATGGTCTATTCGAGGATCGAAAATAGATGCTTGTAATTTGGACCTTCTCTTAACATTTTTACTTTCAATTGATGAAATAATAATTTCTAATTGATTTATTTTTAAATGAGATCCATTAAAGGCTATCATCCTTTCGAAATATGTTCCATTTGCGTTGCTTGTATCAATTTTTCTGATGCGAGGCATATTTCTTAAATATTGTTCATAAAGTTTAGACCGGTTCTGTCCGCAAAGTTGATACAGAGATTTTGGAAAAATAGTTTCCGAGACTGTTTGTATAGACGCTAGTTTGCTCTTTGTTAAATTTAAATCCAAAGCGGCCCTGATATCCGGTGACTCTTCAAAATTAGTGAGTGTTAGCAACAGAGGTGTTATCTCGTTCCCTGGACTTTCTAAAATTTTATTTAATGCTTTAACCCAGGCGTAGGATACATTTGAGTCTTCAATTACATAAGGTGATGTCATTTCATTTTATTAGTTAGAGTATTCTAAATGTCTATATTCAGCCAATCCAATATAATTCGAGTTTTGGATTCTGATGAAGTAATTCTGATCTCCACTGGCGGATAATACTCGAGTAATTCCAGGTTGTTCCGCAATATATGAAGTTCCCATTGCTAAATCCTTAAATTTATGCAAATGATTACCTTCAATATTAACGGTTGAAGGAAGAATAATATAATTGGAGGTTTCAATATCTATAACGGAAGACACATTCAAACTGTCTATTATTTTAAAATGAGAATTATCAATCCCTGAGCCAAGTATGCTTTGTAGAATCTTTCCAGATGTCTGACGCAAAAGGAGTTTCGCAGTTAAATCGCTAAGAATATTATTCTTTTGACAGTGCACAATTAATGATTGGTAACCTGTCCCAAAAACGGATGAAATGATATAAAATTGGCTTGGTGTTGCGGAACTAATATTCCAATTTCTTTTAGCGAATTCAGAAAGTACACCCACAATTGGCATTAACAGTGCTCCAGCAAATGTGTCAACTAAAAACTCATCTTTGTCATATACTTTTGAGTTTAATCTTGCTTCAGTTAGACTATCAATCTTACTACCGTGCTTAAAAAGATGGTGGCCAAGTTCGTGGGCACAAGTATAGTTTCTCCTTGGCATTGGGCGTTTGTTAGAAATAAGTATTTGAGGGCATGAACCATCACTTTGAACAAAATACATTCCCTCCATATTAATTTCTACGAATCTAACAGTTATATCCATCTGAAGGCATAAATCATATATGTTTATAGGTTGATACATATCAAATTTATAGTGTCGTCGGATTTCATCAGCTTTTCTTAAAGCCATCATAACAATAGGATTCATATTTTATATACTTTTTTTAGGAAATATTTTCAAAATCGCTAAAAGCTTTTCTCGATCTTCTTGGCTTAATTTACTTAATTCCCTAGCTGCATATTTCAAATCATCCTCTTTTTCTTCGTGTAAAATCCATGCTGTATCAACTTTATACAAATTTGCAAATTCTTTCAACTCATCGGCACTAATTTTTCGTCTCCCACTTTCAATTTCGGAAATAGTTGGACGCTGGAGGTCCAATTTATCTGCGGCTTGTGCTTGTGATAGTCCCGCAAGAATTCTGGCTTCTTTTAGTCGGGCGGCTATTTTTTCCCTTTCTGATTTCAAACTTTTATTTTCCATCTTTTGCAAATCTAATGAGTTTATTGGCTGCTTCTTTTATAGACAATTGCTTGTGACTAACTTTGTCATGAAATATATAAACATTATGTGGAATAATAATTCCCAGAGAATCTTCAAGTCTTGACATGATAGTTAAGAGAACCTGACTTGCAAAACCTGCATTGCCAGGACAACAGGTTGTGTTGATAGTAGCGCCGATTTTTAGATTTCTATTCAAGTCATCAATTTCTTTTATTAGCGCAGACTCTACAGTTGATTCCTCTAGCTTTATCATTTTGTAAGAATTTAGTACAAATATGGTAAGAAAATCTTACACAAGTAGAAATATTTTATTTATAGAACTTAATCTATTGATATACAGGATATTAATTTTAGTAGGAGTTTAAAAACGAATATCAATCAAAATAATTAAGTTGCAAGCCTGCTTCATTATTAAAAACGATTTCAAAAATTGTGAGATATGTTAAAAATGTAATCACCCTATCATGACGAGTAGGTAGAATTCATTAGCTTTATCTATGTTTTTATTGGTGAAATTTACTTCTTAAATACTAATGTTGTTGAATTTTAATCATACTGTTTTCCTGATTTCATATTGATCCCTGATCCTCCAAATTTCAAGTGCTTTTTCAATATGCCAGTTTATGCCATTAATAAAATTATCCCACTTAACAGTCTTTATATAAGAAGGTTCTCCTTCATGTATTGCTGAACCATTGCAGGTTCGAAATTTCGGAGTTTTAATATTAAACATATTTTTTCTAAGTATTTCAAATAGCTGGTTGGTATGATGAGTAATGCTCTTACATTCAACATTGCTTCTATAATACCATTCATATGAACCACTTTGATCAGGTAAGACAACCCCAAGCATAGCATTTGTCTTACTATTAATCCCTTGTCTCGATTGTTCATATAATGAATATGAAATTTCCCAGGGAATCCATTGGTCATTTTCAGGAATATTTTCTTTCATTCCTTTGGAAATAAAAACTACAGTGACAGAACTATCGAAAATTTTATCGCCAAGTTTTGAAGCAATAGTTGAATCTGATAAAGTTCCGATATCCTCGCCATCATCTTCACCTTTGTTAATGTGGTCACTTTTATCAATTTTGGATTGCAAGACATCAACGTAATGTCTAACTGAAGTCAGGTTGATTCCATGGATCCCTCTTACATTTTGATCTGCATATTTGTATGAAATGAATATTTTCTTTCCCATTTGTTTGAATATAAACGAAATTAAGTAATTGAATAATACAAAGTCTAGTCATTATGTTGTAAGTTGTCAATCAATAGTTCTTCTCAAACTAATAAATTCTATTGATTTGAATCGTTAATCCTCTCTTTATTTAACGCCCGGCATCAATAGCAGCTGATTCAACCCATGATGAAAAATTTTTATGTCCATCATCCATGATCCAACAATATTTATCAAATTTATCTGAGAACTTAAAAAAAACACCAAATTCATTACCATTCCAGTAACTGTCATTAAAGTATATAGTATTTGATTTTTTATTATTAATTTGGGGTAAATCTGAATATGCAATCCACTTTCCATTAACTAATTCGTAAAACCTAATTTTTTTACCATCCTCTGAAACCTGAAAACCAAGGCGGTCAAGAGGATTAGGTCCACGGGCCGAAATCACTTGGTGTTTGCCTCTGATCCTATTGATGTTAATTCCAAGTATACCATTTCCTCTATCAAAACTCCGAATGATTTTATAATTAATCCATCGTCTATTTGCAGTTTCTGCACCAATAAGAACAGCCGTTACAGATGTTTTATTCATGCCTTTTTCAATAAGGTCCATTATGGTTGATTCTCCTTTTGTTTTTTCTTTTTCCCAAATAGAGCCGTCTGCAAAAGTTTCATCACTATGGTTTATTAACCAACTCTGACGAACAACATTAACTTTGAAGTTTTTAACATCTTCATAAGCGAAGCTGAAAAACACATACCTTGCCATTATTTACCTGCTTTTTTTGCTGCATCCTCAATCCATTTTCCAAGATTGTTGTAGCCATCATCATCAACCCAATCGTGACATGGATAATCAATACTGAAGTAAACAGCATTACCACTTCCATCTTTTCCAATTTCTCCAAATTGATTTGATCCTTTAGAGGATGTATTACCATCCTTGTTTTTTAATTGATGGATGTATATACCCAACATCCCGTTACCTTTAGTATAACTTTTTTCCAATTCGTATTTTACATAGGGTCGGTTACTGGTATCAGAACCAATCAAGACAACTGTCACAGAGGTTCCAACAAGCTGATTGTCAATCCATCTTTTGATTGCCGCGTCTCCTTCTTTTTCAACTTTCTCAAAATCCGCCGCATCAACAAAACCCGCTGCTTCGTTGTCATCTTTAGTAACCCAACTATTTCTAACTTGATTTGATCTCCATACGTCATTTTTGTAATGGAAACTGAAGAATGTTTTTCTAGCCATTTTGTTATTTATTTATATTATGAATAATAGAAATTACTTTTTTAATAATATGTTCTGATTGAGATGAAGGGTCCGCCAATTCCTTGATGATAGGAATTATCCACTCATTCCCATTATAGATATTTTTAGCATCAGAAAGGACTTTATTCAAAATGTCACTTGATATATAACCAGTTGCTCCTATGGGGATTGGAATTAATCCATTCTGAATTGCAATTTCAAATTCACTCATTACGCCATTTGCAAGAATTATATTTCCATTACCATCATTTTTGTTTCCAAAGATAAAAATAGCGATACCTGCAAGAGAAATCATTCTTTGTCGATATTCTGACCAAAGTATAGGTAATTTCTTAGTACCAGTCTCGAATTGTGGAAAAGGTCTAATAATTAACTGATCTTCAGAATATTTATCTGGTTTTTCATAAATAGCTTCTAATGCACCGTTAATTACTGCACTACCAACTCCCCAACCAAAACCATTTACTACTCTAAAATTTGAACTTACGATATTCTTACTTAAGGAGTGAATAAAGGATTGTGCTTGATTTCTATCCCAATGACCATATTCCTCTGCACTTCCTGAAATAAAGATAGTTTTCTTTCTAAAACGAATTTCAATTTCCTTCAGAATTTCTGTTATATCTGTATAACTATCTACCAACAATGCTTTTATTCTAAATCTTTTTAAATCATCTACTCTAAGCTTTTGTTTTCTTTGTTTGTACTTTAATATTTCATCATCATCCTCTGGGCCCATTGATTCTTTTTTAATGAAACAATAATGCTGCCTGTTGCTATCGTCAAATTGAACATTTAGTCTGCTTAATACATAGTCGAGATTTGGGTCATTAAAACTAAAGCCAATGAAAAGAAATGTTTTTGAAATTAGATCGCCACTTAATGCAGTAATAAAATGTTCGTGTGTTCGGTAATAAAATTCGTAGTCCTTTTTAGTCAATATTGCATCAGCGGCGTGATGAACATCTCCATGCATTTTGTAGACAACCACATCTCTTTTAGGTCGAGTATTTGCCAATTGTTTCACTTGATGTTTTACATCAACAACTTTGAATGCTTCTTTTAATGAATCTTCTATAAGAGTATCATAATTAGTAGTCCAGAATGTTGAAATAGGAAGTCTCGCTAATATTTTGTGATTTTCTGTTGATTCAGCTTGTTCAGAAAACTCTTCCAGAATTTTTTTAATTATTCCGGCTTTTCCGCCTCGTTCGTTTGAATGATATTGTGCAAGAGAAATTAAGTCGCTCTCAACTTTTACATTTAAACCAATTTCAGTTGCTATGTCGCTTAATAATTCTGCCCAATCGACATAACCCGCTCCTTTTGACATCCCGGCACCGGCAAAAATTGCAACATTATTTTCTGATAGGTCCTTAACAAAGTCCTTGATGAATGCTTCTATTTCTCTCTCAAATGTCATATATATAGTTTCAATGTTGGTTTAGGGCTAATAAATGTATTAATATGGATGGATGCTTGTTTTATTGAGTAGCAAATCTAAATTAATGTTATCAATCTATCATCAAATTCATGGAAAAGAAAGATGAATTTTAAGACCGAGATTTAAGTCGAATTGTAAGCATTAGGAATTCTGAAAAATAAACAAAACTGACACCTTGGAGACATTTGTTATTATCAAAGGGGTAAGGGAAATGTGTTCCCCCAAGATAGCGTGTGGCGGTGTGGACCGTCCACAAGTTATCTTGCCATGCGGTCATCAGGACGAGCAGCAGGGAAGAGGGATAGTGAGAACGAAACACACACTACCTTGCCATGCGACCATAGCTGGACTTTAACGTGCAGACTTAACTTTATTACTTCTGTCTACGATCGAATTGCTTCAGCTCTTAATTTGTAGAATCTACTGTTTTGGATGCATATCCAGGCTTAACAACCAAGTAGCCTGAAGAGGAGGTGGTGATTTTGGCACAGATCATGTAATTGAGAGCATATCCAAGTATACCGCAGTACAGACAATTATGAATCATTCGGTAATAATTATAGCACTGAACCTTACTGCTCTATAAAAACCTTCAATTTATTGGAGTTGTTGTACCGGTAAGGACATTTTTGGAATCATTCATTTCGCAGCAAGTATTAATATATTAATTTATATATGTAGAAAGTAATTCTAAGTTATGCCAGTCGAGAATAAAAATATAGAAATTATATATTCGCTTGGTAATATTCATGTTTGATTGCAAGCAACATATTATTTGAATTTGGCAAAAACGTTACATAATCAAATTCAATTATGTCTCCGGCGTTTACCATATAGTTTTCTATTCCAACTGTGGCATCAGTTCCATTAATGATTAACTTCCAATAATCATTAGGGTCCTGTGGTTTGTCATAAATGCCATCAATCATAACAACTTGATATCCACCATACTCCTGACCAAAGTACCCAAAATATTGAATTGCAAACGCGAAATGCTGTCCATCTGCTTTTTCTTGGTTATAGGCTTTTTCCAGAGCTTCTTGTACATTAGTATCAATTTGAAATGGAATTAAAATAACTTTTGAATTGTCTCGAATTTTAATTGTTACGTTTTTCATTTTTTTATTAAATAATTGATTGAGTTATAATAAGAGTAATTTTTTTCGGTGAAATATAAATTGAAAATCAAAGATAAAATCAAGGGTTTTCCCTGGTTTTTGATGGATAGTTGTTGCAAGGGTTTACCCTTATTTTTCTAGGATAAAACTAAGTTCTAAAAGTCATAATTGAATCCAAATACACTTAAATGAAGTATTCACGGATCAAACTAGTAAGGAGTAGCTGTAAGCTAAAAAGTCCTTCTGATATCAAAACCGGAAAGACTTTTTCAATATTGATTTGTGTTTATTATATGGATTTCATCATCTTTTTTGAATCAATAACCTTACTGCCAACAAAAAACCGGAAACTCAAATTCAAATGGTCTGAATAAAAGGGAGGACCTCAAATAAGTAAACTCCATTGAGAAAAATGTCCCGCTATTAGGGGGCTAAGACAGTGTTTTACACCCCCAAGAAAGTTTAATTTTATCTAAATGGCTGCATGAGAGAACGGCATTTTGATTTATGAGTAATGGTTTTAGTAAGGTCAGGTGTACAATTTACTGTTCTAAAAATATTTTATGTGGGTTTTAACAAGTATTTTTCTATTTTAGCAATTTACTAAACTCACTAATAGCAACAAAATTTCTTGAGGAAATCTATGAATAAAGTAACTACTTCTGTACATGATAAAAAAAATGTCGAGGGTAAAAAATCTGCCCGTTTGCATGGATATGCCTTATTTGGAATAATTCTATTAGTCATTGCAATCTATTTTAATGGACTCCATAATCAAATACTGACCTTTGACGATAATGAATACTTTCAAAATTATCCAGAGATTTTAAATTTATCATGGAAAAGTATTATAAAATATTTTTCGAATTATTATGTGATTATGTATCAGCCATTGCCTGTTTTAACTTTCGCATTGAATTATTATTTCACGGGATTAGAAACGTTTCCATTGCATGCTGTGAATCTTTTATTGCACTTAGGTAACGTGATCTTATTGTTTTACTTTATTAGATCATTGACAAGCAATTCAACAATAGCCATCCTTGTTTCATTATTCTTCGGAGTGCATCCTATGAATGTGGAAGCTGTTACTTGGATTTCAGCAAGAAGCAGTAGTATGTACACTTTATTTTACCTGTGTTCGCTAATTTTTTATTTAAAGTATATCAAAGCTAATCAGGTAAAACAGCTACTGCTTGTTGGCCTTTTTTTTACTGCTTCCTTATTTTCAAAAGCTCAAGCAGTTACATTTCCTGTAGTTTTGCTTTTATTGGATTATTACTTTGGCCGAAATTTTAATGACAAAAAAACATGGTTGGAGAAATTACCTTTTTTTTTACTTAGTATAGTTTTTGGATTGATAGCTCTTGCAGATGTCTCAACAACACAAAATATAATTAATGGGAAGATATTTTCATATAGTCTAATAAATTCAATTTGCCTCGTTGCATATTCATTTGTGTTCTACATAGTCAAATTCATTTTGCCTTTCAATTTGTGTTCGGTATATGTTTACCCACCAGTTAATGATGGTATTTTATCTTTGAAATACTATTTTTTTACTTTACTTTTTATTATTCTCTCTATTATACTTTTCAAATACCGTAACAATAAGAATGTAATACTAGCTGCAGGTTTGTTTCTAATAACAATTGCTATTAATATCCAAATAATTCCTTCCCGTTTGTTTATTGTTACGGAAAGGTATGCGTATTTCCCCTATATAGGGTTGTTTTTATTAATACTATTACCTTTCGAATCATGGAGAAAACAAAATCTTACTTTTTATAATAAATATAAATCATACATTGTAATTTTTACTGGTCTCATTATTTTTATTTTTTCTGTTAAAGTATTCCAACGTAATAAGATATGGAAAAACGACATAATGTTAATTAGCGATATTATTGAAAAGAATCCGGAATTGCCTTATCTTTCTAGGGCATATAGCAATCGTGGAAATGCCTATAAAAATGAAGGCAAATTGTCTGAAGCATTGAAGGACTATTCAAGTGCAATTAAAATTGACTCGAATGATTTTAGAAATTTTTATAATCGCGCATTGATTTATTGGAACATGAATATTTATGATGATGCACTTGCCGATTTGAATACTGCAATATCTATTGATTCAACTCAATGGATCGTTTATCGGGAGCGTTCTCAACTAAGATTGATTCAGAGTGATACTTTAGGTTCTTTGAAAGATGCATTAAAATTATTAAGCTTGGATTCAACGAACGCTGATGGTTATAATGTAATTGCAAATATCTCATTTGGAAAATCTGATTTTGTGACATGCGAGTCTATGCTTACCAAATCTATCAAAATGAATCCTACATACAGTCTTGGAATGAAAAACAGAGGTTTGTTGTTTTTGAAAATTAATAGGATTCCCGAGGCATGCTCTGATTTCCAACAAGCATCCTATTTGGGAAACAAAGAAGCAATTCAGTTATTAAGGCAATATTGTAAATAAAGTATTCAGTTATTTCTTCAATTTAGTCAGAAATTTTTTGTAGCGCTTGTTCTACATTTATATTCCTGCTTTCTTTAAACAATACAATATGTTTCCATATATATCATACTTTGACTAAATATTTAAGAAAAGCGATAGAAAAATTGTTTTTGTTGATTAAAGTGAATATACTTGTGATAAATTACTTTGAAATAAATTTCCACCTAAAAACTGAAGCATATGTTAAACCTGAAATTAAAACTATTTATGAAAAAGCTATCGCTAATTTTAAATGCATTTTTATTACTTGCATTTACATCACAAGCCCAAACTTTGACATTAACTCCATCCGACTACAATGGCTATAACATTAGTTGTTTTGGTCAAAAGAATGGAAGTATCGATCTGTCGATTTCTGGTGGTACCCCTCCATACACAGTTAATTGGAGTAATAGCGAAACAACAGAAGATATTTTAAATTTAGATGCAGGTTACTATGTAGTTCGAGTCGATGATTCAGATCCATTGACAGATCCAATAGAAGCAGAGATTACATTAACTGAACCTAATAAATTGAGCTTTGAAGCTTCAATTCTAACATACCCTAATGGTAAAAATATAAGTCTTCATGGTGCATGTAATGGCTCCCTTACATTAACTCCAATTGGAGGGGTAGCACCATTTACTTTTAGTTGGCAAGATGGATCTACCGCCCAAAATAGAACCTCATTATGTTCCGACAATTATCAAGTTAGGATGATAGATCAAAATGGATGTGAAGCTGACGAAGGTCGTTTTTATTTGACCGAACCAGAAAGAAGTGATTGGCAAATGACTGGAAATTATAACACTGATCCAGCAACACAATTTATTGGGACCGTTGATAATAAAGATTTAGTATTTAAAACGAATAATTCAGAAGTTGCCAGAATGAAATCAAATGGAGAATTTGCTGTTCACAGAATTATTACGGATAGAATAGTTTCTCCTGATCAAGTTGATGGGACGATCTATTTCGGAGATAATACAATGATTATTCAAACTCTCACAAATAGAATTTACGGTAATCCTGCTGGAAATGTTTATAAAGGAACTGGAATTGGTGCTAATACTCTGCCCAAAGGATTACATTCATTAGCAGCTGGATGGGGGTGTACAACTGATGTAAATGCTACTTCCTCTGTAGTTTTAGGTTATAATTTAGGAACAAATACCGCGAATACAATTGTTATCGGAAGTGGCTTTGGAAATCAAATATCTGGAAAAATGAATAACAATCTTTCCAACTCCATTTATTTAGGATGTAATAGTAATATACCCACTATGGTAATAACTGAAGCGAATGGCTTGGGTACCACTGGTTGTGTTGGAATAGGCATGACTCCCAATGCTTCAGACAATTCTTTAAGTTATAAATTAGTAGTAAATGGCAAATTAGGTGTAAAAGAAGCTTGGGTTTCTTTAGGCTCACCTTGGCCTGATTATGTATTTGGAGAAGATTATAATTTGCCTGATTTAATTACTTTGAAAGATTTTGTCAATGAAAATAATCATCTACCTGGTATGCCTTCAGCAGAAGAAATTGCATTGAATGAAAAAATTAATTTAGGAGAAATTCAAGTAAAAAGTTTAGAAAAGATCGAAGAACTTTATTTGTATATATTTAAATTACAAACTGAAATTGAATCTATGAAGATGGAATTGAATTCTCTTAAATAATTATTCCAACAGATGATGGGGTTTATTCAAAACATTACTGGATTTGGATTGATTTTTATAAATATGCTTATATGGAATGGAGAAACTAGGTGTCAAAACATTTGGACTCAAAAATCATCATTGCCAGGCCCTGGCAGGTTTGATGCTACAGCCTTTGTAATTGGAGATAAGGCATACATTTGTACTGGGGATACTTTAAATTCCGGACCATCTTTTTTAAATGATCTTTGGGAATGGGATGCTATATCAGATTCATGGACACAAAAAGCTAATTTTCCAGGTTTACCTAGAAGGGGTTCTTTTAGTTTCTCCATTGGAAGTAAAGGTTATGTTGGTGGTGGATCAAGTGGAATTCAGAATTTCTTGGATTTTTGGGAGTATGATTCTTTTTCAAATGCATGGTTACAAAAAATGAGTCTGGTAGGGCCATTTCAAAATCATATTCTTGGATTTTCAATTGGTAATTTTGGATATACAATTTTTGGAAATTTTACTTCTGATTTATATAAGTATGATCCTTCAATTGATAATTGGAACATTGTAAGTATTTTTCCTGGCGCCCCGAGATTTTATGCTACCTCTTTTGTAATTGGCACCTCTGTCTATTTTGGAACTGGAAGTTGGTATAAGGACATTTGGGAATATAATACCCAATCCAGTTCTTGGACTCAAAAAGCTGATATACCTGGTAATAAACGACGAGTCGCAGTAAGTTTTGCTATCGGACCTAAAGGTTATTTAGGGACAGGATTTGATACATTGGGCACAGGTTTAGACGATTTTCACGAATTCGATACTACATCAAATACATGGAGTTCAATTGCTAATTATCCAGCTGGACCAATTGTTTATGCAAATGGTTTTGCAATTAACGGGAAAGGTTATGTAGCAATGGGCGTTGGTTTGCAGCCTCCTGGATTTAATACGTTATGGGAGTATTCTCCCTTAGTAGGAATTGCGGATAATGTTCAAACCAAAATGGAAGTAAATATTTATCCAAATCCATTTTACAATCATCTCACTATTGCCATAGTCAACGAGAAAAATTTTCATATTTATGAAATATATCTCTATGATTCAAAGGGTAACTTGGTTATTAGAAATAAAATATTATCGCAAAATTATGAAGTAAATATTTATAATCTTAAAAGTGGAACTTATTTGTACACTTTGAGGGATCAAAATTCAGAAATGATAAAATCAGGTAAATTAATTTGTTTAAACAAAATAAATTAAACATCATGAAAATAAATCTCAGTTTTATATTTGGGCTTTTATTAATTACAATTAACACATCACTTTGTTTAGGACAATTCTTAACTAGGCAAATTGCACCAACAGATAATTTTTATACACTTAGGAATGCATATCTACAAGGATGGCAGGGACAACCACCAAACGATGAGGGTGGTGAATTTAACCAGTTCATGAGATGGTCAAATTTTTGGAGCCCAAGAATAGCTCCAAGTGGCAATTTCCAATATGTTGCGGGAGTTATCAAAGATTATGTAGATAATTATAATATAAGCAATAAAAATTCGACAATCATTTCTAACTGGGCAGAAATCGGACCGGCACAAAATAATATCGAAGGAATTGGGCAGATTAAGGCAATTGCATTTGATCCGGTAGATCCTGCAAACATAATTTATGTAGGTGCTCCAAATGGTGGAGTGTTTAAGACAATAGATGGGGGATTAAATTGGTTCAATTTAAATACAGACCAGCAACTCGCTCGCTTGGGTGTGTCGTGCATTGAAATTGATCCTTACGCAAATTCTGGTGGATTTCATAATATTTATATTTCAACAGGAGATTATTTGTCTTTTAATTCTTTTTCTGATGGAGTTTACCGTTCAGAGGATGGAGGATCAACATGGCACACAATAAATAATAACCTTTTTAATGCTCAAACTGGATTTAATTGCATTCCGAACATCTTAATTGATCCTTCCAATACAACAATCATGTATGCAGCTACATCTATTGGAATTTACAGAACTCTTAACAGAAGTGCGGCATCTCCAATATGGCAAAAGGTTTATCCTTTGGTAGGAGATGAATTTGTCCGAAATATTAAGTTTGAACCAGGAAATCTAAATTATAATGTGTTATATGCCTCTGGAGTAAACATTGTGAAATCAGATTTACATGGAGATCAAGGATCTTGGACTTCGATTGCCTTGAATGGTTCAGGGCTTGAATTGGCTGGAACGCCTAATTTTACTCAGAATTTTACTCATCCTAATTTCCCTGGTCAATATATACAAACAATTAATTTTGATATATCTGCTGATAATGTATATTTATATGCACTTATTGTAACTCGTGATCAAGAACCACCAATGATGTATGACGATCAGGTGTACCAATATAATTTTAGATATGAAATATCCACAGGTGTTTGGACTTTAAAATCACCATTATATTTGTATAGACAACCAATTGCAGTAGCGCCTTTCAATAATCAGATAGTTTACAGTGGTGATGTCTCGGTATGCGTGACAGTTGATGGTGGCGATTTTTGGGATGGCTTAATTAATGGTTGTGCTCATCCTGATATTCATGTTATAAAGTTTTCACCAGCCGATCCGCACATTTTTTACTCTGGAGGTGACGGAGGATTTAATAAATATGAAATAAATTCAGCCGGGGAAGTTCAGAATTGTTGGGAATTAAATAATGGATTAGGAGTGGCATTGCTTTATGCCTCAGCAAGTTCATTGTTCGATCCATATCAGATATTAATTGGCAATCAAGATAACGGAATTACTTATTTTAAAGATAATACTTGGACACACAAAATAACATCTGATGGAATGGCATGTTTGATGGATTATGAGAATGAAGATGTAATGTATGCCCAAACATATCAATTTCATAATGGTACAGTGCACAGATCTCAACCACCAACTGGTGATGCTGAATCTCCCAGTTTTGATGTAATATTTAAAGAGGATTTGGCAAACAGTGAATCTGCAATTTTTTTAACACCAATTGTAATGAGCAATGTTGATTCGAAAATTATCTATCAAGGAAGACACAATGTTTGGAAAACTACAGATGCTACAGCAGCAAATACAGTATGGAACCCAATTTCCTCGTTTATTTCTGAACAAGGTGCCTATGGGAATCAAGTGGTAAATGCTATTGCTGTAGCACCTTTGAATGAACATGTAATTTATGCAAGCCTAAATGAAGATCTTTGGGCAATAGGTCAACCTGGGAATACGTATAGGTTATTTAAAACCACTACCGGTGGTGGTCCAAATAACTGGATTGATTTAACACCAAATTTACAGGGTCAAACAAATTCGCCAATCAGCTCAATTGCAGTTAGTACTCTTGATCCAAATCATGTCTGGATTACCTATTCTGGATATATAAGCGGAGATAAAGTTGAAGAATCATTTGATGGAGGAACTACTTGGACTAAAGTGAATACAGGTCTACCAAATTTACCCATCAATTGTATTATTTATGAGAAAGGCTCAGATGACGGAATTTATATTGGAACAGATGTAGGAGTTTATTTTAAAAATTCTGGCATGCCTAGCTGGCAACCATTTATGGTTGATTTACCAAATGTTGTTGTTAGTCAACTTGAAATTAATTATTCTGTTAATAAAATTAGAGCTGCTACATATGGTCGAGGATTGTGGGAATCTGACTTAGCTTGCCCACCTCCATTGACTCTTTCTGGAAACATTACATCAGGATTTTATGAAGGGGATGAATTGGTAATAACTGATGTTACTGTAAATTCAGGTGAAACTGTTCATTTCAGGGGATCACGCTCTATTAATATTAATACAAACAACGGATCAACTAATTTAGATGAAGGAAGCTTGTGCCATCTATTCATCCATGGCTGTGATTTGCCTGGTAATAGTTGGAGAGTTAGTCCCACTAGAATACAATATCCGGAATTTGCAGATGAGAGTGAAAAACATACTCAAGTTGCAATTAGTAAAACAGATTTTTCAATAATACCAAATCCTAACAATGGAAAGTTTTCAGTCTTCGTTCCTGCACAGTGGGACGATGAATTAAATTTAGAAATTTATGATATCACTGGCAATTTAATATATTTTAGCCGAATTTCATTTTCTTCAGATAAAGAGTTTGATTTTAGTACTTATAGCAACGGTTTATATATTGCAAGAATTCACGGAAAAGAAAATATAAGTCATTGCAAATTTCAAATATTTCATTGAAAAACTATACTTATTGTGTGGAATTCACATTCATTATAACTTAAAAATTGTATGAGGGTCTCCCAAACTAAGTCCCAGAATGTATATGTAACGGAAAAAGAAACTACAAATGACTACACAGTTAAAAAGAAGTATGAGGGCAGAGTGAGTATTATTGCAAGTCATATACATTTTTTTTAACACAATTCATTTTTTAAAGTTCAAATCAATAATGAAAAGATTAACTGTTCTTTGTTTGTTCGTTATAAGCACAAGTTCATTTTCTCAACCCATTTTCCAAAAATTGTATGGAGCTGGGGGGACAAATAATTTTGTTTTAGGGTCTATAACCAACCTTTATGAGAACCGCCTCTTAATCTCGGGGAACTTGAAAAGTGATATTCTAATTTTTACTGTTGATTCATTGGGCCAACAAATAATTAATTTAACTTTTGGTGATTCTTTATACAATGAAGTACCTATTTCTAGTAAATTAACAATCGAAGGAGATTTATTGCTTGTAGGTTATCGAGATCAGACAGGAATTGCAAGCCAGGACATTTTGATTTCTAAATTTGATACTTCCGGATCAATTGCTTGGACAATTATTCTGGGTGACACACTTGGTGATTCAGGATCTGATTTCACTCAATTATCTGATAGCAGTTTTCTCGTATTAGGTGGCACAAATAAATTTAGTTTTAATTATGACCGATCCCAAAGCTTTCTTTCTAAGATTGACAAAGACGGTACCTTAATCTGGACAAAATTATATGGCATTAATTGCGATAGTTGTCAAACAGTTTTGACTAAGATGCTATCTCTGTCCGACAGCACTTTTCTATTATATGGTAGTACTTCACAATTTTCGAATGCATTCGAAAAGAAAAAATTAATAATTAAAATTGATATTAATGGGAACATTGTTTGGAGTAAATTATACCTAGATAATTGTGAAAATTCTCAAATAAATAAAATTATTAAAAATCAAAACAATAATCTTGTTTTAATTGGATCTACGTGCAATATTGATACGGATATATTTATGATGGAAATGGATTCTATGGGCATTCCGTTGTGGGGAAAATATTATTATGGTGCACTTGGAAGTTCAGATAATGCTTATGATATCCTTGAAATAGAAAATGGTAACTATCTTATATGTGGTAATGCCAGTCTTACAAAAACAGATTCGTTAGGAAATCTAATTTGGTCCTCTTCTTATTTGTTATCTCCATTTTCAAATTTTACAAAACAGTTGTTCTTTAACAATAACAGATATTTAGCTGGGGGAACTGTTTTGTTAAATGGTGTTAATAATATTTATTTATACAATACAGATACGTCAGGAGTTGCATGCCTATTTAATAATTTTAGCTATAGTTCTAGTCAATTAGTTATTACAGATTCATTAGTGAATATGAGTGCATTTCAAATGAATTTTCCATTTCAGTCAAATGAGAATTATCAGATTATACCAACTTTCATCCCTGATTCAGTATTCTGTCAATCTTCCGTTGGATTAAATCAAGATAATGTATTTAAAGAGAGTTTTGATTTATACCCTAATCCTTGTTTCGAAAAAATTAATTTAACATTTAAACATGGAATAAAATTATTAACTACAGATGATATTAGATTGACAGATCTATTAGGTAGAGTAATGAATCCGTATATTTATATTAATGATCAGTCAAGTATTCAATTAGATATTTCGAATCTAAAACCTGGGATTTATTTAATTGAATTTCAATATGGAGGAGTAACGAATGTAAAAAAATTCATTAAAATTTAATATAAGAATTTAAAGATATTATGAAAAAAAGGATTTTATTCACTAAAATAATTACTTGTTTATTTTTAAGTCATGGGTTTGCTCAAAATCCAATAAACCCATATGGAAATTATATTGGATTAAATCCACCTGGATATTCAATTACATTAAATAATGTCACCTTTACTTATTCGGCACAAGAACCTGCATTGGTACCCACTTATAACGGAGAATACATGATAGATTTACATAAACTCTTTTGGTATTTGCAGGAATCTACAGATCCGGATTATGATTTTAAATCCTTACATAAATCTTATACAATGGAAGTTGTTTCATTTCCATTCACAATGGATTGTGCTTTTACTCCTACTACAGGATGTACTGGAACTACTACAAGAGATTTCAATTTACCCAGCGATCTTTATTCTAGTTCAACTGATAGATGGGGAGCAAATTTGTGGAGAATAAGAGATCATATTCCATTTGGGCCATCATCAGGAATTTCTGGATCTGATTCGAGTCCAGAATCCTTAGTTTCAAACGGATTTCATGCAACTTGTTACGAAGCCCCGCCGGCACCCGGAACTAATTATTATAGAAATTATTTACCACATACTATTATTAAACACACTGTATATATTCATTGTGGTCCTAATATAACAGATCCTATTGCAACTTCATTTTCGTGGATTTATGACAATACCCGAGGAAGAATGAGAGATTATCCATTTATTCCCCAAAACACAAATTGTAATCCCTGTGAAACTACATATGATGTGTGCTTTAGACCTTATTTTTTGCACCGACCGGACAATCATTCCTATATTGAAAGTAATAACAATTTATTATTTACAAATGGAACTGCCAATGGAACAATTGATTATTTTCCTCATTCTGATATTGATCCTGCAACATGTTGGACTTATCCATATTCAAGCGATTGGTTTTATATTTTTGATAATAATGTCAACACCCCAGATTATTTGTCAATATTTCCAGGTAACTATTCTTTGGTTTCTTCACTTTTATATAGAGCTAGAGGTTCAACTCTTGCAGGATATACATATGATGATCAAAATAATTTATTATTAGAACAAGAGGGAATTACGCACACATACAATATTAATTCAAATTTTGATATTTCAATAATCAATCCTTCAGAAAAAATATTCTATAATCCTTCTGAGGCAAATGTCACTTCCTCAAATCTAATATTTCCCTCTTATTACACTTTTAAAACAATTCGTGGAAAATATCCTCTTACGACTGAAGTCACTGCTGATAATAATCCCTCTAATGGTGGACCTTACTATCCTGAATCTTTAACTCCAGTTAAAACTGATTTGCATAGTGAAAATATGAATGACCCTATTAATAACCCAGACTATGCATCAAGATACTACTTAAAATCTGGAAGTATGATTACAATTGAAACTTGTGTAAAATTATTTGATGTTACTTTTGATATTGAACAAGGGGCAACATTTCTTATTGACGATTACGACCAATTATTTGGCAAAGAAGACAAAAGTTATTTTGATGGACGTTATAAACTCAAGGGTTTAGG
>Ga0190274_10000678_pt1 | contig 19969 bp, 28 predicted proteins | sample Popmic531T_FD_133002 | JGI IMG/M metagenome (GOLD analysis project Ga0190274, IMG submission 133002) | Populus adjacent soil microbial communities from riparian zone of Yellowstone River, Montana, USA - 531 T | ecosystem: Environmental > Terrestrial > Soil > Riparian zone | place: USA: Montana... | reverse complement strand
TTCTCGATAGTCTGGGTCATGTCTTGTTCGGTATAGACGTGGACCGTTTCCGGGTCCGTGTCTTCCCAAAGCATAGTACGCTTTACAGCTCCATCATTTCGATATATAACTTTCCGTTCCGCCATAGTAGCACACCTTCGAGTTCATGTCAAGTTAAAATATAGTGTTCAGTCACCGGGTATCATATGGGGGTAATATTTGAGTAATTCTTCGTATGTTTTTTGATCTGTAGTAGATGCTACATTGTTCATAACATCTTCCCAATTATATCTCTTAATTGGTTCTTTTACCCCGCGTTCTTTAATCCATTCCTGTCCTTTCTCCGAAAATCTAGGAACAACTTGTTCCGGATCAAGGGCCATAAATGAATCATATCTACGAGTATTGGCACTATGAGGATATTGAACTGAATCATGTCCTCTATCCCGCAACATACCAAAGAAATTATCTTCCCACTTACCGGGCTGCTTGGCTGCGTTTTCAAAATCGTCGACTAAATTTTTGGGAATTTTTCCTCCCCACTCTCTACGAAGCGCCAAATTATTAACCACCATATCCGGGTCTTTCCATAACACCGGATTAAGCGGATACCTTAGCGGATTTTGAAAATCACCAACAACTGGCATGGTTCTAGGAGCGGATGAACTTAATGTCATCCCCTTTTCCATGGTGAATGGGTATAGCCCCGCGTTATTGGGATCAACCGAAATATGTGTACCTATATCGTTGTCCGTCTTTTTGAATTTATCAAATATTTCTTTATTGGCAGTAGCGTGGTATCCGCCAGTAACCGGTCTAATTGCGCCAGAACCAAAAGCGACCTCTCCCGCCTTCATCGGAACGCCAGCAAGTCCTACACCCATTGGAAGCTGGGCAGCCTCTACGACAGGCTCAGGATTATAAACCCCCTCCGTGCGCATCGTTTCCGATGCTTCTAACGCTTTTTGGGGTATTTCTGCTGTATGCTTCGCCGCACCAACGGCAAAATCTTTTACTTGACCCGCCGCCTTGGAGGGATCATCGTAAGCATCTTTGAACCACTTTGCGACAGTGCCGACGTCTCCAGCGATACCGCTGGTTACGTTTGTAATAGCATCAAGTACACCAAGCGGTTTTTTCCGCCGTGGCCCGTCCATTTCATTTTACTTTGCGGACGAACTTACCACGCTTTTTGTCAGCTGCGTTGAAGTCCTTGGCAACTCCGGTCGGAATACCGACCTTTTTAGCAAATGACGGGTTATGAGCCGCCGCTTGCATAGTCTTCGCCTGCTTCTTTGATTTAGATGGCATCGTACCCTCCGAGGGAAAGCCCGCCCCCGAAGGGGCGGGAGTTGGTGGCCGCTCGAAATTAAGGGTTCTTAGGCCAGTCGTTGCCGCGCTTGTCCTGATCGCTGGTTGTAACTTCCGGCGAAGCTGGAGCACGCGAGGCAGCAACTTGGGCTGGGTTCATCAGCGTCGTGATAACCGCACCCTGCTTGATGCCATTCATCAGAACGTGCGCGAGAGGATTGCGCATTTCGACGCCCCACTCGCACAGGATCATTCGGGTATCTGCGTCACCCGTCTTCGCGAGGGGGTACTGACGGAAGTTCCGATAGAACGCGGTGGCGAGGAAATCAGCGTCGAGGATAAGGCCGACGTCTGCGGGCATCCACAGCGAAGGCATCACCTTGACCCGACCGAAATCAGTAGCGATAATATCAACCGTCGCTACCACTTCGGTCTTGCCGACCATGATCTGGGTCGAATTACGACCGTCGAAAGTGCTGACAGTCCGCTTAATTCCCGGAGGAACTACCCAGTTGTCAGGGTGGGCACCGTTGGTATACGCCTTCTGCATGGCATCGCCCAGCATCTGCTCGGTAAGAGCAACCTGGGAAGCACCAGCAACTGCAGCGAATGCGTCAGTAGCCAGAACCGGTAGACCGGCGGTAACGCCGATAACCGCGCCAGCCGCCGCACCAAGGCGATCCTTCGCTCGACCGATCCAGTGGCAGATCGCTTCGGTCTTGCGAGGTGTACCCGGATCGGCACCATCGTCACGGGGTTGCCGGGACGACATGATGGATTCCATGTCCGACTTGAGGACCTTGGAGGCCATCGCCATCTGATGACCCAGTTCCGATCCCTTGCCCGCTGCATCCGCCGCTTCCTGCGAACCGGAAACGGTCGCATCGCGCTTGGAGATCTGGGCGACATTCGTCAAACGAACGGTGGGGGTGGAATTCGATCGAACGTTGTCGAAACCTTCGATCTGGGCGTTGTTCGGATCAACGTTCGGCAGGTTTTCGGTCTGCCAGTCGAAGGTCCGGTTCTTAGCATTGCGCCGCCGAGACATCGACATAATCGGTGTATCGAACGGATCGATGTTGTAGATGGAATTCGAAAGGTCCTCGCGGTTTCCTTTCGCCTGATAGGTGGTATAAGCACCTGAGATGATAGGCATGGATTATCCTCTTGCAATGAGTTGATCAAACACTACAGCCGCGTCGTCAATGCGGCCAGTGCGGTTGAGTCGTTTCATTGCCGAGCTGACATCCTTTTGGGCCGTGCGCTGCTTCGCGCTTCCCGCCCCCGGTGCGATCGGCTTGTTGACGTTCTTTACAACCGGCTTCGGCTTAGCAGCCATCATTCGGTCGTACTTTGATGCTTTCAGGAGAACCTGGAGCATCCTGCTGTCGTACACTTGCGACAACTCTTCCTCGGAGAACCCCAGAGTAAGGCCCGTCCTGCGCATTGACTGCAGGTCCTTAGCTTTCTTTTTCGGGTCCGACCATGTTTTGCGGTTCATCGCGTCGAATTTGGAACTCTCCTCCTCCGCGAATGCCGCCAGCTGAACCGAATTGGAATCAGCTACCTTCTTTTGAGCCTCTGTCATCTTTCCGCGCAGTTCTTCGCGGAATGCCTTAGTCTGCTCGTAATACTTCTGGAGGTTACGGGCAGTATTCGGGTCCTTCTTGAATTCCTCGTCCCAATCTGGCTCCTTTGGGATCATCTTGTCCATGTGCGCTTGCATTTCCTTCGCAAGGCCCATGGAGTGTTCGTAATTCTGAACAGCATCGGCAGCGGCGCGGCGAACTATCTTTTTCGCCTCGTCCAGCTGGTTCATGCGCCGATGAAAGGTCTCGGTCCTTACGTAACCCTGGAGAGCTTCTTGGAGGGATACCGTAACGGGTTCCCCGTCGACGGTGAGTTCGACCTCACGTTTGAGAAACTCAGCATCTTCTTTCGACGTTTCTTCGTCATCATCGGGAAGTCCGTCATCGGATTCGGGATCTCCCTCATCCCCGGCGTCTCCATCAGATTCGTCCCCATCTCCATCGTCGTCGGATTCTTCTCCATCGTCGTCAGCTTCTTTGTCTCGCTTGCGAGGACCCCTTGGATCGGTTTTATCTTTTTCAGTCTTATTTTCATCGACTTCATCCTCGTCGTCACCGCCGCCCCTTGCGTCGGTATCTGGGTCTAGCTCGCCAACGTTGCCGAACAGAACTTCTGGAGGACCGGAATTGTCCACACCCTTGCCGCCAGTTTTCTTAGCGACAGTGTTGGGATCACCGTTGATAACTGCCTCGAATGCAGCTGCGGCTTTGTCAATTCCTTCGGCCATTATTTAGCCCCTTTATTAAATTTATGACGCATCTTGCGATCGTCAATATACTGCTGTAGCTGGCTTTGGATTTCTCGAACAGCCTTCATAGTAGCATGGGCTGTACTGGCTGTCAAGCTCCCGACATCCGCGTTTAACAGTATTCCAGTAGCCCTGGAATATACGTCGTCGATCGCCGATATAAATACCGGATTATTTAATAGTACTTCCGCTTCCGTAGCCCGTTCGTCTGCTTCGTAGTCAGACAGGGGGCGGTTCTGTTCCGGGTGGAGCGGCACTTGCATTACCTTCCTGCAACAATTGCTGGGTTATCGGGGGAAAAGGAAGCGGCGGAGGCGGCGGATTAACCTCCGTAGCAGTATTTTCAGCCTTGAATTCTTCTTCATTGACGTCCACGGCGAATTGAGCTTCGATCTTGGCAGCGTCCAGAATACCCTTGACTATCATCTGGTCGCGCTTGAAGTCGTCTTCTACGCGGAGCTTTCGATCGTTGTAGTTGGACTTGCTGATCTCGGTTGCCATCGTGACGCGGTTCTTTTCCATCTGCGATTGTGCGAGGATGGTCGCCGCATCCGGCTCTTTCGGAGTACTCGCGATCTTTTCGACAGTAGCCTTGTCAATTTCACGATAGTACCGCCCCACATTCTTCACATTGGCGATGGCGAGAATATCCGATAGAGTGTTTCGGAACTCCTGAACGCCACACAGCGGGTTCTCTACGCCGAATTGGGTCATAACCGCCGTCTGCGTGGCCTTGACGTCCTGCAGAACCATCAACCGGGTCATGTCCGAACCCTTACCGAGGGTCGGGTTGATCGAAATGCGCATGGAGGGGTCGTAAGTAGACGGGTTGACTTCTGTCCACTTGCCACGGAGCTTAATGGTGCGCTGCTGATTGGGGTTATTAACTATTTCGCGCAGCAGCCCCTTGAAAAGCTGTTTCATCCCGGTTTCGGCCAGAATGCGAGCGCATAGTTCGATGCGCTCCTGCGCCCCCTGAATAATCGCATCAACGCCGTTGGCGTTGGTGGACTGCAGAGCCCTCGCGTCGATGCCCTTGGAAGCATCCGAAATGCCCGTGCGGGCTTGGCGGAGCCGCTCCATCACCTCGAACATGCTGAAAACAGGTTGACCAACAAAAGTGTGGGCAATCGACATTACGGCGGAATTAGGATCGCCGGTAGTTCTAATCGGAGCGCCAATCTCGTCGTTCAACACGTCGTCCGTGTTGGTGATAGTCTGGTTGAATACGGTTCGGGGCCAGATCGATTGCGCCAGCGAATCCAACGACCCTCGGAGCATATTCGTCTTGATGGTCTGGATATCCTTTACCAGATCAGCTGGAGTATCGCCCACCAGAGTATGAGGTTCAGGATCAGGGCTCCATACGGCGAAATTAGGGAATTGAGCAACCTCATCATAAAGGATGTGATGTTGGTCACCAATGGTGTGGATTTCGCGTAGCTCCGCAATGCCATCACCATCCTTATCAATCCGGATAAAATAACAGCCATAGCGAACGTCCCATGCGTCTGAGACATCACCCTCGTCTAGGCCCCGGTTCCGGAAAATACGATCCATGTTGAAGTATTCGCCGGACGCATTCATATAAGTAACTAAGTCGTCTAGTTCGTACCCCTGTTTGACTAGTTCTGATATATTTATTACTTGGTCATGCCCGATCAGCGGGGCGTTGTCCACATCCTTTGCCTTCCGGGATATCCGGAACTCGTCCAACGGCACGGACATGATCCTCTGGATGGGTTTGGACTTGACAAATTTCACTCGGAGTGAAGCCAACGTCCCCGGTTGCCCCGGCTTGGCATCCAGCACTTCCATCTGCGGGTTTTCTTGCAACAGGAACTGCATTTGTTCCTGCGTCACGTTGTGGAATTCCTGCTCCGTCACTTCCTCTTCGTTGTCCGTCCACCATCGCATTACCCCCGCCTTACAGCGTAACGCATCCTTCATGATATCATGGAGTATGAGGAAGCCCGGATTATCCTCTAGAAGTATATAATTTAAATAGTCGGTACACTGGAGGGCCATTTCTTCTTGGCCCTGATGGTTTGGTTCACAATTCGCAACGCGTTCAGAACTAGTAAAAATGCGAATTAGTGACGGGAGGACCGCCATAACGGTGTCGCGGAAATCGGTCGATACCGCCGTGGACTTACCTTCACCTTCCGGCGCGGGCGTTTCGCCGTAGAAGTACTTAAGATTCTCCTCGCGACCGGGGCCAAGTACGCTCTCCTCATAAGCCATCGCGTCGTCGATCATTGCGCGCACGGTGGACTGGTAAACAGTATCGTCGCCTTCCTCCCCGGTGTTTATGCCGGACATAGCGCCAATATCAGTATTATCGAATATGCGTTCGATATCCTGCCCGTTCGCCGTCCCCTCTGGGATCGGCATTCCGGGGGTATGGTAATTCATGACAATCTCCTAGCTGGCCCGTTGGACATGCGCTTGAGATTTCTACGCAGCGCGCCTTCGCCTATACCAATTACGTTGGTGCCGCCGATCATGCCGCGAATCATGTTCATCGCCACCGCGCCGGTCCGGAATGCGTCAGAAGCGTGCGACGCCCAGTTATGCACCGGCTTTCCCGTCGGACCCTTGTGGTAATTGCGCAAGGACATTATACCGGGCTCGCAGCGCACCTTGTCGAACCACATGGAGCGAATAAGCGCCCTCGTGGCGCTGATCCCGTCCTCCACCGAATGCACGGGGGTCACGAATATATTTGGAAGCATCCCTTGGAGCACTTCGTGCCTGCTTACGCCGGTCCCTAGTTCTCTGGCTTTGATGTCGTGGGGCAGAACATGACATCCATAAGTGTAGGGTTTAGACTTGATTTGTCCTGCGTAGTGATCAAGTCCTTTTCCTGTATTCGCGTAGTAATCGATGACGTGGAGTTCTCTTCCGCATTGCTGGAGGAACCACACGACCATTTCGTCATCGATTCCGAGGTCCCACCATGTGAAAACCAGCGCGTTGGGGTCGTATGGGACTCCAGTAATTTGTCCATCCAGCATAATTTGATTAAGGACCTCGCCATAATAACTACCCTCGATAGGTGCATCGAAACTGCACATCATCTCACGGGCGAATTCGTCGCTCGTCATATCCTTCCGCATCTCCCGGACTTCTTCTTCCGGGAGCGCGTCAGTTTCTGTGATGGGTATGTTAAATAGGTCCCACTGTTCCGTTTCTTTCTCCGCCCTCTTCTTTAAGTCGTGGAAGTGGTCATCGCCGGCGGAAGTACCCGAGATGACGCCCCAACCGCCGTAATCAGCCAAACAAGGGCGGATAACACTACCAAGCATGCTAGGATTAAGAAGAGGATATTCGTCCGCGACCACACCATCGAAATACAGCCCTCTCATTCGTTCGTAAGCTGCAGCGCCCCCGTATAAGTTGATCATAGCCCCGTTGGGGAGTACTATCTGTAAGTCCCCTTCCACCACCTTCACTTGCGGCAGCACCCCGGTATAATATTTATAATATCCCCACACTAGGTCTTTCGCCTGTGCAAACGATGGCCCGATATATGCGTAACGGGGTGGTGGGAATTTCCGAGTATTTTCGAGGGCAGCCCGAATAACTTGGTTACACAGCGCGACAGTCTTTCCGGCGCGTCGATGCGCTACGACGAATTTCCAGCGCTTTTTGGAGGCATGGAGAGGCCGAAAGTGCTCCCTAGGCACATAAGGTATAGTTACTACGCCTTTATCCGACGTCTCGGCTAGACTCAATTACTTCCCCTTCGATTTCTTTCGTGTCGTCTTGTCCAATGGCGGTTCCGTCGGCCCACTGGACGACGATAGTTCCTCCGTTGTTTTTAATGTTGAGTCCTCCACCGGTTCCGGTGCCCCACCCGCGCGCTTTGCCAATATTAGTAAGCACGAATCTAGACATCGTGTCGCGCCGAGAAGGATCCTCCGAATCCGTAAGAGCATCCAGAACATTACTTTCTGCAATGTCCACCATCCTGTCGGCTGCTTCCGCCATTTCCGCGGTAAGGTAAGGCGACTTCTTTACAAAGTTGCGTAGCCGAATAGAAGTAATCTTAAGTAACTTCGCCGCCTCCGTGACATTTCCTTGCACCATCCATAGCGCGGTGCGTGTCTCTTCGACGTCCAGAGGCAGTTCTAACGGGCGCTCGTTATATGGCGCAGTCGGTAGCGGAACTAAGTCGTCCGGTACCTGGGTTTGTAATACTTCTCCCAGTGCGCCTTCTTGCTTGCCCATACGTCTTTCCGTGCTTGTACAGATTCCGGGGATTCTTCCTTCGGGAACCGAAAATCATGCCGGGGGAGCATGTGATCGTCTATATCTGCTCCGCTTGGCGTCGCTAGCATCGGAATGCCAGCGGGTTGCGGCGCGAACGTGGCGAATACCGGGGCTGCCCATCCATCCGTAGGTGGTTCTAGGGTAGCGGGGCCAATCGGTTTCCCGGTGTCGCTGAGCGGCAACCATCCTTCTGCGCCCGGCCACAATTCGCCTATAAATTCGTCGTACTTCCCACCAGTGCGAAGTTCTGCCATATGTATCTCCCATTATACCACGCGCGGGGGCGTGCGTCAAGTACGGCGAATATATAGTCCCCCGACGCAGGGCGTTTGACAATCCTGCGCCGGGAGGTAGAACCGGTGTCGAGCGAGGGGCTGCTATACCGGTCTACTTGTTTAGTCCGAAATGCTTTGCCATCCGTTCGTGTTGCTGTTCCTTCATCTCCTTATCCGGGTTGCGATCCTCCTCCGGGACAGGGTTCCGCGCGATCATTCCGTCGTCCCACAAGGCTGGTTCCGGATTCATATGTTTGGTGAGCGGGGCTCCGGACGGGGTGACCACCTCGTCGTACGAATGGAGTACGCCCGCAACGCGTGCGACCGTCTCGCCGCGCTCCGGGATTTCTCGGCTGACTTGCCCGGTTGGCTTACCTTCCTCATCCAGTTTCACCCAACCGAATTCGCCCGGTAGGAGATCGCCCCGCATATTATGAAGTTCGTCCGCCGAAAATATACTTATATCCTGCTCACCAGCGGAACCGTCCGACATGGTGGGATACCGCACAGGCGAATTCCTAACAGGAGAACCGGGGGGAGTGGGGCTCTCTACCGGGGTATTCACTACACCGGGCTGATTGCCACCTGTGGGACGGGTCTGATTTCCGGGATTAGGATTAGCGCCGGATTTCTTCCGATCCTCTTCATTTTTCTGTTGCTCTTCGCGCTCCTTTTGTTCTTTCTGTTGGCGCTGCTTCTCTTCCTGCTCTTTCTTGCGCTTGTCTTCTTCTGCTGTGGCCATCGAAATATACTCCATATGGGTGGTAGTAACGAGCTTAGCACGGGGCGCTAGGTGCGTCAAGTTATGAGTACTAGGCCCGCATACGTGGGAATATGCACGTTGCACGTCGAAACGGGTCCCGCCCTTTACAACCGAAGGTTGTAAAGGGTTGGGGGGATCTCGCAACTTTCGGTTGTAGGAACGCGGTCCTATCGAAGGGGTGCGACACTGTGCCACATTGTAGGACTGTGGTCCTATTGGTAGGACTGGGTGCGCCATGCGCGGCGCGCAATGCGGCCATGCGCAGAGCGCGCTTGCCAGCGCCCTCGCGCCGTGGTACGATGCGGGCGTGGGAGAGAGGCGGGCCGCCCCGGCCAGCCAGCCCACCCAGAACGGAGCACCACAATGTCGGACACCACCACAGCAGAACTCGCTACCATCGACGCCGAAGTCGCAGCAGACATCGCCAAGGCGCGGTCTGTGGTAGCCACGCACTACAAGGCCCGGTACGCAGAGCGGGCCGTGGCAGCAGGCACCAAGCGCAAGGCAGCCCAGCGCTCGGCTTGGGACTGGCTCGCACAGACGATCGCGGGCGAGTGCCTCGGCGAGAAGGACCGCATCGACATCGCGCGCTTCCTCGCTCTCCTCGACGCCAACGGCGTCGACCACAGCCGCTGGCAGAACAGGAGCAAGGGCTGGGAAGGACGGCTTCGGATGACCGGACGCCTCGCCCTCCAGCGAGTGGTAGCGGAGAACGGCGTCCTCGCCACGGCAGACGGCGAGGAACTCGAAGCCCCCGCCGAGTGGGTAGCCAAGTACTCGAACTAGCAGAACCGGGGAGGGCACACCGCCCTCCCCACCACCCCAACAGGAGAAACGAAAATGTTCGTCGCATACGCAGTACCGAAAGAAGACCACCACCTTGTGGTGGAAGATGGACTTGGACTTATCGAAGTAGGCGCAACGCGCGAGGAGGCAGAAGCCAAGGTCCGCGTCGCATTCGAGAAAGAACAAGACGAGATGTTCGAGAACGCGAAGAAGTACGGCTACACAGAAGATAGCGATCGACTCCAGTTCGAAGATTGCTACGTTCTGCACTGCAACGAAGTCTAGGCGAAGGGGGCGCAAGCCCCCAAGCCACCCAAGACGAAGCTCTTCGACAAGCCGCGCACGAAGAGCCCTTGACAGACCCCGCGCGGCGTGGTACAATACAAACATCGACAACCAGGAGCACGAAAATGACAGTCCGAGTTCTACAGCTGAATAGCGAAGGCGACCCAAACGAAACCGAGCCGATGGACTTCCCCACGGTGGAACAAGCACAGAAGTGGTGCGAAGCAGACCGGGGCGAGAAGCTCGAATGGGGCGAAGAAGGGCGGTTCTTCTCACTGGAGGGAATGACGAAGGAGGAAATGGAAGCGCTGGGCGAGGAAGGCGAATACCCGCCAAATCGTTACTGGATCCACGGAATCGACGAAAACCTCGAACCACGCGAACTCGAAGACGAAGACTTCGAGAACGCGGACGACGTGAAACTGGAAAGGAACTGAAAAACGGGGCGTAAGCCCCACCCAAGGCGAAGCTCTTCGCAAGGCGTGTAGCGAATAGTGGGACCGTGCCCAACGGCGAATGGGGCACGTGCCCACCCTTGTGACACGCGTCGTGCGAGGCGCTTCGCGAGTAGGGCGACGTACCCCGCTACCCACCCATGCCCCTATTCCGTAGCTTTTCCTGAGCGCCAGGCGGCGCGGCCTATGTGTGCTACCGGCGAAAATACGGTGCACCATTGCTTCCTGTAGCACCACCCCCTACGCGTAGCGGCGGCGAGAGAAAAGCTAGGAAACAGACGTAGGGAAAGTACGCGGGTACTAGAAAAATACCTTGACAAGGCGCTCCCGGTGTGCTACAATTCGGTACAGGAGCGAACATATGAGTAAGTATCTTCACAGGAAGAACAACGCCAACTTAGAAGACAAGTGGAAAAATGGGCAGTATAAGATGACACCACGAAGAAAATCGGAACTGGACCCGAAGGACGTAAAAATAGTTTCGCTACAGGAATTGGCTCACATCGTCGTTCTTCCTATGTGGATGATTGTGGAAAATATTAAAGAACGTGGTTATCACACCAGCGAACTACACGACACCACGCTTATAGAGTAGGAGGCGGGGCCTTTCAACCCCGCCATACCACTTACGCCTTGGTCTTGTACTTTTCCACGAATTCGTCGGGTGCCGCCACGTCTTCGCCGTCCGGTAAGTGCAGGTGGCCCATATTCGCCACTACTTTCTGCAGCACCACCCTTCCCGTCATGCGGAACCGACCTTCCCAGCCTTGATTTCGGTTGGTCCATTTCGAGTGATCGACCCCGTTTACATCGAGCAGCTCGGTGAACCGCTCAATGCTTATCTTATGCTTTTCGTCGAGGCAGTACGAAGCAATCTGCTGGCTAAGCCAGTCCCAATTCGATCGCTTAGCAGCCTTACCACTTACGCCAGCTGCTATCGCATTCGCTGTGTACTTCTGCTTGTACTTCTCGTGGACCACCGTGTTTACAACTCGTTCGGCTTCATCTTCTCCAGCGTCTTCCACAGCCGGTGTGTCCATTTCAGCACCTTCATCACTGTTTTCGCGTGCTTCTTCACTGTCTTGGCCTTCGACATTTGCTTGCTCCGTTTCGATGATTGTTTCGATCAGTTCGCGTGCTTCGTCCACTTCGTGAGCTGCCAACCGGGCAGTTTCGATTACTTCCATTTCCTCAGCCGTGAATTCCGCCTTACGTTTACGCTTAGCCATTTCGCTCTCCATCTGTGCGGCCTTGATCGACCGTGCTGTTAGTGTAGCACGCCGCGATCGGGCTGTCAACCCCGTTTACACATTCGGCGCTGGAAGACGGAAGCCCCACTTGACAGCGAGCCCGCCGCGTGTTACAATGCGAGATCAACAACGGAGGCTAGAATGCAAAAGAATCGACTGAGCATTTCGAGGGAGCAGCGCCTGTTCTTGCTGCGCGAGCTGGTTTCGATCCGCAAGTCGCTTGAGAAGACACTGAAAATGGAAGGCATCAGCCTAGAAGCTACCATTTCAGTGGCGGACGAACTCGCCATGGTAAGCGACTTGGTGCGGAAGCTGGAGCGGACGCACGAATTCGTTGAGGGCGTGAACTACTGAAAGCCACTTGACAACGGCGCGTGGGCGTGCTACAATGCCCACGCGATCAACCAACGGAGCATAACATGATTCACTATCACGATGGCGTTCACGATTTCCCGCACGGGGCTGGTCCGTCCGAGAAGGGTTATTACTACTACCCGCACGGCGATTTGTCCGCTGAGCCCCTTGGGCCTTACGTCACGGAGGCGGAGGCATGGCTTTCGGGCCACGCATGGGAGTGGAATCAATGAGCCACTACGAAATCAAGATAAAGCTGATAGTAAGTTCGGACTGTGACAACACAGCCACGGTGCAACGCGCACTGGTCGATTATCTGAATTACATGCAGCGCCACAAGGCGCTGCTCACCACCACCGAAGACGACGATGCCGTCGCCTTCCATAGTTGGGATCCCATTCGGGACTGAATGTGTAAGCATACCTTGACAGCCGCGCTCCCGCGTGGTACACTACCCAATCAAACGGAGCACACGAAATGGCATTCTCAAAATCCCGGCACTTACTCACCACTCTTCGCCAGACGTCCGCAGCCCTAGAGAAGGAATGGGGCGTTCTGCCCCTTATCGTGCTGTCCTGCATGGGCGGGGAAGACGAGCACTGGCAGTTCTTCGATCCACGGGACGTCGAACTGGATGCGGAACCCATGCCCTACTGCATCGTGACGAAGGACGGCACACGGGAGTTCCACCCATGAAGGAACTCACCCTAATTCGCACCAACGACGACGGTACCATGAAGTACAGGGACGCACGTGGTTACGTGTGTTACCTCAACGAATGGGGGCAGCCCATTTCGATGGCGAAGTACTACTTACGCCCACTATTCAATATAGCTGTATTCGCTGCTGTCTACTTAGCCATCGGTGCACCAATCATGTACGCATTCGCATGGGTGGTGCAACATGCACGCTGAACCCAGATTCGATGTGTACGCCACCTTCCCTTATGAGGATGATTTCGGCATCACGCGCATCGCTTATAACGTGCCGGTCATCGTGGCCGAATCCCTAGCGGGTTGCGACAGCGATGACTTCCGCGCCTCGATCTTGTACAGCGGCTGGTGTGGAACCATACCAAACTGGACCAATAGTTATCCTGTTGTGGTGATTCCACATCAGGACAAGTTACGAGTGGAGCAACTCGAATTTATAGCGGAACAAGTTTAGGGGTGGGTTCGTGCTCCGTTCACGCCCCTAGAAACCCCGGCGGTCCTTGTGTCATGCAAGGGTCGTCGGGGACCCACGTGGAAAGAGCAAACAGGAGTGAACTTACATGAAGAGTATGTTACTGGCAGCCACCGCACTAATGACGGTGCTTGCTACACCTTCCAAAGCTGCAATCCTTGGCAACGATCCACTCGACTGGAATCTTGCTGGGGCAACTACACTTTCGCTAACGCCAACCGCACCGGGGCAGCAAGTCACTAACTTGCCATGCCTTATTTGCGGCGCTAACCAACCGCAGCAGCCTACCGGCTTCGGTTACAACGACTTCAAAAACACTGGTTATGAAACGACTGTCAGTTATTTTTCTACTGCACAAGTAGGTGGTTCGCTTGCAATCGACGAACTAGGCACTGGTTATTCAATCTTGCCGGGTTCGCCACTTCGTACAGCGCTTGGTTCTAATCTGACATTTTCAGTCGGATTCGATGTTAATGACACCGGAACTCCTCAGACTTTGGAGAGTTTTTGGTTTCTTAACCTCACAACCCACCAAGTGCTGGGTGTATTTTCGCCGGAACCGGGCGGCGTTCTCGTGCCGTCACTTTCTAATGGAACGGGTTTTCCTGATTACACCATCAGCGGGTTGTCGCTGGCAGGTGTAAGCCCAGGGGACCAGATTATTTTTTTCGCCCGCATCACGGGTGCGAACGATGGTCCGGATTCGTTCTTCCTAATCCCCGGTCAGCAAGGTCCGGGTGACGTACCGCTTCCGCCAGCCGTCGCGCTGATGGGTTCGGTACTTGCTGGTGGCATTGGAATCAGTGCCATTCGGAATCGTCGTAGAGCTGTAAGGCGGTCTGTTTCTTAGCCCAGACTGTCCTTACGTGGGGGAGGCAGGTAGCCGCAAACTCCCCAAGTCTCCCCCACACCCTTACAAATGGAGCAAACATGAACGAAGAATTACTAGAACAACTAGCCGAAGACATCAAGAGCGCAATTCCAGATAAGCAATCTGGTACATCGGTTGCTGTTGCGGATCAAATGGTGCACCGTGCCTCTGCCGCCTTGGCAGATGTTCACGCCCACGCTATGTCGCGTGTGGATTCGATGCGCGAGCAACTAAACATCCTTGAGTCAGTTATCGCTGACGCGAGATCGAAAGCGGAAGAGAACACAAAGCGTTTTATGCAACTAGTCACGGATGGGGAAGAGTCCATTCGATCAATGGAGAAGGCAATTTCTCGCATCGGTGACCACCTAATAAAGTGAGGGGCTAATGGTAAGAGACAGAGTACGACTAAACGACGTATTTGATAACTTAGCGCCGGAACACCAAAACACCATCGACGAAATGGTGAGTCAAAAAGGAGAGGATCGCCAGCGAATAACAGTAGGCGAAACCCTCAAGTTAGTCCCAGTCCCCGATATGGAAAGCAATCAGAAACTGGCAGTTCTCGCTCTAATGGGCGTGAATAATGGCAAATATGTGCCGAAGCTAGACCACGAAAAGCGTTGTCAAGTGTTGGCGCTGTATCGAACGGGGATCACACGCGAGGCGTTGGCTGACATGTTCAACATCAACACACGAACAGTTGGTCACATCTATAGTTCTGACTCGCCTCATTACCGCAACGTTAAAGAAGAGGAGAAACTACTAGGCAGAGAACGGTTCATCGAGAAATACATGACCGACGAACTTTTGGCCAGAGCCATGTCTTATCGCCAAAAGATGGAACTACAGACAGAGAAGAATAACCGCTACGCGATGGGTAAGGCAGGTGTTCACGTGGTGCGGCCAGCACAATGCACCAATGAGCACCGGATTATCATTTCGTGGCGTGATGACTTGGACCCACCCGGCTGGTATTATCAAGACCGGGACGGTGGAATACCCGACGCGTGGTTACAGTCCGGACCAGAATCAATGAAAACCAGCCGGGATTGTTTCCTAGCCATGATTCGGGATTTGACTGACTGAAAAAATACTTGACAACAGCAGTCGTGCGTGCTACAATAGGAGACCAACTAATCGAGGAGTAGGAGATAGCTAATGCACATCCACCACAGCAAGATCAGACAAGCAACCGAAATGGGTTGCCACTTGAGCATAGCGAAAGGACAGTTCCGTATCTTCTGGCCCAAGTACTCACTTGAGCTACTCGCGCACACCGCAGATGAAGCAATAAGAAAAATGCGCGACACTCAGGAAGGGTTGAACATGCTGGTGCCGGAACTCATGAACGATGAAACCCACATCAACGGGGTGAGTAAAGATGGGGGCATCGCGTATCGTGAAGGCGTCCCCGCCTCAGATTGCCCGTACCTGGAAGAGGACCCTGATTTCGATCGGTGGAACAACGAGTGGGACGAAGCAGCCGACGCTGCCGAAATAGAGGACAAACCACCGCAGAAAGGATCGGTGGTCACGAACAGGTACCGTGCCAACTACTCAGAAAGTGGGCACCCCACGCATTGCGGCGATGAATTGGCGATTACCCTGAATACCATATGCCTAAATAAAGCGGGCATCAACATGGAGCTATTCGAGGCGATCTGCGAGACGAACGGGGTGAACCTCACCAAATACAACCGCACCACCAAGGGTTGGCAGGGCCGACTTCGCATGACGGGGCGGAACTTGCTGGCGAGCAGGGTGCGCGAAAATGGAGGCATACTGTTCATGCCGCGCCCGATGGAGCCGGACTTTTACCAACTGAGTCAGGAATGGGTGGATCAAGCAGCAGTGAAATACAAACCAAAGGCGGTGGCGGGGTGACCTTCGGGGCCGCCCAGCCCCCGCGCGGTACCCAGTGGCCGCCGTCCGTATCCTACGGGAGCCACTGGCCGCAGGTGCCAGCTATATACATGCCGGTGCCACTAGCCTATATCGTCGTATCATACGCCCACAGGGCATTATTGGAGGACTAAACTATGAAGCCATTTGACGCAGAGCGTGAGCGAGAACTGAACGACTACGTGGATGAACTAACCAACATAAAGGCGGAGATAATAAAGAAGCGAGATGCCGCCAACGAACTCATCGTCGATTTGAACGATGATATTCAGGCGTACAACAACGTGCTCAAAAACGTTGACTCCCTCGCCACCAAGGTGACCAAGGAATTCGAGGAACATCAACAAGATCAAGAACGCAGCTGGGACGAAACGGACGAGGGCAAATCCCATACTGAAATGCAGCAAAAATGGGAATGCATCGACCTAAGCCCACTCGATCTAATCGATGATGTCGAAATAGATGACATGGGCCACGCTGATGAATTGACTAGCCTTCCTGATCCGCGGTGAAGATGTCGTTCCCATATTGACAGCATGCCCCCGGTGTGGTATACTGCGACTTTGCACGCATCCCCTAGTGCAAACTACGGCGAGGAATAAGGGTTGGCCGACCCCCTCGCCGTAGTCATTCGGGGGACAGGGGCCAAAATGTTTGAAACAATCAAAGGCGGATTCGCGTTTTCGGACGCGGATGAGAAGCTCATCAACCAACAGCGGTCAATAACCGCGCAAATTAATGAAAATTTCATTCCGGTTGGCGCAACTTTCTTACAGATGTCTGGTAAGAATCCATTTGTGTCGGATTGGTATAAGAAGAAATTTCGGGACACCAACCTACAAGAGTGGATTGACAACCCTGATATGCGGGTTCTTAATCTGGGTTTCAACCTGCAGCTCGGCTGGTTAGACGTAGACATCGACGCTGAAGACCCCCGCTACAATCAAAGTGTCATCAAAGCGTTTAAATTTCTAGGCGTTGACACTAGGTTCGCATTCGGTCGTGTCTCGCGTGGTGTTCCATCCCACCTTATGGTCCAGTTGAACAAGGTGGACCTTGAACACTACGACATAGTGAAGGTGTACGAACCCAAAGAAGTATGGCTGGGTGGCAAGAAGTTTAAGTGCGAGCTGCGCTCGATGGGGGTTATGCCACCCGATGGATCGAACGCAATCAAAGAGTCCAAGCAAACAGTTATGCCGGGTAGTATTTATTCACACAAGGTAAAGGTGAATCAATATGACATATCCGTTTGGTACACCCCTGATTCTAAGCCTGCCATTTCGGTGGGCGAAATCGCAGCTACAACGCCACACAACGCCTCCTATTCCACGCTGGTTACTGGTATCGCGTTCGGTACGTTTCTGTACCTATTACAGCCCCACTGGCAAGAAGGTTCTCGTCAAGCGCTGGCGAATAAAGTCGCTGGTTGGCTTGCCCGAATCGTCAGAGAAAGCCAAGGGATCAACGACAATGAAGGAATCTCGCAAGGAACGTACTGCCCGATTGGCACGCCTGAAATAGCTGAGTCCCTCATCGAATTCGTGTGTAAAGAACTGGGGGACGAAGAGGCGTACATGCGGAAGCGCACCTTCCGTGACGCCATCACTAAGTTGGACAACAACCCTGATGCGAAGATACCTGGCTGGCCCGCTATGGAAGGCGAGCTGGGTGCCGAAGCTATGATGGCACTTCGCACTGTGTTCATGCCGGGGGTGGACGTAACGCCCCTCACGGCCATGGCGGAGCAGTATATCTTCGACAAACGAGCCGATCGTTACATCGACCGTGAAGCATTCAACAGCATGCTGGGGTTCGTATATGACAGCACCGAATTGGAACGGTATCACCGCAACGACTTTATTGAAGTGGCCGGTAAGTCAAAACCCCTGTTTAAGATATTCGAGACGTCACCGCTGCGAAGACGAGTGCATGGCAGCGACTTATACCCCGACTTACCACCCGGCACTGTATTTCGCCTGTCCAACGAAAACGAAGTGGTACCGGACGATCAAGAGCACAAGTCTGGTACAATCACCATGTTCAACACATGGCGAGGATGGTCGATTAAGCCTGCGCCCAACCCAGACCCGGCTCTACTAGTCACCTGTAACGACATGTTGGATCGGCTGCTGGGCTACTTGACGCAGGATAATAAGGCACAAATAGCGTGGCTGAAGCAGTGGATCGCTTGGACTATCCAGTTCCCCGGTCAAAAGCAACAAATAGCGCCAGTTCTAGTAGGGGCGCAGGGTATTGGCAAGTCATTCTTCGGTAACATATTCCTCAGGGCTCTATTTCAAACCCAGTGGGGTTCGGCGTCACCCAAGGTACTTGAGGGTAATTTCGCCATCGAGCCGTTCATCAATAAGATGATAGTGTTCATCGACGAGGCTAAGTTCTACAACGAAGCCAGCACCGACGAAATCAAAAAGCTAATTCGCAGCGTCGATATGGGCGGGGCCGAGAAATTCCAATCTGCGCGCACCTATTCTATTTTTGCTCGAATTGTATTTGCTAGCAACCGGTTTGACATGAACATAGGTCAAGCTAACATGCAAGACCGCGCGCTTTATTATATCAAGACATATGACAAGGAATTTCTAGGTAAGACGGACAACGCGTTCAAGACGTGGGCAGTCACGTTAAAACCGTTCTTCGCAGATTTCAACACATTCCTGAAGCGACTGGACGTGAAGCAGCACTTTATGCATATCTTCAGCACACTGCCCGTCGATATACAGGAAATAGAGGATACCGAAACTTCCAGCGCGAACGATAAGCACATCATCGAATCTAATATGTCCTACCCCCGCCGCGTAGCCAAGGCGATAATAGAGGAAGGACGCATCTGGGAGGACCTCGACATCTCCGCTCCATTCCCCATGGGCGAATTCAACAAGCGGGTGGCTGACATTTGTGATGCGGCTGGAATTCGCTTCGTACAGCCACGTTACGTAATGGAAGAATTCAACAGCGCAGGACTTCTAACCCCAGTGGTAGTGAATAATAGCAAGATGTTTAGGTTCCGCTACAAGATTGGCACCCTAACCAAAGAATTCGGAGTAGCGATCAATGTCGAACTGGAACCCCGATTTGTTTTTGAGGATTCTGACTTCGGACCGAACGAAACCGACTTACTCGGTGCCCAACCCTGGAAGGGAACCAACTCTCGCTTCCGGAATGGTATATGATCCTAAGGGGGACTTGACAGCAAGTCCAGGGTGTGCTAGGATGCATACATCGGGGCAGACCCCCATGATTAAACAGGAGAGTAACATGAGTGATGAAGTCCAAGGTCAGACGGAAGAGAAGTTGAAGAAGTCAATCGTACCGGCTAAGTACGCTGGTCGATACAAGAACGGTGGCGAAGACGCACTCGCCCAGTTCATCAAGCAACAGTGCGTTAGTGATGGCACGTTCAGCTTCGAGCACTTCTTCGAATTGATGGAGAAGAACGGAATCGCCAAGGAGAAGGTCGAACACTACCGCGATCAAGTCTCCGAAAAGCGCCATGGCGCAGAAGGTCGTGCTCGCATGACCCTCCGCAATATGCTCGCTACCATTGTTCGCAAGAACGGTAAGGCGATCGGCCTAAACGACGACGAAGTTGCCATCAATCTTCCCAAGCCCGCTCTCACTGGCGCGGCTAAGGCAGCATCCGAGAAATCGGGACAGGTTGCCGCAGAGTAGTAACCTACCCTAACTGGAGACGGTATTAGGGAATTCCCCTGGGTTACACTGTAGAACGGCCCCGCGTAGAGACGGGGCCGTTCCTGTATTTGAAAGTATCTTGACAGCTGCTGCGGGGTGTGGTATACTATCAATACGGTCGATATCGACCGGTACAACGTAGCGAGGGAAAAATGGACTTAGATACATTGCTCAGATTGTCTAATCTCTGTCTCGATCTATCAAAGATCGCCACCGAAATTAG
>Ga0190274_10000676_pt1 | contig 19977 bp, 21 predicted proteins | sample Popmic531T_FD_133002 | JGI IMG/M metagenome (GOLD analysis project Ga0190274, IMG submission 133002) | Populus adjacent soil microbial communities from riparian zone of Yellowstone River, Montana, USA - 531 T | ecosystem: Environmental > Terrestrial > Soil > Riparian zone | place: USA: Montana... | reverse complement strand
TGTGAATTTTTTCTTGATAAGAGTGATTTACATGTCTCGTAGATGCCGTTTCCCGAAAAAAAATGTTTCGAAAGTTTATTGAAGAGGGTTATTCAGAAAAAATTTGAGTTGAAACTGTCAGACAAGAGTGTCTGTTAAGAAAAATCTGTTTGCTAACTGTCTGATCTGAAAATAAGCCAAGGGGTTTCTCCAGGCAGCGAAAACTTTTCACCGGATGTATCTATATGTTTTGTCTTCATTCTACTCCGTTTGAAACCATGCCAGGTGATTTGTAAAAAAGATGCCTTGATAGAACTCCAATATTCATTTCTTCAAATGTAACAAGTTCAGGAGAACGGCTTATGCCATTTAAAATTTCTCTTATAGGTTTTATGCTGTCACTATCAAATCCTATTAGATAACCGTTTCTAACTTGCCATTCAATTAATTCGCAAAATAGTAGAGCACCATAATAAATGAGAAAGTAATTATAATAGTGTTTAAAATGGCTTGTTGAGAATTGGCATTCTGGAATATTACCCCAACCCATTCTAAATAAATTTTGCGGGTGGAAATGAACAAAGGTTGAAGTGGCGTGATACAAATAATTATAAAGTTCAAGTAATTCAGTTGCCTTTGCCATGTAGTGAACTGTCGGAAAAGTAGATTTAAAATTTGACGTCGGTAGTTTTCGCTTGAAATGTTTTTTTATTTCGCTTTCAAGGTTTTGTAGTTTGTCAGGGAATGAGTCTTCATAATATAATGTCTGGCTTGACTTCTTTACTTTAAAATATTCCCACTGTGCAATACTTGATTTTAAAATTCCATGTTGTTGCCAGACAGTAACTATGAAATTTCTTTCTTCAATATCAGGGAATGTTTCAAAAAGGAACTTTTCTGTTATATGCTCTTCACAAATGCCACGAAGCGCAGGTAACATGAAAAAAATATTTTCGCCTCGTAAACTTATTGTAGCTAAACTAAATTCGTAAGATTTTACAATAGTCGCCTTTAACAGAAGAAGAAACATTCTTTCATTGTCCTTGTCAGTAAAGTCGTCTTTTGAGAACTCCTCGAAATATTCCTTGAGTTTGTTAAAGATAGGAGTGAGGTCTTCGTTTATTTTGAATATTTCCTTTTCGCTTGTTGTCATTTCATGTCGTCAGTTTCAAGTTAGTAATGCCGGTCAGTCGAGGCGTAGGAGCTGAGTATAACGAAGAAAGGATTAAAGAAGTAAGAAAAAAGAAGGGTTTAGAAGCACTACTGTTCGTACGTAACACTGTTTATTAGAACCACAACTCTTTGTTTACCTCTCAAAGCTCTTCTTTTTTTATTTCTATTAATCTTACTATAATCGGCATCACCCGACTGTTCCAATGAACCTCTCTGTTTCAATTAGCTCTGCCGTTTCTCCGTTAGTCGCTAAATAAAGTATCGCAATTTCTGAAACAACCCCCACAAAGAGTTTCGCATACTTAATTTCTAGTCCTTTGAAGTTCGCATCTTTTCCATGTCCTGTGCCATAAGCATTTCTCAATTCAGCAACACCATGAACAATAGTTGCAATGCCACCAAGTATTTGTCGGATACCTTTATCTGCTTTTGTAGGGTCTTCAGCTTCCTTTGGAGTAAAGTCAAGAATTGCAGTTGTCGCTTTAATCAATTGCGATAATGTCCAATCGGGGTCTATGCCTTCTCCTTTTTGTTTCAAAATGGATTTGCAAGTAGTTTCAAGAAGTTCCTTTGCAGTTCCAATTGCTAGGTCAGTGTCCTTACTTATCGCATCATTCATCAAGTTAATCTTTCCATTAACATAAGCTGTGTTTAAATATTTTTTTATCTCTGCTTTCTTTGCTGCTAAGTGTGCTTGTCCGATTACTTGTTGCCGGCCTGAATAAATTGGTTTGCTTGAAATCTCATCTGTTTGAATTACTTCATAACTGTCAGCTCCTAAATGCTTGTTATAGATTTCAACCAACTTAGAAACTTCATAGGTATTTGTTCTGACGCGAGGATTAACTGTAAGTGCTAAAAATTTTAGATAAGTGTCATCATCGCAATGAAGAAAATTAGTTCGCGGGTCGCTATATATCCAATCAGCATCCCAATCATTATTATTTACCATATGCTGATGGATATCGTCATATGCATTGCTATAACGATAATCTCTCGATTTCATGGCCTTCAAGTTAAATAACCGTCCTAGAAAATCAGGTTCGGATAGATTACCATGATACCACAACTTCTCAAATTGCATTTCGTCCGCTATGCTCTGTCGCGTAACATCAGTGATCTTATTTTTTTGTTTCATTTTAAGATTTTTCACTAGTAATGAATAAAGTTGAGAGTGTGTCTCTGCATAGTGCTGAATCGGATGCGTGTTAAGACCGTATTGATAATCTTTATCAGCATACTCATCCCATTCTTGCAATAAAACTTCATCACCTGGATTTGCCTCTTCCAATAGTTGCCGTGCTTCGGTTAACCAATTTTTATATTCAGAAAAGAAGGTTCCATTTCCGTCATCAATGTTGCCACTTCTAAGTATTTCCGTATATCTGTTTCCGTAGTCTCTAGCTTTTAATAATACATCCTCTTCCATTATAGGTGGTTTTTTTCGATTTTCTTATGTATTAGTGAAATAGTCGTCATAATGTCTAAAGCTTCGTCTTCCGTAATATTCCAAACAATTTTTGGAGCGTGTGCTGTTGTATTTCTGAACATTCCAAAAACGCCTTTTATTAAATTGGCAAAACCCTTTTGCTCGCTTTTCTCAGTTTCTGTGCTTAGGTTATTGATTTTTAATAATGGATTGTTTATTGACAAAGCTTGATCAATAAGTTCTGCCCCATCGGATGTCAAGCTTGTTTTTAGTCTTATCTCCTCCGCTATACTTTTTACCGCTTCAAAAACGGAATGAAAATAATTTTCATTGATAAGTTCCGCTTTACAATAGCTATATATCTTGACATGAATATTCCTGTTTTCAAGTTTTGACTTAAAGCTATTAACCCTTAACTCTGCTTCTGTTATCGTTTTGGATTTATCAACAGGATTGAAAATTGCGGATTTATTTAATTGCAATCCTATAAACGAAAGTCTTTTATTCAACTCTCCTCTAACAAGTTCAAACTTTTCGTTTTGCCCAACAAAACGAGAAGGCTTCATAGCTATGTTTACGAATTTCAGAATATGATTGGAGTTTTGTTTCTTGTTTTGGGTATCAATAAAGCTGTTGTAAAGTCTTTTCCATTTTGTGTTCGCAGGGTCTATATCAACCAGTCCAGCTTCAGGAATAAATTTAGAAAGTTCTGTTCCCGTCAGACCGTACTCTGTGTGTGCTAAAATTTTAGCCATTCCTTCTAAAGTTCCACCGTCAATTGGGTCAAATATTTTGTTTGCCATAAAGTATAGAAGCACCGCTGTTCGTTAACGCAACACTGTTCATTAGAACCTCAACTCTTTGTTTACCTTTCAAAATCCTTCTATTCTTATTTCTTCTAATCTTATTGATATAGGCAGTCAAGTTCTCACAACGAAGATGCAAATTTTGAAGTCCGGTTCTCTCTTAGTTGTAGTTTTTGTTTATAAGTATTGGGAGCTATCAATTCCTTCAGATGTTAAGTATGCTTTACAAAATTCATCCCTTAATTCTTTATGAGAGAGATTAAATTGTTCGTGAAAAAAGCCGCGTAAGACATTAATTCTTTTCAGTAAGGCACCTTCGTAGTTTAAATTTCTACTTTGCAATAGATGTTTTTGAAGTTCATCATCTTTCTTAGCAACTAAAACCAAAGTGCTCACTTCTGGAAAGCAAATGTCATTAAGTATATTACTAAAATATTTTATTGCTCGCGTATAAAGCATAAAATCATCGAATATTATTTTATCAGGTTCATTGGGAGCATTCATTTCATAGTTTTCTTTAAAATGAAATAATTTGTCCACTAAATACTCTGAAAAATATTTTGAGGTTTTCTTATGTTGGTCTTCATCTTCTTGGAGATGGACAATAGAATTTCTTATCAGCCTGTAGTAATCCAGTAGATAATACTCTGGATAAGATTTAATTTTGTTTTTTAAAGATGTATCAAGGTTTTCTATAAGCTGATTAAAGGGGTCAAGGCTTTTATCTCCATCTTTTATTTTCCAATTTCCTTCAAAATTATTGTAGTGTCTGTAAGCTGCATTTAGTTCCTTAAAAAATGGCTCAACAAAATTATATGTTTGAAGTATGTAAGATTTATATTGAATGGTTTTGAAGTATTCTAAATCTCTTGTTCCAAGACTTATTTTGAATTTTGCACATAAACTCTTAATGAATTCCTCTTGGTCTAAACTTTTCTTTGCTTGTTCTTCTAAAAAAAGTATTGCTGCTTGGTTAGTCTGAATGCAACTATCTTGTAATCCAATTGAAAATTTAACATCCGAAATTGCTTTAATCAAAGGTTTTTGGTTGAAGTAACCAGGCTTTAAATTTTGCTTTTGTTCAGTCATTAAAATTTAGGTTTATAGTCAGCCAAGCTATATATACGAAGGTGTCATATTTAATTTTGCCAGTCAGGTAGTTTCATAAATCTATTACGATATATTTCTCGCAACTTAGTTTCAACATCCGTAGGGAAATCTGAATTATCATTGTCGTACGTTACCCACCAGTAAAATTTTTATACTTGTCATTTCAATAGTCCGTTTGGGTCGTTTTTTCTCTTGCGTTGAACTTGCTTGATTGACTTTTTATAATCCCGTTTCTTAGTTGGAAATGCTTCGGCATCAGAAATAATTTTGAAATACTCATCGTTGATTTCCTTTAACTCTTCATACGCTGTCTGTATATTAATAACATTGTCATTGTATCGTTTGTGCAAGTAGTTACAATGGTCTTGAATTTTTAGTAGCATACCCGCGACTTTTCTGTGTGCTTCAAAATTGCGTTGGTAATTAAAGAATGTTTGAATGCCGCTAAGAAATGCTGCAAAGAAGGCAACAAGCGCACCAGTCCATTTAATGATATCAGGTAACACGACTGATAAATCAACAAAGAGGATTGAACCTAAAATAATATTGATAATGATTGCAGGAAGTCCAGTAAATGTATTGAGCAATCTATTTCTGCTTGCTGCAAAATAGTGATTACTTTTTCCGATATACGCTTTGGTATAAAGTTCTTTAATCAAATCGTTTATTTCTGAAGTAGAATTCATTTCTGTGTTGTTTTAGAAATGATAAATTCTAATAGAAAATCTAATTCGCTGTTTGTATTGCTTGAAGTCAATTCTCGCGGTTGAACATTAAATAATTTACTCGCTTCTACCATTTCAACTCCAATTATTTTACGATAGTTTTCGTCCAAATCCCGACCTTTATTATTTTCAATCTTTATTGCATCATCAATCACTGTCTGATAAATCAAATCATAAGTGGGAAGCCAATTCGCAATCATATTTTTCAAGGTTTGTAATTTTGAAGTGTTATAGTCAAATTGATTTTTATTAACAGCGTAGAAGTAAGCCCAACAATCTAATATTGGTCTGTCCGCTATTACAACAGGAAAATTATGTTCTGCTTCAACTTCTTCTGTGATTCCCTTTGAAGCAATCCAAAGAGTGCTTTCAACTGTATGGTCATGAAGAATAGGTAATGGACAAATAGTTGCTAAATCCGAAATTGTTTTGAATTTAATTGACTTATCGTTAAGCATTTTTTCAAGTCGTTTAATAAAAGTTGTCTTGCCAGTGCTATGAGAACCGCTTATGCCGATTTTAATTTTTCGCATACTCTGTGTTTTAAAATAAAGATGCTTGGTTGCTTTTGTCTGGTTCAGATTTTATACTGCACAAGTCCGCAATTTCTTTCAGAGAAGTTTCTAATGAAAATTTTTCTTCAAGCATTTTTAGAAATATTATTCCTGTTGCATAAGCATCGTAGAAGGCACTGTGCCTACTTCTCTTTATTGGCAAATCAGTGAGTAAATTTTGTATTTGAAATCGTCCAATCAAATCATCTAATCCGTGCTTTGGCTCGTTTCTCCAAAAATGTTTTGAAATTTTCTTTGTGTCCAAAATCAATGAAGGTGTGTAGTTAGGCATCTTTAGTTTTAATACTCTGTAATCTACATTTACATTGTGGCCAACAAGAATTTTGTTGTTCAAAAAATCAAATAGTTCAGCTCTCACACTATCAAAAATTGGTTCGCTCTCCAAATCTTTATTTTTCAATCCGTGTATCCGTGAAATCATTGGCGGAATATCAATTTGAGGATTGAGAAGTTTGTAATAATAGTTGCTTGTGAGTTGCTTGTTGTTTATTTGAATAGCCGCAATCTCAACTATTCCTTCTCGTTCCTTATGCTGTGCTCCTGTTCCTTCAAGGTCCAGCACGATAAAGTTTGAGTTTCCCCAAGGCAAATTAAAGTTAAGTGAGTTAGTCATCATTTTCTTTTACTTCATTGTAAAATTGATGCTTTATTTTCTCATACCAATCTTTGTCTTCTTCTTTTTGTAGGTGTCCAAACGGAGACCTGCCATGTTGATTTTTGAAGTGCGGTTTTTCAATGTCCCAAACTTGATACCCTAAAGTATGTTGAAGGTGATAGCGTTTTTCTTCTCCTAAACCTTCTGTCCAAATATGTCCGTCCTCAATTAAAAAGGGTGTATCGTAATTATATGTGTCAAGTAGTTTTTGAAACTCGGTTTTAGTTGGGGCTTTATATTCTCTGTCGCATAATTCTCTCTGTGCTTGTGGGCAAATGTCGCAAAGTTCATTTACTCCCCAATGCCCGTTGTAATCAGGTAACTGTTGTGTGTAAGTAACGCCACAAGATGTTTTCCGAAACAACGGAATTTCAAGTCCTGATTTGTTGTATGCTTCAAAAACTCTGTTCTCAAGTTCTTTTGGCAAAAATTTTCTTCTTGCGAAATCTCCGTATGAAATCTCCAACCCGATTTTTTTTAAGTAAGCATAATTTTCTGGTCTGTGATAGTAACCTGTGTAAACTATTGCGTCTGTGTATTGGGCTACATTGAAAACTCTTTCAAAACTTTCAGCATCATCATTCCAACCTACAACGATTGGTCGCCAATAAAGAATAAGTTTTGTTTTCTTCTTGTGCTTTGCAATTGTTTCAATTGACTTTACAGTAATTCTATTTTTTGCCACTGGTTCTATCCTCACATCTGTAATGCCCGAATAAGTAACAAGTAAATTCACTTGTACATTTTCTAATTCTTCAAGTTGATCTACATCTTCTTTCGTAACCTTTGCTCTCGTGATTACTAAAATTTGATTTTTTAATCCAAGCGCATCTAATCTTTCCAATACTTCGTGGGTGTGCTTTTTGACATTTGTCAAAAATGGGTCTGTGGCTCTATTGAAAATTTGAATTGGAGTTACATCAGGAATAAAAAATTGATGATTAACTAATTGATTTACTGCTTCTTCATCTGTACAAAGCATTTGAGGTTCTTTCATTTCAAAGTTGTCAAAGAAATGTCTTACGCAATAAACACAATCAAGCGAACACCCAATGATATGATTTAAACTTAGCCCCGATTTTCGGTAGGCAACAATATCTAATAAAAGAGGATTTAGAGATTTTCTCTCTTCTTCCTTGATTAATTTTAAACTTTTCACTGTTGCAAATATTTTAAGCTCATAAAATTCTCTGTTAAGTGGTCAACTGATGTTGTTCCTGGAATAGGAATTAAATTTGAAAATTGTTTTAATTGCCAAAGCAATGATTTTTGTGCTAAAGTTAATTGACCATTTGTTTTATTTTGAAAATTATTATTCTTGCTTAACTCTCCCTTTGCTAAAGGATAATATGAAAAAAATGCAATCTCTAATTCTTCTGCAAAGCGAATTATAGTCTCAGATGATTTGTCAATTTGATTGTAACGATTTTGTATTGAGTCAATCTTAGTTATCGTTAATGCTCTTTTGAGATTCTGAAGGTCAATGTTGCTTACTCCGATAAAACGAATTTTCCCTTCGTCTCTTAGTTTAGCCAGTGCTTCAATTGAAAATTCAATTTCAACTTTAGGGTCAACAGTATGCAGTTGATACAAGTCTATTCTTTCAAGTTTTAACCTTCTCAAACTGCCGTGCAAAGTGTTTCTCAAATTGTCGGGATGACAATTTGGTCTCACATCATTTGGAGCAAAAATTTCATTTCCTCCCTTGGTTCCAATTACAATATTGTCTGCATAGGGATAAAGTGCTTCTGCAATTATGCTTTCTGAAATTTCAGGTCCATAAGTGTTGGCTGTGTCAAAAAAATCAACACCAATCTCAACTGCTTTTCTTAAAACCTTAATTGCATTTTGTTTGTCAGGCGGCATTCCCCATTTTCCTTCACCTGCTGTCAAACGCATTGTTCCCAAGCCGATTCTTTGAACTTCCAGTGTCTTTGCAATCTTGTAAGTTTTGTTCGTCATGTGGATGTTGTTGCTTGATGTCACTTTCAAATTAGCACTGTCGGTCAATCGGAGCGTTAGCATTGCCCATAACGTCCTTATATCTCCACCTAAAATTCCGATAGTTGCCTAATACTGCTCAAGGTTAAGAAATATTCGACAACTTTTCAGAGCAAGAGCATCCTTAAAATGGATTAAGTGGGTTGCCGAAACAGAAGAAAAATTAAAATTTAGATTCCTTCTCATTTTAAGCGTGCAATTGGAAGACAGATTCTCATTTTGATAACAAGAAATTTCAAAGTCCATAACCGCTCAAAACCCTATAAAAAGTTCGGCATTAGTCCGACAGGAGAATACTCGACCTGTAGGGAGGGCTTCAAAAATCTATGTAATCTGCCTTTCAGCAACAGTACGAGGAAGAATAAAGAGTTTATTAGTTCTAGAGCCAACGATTAGCTTCCTGAGCATTTTAATAATGCGGAGAAGACACCAAATTAACCTAATCAATTTCGAAGGAGCTTTTATTATCCGGTCCTATTGAGATTTGCAATAAAAGTACTTATCGAGTTATATCCTTCTGCTTTTATCAAGAATGTTCAGTAAGTCCTGTTTCAGGTAATAGTTTGTTCCGCCTATTTTTGAAAAAGGCAAGCGTCCAGATGTTCGCATTTTCCAGAACCAGGTTGTCTTTTTACCTATTACTTTCTTTGCTTCACTCTCCGATAAATAATCTCCTAAGTTTTCAGTTGTTTTCGTATTTCCTAAACGAAGCGCATGCAGGATTTCTCCCTGTGCATCGGCAATGGATTTTAACCACCGTTTAGGGACCAAGAAATATTCTTCGTCGGCTATGTTTTGTTCAATCATATTTCAGAAGTTGCAATGCTGCGCAAAATTAAATTTCAAAAACATATTGATTAACAAATCGCTTAGTGAATAAGCGATCCGTTTTAGCACTAGCCGGATTGGGTCAAAGAGGGGGACGACAAGCCGGTTCAATCAGGATGAGAATTAAATCTTAACTCAAGATTTTGTGTCTGGCTGACTGAAAGAGGTCGTGATTTGTTGGATTCTTTTTTCCCGTAAAGGGCATATTTAACTTCTCCACCATGTGAGCCGCTAGAACAATAATTTTATATTCCGTAAACTTAATTTTGTCTTCCAAATCATTCTTCAGGTACGCATGAATGGTGGAGTATAAAAATCGAAAGCACTCATCACGGGTCTTAAAAAGGCGATTACTTTTTTGTTCATATAAATTAGTAGCGACTGTGTTCAGGAGACCTTCCAAACTATAATTAACATTTTCTCTTTTCGGTCTTTTTCCAACCCAAGCTCTAGGTAACTTTCTAACCCTTATTGAAAAATCATAAGTCGAATCTTTGAAAAAGGCATACGTCGAATTCGACAATTCTCCCGCTTTTATTCTTGTCAATTGCGTTTCCTTTCCACCAGCTAATTTGAAATGACTTAAAAACTTTTTCATCACGCTAACCGGAATCCTTCGATTCGCTTCTGTGTGTTTTGTAATAAAAGCGATGTAGCCCAAACAACTTTTAAGTTGATCTTCATAAATTTCAAAGGGGACGGGAATGATTTTTCTCTCTACATGGATTGCCATATTTTATATATTAAGCTTCTCTATTATCCTTCTGTCGGGAGATGAGAGTTGTTTATACAGCCCTGTATGTTTGAGCATTGCCAATTGCAATCTTATTGTATTCCGATCAAATGAATTTAGCTGGTGGATTCTGGGTAAAAGGTTAGTAATGATTTGAGCAAATTTTCGAACGTTAGAGTCCATTCCGGTTGTAAAGCTAACGCTATTCAAATTTAGAGAATGGATCGTTGGGGAAGTATTAGGATCTGTTAATAGATTGATGCGACCTCCTTTCATTGTAAGATTTGACATCGTTGCATTCATGTATTCGCCAACTACTTCCAACGCATTCGGCCATCTCATTTCATTATAATCTAAGTTAATGCCGCCGAACCTTGCAATTTCGCGCCCGCTTGGATTGGTGACTGTGATAATTTTTTCCTTTTGAATATTGTGGGGGCCAATTTTCCTTTCTTCAATTGTTTTGTCCTGAATAGCGAAGCCCTTATACTTTACGTTTATTTTATTTAATATGAAAATTTCACCAGGAATATTTTGAATATCCAGAATAACTTTATTTGAATTTTTCTTTACGACAATTCTATTTCCAATAGTTGTAATGTCCCAGTTGCCTACATTTCCAAACCATTCATTCTTGACTATCTTATTGGAATCCGGGCTATCTTCCGGAATAAAAGTAAGAAGGTAGGGTGAACCAACTTCCTCTGGAGGCTGAATCGAAAAGATTGAATCTCCATTTATGGTCAATATACTTGTTGGATTGTAAAAGCGGGTTGAGCCGATCTGAACAACTATTTCATTTTTAGAAAATTCCAATGCACTATGTGAGAATCCTTGTTCTAAACATTTTGGAGAATTGGCAGCTTCCTTTACTGCATTTATACTGATGCTTCCTCGGGTTTTTAAATCATGATGTGTACCGCATAACAGAGTAATTCCTTTAGGATGATGCTCTATTGCATCTTTAAATTCAGGATCGAAGTGTTCGTACTGATAAAATGCCAATCCGCAGATTGCGCACCCAAAGCCAGCATTCTTGCGAATGACCCGAGCTGTTTCCGAATCGATGTACCTTGAAAGACCATGTTTATTTTTTTCCGTCATGATCTTGTTTCAGAATTAGGAATTTTGAAAACAGGCTTCAACTTACTTTATTTTTTCATCAATATTCGTCGCAACCTTTTGCAGATAGCTATTTGAGATCTTAGCGTAAATCTGGGTAGTTTTAATATTTGTATGTCCCAACCATTTGCTAACGACTTCAATCGGAACCTCGTTGCTCAACAGCACTGTTGTTGCACAAGTGTGTCTTGCTACATGGTGTGAGAGATGTTTTCCAATTCCGACAAGATCGGCAATAACCTTCAAGTAAGAATTAAGTTTCTGGTTAGAAATTCTGGGTAATACACTTTTGAAAACCTTTCTTTCAGGCGAGTCCTTATACTTGTCAATGATTGCTAAAGCTGGTTTAAGGAGTGGTATCGATAAAACTTCATTAGTTTTTTCTTGGGTGATCTGAAGGGTATGATTTCCTTTTTTGTCTTTTGAAATTCTGTCGGTCGTAAGTTGTTGTGCGTCCTCAAACCTCAACCCGGTATAAACTGAAAAAATGAATATATCTCTTACCTTGATTAAACTTTGGTTGTTTGCTAAACCATGTTTGGTTATTTTTTCCAGTTCTTCTTCAGTTAGAAAGGTTCTGCTTGAGGGAATTTTTTTTAGCTTCATATCCCAATAAGGGTTCTTGTGAATATAGCCGTCCTTCATTGCACGGATCAACACCGTTTTGAACCGACTGTGGTGCTTCGATACGGTATTTCGCTCCAATCCATTTTCGAAACCAGGAGGTTTATGATTAAGAAGAAAAAGATCAAAGTCGGAGAGAAATTTGAAATCTACATTATCAAGGGGAATGTCTTCGGTTTTTTTCTTCTCGCGGAGAAAATTTTGCAAATGCTTCTTTGTGTTCTTGTACATTCTGACAGTCACCTCTGCAACTTCTCCCGCCTTTAGCAACCGAGCAATAAACGTTTGATAGTACTCAATCAATGAGAAATTGATTTTATCTTTCTCGGTCAGGTAATTTTTTATCGAATGTGCCGTAACAGATTTTTTATTTCTCTCCAGTTCGCGGATTATTTCATAGACCTTAGATTCAATGGAAGCTAGTTCCTCATTCACCTGAATATTTTTTTTGCATCTTTCATTCTCAGAATCCCATTCTCTTTCTTCGAGAAAATATTTTGTAGCCATCTCTGCCTTCTTCCTATTATGCGTAAGTCTCAAATAAATTGGAAACCTGTCGCCTCTCGCTTTGAGAAGGTTTAAATAAAACCGGATGCTAAGTTTAGAATTCATTGGTGAAACAGATTAGGGTGAGGTGAAACATGGGTGACACAAATGTAGAAAAAAGGTGAAACCGGGTGAAACAAAAAGAAAAGCCAATTGAGTTAATCAACTGACTTTCAAAACAAAAGAAAATTTATGAAGCTTTTCTGCGGAGGGGAAGGGATTCGAACCCCCGATACAGTTTCCTGTATACAAACTTTCCAGGCTTGCTCCTTAAACCACTCGGACACCCCTCCGGAAAATTTTAAGGGGTGCAAATATAGTTGAATTCAAGAGCTTCCCAAGAATGAACCTTTTATTCTATTAGTTCAATGATAAATTATACAATTATTTTCTCCCTACTCCCCACCCAATAAAAATTTTCTTCAATCAATTCCTTTTCTCCACTCCACCTGTACGCCGCCAGCAATCCGCCTTTGGCAACGCTGAAGTCAAGGCAGCAGGCATTTGCGCTTTGGATGACTGGCTTGTACTTCGTCAGCCAGTAATGTCCGAAGAAGATGGGAAATCCCTTTTCAATTCCGTCGAGAGGGAACTTCATCAATGAATCGTTGTTCTGCGGAAATTCGAAGAGCGCGTCTTTGCATTTCTGCATTCCGTTTTTCCACCACTTCATTCGGTAGGCGTTTCTTTTCTTACCGTCTTTGTCGGTAAAAAATATTTCCGGCACCTGAACTTCTTTTCCTTTCAACAGACAATCAATGATCCTGTATTCATTTGAACTTTTTGTAGCAGAAGCAACTAGAAACTGTTCTTCTGAAAAATCCCTGATGTTGCGTTCACGCAATTGTTTGATGTAATCCTTTTCCCACTGCGCATGCACCACGCCAAAGTTTCCGTTGTCAAAATAGATGGGCAATGTTCTAAACCATGCAATGTATTCCTGCAGCTCGTCAGGAGATAACGCTTCCATTGTTTTCCTGTGTTGATGCACATTGTGTGGGCTGTGCAAACGCAGCGGTTCACCATTCACAATGGTGTGGTAACAGATGGCATTGTATTCATGATTGCCGATTACTGTGTAAGCAGAACCGTTGTCAATCATTGACTTTACCAGTTGAAGCACTTCTTTAATCTGTGGACCACGGTCAATAAAGTCGCCGCAAAAAAATGCTTTGCGGGAGGGATGCTGATAAAATCCGCTCGCTTTGGAATATCCCAGCTTTTCCAGCAGCTCAACCAGCTCATCGGCATGTCCGTGTATGTCGCCGATGAAGTCGAGTTGTGTGGATGTAATTGTGTGCATTGCTTTTGTACATTGTTCCTGATGTAAGAAACATATTTTTTTCCTGGTCAAAATTTCCTCACGTTTTCATTTACCACGCTTCACTCTTTCACAATCTTCCCTCTCCCGACAATGCCATTTCTGTAACGCACCTCGTAAATGTAAATCCCTCTTTCAAGATTGGTTGTATTGAAAAAAATATAATTCGCAGAGCTTTTGTGGAGTATTATTTTGGCTGTAAGATCATACAAGACCACTTCAGCTGATTCGTTTTCTGGAAGCAGAAAATTTATCCAATCGGTAAATGGATTCGGATATATCCGCACAACCGGTTGCGTGTAATCATTTACTCCGACTGCAGCGTAACATGACGTATCGGTAGAAAGACAAATATTGTCAATAAAATTGTAACCTCCCTGGATTCCTTTATTGCTAAGGACTAAATAGTTTCCATTGTTCGGAGCTGTAAAAGCAATTGTCCGGTGTTGCCAGTTCGTTTGATGCAATGGACGTAAAGCAGCTACCCGAATTCCAAAATTTGAACTGTCATTTGAAAGACCTATCAGCAGAGAATCATTACTATTCAGTATGCAGTTATCAAAAAAGGAAAGATAGTAGGTGTTTCCCTGCGTCAAAGGTGAACTGAGTTTTAAAGCGACAACATCAAACACACCTTGCGTTTGTGTTGAAAGAGAAATAAACCAGTTTCCATTTGGAGGATTAGTATATCCGCAGGCGGAGTCCTGTATATCAATTTCATTCGCTGAGCCAAAAGCATTGCAATCACTCATGTATGTATTAAAATCAGCGTTGGATAAATTGAAAGCACAACTTCCTATCAAGGTGTTTTCAAAGTTGCCGTTCAGAAGTAAATTCTGTCCGATGCCAATTTTGCAGTAGAAAAAGATGAAGAGCAGGGAGAGTTTTTTCATGGTAAAAGGGTTAGATGCAGCTTGTAAGAAACGTTATTTTATATCTGATTCCAAATTCTGCCGGTTGCCTTTCGCCATTTCCAGGATTCCCCTTTTCTGCCCACTATTATCTTCCGCATTTCCTACTACTTACTTGATCATTTTTTGCATTTTCTGCAAAATTGTTTCTTCTCTTTTTAATCATGGCCAATAATCAATAGCCGCCTTTGATGGCTTTGGCTGCCATTTCGATTTATGCAATTTTCTCTGGCGCCTGCGCCGAAATCAATTTTTGACAGGGGCTGCGGCTGCATACCCTTGCTGAGGTTTTTCAATCAGATCATAAAATCATCAACCTCATGCAGACATTCTCACAATCCCAAATGCTCCTTTCTATCTTCGGCGCTCCGAAACTTACGATGAATGACTTTGCTGCTGTGAGCGAACAGACGGCCTTTATCTTTTTTATTATACCGGTCATTGTAGCCTGCGCAGTGCTTGAATCCATTTTCCTGTGGCGGGAAAGAAAAAAAGAACAGTCGCTTCTCAAAGATGCCGTCGCAAACTTTATTACAGGCGTCGGTTTCCTGATCAGCACAACTTCTACCAGGACGATTATGTTCGCTCTCATCATCGCCATTTATAACTTCACACCATGGCGGCAGGAATTGAACTGGTGGATGTTTATTCCTTGTTATATCCTCCATGATTTTATTTCCTACTGGAAACACAGGATCTCCCATCATTCGCGCTTCTGGTGGTCCATGCATATTCCCCACCATAGCTCCGAACATTACAACCTCTGGATTAATTTCCGGCAATCCTGGTTCGACCAGATCAACGTCCTCTTTTATATTCCGCTGCTATTGTTTGGCTTTCACCCTGCACTCTATTTAATCGTGCATGCAGTAAATCCCTTGTTCCAGTTTTGGGTTCATACCGAGAAGATCGGCAGGCTGCCGCGGTGGATTGAATACTTTTTCGTAACGCCTACTTCGCATAAGGTGCACCATGCCAGCAATGAAAAATACCTGGATAAAAATTTCGGCAATGCGATTCTTATCTGGGATCGAATGTTCGGAACCTACCAGGACCTCGATGAACAACCTGTGTATGGCCTCACCGAACCGCTGAAAAATAACAATGCATTTCATATTGTGTTCGACGAAGCCTTAGACATAATCCAGGACGTAACGCAAGCAAAAACATTCAAAGAAAAAATGTGGATGCTTTTCGGCAGCCCTGGAAAAATTGCAAAGAAGAAAAAACTGGTGGGTCTGATAAACCGGAATGAATCTTCGATATAATGATTACCTCATCCCCGCCTGACCGAATCAGTCGGGCAGGGAATAACCCTGCCATTTTTCGATCCCCATAGTTTTCGGGGCGGAGTCCGGTATTGTAAATGGAAACATCCAGCCGAGAATCATTTAAAAACATTTCGCATTATTGCACCGGCCATTTTTTGATCAATCACGCTAACCACAAAAACATACCCGCATGAAAAATCTTATTTCACTCGTTTGTCTGATCGTCGCTTCATTTCAATCCTTTGCAACATGGCAGGCACTTGGCAGTGGCGTTGGCGGCAGGGTGTACGCACTTGCTGTACACAACAATGCACTGTATGCAGGAGGGAATTTTACCGGCCTGATCAGTAAATGGGATGGCGTGAATTGGGTTACTGTCGGGGCGGGACTTACCGGAACAAATGTGCGTTGCCTGATCTCATTTAACGGCGAACTGTATGCCGGCGGAATATTTAATCTTGCAGGTACTTCGGGAAATGTTGCAAGATGGGATGGCATTAACTGGGTTGCCGTCGGAGATGGATTGGGCGGCGTTGCGGGATCAGGTGTGATGTGTTTCAAGGAGCGGAACGGAGAGTTGTATGCGGGTGGAACTTTCAATCAATCGGGTACTTCTTCCGTTTCAAAAATTGCAAAGCTCATGAACACTGCATGGCATCAGGTTGGGGGTGGCGCTCCGCCAAATTGTACTGCGGGAGTTTATGCAATGGAAAATTACAATGGGCAATTATATGTCGGCGGACAAGGCTCTGCACCCTGGATGAATATTTTGGACCCAGGGGGAACAGTGTGGACCAGCATGCCTACCGTTGGCGGTCTGGTATCTGGAATCGGGGTGTATGCGTTGGGCGCGTTTCACTATCCAAATCAGTCAACCATTTCAATGTTTGTCGGAGGCGATTTTACAAGTCCTCCTTCTTCCACTTGCTGCGTATACAGCAATGGAATATGGGGTACTGCGCTGAATGCCTTTTCTTCAGGAGCAACTGACCAGGTGAATGCTTTTTTAAGCACTTCTGATTTTCTTTATGCAGGCGGCGTTTTTACCGTCAACGGGGCAACCAACATTGCGAAGAAAGGAATCTCCACGCCCTGGGTTTCATTAAACGTAACCTTGAATGGATCAGTAGATGCCTTTGCTATTTATCAAGGATACCTGGTTTGCGGAGGTAATTTTATCACGGCAGACGGGAACACGGTGAATCACGTTGTGATCAACGACGGAGTGTTTGTTTCCTCAAATGATCAAGACGAACAACAGGGTCCCGCACTTTTTCCAATCCCTGCACATTCTTCGATACATTATTCGCCACAAAGTAATCATGATGTCCGCCAGCTAACCATTTATGATGCCTGCGGCAAACAGGTTTTTGAAACGCAGATTCAAAAAGAGTGTGATATTGATTTGAGGAATTTGAAAAGCGGAATGTATTTCTATGCTATTTCTGAAAGGGGGATAAAAATTAGTGGGGGGAAAATAATTTTAGAACAACGGTAAAATTTCGAGTACCGAATTTCGAAAAAATTTAGAATGCTAAATATTCAATATTAAAAACGGTTTCAACTTTAGTATGCTTATTTAAAAGAATAACCTAAAGCAAACCCAACAATTATCGAAGGATAAACATAGTTTCCGGGAGTTATGTTTGGACTAAAAAACAAACGGTCCGCGTATTCTTCGTTGTCAATAAACATTACATCGTCGGGCAAATCGTTGGTCAGAATTTTTTTTTGTCTGTAGCCGATGCCGCCGTAGAACTCATACAGGACTCGTGAAAATTGCGGCTTCAGTAAATAACCGGCTTTAATGTGGCAGCCCCAGGAAGTCATGAAACGTTTGATGTCCATTTTCTCCTGGTATGTTTTCCCGTTCCGCCAAACATATTCTTCTGTTGTTGTTGTATAGTCGTTGTAAAATCCCTGCATTGCCACGTACAATCCTTTCCATACAAGATGTTTTATTTCGCCTCCCAGCCGGTATCCTATGGAAGATGCATCTTTCACGGTTTCTGTTGGGAGGAAGTACCAGGTAGCGATGAGTCCTGCATCTGCTTCCAGGATTACTTTTTTTGAAACCTTGGCTTGCAATCCGAATGTGTAGTTAGCCAACGGTGAAATTGTGCCAAGCGGTTTGAAGGTAATTGCCCAGTTCCTGACCAAACCCACCGGCCTGAACGAGGTACTGTCCTGTGCACGCGAATGAAAAGCCGAAATCAAAAACACTACTAAAACAAAACGCATAAATCAGTACAATTCAAAAGTACTGACGAAATGTATGTTCAGCGGATCGGAATAATTGTAGAGCTCAAAAGACGTGTTGGTTGCTACAAGCATGTATGGATAGTTGAGAATGATGTCGCGCGGCTCAATTACATTTGCAGTGCTCTTTTCAACAGGATCTGCCGGATCGGTGATATCAAAAACCAAAATCCCGCCGTTAACCGCATCACATACAAATAACCAGCTGCCTTCCACAGCAAGACCGTATGGTTCTCCCATCGTAATTTCTTTCTTCAGCACACTGTTATTAATATCAGACACATCATACACCGCCAACGCACTCTGAAACCAATGGTTCCCGCAGCCCGTGGTTGTTACCCGTTGCGTAGAATAAGCATAATTATTCTGGACCACTACAGGGTCACAGGTGATGTGATGCTCTATCTTCTGCAGCTGGTGCGGTGAGATGGGATTGTTGATGTCGATTACATACACGCCGTCAACTGCCCCGAGATAGATATAGTTTTCATAAATAAAAATCGTCTCAATTCCATAGGCAACTTCCATGCTTTGAACCAACACCGGATTGTCGCCGTCGGAAATATCAAATACGCGCAGGTAGTTGATATCAATCGCATACATCAGATTGTCCTTGATCGCAAAGCGGGTAATTGAGCCGTTCTTGCCCGTTGCATCTCCTACGGTGCTGACATCATTTTTGCCACAAGCAGCGAATAAAATAACGGTGATTAGAAAAATTATTTTTCTCATGGTGCTACATTTTAGCTGTTTTACATTTGGGGTCTGCCAGGTGCGCTTCATTCCAACCGCTTATCCAACCTTTTGTTTCATCCACACATTCAAAGTATCCCGAATATTCCGCAGGGTACAATTCCGAAAGGCGGAAGACGTTCATGGAGCGTTGGACCAACGTGATATGCTGAATGTCGCTGATGTTCAATGTAAGCAGGTGCGGACCGTTGTCGGCATACAGCCTATCGTCCTGTGCAACGAGGTCTTTATTCCCTGGAATTTTCAGAAAGGAAAGATTGACAGGATTCGCCGTGTCGCTCATGTCGATAATGTGAATTCCCTTGTTGATCTCTCCTAAAAAAACATAGCTTTGATATAGCATGATCTTGCCGGCTTTTTCAATTGGCTGCGATGGCTGCTGTTCAAACTGTAGCAGCTCATCGGAAGAAATATATTCCGGTTTCATTCCTATGACATTCACGTCCTCGTACATATCCCCGCATGCGGTGAAGAGGAAAGAGAGTATGAGAAAGGGAATGCGGTGCATTTTGAAATAGCTAATGTATATATTAAAATACAGAATCTCATTCAGATAGCCATCGGGATGGAAAAAATCAACACGTTAACAGCGAAAGCTACTTTCCCTCACTTGCTACTATCAACTTACATGAAAAATTCTGCTCCTCATCAGATACCCTGAGAAAATAAATCCCTTCAGCCAGGTTCATGCGGTTCAGTATGACAGTGTTTCCGGTAATATTTCCGATGTGATACGCTTCTTGTCCCACGGAATTAAACAATGTCACTTCTGCATTTTTCAAACTTCTATCCGTGCGGATTTCTGCAAAGGTTGAAAACGGGTTCGAAACAATATGAATCGTTTCTGAAAAATTTTCTTTTGAAATATTTGTTGGGATGTCTTCAAGCTGCGCTACAAAAACTTCAGCAGCGTTTCCCAGTGAATCACAATTGAATTGTGTTATTGGTCCGAAATACGGCACGGGGCTGAAATAAAAACCGGTTATGTAACTGTTTCCATTTGCATCTATAGAAATTGCATTTCCTCCGTCAGGTAAATTCCCTCCTGCTTTTTGTGCCCATAAAGGATTTCCGGCTGAATCATATTTGGCTGCAAAAACATCCGTAACCCCATTACTGATAAGTGTCGTTGTTCCAATTGTCATAAATGCCTTGA
>Ga0190274_10000674_pt1 | contig 19992 bp, 13 predicted proteins | sample Popmic531T_FD_133002 | JGI IMG/M metagenome (GOLD analysis project Ga0190274, IMG submission 133002) | Populus adjacent soil microbial communities from riparian zone of Yellowstone River, Montana, USA - 531 T | ecosystem: Environmental > Terrestrial > Soil > Riparian zone | place: USA: Montana... | reverse complement strand
CGTCGGCCGGTTCGGCCGCCTTGCGCCGCAGTTCACGATGGAGTTCGGGATCCCGCTTCTCGTACCGATCGACCGTTTGAATGATTTGTGAGCGTTCTGGGATCTTCATCGGACGCCTCCATTCGTGCCTCGAGGAGCGTAAGCGACGGCATCGACTACCGCTCGCGCGGCGCGGCACCTTCCCGGAAGATGTTCGCGATTGGTTTCAACTGACGCCAGAACTCGGAAGGCTGGGATGACATAGCGACGCTCCGGCCGCGGCCGCGCCAATCATACTGTCGTTACGAGGTGCAAGAGGTTGAAGTTCTAACTGATCCCTGGAGTTCCCTTCAGCCCCGACGTCGCCGAGTCGTCCCAGATCGAGCGCCGTGGATCGATGAGGAGCGTCAAGAGGCCGCCGGCCACGTACACGCCGGCGGTGATGAAGAACGGCAGCGTCCACGAGTTGGCGTAGCCCACCACAAGCGGACTGATCGCGCCGCCGATGTTGCCCATCGTGTTCATGGCGCCCGCCACCACACCGGCGCGCGAGCCGCCGAGGTCGTGACACATCGACCATGAGGCGCCCATGGCCAGGTCGCCGACGCCGAGCGTGAGTGTGAGCAGGACCGCGGCGGCAATCGGATTGGGCACGAGTGCGGCGCCGACAACGAGAAGGCCGCTCAGCGGCAGGGCGACGGCACCGATCGATCGGCCCACTCGCAGGCCATGTCGCGCGACGAGACGGTCGGTGAGTCGTCCACCCAGCCACGTGCCGATCGCGCCAGCAGCGAGCACGACCGACGAAAGGAGTCCCGCCTGCCCGACCGTAAATCCGCGCGCCTCGCGCAAGTACGTCGGCAGCCACGTCAGGTTGAAGTAGAGCGTGTAGCCGATCGAGAAATACATCAGGCAGAGCAGGGCAAGGTTCTTCGAAAGCAGCAGCCGCCACGCAAACGGCCGTCCGGGAGGGCGGCCGAGCCCTGCCCGGATATGGGCGAGTTCAGCCGCGTTGACTGAAGAATGCCCGGACGGATCGTCCGTGAACCATCGCAGCCAGACGACGACCCACACAATGCCGATGACACCAAGGAAGGCGAACGTCCAGCGCCAACCCAGCCAAGCCATCAGCCCGACCATGACGATGGGCGTTACGGCGCCGCCGGCCCGCGTCCCCATCAGCACCAGCCCGTGCGCCCGGCCGCGCTCGGTTTCCGGAATCCAGGTGGCAAAGCTCCTCGAGATGTTTGGGAACGCGCCGGCTTCGCCGACCCCGAAGAGCGCGCGCGCAACGAGCAGCGACGACAGGTTCCATGCGAGACCGGTGACCATTGTGAATGCGGACCACCAGACGACGATGCGGGCGAGGGCCTTGCGCGGTCCGATGACATCGCCCAGCCACCCGCTCGGCACCTCGAACGCCGCATACGCGAAGGTGAAGACGCTGAAGACCCACGCCATCTCGACGCGGCTCAGCCCCAGCTCGTCTCGAATGACCGGGGCCGCCGACGAGATGGCAACGCGATCGAGGAAGGTGATGACCGAGAGCGCGAGCGTCAGATAGAGCAGTGTCAGCCGAGCGCGCGTCGCCCGCACCCCGTCGCGTTTGCGTGTGGCGTCGTTCACGGCTGGGCGCGCAAACTGGGCAGGCCGACGCCGGCGGCGTCGAAGCCGCCGTCAACGGCGAGCGTCTGGCCGTTGACATAGCTCGCCGCGTCGCTGCACAAGAATGCGACCGCCTCGGCAATTTCGTGGACCGTGCCGTACCGGTTGAGAGGAATGGCGTCGGCATAGCTCGTGCGAATATCTGCGGAGTGCACCTGAGCCGCCATCGCCGTCTCGACTGGGCCGGGCGCCACGCAGTTGACCCTAATGCCGCGATCGCCGAGTTCGACGGCCTGCTGCTTGGTCAAATGGATGAGGGCCGCTTTGCTCGTGCCGTAGGCGACGCGCAGCGTGCTCGCGCGCATGCCCGAGATCGACGCGATATTGACGATCGCCCCGCCGCCACCCTGGAGCATGATGGGCGCGCAAGCATGCGTGCAAAGAAACGGGCCTGACAGGTTGGTGGCCAGCACGCGCGACCATTCGTCGAACGTCGTCTCGAGAAGCGGCTTGAAGACGGCAATGCCCGCATTGTTCACGAGCGCATCGATGCGGCCGAAGTGCGCTCTGACGATCTCGACGGAGGCATTGACCTCGTCCGGTCGCGACACGTCACACGGCACGGCGAGAATCGGGCTGTCCCGCAGGCGCTCAGAGGTCTCGCCGAGGGTCTTGCGATCGACGTCCAGCAGGGCGACGCCATAGCCGTCGGCGAGGAGTTTTTCGGCAATGGCGAGCCCGATGCCGCGAGCGGCTCCGGTCACGAGTGCGACTCTGTTCCGTGGGCTCGGCTGCATCGTGAGGCGGAGTCTATCGCAGGGCTCAGCAAACGAGGCGTACGACAGAAGCCGACATGTCCTTTCAGATTTGTGATTCGCCGGACGAGTCGCCAACAGGAGCGACGGCCATCGAGGAGCAACGACCACGGTACGGCGTTTGCCCTACTACGTGTTGTCATGAACGGCGCGCTACAAACAGCCACGCGACGGCGTTGGGAGAGGGCGGTCCCAACGACCCACATCGGCGTCGCCATCCATGGCGCCGGCCTGCCATTCAGCCTGCGAAATCTCAGTTATGGTGGGTTCGCGATTGTCTCCGGTCAACCGTTCACGCCTGGTACCGAAGCACGATTCACGTTCAGCGAACACCGCAGCGGCCTCTGGCTCAACATTACCGCGCGGGCAGCGCACTCCAGCCTCATTCCCGGTGGCGGCCACCCGCAGTATTTCAGCGGGTGGGAGTTTCTGCTCACGGGCGAGGAAGAAGAAGCGATCAAAGTGCTCTTCGACGCTGCCGCTGGGCGGACCGCTAGTCCGGCGAAGCCGAGTCCTGCTTCCCGGCCCGTCCGACGCAACCCTCGCTGAACTGGCTCAATCGCCAGAAGTCATTGGGCCAGCAGTGGCCCAGCGACATCTCGAGCATCACACGGCGCCGAGACGACGAAGCGTTCATCGTGCACCTCTCAACACGTCCAGCGACGGCGTGGTAGGCCGGCTTCGGTTGACGCTGGCGATCGAAGAGCAGGTGCCGCCTTGCCCGACCAGATGCGGAGCGCGCCTCTGCTACTGAACGCTTGTGATCGTGTCGCCGCAGTCCAGCAGGCCGTCCCCGTTGTCCCGATAGGTGACCTGATGCGTGCTCCCGCTGGCCCCGTGCTGAATCGCAACGGTCGCGGATCCGACGCCGTTCGACACCGTGTCGCCCGAGACGGTGACCGAGATCTGCCCGGCGCCGGGACTCGCGTAGGTGCCGTTGCCATGGATCCCGAGCGCACACACCAGGCTGGCCAATCCCCTCGCGGGTATTTGCTGTGCGGCCGTTGGGGCGCTCAGTGCCAGAGCAAGCGTGGCTGCTCCGATCGAGATGACGGAAAGCTGGACGAGTTTCATGTGACCCTCCTGGATGTCAGCTGCAGGTTCAGTTAATCACATTGCGACGGCGAAGCCCTGCCTGCGGCTCGTGGACCGGTCATGAACTTCGGCATCGCGTCATTACAGGACGAGGCGCGGCCTGCCTCCGATCCTGCGACCTATCGTCCGCGTCGCAGCACGTCCACGACAGCCTGAAACGCCGGCTTCGGCTGACGCTGGCGGTCGAAGAGCAGGGGATAGTTCGCCCGCCCGCGATTGAGCCACGAGTCTCCGTCACTGAGACCCCAGAAGGTGACGCGCGTCACGGCGTCCCGATGCTTTAGAAACACGCCGAAGATGTCAGCGTAGCGCTTTGCGAGCTGCTGCTGTTTCTCGTCCGGCAGTCCGTTGGCATACGGATTCGCCACCGACGGGTCGGCACCGCGTGCGGCGGCCTGCAGCATGTTGATGTCGAGCTCGGTGTACATCACCTTCAGCCCCGTGCTGTGCAGGTCCACGAGCGCCTCATCGATCTGATCGATCGTCGGCGTTTCGAGCTGCCAGTGTCCCTGATTGCCGATGCCGTCGATGCGCAGCCCGCGCGCCACCAAATCCTTGACGAGCCGGATCACGCCGGCGCGTTTGGCTGGCTTCTCGAGGTTGTAATCGTTGTAATAGAGCTCGGCATCCGGGTCGGCCTCGTGCGCGAACTCGAAGGCCTTGGCGACGTAGTCGTCGCCGATGCCGTCGTGCCACGGCGCCTTACGCAGCGAGCCATCCTCGTCAATCGCCTCGTTCACGACATCCCAGCCGTGGATCTTGCCCTTGTACCGGCCGACCACGGTGAGGATGTGATCACGCATCCGCGCGAGTAGCGTGTCGCGATCCGGGGCCTTGCCGTCGGCGCCCTGAAAGACCCATGGCGAGGTCTGCGAGTGCCACACGAGGTTGTGGCCGACGACCTGCATCTTGCGGTCGAGACCGAACTGCACGTACCGGTCCTGCGCATCGAACGCGTAGCGATCCGCTGCCGGATGCACCGGCTGGAACTTCAGAAGGTTCTCCGGGCTGATCTGATTGAACTGCTTTGTGATCAGGTCGACCGCGGCCGTATCGACGCCGTCGCTCTGGCGCTGGTTGATCGCCACGCCGATGACCATGCCCTTCGGCATCAGATCCTTCAACGCGACGTCCTGACGTGCCGCGAGTGGCGCGGCAGCCACGATCGCCGCGGCAAGGAACGCTCCCAGTCTGATGATGCGAGTCATTGACACTCCCTCCGCGGCCTCATGGAACCGCCTTCACCGATGACGTCGGCGCAATCACTCAGCGTCCCGCAGCCAGGATCCGCAGGTTCTTCATCGACCAGGGCTGGGCGTCAGCGGTTGTGCACGTGATCCGCACGAACCTGGCGGCCACTGGTTTGAAGGTCGCGACGGTCAGGCCGGGCGCGCCTTGTCCGATCGCAACCGGCGCGCTCCACTTCGCGCCGTCGCTCGAGACCTGCACCGTATATCCGCGCGGATAGAAGCCGGGTGGCGGCGGTGGGGGGCCGTCGGCCGGGGCACCGCGCCCGCGATTGCCGCCGCCTCCGCCCGCTGCGGCAATCGTCGAGTTGCCGCCGGCGCTGTCGGCCGCGCCGAGACTGCCGATGCCGAAGCCGTTGACGCCGCCCGGCGATTCGAACTGCACCTCGGCCAGCATCGCGGTGGCGGGCAATTCGATCTGGATCCACATGCCCGCGGTCTGTGGTGCCGCCGCGGTCCAGCCGGCGAGCGACAGCGCGCCGGCCGCGGTGGCCCCGTTGTGGCTGGCGGTCGCCTTCCACGTCGGCGCCGCCGGCACGAGCCTGGGAAGTGACGCGGTGAGGTCTTCCACCGTCCAGCTCGCCTTGCGGGCAGCCGTCATCGCGCGCACTCGCGCGACGTCCTCCGCGGTAATGAACGAACCCGTATTGCCGAAACTGTTGCGGACGTAGGAGCCAATTGCCGCAATCCAGTCGTCCTTGTTCGTCGCGCCCATCGGCACCATGACCTGCGTGTAAGTCGAGCCGTCCAACGGACCGGTTAATCCATGCAGCAGCACCTTAATCACGTAGTCTCGATGGCCTTGCACGTGCGGTGAGCCGGCCAGCGGCGGGGCCATCGTCACGCCAGGATCGGCACCCGCGAGTGGCTGGCCGTGACCGTCGGATCCGTGGCACGTGAAGCAGATCTCGGTGAAGATCGCCTCGCCTCGCTGCATCAGATCCTGCTGCTCGGCCGTGAACGGCGAACCGCGACCGCCACCTCCCGCGCGCCCAGCTGGCGGCCGCGCGATCCAGTCTCCGATCTCCTTGACGCCGCGCGCCGGATTGGCGGCCTGCGCCGAGGCGACGACGGCCGGCAGGTCGGCTGCCGCCAGGCGCTTGAGCGTGAGCATGGCCTGAATCGCGACATCGGCGTCGGCGTCCTTCGCGAGCGACCGGTAGTCGGCGTCGAACGACTTGTTGCCCGCCTTGTAGAGCGTCTCGCTCGCGCGAATTGCCTGCACCCGCATGCGCGGGTTCGCGTCCTTCGTCGCCTCGCGCACGAGCGTCGCGTCGAGCGCACCAAGTCCCTCGAGCGCCCACAAGGCGTGGACGCGCGCGAGCAGATTCTCCTGCGCGTGCACGAGCGCCACGAGCGCCGGCACGACGGACTTGTCCTGCTTGAGAATCAGCAGCCGCTGCGCCATGTCGCGCCACCAGCCGTTCGGGTGCGTGAGGTAGCTCACGAGCACGGCCGATGAATCGCGGGACATATGCGGGGGCGCGAAGTCCGGATCGATCCCGGGGACGGCCGGACTCCCTGGCGTCGCGCCCGCATTCGGCTGTGCCGGGGTCGCCGGAACAGCTGGCAGGCCGTCGTACCGCAGCCGCCAGATGCGGCCATGGTTAATGACCTTGTCGAGCTGGTACTGCTCGATCCGGCGCCGCAGATACGACCCGGGCAGGGTCCACTGCGAGTCCTGGATGATGCCGTGGTACATGTCGGCGATGTAGATCGTGCCGTCCGGCGCATTGGACATGTTGACGGGCCGGAAGTACGGATCGGCGCTGAGGATGAACTCTGAGTTCTGGTAGGCGTTGCGGAGAATCGTCAGGCCTTCGTTCTTGACGATCTTCGCCCGGCGGATGAGTCGGCCCACGGGCTCACCAACGAGCAGGTCGCCGCGCAGATCGGCCGGAAGGCGATCCCCGCGCACGATCGCACCGCCCGCGCCGGCCGTGAAATGATTAAGCACGCCTACCGGCACGCGTACGCGGCCCATGCCGCCCTGCGTGTCGGAGAGCCCGGCGATCGGCCACACGACATCGAAACCCGGCTCGGTTTGATCGGGGAAGATCGGGTTGGAGCTGTACTGCACAGGGATCTCGAAGTTCGTCGGGCCGTGCTCGCAGCCGCCGCACACGAACCACATCTTGCCGTCGTCGTCCTGCGTCACACCCCACTGACCCCCGTTCGGACCCGTCGGCTCGCGGATGAACCCGCGCGGCGTCCAGCGGAAGCGGAACGCGTTGTAGGTGCTGTAGATCCAGTTGTCGAGACCCCACACGAAGCCGTTCTGTTCGTGCTCGAGGTTGCCGTCGCGACCGGTGCCCACCCCCGAGTAAACCACCTCCCGCCTGTCGGCAACGCCGTCGCCGGTGAGATCTGTCAGCTTGATCACGTCGTCGGAGTCGGTCTCGTTGGTGAGGATGACGCCATCCTCGAGCGGCAGGATCATGCGCGGCAGGATGAGCTTGTCGGCAAAGACAGTGCGTTTGTCGTAGCGCCCATCGCCGCGAGTGCTCTCGAACCGGCTGATGCGGCTGATGGGATCGTGCGCGCCGTTCCCGTCCGCGTCGAGCATGTAGCTGACGAACTCGACAACGTACATGCGGCCGTTGCCGTCGAACTCAATGACCGCCGGCGTCACGACGTCTGGCTCTGAGGCAACCAGCTCGAGACGATACCCAGCCGGCAGCACGAAGGCCTTCTGCTCATCGACGGCGCTCCGCGCCGGCACCGGATCCCGAGGCGAGAAGTCGGCCCCCTCGTTCGGGTTACGTCCACCTCGACCGCCCGGTCCCTGCGGGGCCGCGACCGCTGGCTGCGCGGGCGGTGCGCCCTGGGCCATGAGCGCGAGCGCCATCGTCATCATCGCTACGATCGTCAGCGCGCTCGTCCGTCGGAGAACTATGGTTCCTGTCATCGTCTGTTCCCTGTCTTGGTCTGCCGGCGCCGCCATGGACCGCGCTGAGCATGTGGAACCGCTTTTTTCTTCGACCTGCGCGCAGGTTACAGCAACCTGCTGGCCCCATCAAGAGGTCTCAGCGCAACACTCAAGTTGCCGTGCGGTGGTTCACACTCATGCCGAGCTTAGCCGTCCGATCGGTCCAACAAAGTCCCTCGCACTAGCGAACACCTTCGCCCCGGATCGCCTGCCTGCGTCAGCGGCCGGTTCGGGGCTCATCAAACAGTTGTTAAACGCACCGCGACAACCCGCACACCGGGCCAGCGTCCGCCCGAAACGTGCCGTCCTCCCACCTATACTCTGGCCATGACCATCAGTGCGCTCCCCGGCCCTGCCGTGCCGGGTGAATCGGCGTCGCCGCCAGACGTCTCGATTCGTGTGCAGGACCTCCATTTCACCTACGGAAACGCCGAGGTGATCCACGGCCTCACCTTCAGCGTGCGGCGCGGTGAGGTCACGGGTTTGCTCGGACCGAACGGCGCCGGAAAGTCGACGACCCTACGCGTGCTGATCGGCATTCTCGAGGCCAGTCGCGGTAGCGTCGAGGTCGAAGGCTTCTCGCTCCCGGAGCACGCCTTCGAAGTGAAGCAGCGCATCGGTTACGTGCCAGAGTCCGCTGAACTCTACGACACATTGACCGCGCAGGAGTTTCTCGAGCTGGCTGGGCGGCTGCACGATCTCGACGAGGATCTTCTCCAAGATCGCATCGAGGCCATGCTCGACGGACTCGGGCTGCTCGACGAAAGGCTGCAGCGTCTCAACACCTACTCGAAAGGCATGCGACAGAAGGTCCTGCTGGCATCAGCACTCCTGCACGATCCGGCCGTGGTGGTCCTCGACGAACCGCTGTCGGGCCTCGACGCCGACACGGCGGTGCTCGTGAAGCGCCTCCTGTCGGTGCTGGCAGCCAAAGGTAGGACGGTGCTCTACAGCTCCCACGTCCTAGAGGTCGTGGAGCGCGTGTGCGCGCGTGTCTTGATTTTGGATCACGGCAAACTCATCGCGGACGGTTCGCCAGCCGATCTGATGACCTCCACGCGCGAGCACACGCTCGAAGACGTCTTCCGCCGGGTTACGCAGGCCGACGATGTGGAGCCGAGGGTGGACAGGATTCTCGGAGGGCTTCGCCGGTGAGCGTGCTCGACTTCGACCGCCGGCAGTATCGGCTGCTGCTCGGTCTGATGCGGGATCTGGGCGCGCGGCGCGAACTGACTAGCCAGCTCGGGCTCGACGCCTCTGCCATGTATCTGATGGGGCCGTTCCTGCTGCTCATCGGCGGCGTCTGCAGCCTCTTCGCGCTGGCCCATCCACCGCCGCGCGGATTCCTGATGCTGCTTCTCGGGTTGACAGCGTTCTTTCTCGTTCCGACGCTCGTCTCGGAAGCCGCCGACGCGTTCATGAATCCGGCCGAAGCCTCCGTGCTTGCGCACCGACCGGTTCGGGGCAGCACGTACGCGGCAGCGAAACTGACTTACGTCTTCCGCGCATCGCTGATGGTGACCCTCCCGCTGAACGCGATTCCCGCCTTCGCCGGCCTCGCCCTTTCCGGCACGCGATGGTTCTATCCCCTCACGCACCTCGCGGCCGCCGCGCTGATGGGGTGCTGCATCGCGCTGCTGGCGTGCGGCGCGTTTGGCGTGCTCTTCGGCATCGTGCCCATCCGTCGGCTCCGTTCCGCCGCCATGTGGGCCCAGCTGGTCGCGGCGGTTGCCGTCCCGCTGGCGCCGCAACTCTTGCGATTCCCGGGACGCGGCCCGGGCAGCCTCGACTTGGACGCGGCGTACTGGTCGGCGGTGCCTATCACCTGGTTTGCCTCGCTCGGCCTGATCGGCCAGGCCACGCGTCCACTCATCGTCTGGACCTATGCGCTGCCGTCCGCGCTCGGCTGCGTGATCCTGATCGCCGTCGGCGTCACCGCGCTCTCCCAGACCTACATGACGCGCGTCGTCATGGTGATGCGGGCGCGGCAGGCGCATGCGGGCGCTGGACGCATCAGGATTCGCCGTACGTTGACGCACTGGATTCCAGGCAGGCCGGCCACGCGCGGCACCGCGGCATTTGTCGTGAAGATGGCGATGCGCGAGTGGCAGTTCCGCCGGTCGTTCTTACAGGCGAACATGTTCCTCGTCGTCATTCTGGGATTGTCCCTGGTCCGCGGGGGGTTTCTGTCGCCCCTCGGCGCACGCCGTCTTGTCCCCATACAGCTGACGCCGCACCTGTTTGGCATCCTCGCCGTCATGACGAGCCAGTTCCTCTCGTTCAGCGACCGCTATCGAGCGGGGTGGATCTTCCAGACGACGCCTGGAAGCGCGTTTCGGAGCATGGCCCGTGGCGTCTTCTGGGCAATGTGGAGCATCTTCGCCGCGCTCCCAGCCCTCATGCTCCTGGTCGCCGGTGTGTGGGCATGGGGCGCGCGCGATGGCGTAATCTTCGCGGCCTACGAGCTCGCCGTCACGTCCACGTATCTCGGCGTCGCCCTCTGGCTGGCTGACGGCATCCCCTTCACCAAACCACCCCGTCCCTCGCGTGCCGCCGCGTCGCAGAGCGCCGTCCTCGTGTTGATGCTCACTGCGGTGGTTGCTGCCGGCATCCAGGCCTCCCTGATTCTTCCGAATCGCGTCACCACAGTCGCAGCCACGCTCGCCCTCAGCCTGCTGGCGCCAGCAGTCACGTGGGCCTCGCTTCGCGTCCTCGAAGTGCGCATGAAGACTTCGGTAGACCTGGTCGGAGCAAGCCCCACCCGGATGTTCGCAGCCTCGGCAGAGGACTGATCGGTGAATCCGAGACTGTGGGCCATGCCAGGATTAGACACCGGCCGTGAACCTACCACGCGGTGTGGCCACGCGAATTGCCTCCATGCGGTCTCGCCAGACCCGTCACGCGCACAAAGTCGTCACAGCGGGATGGCGACAACTTATGAGGTGGCTGAGGTGGCGACACTCATTGTGGTCAGCCGCTCTGGTGCGTCCGCACCGCGAACGGCTTGTCATGTCACCGTTGGGTGCCATGACGGGGTTTGGCTTTGCGGTCTGCCGCGCAGAAGACATCCGGGTGCTACTGCGCCCGCCGCCAGACTGCCCGAGCGCAAGCTGGGGGAATCGCCTCAACGGGGCCCGCGCCTCGCGGCCGTCACTCGTCAGTGAAGATCGTCGCCACTGAACACGAGCACGGCGCCCTTCGTCGTGCGGTCCAACGTCCGCACCGTCTTGCCGAGTCGGAGATGCAGCGGGCCGCCGGCGAGCGAACGCACGCTCGCGCGTTCGAGCGACCCGTTCTTCCACGACAGATCGATCTCGAAGCCGCCGCGGGCCCGGAGGCCCGTCACCCGGCCCGTTGGCCACGCGGATGGCAGCGCCGGCAGCAGCCGAATCTCGCCCTCGTCGCACTGGAGGAGCATCTCGATGATCCCCGACGCGCCGCCGAAGTTGCCGTCGATCTGGAAGGGCGGATGCGCGTCGAACATGTTCGGGTAGGTCCGTTCCGGGCTGAGCAGGAATTTCAGGATCTCGAAAGCATGGTTGCCATCGCCGAGCCGGGCCCAGAGGTTGATGCGCCAGGCTGTGGCCCAGCCCGTGGCCTGATCGCCGCGGATCTCGAGCGAGCGCTTGACCGCTGCCGCCAGCTCGGGCGTCCGTCGCACGTCGATGTCGTGGCCCGGGAACAGTCCGTAGAGATGCGAGACATGTCGATGATGAATCTCAGGAGCTTTCATGTCCCAGTCTTCGAGCCATTCCTGCAGTTGGCCGGCGCTGCCGATCTGCATGGGCGCGAGCCGCGCACGCGTCGCGGTCCACCGCTGCTGCAGGTCGGCATCGACGCCAAGATCGCGGGCCGCTTTGGTCACGCTCGCAAACAGATCGCGCAGGATCTGCTGATCCATCGTCGGACCCATCGTCACGGACGTCCCGAAAGGGTGCGGATTCTCAGGCGACAACGAGGGCGATGTCACCAGCCAGTGATGCGTCGGTTCTTCCACCAGGGTGTCGAGGAAGAACTGAGCCGAGCCCTTGAGCAGCGGATAAATCGTACGGAGGTATCCACGGTCGCCCGTGTACTCGTATCGATCCCAGAGTGCCATCGTGAGCCACGCACCACCCATCGGCCACAAGCCATATTGCGGGCCGTCGATGGGCGCGGTCGCGCGCCAGAGATCGGTGTTGTGATGGGTGACCCAGCCGCCGGCGCCGTACATCGCGCGCGCGGTCCGCGCGCCGGTTACCGAGAGGTCCTGCACCATCGCGGTCAGCGGGTCCATCGTCTCCTCGAGGTTCGCGGAGAGCGCGGGCCAGTAATTCATCTCGGTATTGATGTTGACGGTGTACTTGCTGCCCCAGGGCGGTGACAGGCTGTCATTCCAAATCCCCTGCAGGTTCGCCGGCTGCGATCCGGCTCGTGAGCTGGCGATGAGCAGATACCGCGCGTACTGGAAATAGAGCGCCGCGAGTGCCTGGTCACCGCCGGCCGCAAATCCCTTGACGCGCTGGTCGGTCGGCGTGGTTGCAGCAGCGGGCGCCCCCAGATTCAGCGTGACGCGATCGAACAACGCGCGGTAATCGCGGACATGGGCGGCGCGCAAGCCTTCGATTGTCTTGCCGCTCGCGCGGCCGAGCGCGGCCGCGACCCTGGCTGCCGGATCCCCGCTGACGTCTTCATAGGTCTTGTAGCTTGTCGCGGCGGCGATGAGTAACGTGACCGCATCGGCGCCGCGAACGATGACGTGGTTGTCCGTCGAGGTGCGCGTGCCACCGGAAGGAAGCACGCGGACGCGTGCCTCGAAGCGCAACGCGCCTGCCATCGGCTGCCCATCGGCCGTCGTGCCGGCGCCGTCACCGTTCGTGCCACGCATCACCAGGGTGCCATCGGCCGCCGCTTCAACTGTTGCGCGTTGTGTCGTTTGCATCGCGGCGTCGAACGAAATCTGGCCGGGCCGATTGGCGGTGAGCCGTACGGCAATCACCTGATCGGGTGCGCTGGCGAACACCTCGCGCGTGAAGGTCACGCCGCCAGTCGTGTACGAAACATGCGCCGTGGCCGTTGCGAGATCGAGATCGCGACGGAAGTTCTCGACTTGCCCGGCGACTGGAAAGGTCAGCATCAAGTCGCCCAGCGTCTGGTAGGGCATCTGAGCCAGAGGCTTCGCCATGACTTTCTGACTTGCCAGTCTGGCCGCTGCGGCGTACTGCCCGTCGGCTACAAGGCGCCTCACTTCGGGCAAGGCTTCCTTCGCCTCGGGATTGACGGGATCGTACGGGCGGCCGGCCCACAGCGTGTCTTCATTGAGTTGCAGCCGCTCGTTGACAACACCGCCAAACACCATGGCGCCGAGCCGGCCGTTACCGACCGGAAGCGCCTGCACCCATTCGGCGTTGGCTCCGCCACCGCGTCCGCGACCCCCGGCGGCGGGGGCAACGAGGGGATGATCGGCCGCGGGCTGGCGATACCAAAGGCTTTGTGCCGACGTCGGTGGAGGGGCCTGGCCGACGAACTGGACCGGCGGGGTCGGCTGCTGCCCGAACAGAACGACGCCGGCCACGACCGAAATGGCCGCCACGAACGTGCCTGCGATCCGTCGCTTCATGTTGTCGTCCTTACTTTGCGTCGGCGCGAAGGCTGACGGTGATGCCTTTCACGGGATTGCCGTTCTCGTCGAGAAACCGCGCGCAGAAGTCAGTGGCCCCACCCGCGTTGATCACGCCGGCGCGAATGACGTTCGGTCCCTGCTTGAGCGTCACGCGCTTCGAGACGCCGTCGTCGATGACCGCCTGCCGGTCGTTGTAGAGACTGATGACCTCGACCCCGTTGAGCCACCACACCGATGCCGCATTCGAACCAATCGCGAGACGGACTCCGGCCAGCTCGCGCGGCGCGTTGACCACCGTCACAGCCCAGAACAGGACATTGGAGGTGGGTTTGTTCAACGCGTACGCGAAGTGAAACAGGTTCACGTTGTATGCGCTTGTGTCGACGGCGTGCCACACGAGTGGCTCTCCACCGACCGTCACGACGTCTCCATCCTTCGGCATCACGCTCAACTGGTCCGGGAAGTATTCCTTCTTGACGGCCGCCTGCACGGCACTGTCGGTGAGCTGCGCCGGCACGCGAATCGGCTCGAGGATCAGCCAACGTTGCAGGAAGCCGTTCGCGTCCGGCGTTTTGCTCTGCGACGCGGGCCTCGTGAGGGTTGGCGCTGCGCCGCGTGCGGGGACGGGTTGTTGCCGGGCGTAGACGCGCAAGCCGGCGCCGCTGACGAGCGCCAGCGCCGCCAGCCCTGTCACCATCGCTCCATGACGCCTCTTCATATGAGTTCCCATCCAAGATCGTTGAGTGCATGCGGGCGTGCGAGAGCCATCACGGTGCCCTCAGCAGCCAGCGTTCCCGATCGCCGTCCGCTCTGAACGTTGACAACGTCGGCTTGCTGCTGCCGATGGCCGAGAGCGCCAGTGGTTCCTTTCGATTCGGAACCGCCTTGGGCATCACGCGATACGTGCCATCGGTGAGCTGGTCGATGCGCCACAACTGTTCCGGTCCGCCAGTGAACGCAGGAAGCACCACCAACTCGGCGTCTGGCGTGGACGCGAGCGCGCGATCCGTGCCGGCGACGGTGATCTTGAAGTAGGGCGATCCCGGATAGCCGCCCGCGTTGGCGACCGGTGAGATCGTCCACTTCTGTTGCGCCTGCAGCATGTACGGCGCCATGCGCACATCGACTTGACCAGCCGGCCACGCTGCGGAAACGGCTGCGGCATCCTGCGGCGGGACGGGTGTCTGAGGCGCACCGCCGCCGCGGCCCGCCGGTGCAGCCGGGCCACTTGGTGCGGCTGGAGCGCCTGGGGCACTCGCACCTCCGCGACCTCCCAGACCCGCGGGCGGTCCGGCTCCACGGCCGCGGCCACCGCCGAGTGCAACGCCTTGCACGGCCATCTCGAGGGCAGTTCCTGTTCGCGCGGACTCGATTTCGTACGTGCCTTCTGTCACGTTGTCGCCAGCCACGGGCCAGCCATCTCGCCAGAGAAGCGGACGAATGTCGAGCACGCTCACGCCACCACGATCGAGATCCGCTTCGTAGTGCATCGAGAACTTCTGGACGCCCTCGCCAAGGTCGAGCAGCCCGAAATGTCCCGGACCAATATGCCGGCCACTCGATCCGGCAAACAGCTTCCCGCCGCCCTGGAGCATGTCGATGCCCATGTTGTCCACGAAGGGGCCCGTCACCTTTCTCGATCGGCCCATACGGATGTTATAGGTGGAGTTTCCGCCCGCGCAGCACGACCCGTGCGTGACGAGCAGGTAGTACCAACCCTCGCGGAAGATCATCACCGACGCTTCGGAATTGATCGCGACGTTGACGGGCTTCAACTCGGGATGCAGGCGCTTGCCGGTCTTCGGATCCAGCTCGACCAGACGGATGTAGCCGAAGTACGACCCGTAGGTGAGCCAGAGGGTGCCGTTCGTGGGATCGCGCAGCACGCCCGGGTCGATCGCGTTGCTGTCCTCGACACCGTCGGACCAGACGACTGGTCCGCCGTCCTCCCACTTGTAGTCGGGCGCATTCGGATCGAGCGTGGTCCCGACGAGCAGACCGACGGCCGCCTTGGGCTGCGTGCCCGGCGCAGCATAGTAGAGGAAATACTTGTCGCCGACGTGAATAATGTCCGGGGCCCACGTGTTGTTGCCGCCGCGCGCGATGACGTCGGCCCGAGCGCTCGCGACCGCCTGCATCACGGACCCGGCGCGCCGCCACGTCCAGCCGTCATCGGATACTGAGACTGGCAATCCCCCGCCCGTCGCGTAGACGTAGAACTTGCCTCCGGCCTGGATGACGGTCGATGGATCGTGCATGCCGGGATCGCCGTCGAGCGCAAACACCGGCGAGACGACAAGAGCGATCGCGGTCGCGATCAGGCGGTATTTCAAGATGCCTCCAATGTTGCAAGCCGACGCGCCGTCAACGCGCTAACACGTACAGTCCCGCCCAATGAGGCACAACAGTGCGTATCGCGTGGCAGGGCGCCCTACCGTCCCGGCAGTGCGTAAGCGACCCAGCCCATCGGCGTGTTCGCCGCTTCGGGTGCCGCTGAAGCCGTCGGACCGGCGCCGCGGCCCCGTCCTCCCGTCGCACCGGAGGCGGGGACGAGCAGATACTGCACACCCTGCATTTCGTACATCACGAGCGAACCGAGGAAACTGCCGCCAAAGCGCGACGACCAGAGCTGCCGGCCGGTATCGCCGTCCCATGCGCGGACCTGGTTGTCGCCGCCGGCGCCGAACACGAGCCCCGCGGCAGTGACAACGAGGCTGTTGGTCGTGGCTGGCACGCCGGTGCCGGTGATGCCACGCGCGGCTAGCGCGGGATCGTCGCCGAAACCGATGCGCCACGCGATGGCTGGCCGGTTCAAATCGAACTTCACGATCGAGGTGTACGGCGGTTTGATGCGATTGCCGACGGTGTTGTACTCGTTGATCACCGGTCGCTCGTATGTCGGTACGCCGTCTGGATAGGGAGGTGTACCCCGCCCGCGTCCCCCGCCAGCGTCCGCAGGTCGTGTCCACGCCGATCCTGATCCCACGATGAGATCGGGCGGCGCGCCGGAACCAGCTGGGGCACCGACGCCGCGACCGCCGGCCCCAGGGCCACCGACGCCCGCGCCCCCGATACGGCCTCGGCCACCCGGCGCTGTCGTCAGGTAGCTGATGAGGTTCGCGACGTCGGCCTCACTGAGGTGCGGGAATGCGGGCATGCGGTCCTGACCGACCTCGAGCATCTCGCGGATTCTTGCCGCATCGACCGTCGGCGCACCGGCCGCGATGTTCTTGGCCGGATCGGCGTTCAGGTAGACGAGCGGAACGCCGTCTCCCGTGCCTCGTCGATCGGCAGCGTGACACTTCTGGCAATGTTCTTCGTAGAGCGCCTGCCCGGGCGGGACGGGAGCCGGGCCGCCTCGGCCCGCATTCTCACCCGGACGGAGCAGCCGGAGGATGCCCGGGTTGTCGTGGGCGATCACATAAACGGCGCCGGTGCTCGGCTCAGTTGCCGTGCCGCCGAAGAGCGTGCCGCCATTGCTCGTCGGTATGTGCACCGTGTCGGCATAGCCGATCGGCGTAAAGATTCCCTTGTTGGTCGCGGCAAGCAAACGCTGCTTGAAGCTCTCGGCGTCCGCCGGGAGCAGATACGGACTGATGTCCTCCACGCCAAAGCTGTGGCGGATGTAGGGCTCGGGCAGTGTCGGGACCGGCTGCGTGGGCCAGCTCTGTTCGCCGGCCATATCGCTCTTCGGCACCTGCCGTTCTTCGATGGGCCAGATCGGCGTGCCCGTCACGCGGTCGAACACATACAGCCAGCCGGTCTTGCTCGTCACGACGACGACATCGAGGTTGCGCCCGTTCTGCCGGATCGTCGTCAACTGCGGCGCGGCGCTCGGATCCATGTCCCATAGATCGTGGTGCACGAGCTGGAAGTGCCACAGACGTTTACCGGTGCGCGCGTCGAGCGCAACGATCGAGGTGCCGAACAGGTTGGCGCCGGCGCGATCGGCACCGTAGAAGTCGTAGGTGGGAGATCCCAGCGGGATGTAGGCGATGCCGCGGGCGTCATCGACCGTCATCTCTCCCCAGCTGTTGATGCCGCCGACATACTTCCAGGCGTCCTTCGGCCACGTGTCGTAACCGAATTCGCCCGGTCGCGGGACCGTGTGGAAGGTCCACACCAGCTTGCCGGTCAGCACATCGTAGGCGCGGATGTCGCCGGGCGGCGACATGTAGCCTTCGCCCGTGGCGCTGCCGACGATGACAAGATTTTCGAAGACCTCGCCTGGCGTGTTCGACTGAATGTTGCCGATGGTGGCCGGATCTCGACCGTCGATGCCAGCGCGCAAATCGACGACGCCGTTAGTGCCGAACGACATGATCGACTTGCCCGTCTTCGCGTCCACCTCCTGGAGCAGGCTGTTCATCGGAAAAATCAGGCGCTCGTCGCGTCCATCGCGGCTCGACCAGTACGTCACGCCGCGACTGCTCATGCCGTTCATGTTCTCGCGGACCCACAGTTCCTTGCCGGTCTTCGCGTCGACGGCGACGAGCGATCCATTGCGGCCTCGGCCGTACACGACGCCGCGGACGACGATGGGGTAGCCGCCGTCGCTATAGGGATAGGTCCATGCGATCTGGAGTTGGTTGACGTTCGCCTTGGTGATTTGCCGCGAGGCGAAGTAGCGCGCGTTGTCCGCGCCGTTGCCGTAGCCGGGCCACCACTTGTCGGTGGACGACTGCGCCGTGCCCGCGGCCACGGCCACGAGTCCGACGATGACGGCAACTCCCGCGGATATCAGGCCACGTGTCATGTTCCCTACCTGCCGACGAGCGTCTTAACGCGGTAAATCCCGGTGACTGCTGTCATGTAAAGCGTCTTGCCATCGTCGCCCCAGCCGCAGTTGGCGGGCGATTCGGGCGGAGCGACCGTGCCGAGGTGCTTGCCGTCGGGCGACAGAATCCAGATGCCGCCGGGGCCCGTCGTGTAGAGGTTGCCCTTGGCGTCGACCTTGAGGCCGTCGGCCAGTCCGTCGCCCTTGCCGGTGAAATCGGCAAACACGCGTCCGCCGGAGACCGTGCCGTCGGCGGCGACGTCGTACCGCATCACGACGTTCCTTGCCGCGTCCGAATTGTTGACGTAGAGCGTCTTGAAGTCTGGCGAGAAGGCCAGGCCGTTCGGCCGTGTCAGGTCGCGCACGAGCGCCTGCAGCCGGCCGTTGGCAAACCGATAGACGCCGTTGAACGCGAGCTCTTTGGCGGGGTCCTGATCCTGCTTCAGGAGACCGTAGGGCGGGTCGGTGAAGTACAGCGCGCCGTCCTTGGCGAACACCAGATCGTTCGGGCTGTTGAGTCGCTTGCCTTCGAACTTCGAAACTACTGGCGCCATGGTGCGGTCAGCAGCGATGCGGACGATCCCACGGTCGAAGTGCTGCGTCATCCAGACGGACCCGTCAGGTGCTTCGACCATGCCGTTCGGGCCGATGAACGAATCGGGCGGTGCCGTCGACACGCCGCCGGCATTTTTGATGACCACCGTCACCGTGCCATCCGGCGTCACCGACCGCACGACGTTGCCCTGGACGTCGCTGAACCAGAGCGTACCGTCTGGCCGCCAGAGCGGGCCTTCAGTGAACTGGAATCCGCCAGCGACCTTTTCGATGATGGCGTCCGGTGCGACGAGCTGGTCAAGAGCTGCATCGAGTCGATCAATCCGGCCTACCGAACTGGCCGCTGCCGGCCTTGGCGCAACCGGTTCGGGCGCCGGCTTCGCAGGAGTCGGTCCGCTGCAGGCGGTCGCGACAAGGCCGGCGAATGTAAGCACGCACGTGCGTCGGAGGTAGCGCTCCAGGGGCTTCATTTGTCCACGTCTCTGCATTCATCCGCTCCTGGGAGGTTTCGTGGGCCTACCTGGTCGCTTGCGGTTCTACTGCCGTCCCCGCCCAGCCCCTGGCGTCATCATCGCCAACTTGGATTCCATGTCCCTGGCCACGCCGTATACCAACAGCTCGAGCGGTTCGCTTCCGGTACTGGTGAAGTTGCTCGTCTCGTTCAGCCGCACTGGGACGGCGTCCCACTTTCCAACGGGAGTAGTCTCGGTACCGACCGTGACCGTGCCTTGCCCGGAGAGGACGTAGTAGACCTCTCCAATTGCGGAGTGTGCGAGGGGAGAGGTCGAACCGCCCGGTGCGACGATCGTGTGATCCACGTACGCCCAGGTGGACGCGAACACGCTGGGGCCGAAGGCCCGACGCGACATCACCGCTGGCGGGGCTGCCGGGGCCGCGGCGCCACGACCGCGCGCCCCCGCCGCCCGGGTGAGCGCGGGGTCGAGCGACAGGGTCATGAACGTCGGAATGCGATCGAGCGTGACGCCGGCCGACCGGTCGTCGCCGAGATCGAACGCGTCAGAGATGCCGGCGTTGACGCTCACCTGGAAGTTGATCCACTGCAGCGGTTCGCGCCCCGAGTTGTAGATCGCGTGCGAGTGACCGGCGCGGCACACGACGCCCACCGGGCCTTTGAGGACGGCGGTGCGCCCGTCAATGGTGAACTGGGCCTCGCCATTGAGCACGACGAACATCTCGTCGGCCGTGTTGTGAAAGTGATGGCCGATGCCGCTGCCGACCGGAATCTCGCCGCGATGCATGAAGTTGAAGTTGGGGCCAATCGCGCCGCCGTTGAGGAGTGCCGCGTAAGCCATGCCGCCGGCACCTCCATGCACCGCGGTGAGCGGGCGGTACCTGGACGGGTCGGTGTGCACCACCCGCGATACCGG
>Ga0190274_10000673_pt1 | contig 20002 bp, 18 predicted proteins | sample Popmic531T_FD_133002 | JGI IMG/M metagenome (GOLD analysis project Ga0190274, IMG submission 133002) | Populus adjacent soil microbial communities from riparian zone of Yellowstone River, Montana, USA - 531 T | ecosystem: Environmental > Terrestrial > Soil > Riparian zone | place: USA: Montana... | reverse complement strand
TTCGAATGTGTTGATATAAGTTTGGTCGAAGGGATGATTGTAAAAAACAATTTTGCCTTTTACGTTCTCTGCACCGAGTTTCTTGAGCTCTTCGAAATTATTCACTTCAACTACCTGTGCAGTGATGCCTTCCTTCGGTGTTGCAATGCTCATCCCCAGTGCACAGACGGGAACAGACTTTTTAGTTTTTCCGCTCACGATCACACCTTCTTCTTTATCGCCACGCACCCAATGCGGAACCCATACTTCCTGCAGCCAAACTTTGTCGGCACCCGCTTTGATCATCTGCTCTTTTGTCAATTCAACTGCTTTGGCTGCTTCAGGCGATCCGCTGAGTCTTCCGCCAATGGTCGTTACAAGCTCTTCAAGGTTTTGGTATGCAACGCTATTGGTAAGCGCTTCATTGAAAAACCCTTTGATGACGAGCGAATCGCTTGCCTGGCCGAATGTTACTGTACTTAGAAGAATGATCGTAAAAAACAGGAATATCCTTTTCATAAATTTTTTTCCAAAGAAACAATATTCCCTGATAAGAAATGTTAAACAGCCTGCTGGCGAGGAAGATTCAAAAGACCGGAGTGTTAGAAACTAAACCGCCTTATTGAACGACTACCTTTTTTCTTTCAGAGCTTTCGCCATTCTTCAGTGCAGCCGTGTATATCCCTTTTGAAAAATCAGAAATATCAACAGCGAATGAATTATTTCCCAAAGCGCTGCTCACATTTTTTTCAAATACAATTCTGCCTTCCGGGTCGGTGATGCTTAGCTGCAGAGTTTCGCTCTGCCTTGACGTAAAGGAAAAATTCAATACGCCTGATGCAGGATTCGGATATACTTCGAATGCATGTGTACCGGTAATTTCATTCACGCCGACACCTGCATCAATAATTTTAACATCATCAATGTAAATGTTATTTCCGAAAGCACTCTGAGTTTCAAACTTGAACATCACTTCGCCTATACCGGTGTAAGCAGAAAGATTAATGGATTCAAGCCTCCATTCACTTGCAAGAGGAACAAAAAAAGATGATGTGCTTGGTGCTGTTGAAAGGGAAAGGCCAGACTTGTGATAGATTTCAGTCCAGGTATTTCCACAGTCGGTGGAGGCCTTAACCCTGAGATGGTCATATGAAAGTCCGCGTCTTGCATGTGCAACATTGAATTCAAAAGTCGTAAATGCAGATGCATTGCTGAGGTCAATCAAGGGCAGGATCAGGTAATCGAACTGCCCGGTCGTACTTTCATATGAAGTAAAGAGGTCAATGAAAATGCATCCGTTACTTTGACCGAAACCGCCATTCACTGCATCATGCTGAAAAATTGCATTCGGGTTATAGTGAACATAATCCCAGCCCATCGGTGGAAATGTCGCTGTGGAAAATCCCTCGTTGAAAGGAAGTTCGATAACAGGACTTTCTGAACGGAATGCACCGTCCTTCCTGTCATTGGAAGTATTCAAGTCGTTCGGTGTAGTGACGTACGTTACAATTATATGTTTACCTGAAGGAAGTGCTGATGAAGGAAGTGTAACAGAAGTTGACTGGCCTGAAGTAAGCATGCCCGTCCAGGATAAAGTAACGGGCGCACCGTTGTCAACCACGTAAGTGATGTCGGCAGCAGTGATCGAATTGGTTCCGGCATTCAGCAATGTAACTGTAGGAGAAACAACAGGACTGCAAAGGTTGAAGAACGGCGAGTAGAATTCTTTTTCTCCATTGATGACTGCCGGTGCGGTAATTCCCACAATGGATGCATCAGTAGCAGCAATTGCAGGGTCGATCCGGTTAACAGTATTCAGCAGGTAATTTACAAACCAGATTTTGCCATCGGTACCGATTTCAAGTCCTGTCATTCCTGTTTGAGAAGTGGCGATCACTCCCAATACAACCGGGAATACTCCGCTGATATCATAAACTGTAATTTCTCCTGAGTCATAATCACCGACGATCAAGCGGTTTTTGTAAAGCGCAATTCCTGAAGGACGAGTTAGAAACGTGTCTATCTCTTCTTGTACCACGCCTTGAATTTCATAATAACCGTCCAATGATTCCGGCGCTGTGCCTGGAGGTTGCAGTGTATCCACAACTGTTCCTGTAGCGGTATTGATCCTGATCAATTTTTTGTGGCCGGTGTCTATTATATAAAGCCAGCCCGTGGATTTATCTTTTACCATGTGACTCGGTACGTCAGGTTCACGCTGTATGTCAATATCAGTGTAGCGGAGAATGACTCCGTTGGTGTGATCTTCATAACCCGGACCGTGATTGGTTACAAAATCATATTTGCAGATGTTTGAATTATAACCGTCGAAAACCCAATATGATTCAAGGGTATCGTGCGCAATACCCATGGCCATCGGGCTTTGGTGTAGCATGTCGAGGTGACTGCCCAAAGGATATCCATTCAACCAGTTGCTTTGAAAAACACTGGCAAAAACATTTGTATCGCTGCTCCAGAGTACGGGACCCATAAAAGTAGAAGTGCCGCCGTTTGAACTTTGGTTTTCACCCACCGTTGCGAATTCACCGATGTCAGAGAAAGAGAATGCTGATGGGAGAAGCATGAAGTGCGAGGTATGAGAATCTTTTCGGTATTCAGCAACCTGGCTTGGAGTTCCTGCATGATAGATAATCACATTGGTTCCTCCATTGTTGGAGGCTTTATTTACAATCCACAGTTCATCCGTATAGGGTTTGAATTCCAAATCGCGCGGGGCTACAACCTGGTTGGTTGCATTGGCAATCTCGGTAACTGTAAATGGACCATTGAGGCAATTGTCAATGAGGCCTTGCCCATTTGATGCTAGTGACAATAGACATCCGGCGAAGAGTAAATATTTTTTCATGAGGAATAATTTTGTCTGTGTACTATTCAAGTGCTTATTTCTCGAGGAACGCTTTCACGCTTTTTGTAAAATCACCTGCAGTAAGCTGAACGATATACATTCCTGATGGCAATGATTCTTCTGCATTCAGTTTGATCTGGTACAAACCCTGCTGCTGACGGCCTTCACTTTTTATCTGCATCATTTCTTCGCCCATTAGATTGTAAACTTTAATAACCGGTGTCACATTGTATGGCAGGTAATATTCTATGGTCGCTTCTGAAGAAAATACACTCGGGAATACTGTGATGTATGGCTTTTCACCTTTTACTGCAGGAGGAAGAATGCCTGTCGGAGTTTGTGTAAAATGCACGACAAGCGTATCGCTTCCCGCAAGGTTAATCAGCGGATTGTATGCTGTTGCCGAAGGCAAATAAGTTGTGTTATTGGAAGTCCAGTGGTCGAACTGGAAGTTCACAGTGTCAGTGACTACAGCGCGCATGTTCACGCTGATGCCGCCAAAATAAAATCCATTCCATGGAAACTGGTCGATCGTTATGGAGTTCAATTCAACTTTTCCTGCATTGGCCGGATCGGCGTCAACAGTGATAGGGTATGGTCCTGTTGTATTGTAACATCCATTCATGCTGGTGGTGACAATCGAACAACGGGCTGCAACGAAATTCCTGAGCCGGTCAAAGTTGGTTTGCCATTCTGTATAAGTTCCACTCCAGCGTGCTGCATGCTGTGTCATTTCAGGGTCGATCATATTCTTCCATGTATCCAGCTGGCCAAGCATCTGGTCACAACTGAAAGCAGTGTTCATCAGGTCGGCGTAACGTGAAATATAAAAGTGGTTGAAGTCTGGATTCTGTCTCAGGTGAGCAAGCAGATCTATATGCCCGTCTGGATCATCCAGAGCCCCGCCTTCAACCTGGCACAAAGGAGCATACCTGCTGGTATCCGGAATGCCGGTGTAGTTGATATAAAATGCAAAAGTTGCATCGTTGTCCCAAAGGATGTAGCCCCATTTCTGGTGACCGCCGTCGGGATTGAGTCCGCGCCACCATCCGGTATTATAATTCAGCCAGTCAGTGCAGTTTACAAAAGCGTTTACGATAATATAATCGGCAAGACTTTGCACGTCGAGCTGTGAAGTAACAGTGTTGTAGTCGGCAGCATTGGCCATGTTGTGACTCATAATCCAGCTGTAAAAATCATCCCAGTCATCTTCAGCAGCGGTACCGCCGTATTCAGCCCAGCGGTTTCCCCACCTTTCAAGGTACTGAATCTGGTACTTGTTCTGGTTGTAATAATAGTTTGTGAAATCGTGGTCGTCGCAACGTTCACGGAGATCATATACACCCCAATACTGTCCATTGAGATAGATGATGCATTTTTCAGCACCGCGTACATCAAGACTCAATCCGCCGCGTTTGGCAAGCATCTGCACATAGGTATCACGCAGGTGTGCGCTTCCTGCATTTTGTGAGTGGTGTGCTGCAGGATAATTATCGTCGCCTGCTGCGCGAAGAATGAAACGCTGGAACTCATCGCGTTCAGAGTAAGGAAAAATTTTCTCGTGCAATGCATCGCTGTAACCCATTTCATCACGTGCCACAAAATCCAGGCTGCGCTGGTCATTGGCCCATGAATCCTGGCCGTGACTGTTGAATGATCCATAAGCTTTGCTCGTGCGCACCTTGCTTGTATCGAAATATTCAAGTGACCCGATTGGATTCAGACCGGAGTTCCCGTTGGCAAGTGTATTCAGCTGTGTACCGGCTATGGAAACCACTTTCAATGTGTGAGAAACATTGATGAAATAAGTATTGTACATGATAAAGCTGATGAGAATTCCGGGATCAGAGCTCACCGTAATCGCTTTCAATACAGTCGTGGAAGAAATGGTAATGGGATTTGAATACAAGGTAGAGCTGCCTGTTGGTGCCGTTCCATCAAGTGTATAGCGGATCACTGAATTTGGTTCTGAATTGTAAAGAGTAACAGTGATGCTTCCCTGGTAAAATCCTGCAGGCAGACTTGCGTCAGGTTTTGCCGCGTAGCCAATATAGTTTGCTGTCGTATTCGATGCATTGCTTGTCGGAGAAGTGAAAATAGCCCAGGATGGACTTCCATTTGTTGTTCTTCCGTACGAATGTCCAACCTGGGTTTTTGCAAGCTGGACGAGGTCAATAATATTTCCCCCCTGGTCGGCAAGGACTATATAATCGGGATTGTTCTTCGATTGTGTAAGCTTGAAATTTGTATGGTAATTCGTACCTGCATAAACGTCTCTTCCTGTTGCCCAGAAACGCTTGAAGCCTCCGGCAGAAATTGTAACGCCGGTTGGGATGGTGTAAAGTGTTGGATTGTTTGCATCGTCGCTGAGATGATAACCGCTGATGTTAACAGATGAGCCACCTGTATTGTAAAGTTCAATCCAGTCGCCGAATTCCTGGTAATCATCCTGCACCTGGTTCAGGTTGCTGCATGAATATTCATTGATGAGGATATCGGCGCTTGCAAAACGTGAAGCGGAGAGGAACAACAAAACAAAGAATGAGCTCAGAAAGTACTTTTTCGACGGCATACGGTAAAGGTTTATAAGGTTGAATTTGAGGCTTTTTAGGGATCACAAACCTACATAAAAAGTACAAAGAATCAAGTATGTTAATTGTAAAACCTTCAATGCCTTACGATAAAAGAAACCGTGGAAATTCCTTGTTCTGAAATGGTTTTTAAAAGAAAGATTCCCTCCGGATAATCTTTAACATTTATTCTGATCATTCCTTTACCGTCGAAGGTTTCCACAATTTGACCCTGTGCATTCATAACTTCGAAAGTTTTCATGACTTTGGCAGGGGAGTTTACTGTAAGTATTTCGGAGACGGGGTTTGGAAAAACCAGTATAACATCTTTCTCAATTTCTCCTGTTTTTAAATAGGAGGGTCTAATCACAACTTCACCTGAAATCAAATTTAATAAAACCAGACTACCACTCAGCGTAACCGCTTTCGCATCCTGGAAAATAATTCTAAAAGTCTGCTGCGGAGAAAGTGAAGATTTCGTTTTAATATAAATCCTTGCAAGTGTATCATGTAATTGATAAACATTCATATGGTCATTCTTACTCATCATTAAACTCAAGCCATAATCAAATCCGTAATCGGTTTTGAAATCATAAGTAATTACATCAATTCCGGGATTTCCAAAGTCGCTTGAACTGTAATTCACCACAGCAGCACTATCCAAAGGGTTGGAAGGGTAATAAGAAGAAAAGGCAAATGTATATAAAGAATCGACAGGTGTAAATGAAGAACCAAGTATGATTGAAAAGGTAATTGTATCACCGGCATCAACTGTATCTTTTTCCGGAAGTATGCTTAAGTCAGCAATTGTATTAAAAGTATGCGGTTGTGTGTTTCTCCAATTCTGAAGATTGGTCCACGATACATTTGCGTATGGAGTTAAATCATCCATATCTATAATTCCATCTCCGTTGAAATCGGCATGCTTATAATTTACTCCCGTGCTGAATGTATCCGTCCAATCTGCAGCAAAATCACTGAAGTATCCGGGAGGACCTGGCCATGCAATGCTTGAGTCATCGCGCGCAATGCCCGTTGCATTCCATGCAATACCAATATCCGGAGCATCATCAACAAAATCGAGATATAAATTGTTGTTTGCATCCCCAGGCCAGATATAGGATTCGGTTTCAAGAATTCCATTGCCACTTGAGTCAAGGGTTGCAATAAAAGATGAGTAGTCGCGGCTATAATTCAGCGTCAACCTGTCTGTCAATATCCATCCTCCTCCTGTTACAATTTGTGATGTAGGATGTATTTTTATCCGGGGCAATCCATATTGAGGGAACGTGTATGTACGGCTCCATAAAGTATTCCCTGCTGAATCTGCTCGTAGAATTTTTCCGTTTGCCGTTGATCCTGCAATCGAATATATTTTATCCGGTGCATAACCAAAGGACGCTACGAAACCACCATCAGCGGTTGAGTCCAAAGAACTGATCGGCCATGGATAAGATTTAGTCCATAATAAACTTCCGTCAGCAAGGGCCATCTTTGACACTGTAGAATCTATATAGACATAATAAAAAGTAGAAGGGCATCCGCAATTTCCTGAAACACTGCTTGACCAAATTACATTACCTGAAGAATCCTCCCTGGATAATTCATTCCATTGTGAAATCAGCAAGTCTCCGTTGGGGAATTTTTGTAAGGGAAATTTGCAAGTTGAATCATAAGACAAAATATTTCCTGAAGGATCAAATTTTATTACGGAATCACCAACAAATGCGTAATAGTAATTCCCAATTTCAATAGCGTCATATGCTTCGTTCTCTGCTTGCGGTCCCTGCCCAAATCCATTGAATACTGCAGACCATTCAAGCGTACCGGTCTTTGAATATTTCTGCACATTTCCGTCTATGTGAAAATACGCAGATTGACCCCAAAAATTTGTGGTTATAATACACCCCGAATCTGATGTTGGTCTCACACTATTTGCAAATGCACCAGTTAATCCTCCGTGAAAGCCCACAGATTCTCCCCATTCAACAACCCCATTTGATGTAATTTTAATCAAGCCTTGAGAATTGTCCTGGCCAAAATTGCCAATGGCATAGATAGATCCATCAGCACCTATTTCTAAACATTTTATACCGGTCAAATTATCAGAATGCTGATAAGAACCCATACTAAAGTTGCTCAATCTTTTAATCCATGTATTTTGAGCGAAGGAAAAAAATGCAAATGTCAGAAAGTAAAAAAGTAGAGTTGCTTTTTTCATTGATTTGATTTCGACCTTGTAAACCTACCAAATTTGATAAACCTGGCTGAGATTTTTGAGCAATGCAGCATTATAACCTGTAAACGAACCGTTTCTGAAGTCGAAAAAAATCACAGAAATCCCTGTAACTTTCACTGTTCAGTAACCGTCCCATTCATAAACAACAACTAATTTTGCTTCCGCTTTCACCACAATGACTGCTGCAGACTATAATAATTGCGTGGACGAACATGCGGATGGACTTTATCGCTTTATTCTGAAAAATATGCGTGATGAAGAAGAAGCCCGGGATGTCGTGCAGGATGCCTTTGAAAAAATGTGGCGCAACCATGAAAATGTGGAAGCGGCCAAATCAAAATCGTACCTCTTTACCACGGGATATCATACAATGATCGACAGGATCAGGAAAAAGAAAAAGATGAGCGACTTCACGGAGGTAAATGAAGAGAGCCTGTTTCACAACGAACAATACAGTGACGCAAAGAAAATTTTAAACGAAGCGGTAAATCTTTTACCCGACATGCAGAAAGCAGTGATCACACTCAGGGATTTTGAAGGATACAGTTATTCAGAAATTGGCAGCATCACAAAGTTGACGGAATCACAGGTGAAAGTATACATCTACCGGGCAAGGTTGTTCCTGAAGGAATATATCGGGTCGATGGAAAAAGTTATCTAATCAGAATAATTATCACTTTCCCTCTCCCTTTGAGAGGGGCAGGGGTGAAGTAAAAAATGAAAATAGGAAGAAATAATTACGAAGCATTTTTTCTCGACTTCCACGAAGGGAATCTTTCAGAAGAAGTTAAAAGAGATGTGCTTCAATTCGTGGAATCGAATCCTGACCTGAAAGAGGAATTCGAAAGCTTCGAGATTATTTTTATTGATCAAAGCCAAGGCTTGAATTTCCCCGGAAAGGAAAATCTAAAGAAGAATGCCATCAATGTTCTGAATTATAAAACCTGGCTTGTTGCTTATATAGAAGATGACTTGAACGGCGATGAAAAACTGGAAGTGGAAAAATTCCTGTCGGCAAATCCTGCATATGGACACGAACTGGAAATTCTGCGGAAGACAAAAATATTTCCGGATTATTCCATTCGCTTTTCACAAAAGTCTTCCCTGAAAAAAGGCGGAGTGGTTATCCCGATGTGGGTGCGCTATGCCGCTGCTGCAAGTCTGATTTTTGGTTTGATGGCTTATTTCTTCGTACAGAGAAAACCTGCAACTGAGTTTGTACAAGAACAGCCTGCAAATAAAATTTCTGCACCTGTTATTGAGCCTGCGAATAACCCTGTTGCGGAAATAAAGTCTGATCAGGAAAAGATAGAGGATCAAAAGCCGTCGCAAAAAAAATCTGTTGATTTAAAAGTTGACAGGGAGCTTGCCGGTAATGATTCTGTAATTGTTCATCCTTCGGAGAATGCAATACCTGATCAACCCCTGGCCCAGGAAACCGGTACGCTTCCAGGTAAAGTCCAGGTAAAGGATCCTGCACAACAAACTACCATCGTGATCAATGAAGGGAAGAGCGATACAGCAATGCAAAAATTGGTTGTCCTTGACGACAACGACCTCGCTGAACTTGGACTGAATACAAAGCCGGAAACGTTACCCAATTCAATACTCGCCGATGCAGTGAACGGCGCAGGGAAGCTGTTTAATATAAATGCGCATTACGACAAATCAAAACAACAGCAATCCCAACCTACCGAAACGTGGGCATTGGGTCCTTTGAAAATCAAACGGACAGTTTCACAATAATTTTTTGGAGATAATAAATGGAAGGCGTCTGCTACAGCAGGCGCTTTTTTATTTCATGTTTTATTCCTGTTTAAAATGTGATGACCCCTTCTAATAACCAATGTAATCCAACGTATATGCGAATTACAAATTCGTAATTCAGCATTATCTACTCTCACCCTGTCGTCGTTTCCCAGATTCCGCCCATAATTCCAATATCTGTAAAAGAACAAGAAAATTTATCTAATAGGCCTGTAACATATAACTGAACCAACCCGTCACATTACTAAAGACAATAAAATCGAATTATATGAAAATTGCAAAAACACTATTGGCAGCATTGATACCGGTAATCACATTTGGATCGGTGGAAGAGGATAACTTCACAAAGATTGAGTTGAACTCTGTCGGCAAGGTCGTCATTACCCAGGGTGATGCGAACTATGTCGAAATAAATTCATCCGGTTCCAAAGAGGGTATCAGGACAAGCGTAAGTAACAACACACTTTATATTGACAGCAAGGTTGACGCTGAATATAAAATTACCATGAGAAATGTTGAAGCACTGGCAGTGGGAGGGACAGGAGAAATCACTTCAAATGGAACATTGACTTCTGATCACATCAAACTGGATGTTTCAGGAAGCGGCAAAATGACCCTGGCCCTGCAGGTAAAAGATCTTGACATAGATATCAGCGGGGTAGGGAAGATGACCCTCAGTGGAAAAGCGGACAGAGCCAATATCGACATCTCCGGTTCAGGGAAAGTGGATGCGTTTGATCTCGTCGTTTCGAAATGCATCGCTGAAATTTCCGGCGTGGGAAAATGCAACATTGATGTTACGGATTCCCTCTCAACAGAAATTAGCGGAATGGGTTCTGTGAATTATAAAACCAAGCCGGCATATATCACGACTGATGTTTCAGGCGTTGGAAAGGTGAATAATGAAACTGTAGTAGGTGGCGTTCAAAAAAATGACACCACACACCTCTCGTTCGGAGATGCCAAGGTGTTGATCGTAAGAAGCGATTCCACTGTTATCAAGAGGAAAGAAAAGGCGGAGAGGTCAAAACCAAGGTGGCGCGGACTTGAGCTTGGATTTAATAATTACCTGAACAGTGACATGAAGGCTGCTGCTCCCGATGGTTATGAATACCTGGAATTGAATACAGGGAATTCAGCTGTGGTTGCGCTGAATTTTTTCCAGCAAAATTTCCGCATGGGGAAAAGCAATTTCTGGTTTTACACTGGCATGGGTCTAACATGGAATAATTACCGTTTTGATAAAAATGTCCTGCTCAGTACATCTAAGGGTTATCTGTCCGGGAGTTTTGATACCACCAGTACCCGCTCTTATACAAAGTCCAAACTAACTGCTACTTACTTAACAGTTCCCCTGATGTTTGAATTTTTCTCAGACAAGAAAATAAAGAAGGCCTTTCACGTGGGACTTGGCGCCATGCTTGGTTACCGCATCGGCTCACATACAAAGCAAAAATTCGAAGAGGGCGGCAGCACGGAAAAGTCAAAGCAATATGATGACTTCTACCTTAATCCATTCCGGTACGGTGCACGCTTTACGATCGGTTACAGGAAATTTAATGTGTTCGCTGATTACTATGCATCTGAAATGTTCAGGAGCGGAAAAGGACCAAAGCTTTATCCTGTATCAATCGGGTTAAGCCTGGCGACATTTTAAATAGAGAATTTATTCAACAACTTTAAATAAAATAAAAAATGAAAACACAACTTATTATGGCAGCGCTTCCATTCGTAATGACCCATGGATGCGTATTCGGAATTGAAGGATCAGGAAAAGTAACAAGTGAAGACAGGAAAGTCGAAACCTTCACAGGCATAAACCTTGAATGTCATGCGAACGTGTATTTTACACAGGGCGATGTGCAGTCGGTGAAAGTGGAAGCGGAGGACAATATCATCGCCCATATCACTACGGAAGTTAAAAACATGAAACTTGTAATAGATACTGACGGAAAGGATTTCGATTCACATCAGCCGATCAACGTGTACGTTACAGTAAAGGAATTATGCCTGCTTGAGGTGGAGGGTTCCGGAAAAATGATCGGCAAAAGTCATATCAATTGCGACAACATGACTTTCAGCGTAGCGGGTTCAGGCGACATCTATGCTGATGTCAGGTCCCTGACGATGAAGGTGTCGATCAGCGGATCGGGAAGTCTTGATCTCGGAGGTACGTCTACTTCCATGGATATAAAGATTGCCGGATCAGGAAAGGTAAGTGCAAAAAATCTCCAGGCGATCAACACCACAGTATCGATTACGGGCAGTGGATCAAGCACGATCAATACAAAAGAGGAGCTCAATGTAACTATTACTGGTAGCGGTGATGTCAATTACGTTGGTGAACCGTCGAAATTGCATACAAATATTACAGGTTCCGGAAGCGTTTCGAAAATCTGATATTAGTTTTATTGTGGTGACTCCGGATTGCTGAAAGGCGGCCCGGAGTTCTTTTTGTATCAGCGAAAAACCCTGCCTGCCGGCAGGCAGGGAATACATTGCGAATTAGCGAATCACAGCCATATCATGCTGGGCATGAAAAATTTCCCGAGTCATGATTTGTAAATTAGTATAAATCTGTATTTAGTACTTGAGCTTGCTGAGAAAATTCACATCAGTAGTTCCCGTGTTGCGATAGATCATCATCAGAATTGCCAGGCCGACGGCAACTTCAGCCGCTGCTACTGCCATGATGAAAAATACAAATACCTGACCGGCACTATCGCCGCGATAAGCAGAAAAAGCAACCAGCAATAAGTTGACGGCATTCAGCATCAGCTCCACGCACATGAAAATGACGATTGCATTTCTTCTGAACATGACACCCAACACGCCGATGCAAAAGAGCATGGTGCTGAGAAGGATGTAGTAGTTCAGGGGGATTTGTTGAATTAAGTGATTCATGTTAGTTCAAAGTTGGCTATGAGCTCTTAGCTGTTGGCTATTGGCAGTTAGCTGTTACCATTTATCATTTTCAATTTCCTATTTCCTATTTTTTCGAATTTCGGATTTCTATTTTCGAATTTTTTACTGTATTTCCTTTTTCCCCAGCATCACAGCTCCCACCATTGCCGCAAGAAATAAGATTGACGATACTTCGAATGGCAGTGCAAAGTCGTTGAACAATGTATGTCCGAGGTTTTTTATCAAGCCGGCTTCGTTGCCGAATGCTGCAGTGGTTTCAGGGTTCACATTCCTGAATGCACCAACCATGACGATCATGAGAATTCCTCCTGCAATGGTGGCGGCAATTTTCTGCAATGCTGATTTATGAGGTTCTACTTCTGCATTCAGGTTGAGCATCATGATCACATATAGAAACAATACCATGATCGCCCCCGCATACACGATGATATGAACGGCGGCAAGGAACTGCGCATTCAGTAAAACGTAATGACCTGCAATTGCAAAAAAAGTGATGATCAGGTATAAAACACTATGTATAGGATTTTTTGAAATAACAACCATCATTGCACTGAGGATGGCGAGGAAGCCGAGGAAATAAAAAATGTATTGAGACATGAGTTGGCTGATGGCCATTGGCTTTTAGCTCTCAGCTATTAGCTTTTGGCGATTCGAATATATTTTACAACCGATTATGCTGTAGGTTTTTGTTTTGTTTGAATTCCAGGACTTCCTTGGTCTGACGTTTTGAAATATCTATCGGTTCATCCATCGTCTCTACAAGCTTATCCTTTCCATAAATAAATTCCTTGCGCTTGAAATCAGTAGGCACCAAACGATCGGTGAGGAAAATCGCTTCTTTCGGACAAGCTTCTTCGCACAATCCGCAGAAGATGCAGCGCAGCATATTGATCTCGTACATGCTGGCATATTTTTCTTCCCTGTATAATTTTTCTTCTCCTTTTTTTCGCTCCGCAGAAATCATCGTAATCGCCTCAGCCGGACATGCCACGGCGCACAATCCGCAGGCGGTGCAACGCTCAGCTCCGTTTTCATCGCGCTTCAGAACATGTAATCCACGGTAGATGTCGGAAAATTCCCGCTGCACTTCAGGGTATTTCACAGTCGCTTTCTTTTTGAAAAGATGTGAAAAGGTAATCCTCAATCCTCCCAGAATAGCAGGAATATATAAGCGTTCCATCAGCGTCATTTCTTTTTTGACGACTACAGTACTTCTATTTGTAAGCGGTTGCATTATTTCTTTTTGAAAGGACTTTTGGTTGTGATGGTTCCGTCGGGCATCTTATAAAATATTTTGTCCAGGATTCCAAAGACGACAGGAATTCCTTTTCGCTTACTTTCTTTTAATGCCAACTGAACACCTCGATTACCGATTGCTGCGAAAAGCAGCGCCTCTTTGTAAATATCTTTATTTCTGAATTTTTGAAATTTCACTTTATGCTTTCATTTTATTCGTCAATTCACTTTCCCATTCATCCACATCACAATTCCTGTAAGGAATATATTTATGATAGATAAGGGTATCATTACTTTCCATCCCAAATTCATCAGCTGGTCGTAGCGGAAGCGGGGGATCGTCCACCGCACCCACATGAAGAAGAAGATGAAGAAGAATATTTTTAAGAAGAAGAACAATGTTCCGATGATGCTCAGCCAGTTCGGGTCTGAAATAAATCTTCCGATCAATGGCATGTTATACCCTCCGAAATAAAGTGTAGAAATTACCGCTGCTGAAATGAACATGTTGATGTATTCTGCAAAAAGGTAAAAGCCAAGCTTCATCGAAGAATATTCAGTGTGGTATCCGCCTACAAGTTCAGTTTCGCATTCAGGCAGATCGAAAGGTGCACGGTTTGTTTCGGCAAAGGCGCAGACAAGAAAAATAAAAAATCCAAGTGGCTGGTACAGCACATTCCAGTGCCAGCCGCTTTGTGATTCTGCAATGTCTTTCATGCTTAAAGATCCTGTCATCATTACCATCGCAATGATTGCAAGACCCATTGCAATCTCATAGCTGATCATCTGCGACGAAGCACGCAATGCGCCGAGCAAAGAATATTTGTTGTTCGATGCCCATCCTCCGATCATGATCCCGTATACGCCGAATGAAACGACTGCAAAAATGTAAAGGATGCCGATGTTGATGTCTGCGATTTGCAATGAATAGGTAATTCCTCCAATCGTAATTCCCTTTCCCCAGGGAATGGCAGCGCTTGTCATGCATGCTGTGAGCATCGCAAGAGACGGCCCGAGGATGAAAAGAAATTTATTCGAGACGTCAGGAATGATTTCTTCTTTCATGAACATCTTCACGCCATCGGCAACCGGCTGTAAAAGTCCAAAGGGACCCGCGCGGTTCGGACCGATCCTGTCCTGCATAAACGCTGCGACTTTACGTTCAGCATACGTGGAATACATCGCTACCACGAGGGATGCAATGAAGACCCCGAGAATCAAGCTGATTTTTATTATTAGAGCGGTCGTTAACATTTTAATTCACAATGCACGATTCACGATGCACAATTATTAATTCTTAATTTCTACTGATTCTCTTTTACAATATGACTTTTCAACTGCAAATGTTCTCCTACTACTTTCACAGAATTCAGGTTTGCTTTATGCGCCGGTTCCTTCAACGTGTAATGATTTTGTGAAATCACAGAACGCCTGTCAACATTTGTCGGACCTTCAATTACCCAATCGCTGGTTTTCTTTTTATCGAATCGGCATTCATTGCAGATCCATTCGGTCACCTCATCGTATTCATCTTTTCGCCCCGTGACACGGAACACTTCTTCTCCTTTATACCATAGTCTCACTTTGCCAGCGCATTTTTTACAATCGCGGTGGGCATCATAAGGATTTACGTTCCACACGCGAGATTTAAAACGGAAAGTTCTGTCGGTCAAAGCGCCTACCGGACAAACATCGATCATGTTCCCGCTCATTTCATTGTCGACGGCTTGCTGAATATAGGTTGAGATTTCAGCAACATCACCGCGGTTCATTACCCCATGTACGCGTCCGGGGCATAGCTGTTCTGCAACTTTCACGCAGCGGTAACAGAGGATGCAGCGCGTCATGTGCAGTTTTATTTTGTCGCCGATATCGATTTTTTCAAAAGTCCGGCGTTCAAATTCATAGCGGGATGTTGAAAGGCCGTGCTCGTAACTCAAATCCTGGAGTTTGCATTCTCCTGCCTGGTCGCAGATCGGACAATCGAGCGGATGATTGATCAATAAAAATTCTACCACGCCTTTTCTTGCTTCAAGCAATGCAGGCGAAGTGATTCCCTGCACCTCCATTCCATCCATGATCGTCTGGCGGCAGGAAGGAACCGGCTTTGGCATCGGGCGGGGATCTTTTTCGGAACCCTTTGTCACATTCACGATGCACGTACGGCAATAACCGCCGCTTGTTTTCAACGACGTATAATAACACATTGCCGGTGGAACAATTGCTCCGCCAATCAAACGCGCGGCCTGGAGGATCGTGGTTCCTTCGGGAACTTCTATCGACTGACCGTCTATGGTTACTTTAGCCATAATTCTAATTCTAATTCAAAAGTCACAAATCACAAATCACAAATCACAAGTCACAAGTCACAAGTCACGAGGATCGTTTACTTCTTCAGATTGATAATAATCCTTGCAATAACTTTTGTAATTTCTTTTAATTCAATCTGGAAAGTAGCAAATCTATCTATATTCATTTCATACCCTTCTCTAATCACTTCAATCAAGAATTCAGATTCATCACACGATTTAAGAGCAATTTCGTAATATCTGATTAATTCTTTTCTGGAACTGCTTGCTTTCGCTTTTTTAACATTTGCACCAATTGATGTTCCACTTCTTAACAATTGATCTCGTAATGCATATTCAATTCCTTCTTTCTTTAATGCAATTGTCAATTTTACAAGCTTTATTGCAAACCCCTTCGTCCAATCCTTAATATCTTTTTCATACTTCATATTCCGGTCGCCTTAATAGACGAACAAAATACTTCCTTCTACATTTATTTTCCATCCGGTACAAGATGTAATCTTAATTATACTGCTTTTTTTAGATTTTCAGTTTTTAACTTATATCTACCTTCTAACTTGTGACTTGTGACTTTTAATTTATTAAACAGACTGAAGATTATTGACTGTATAATAGTGTTTTACGTCCTGAATATTTTTTCCGTTTCTGACGTACTCTTCAAACTCTCCCCTGAAATGCCTGATGGCTGCAGCTACCGGCCAGGCAGCAGCTTCGCCAAGCGGACAAATCGTTTTGCCTTCGATCTTACTTTGGATATCCCATAGTAAATCAATGTCTGATATTTTTCCGTGACCGTCCAATATCTTGTGGAGAATTTTTTCCATCCAACCTGTCCCTTCGCGGCAGGGTGAACATTGTCCGCAGCTTTCGTGGTGATAGAAACGTGTAAAGTTCCAGAGATTTTTAACAACACTTGCACTTTCATCCATTACGATGAAGCCGCCTGAACCAAGCATGGTGCCTGTCTGGAATCCACCATCGCTCAGGGATTCATAACTCATGAGCCGCGGTTCACCTTTGGCAGTTTTTAAAATCAGCTCAGCAGGAAGAATGGGAACAGATGATCCACCCGCAACTACTGCCTTTAATTTTTTTCCATTCCTGATGCCTCCGCAATAATTCTCCGAATAAATAAACTCTTCAACAGGAACACCAAGCTCGATTTCATATACGCCTGGTTTGTTGATGTGTCCCGAAGCGGAAATCAATTTCGTGCCGGTGGACTTTCCGATTCCGATTTTCGCATATTCATCTCCACCCATCTTTATAATCGGGACTACAGCTGCAAGCGTTTCAACATTATTTACAACAGTGGGACAATCCCATACACCCTTCACGGCAGGAAATGGCGGCTTGATGCGCGGGTTTCCACGCTTTCCTTCAAGTGATTCGATCAATCCAGTTTCTTCTCCGCATATGTATGCTCCCGCACCACAATGCACATGAAGATCATGATCGAAACCGCTGCCCAAAATATTTTTTCCCAATAAACCTGCGGCGTAACATTCATCAATGGCTTTCTGAATGATGTGATATACATACATCATTTCCCCGCGGATGTAGATGTATGAAGTGTTGGCACCAAGCGCAAAACTGGAAATGATCATTCCTTCAATCAGCAAATGAGGATTGCGTTCCATCAGGTAACGGTCCTTAAATGTGCCCGGTTCACTTTCATCTGCATTGCAAACAAGGTAACGCGCAACGCCGGGAGGCTTGGCAATAAAGCTCCACTTCATTCCTGTCGGGAATCCTGCGCCGCCCCGTCCTCTCAATCCGCTCTTCTTTACTTCCTCCACGATGTCAGCATCCTTCATACGAAGAGATTTCTCCAACACGGAGTACCCGCCAAAAGATTTGTAGACTGGCAGGGTATTCAAACCTGCGGTTTGTATATTCTCAAGTAAAAGCTGCTTTGCCACGAATTACACTAATTTACACTAATAAGATTAAAACAATTTTTGCCACGAATTTCCTTAATTAACACTAAGAAGATTTCAATAATTCTAACTATGAATTTCCCTAATCAAAATTATAATAAAACACGTTTGAACTTTAGAGATTCTTCGCCGAAGTTTATGATTAAGCCTAATTTTAATTTTGTTGCAGCGAGATAATTTATTGTTTGTTTAAAATGATCTTCGATAACATCTTTCTGAGCTTTTACTTCGAGAACGATTATGTCATCAAAAATAAAATCAGCATTATATGAATGGGGAAGAATTGTGTTTTTGTATTCAATATTGAATTCTTTTTCCCTGGCATTAGGTAAATTTCTCATCTTGAATTCATATTCCATTGCATCCTTATAAACAACTTCACTAAAACCTCTTCCTTATATTCGGTGAATCTCCATACAGATACCCGCGATTTTAAAAACCTCGTCCTTATAGATAAGGTCCTTTTTTTTAAATATTACATCCGGTTCTTCAAACCCCACATCATCCATATTTAATTCGTGTTAATTAGCAAAAATAAACGTAGTCTTGTTTTTGTCTTTTTAATTAGTGGCAATTAGCGAAATTAGTGGCAAGTTTTCAATGTATTTCTTCCTTCTTCCAGTGCGTCACGCGTTCACCTTTTATTTTGTAGTCATTCAGAATCGCATCACATTTATCAGTGGTCAGGTTCTCATGATATTTTTCACCGATCTGCATCATAGGCGCTGTTCCGCAGCTGGCAAGGCATTCAACAGTTTTCAGTGTGAACATTCCGTCAGTTGTAGTTTCACCTGCTTTGATGTTCAGCTTCTTTTCGATGTACCTCACAATGTCTTCAGCCCCCATCAGCCAGCATGGACCCGTGCGGCAAACTTCGATCAAACATTTTCCAACCGGCTTCAGGTTGAACATGGAATAAAAAGTTGCGACTTCATAAACTTCAATGGGCTGGATACTTAATATAGAAGCCACATAATCCATCACTTCCGGACTCAGCCATCCGTCAAACTCTGCCTGGGCAAGATGAAGCACGGGAAGTATTGCAGATTTCTGCTTGCCCTCCGGATAGCGCTTCATGATCCGCTGAATCAATGCCAATGCATCCTCTGAAAATTTTGGCCTCACCCCAGCCCTCTCCAAAGGAGAGGGAGTCAGGTTATTATTTTTCTTCTCGTTCATCCTTGTTCTTCTTGTATCTTAAATCTTGATTCTTGTTTCTCATTAAGCGTCCAATTCCCCCGCTATCACATTCATCGAACTCATCGTCAGTATTGCATCGCTCAACATTCCACCTTTGATCATTTCAGGATATGCCTGGTAATATATATAGCATGGCCGGCGTAAATGCAGACGGTATGGTTGCCTTCCGCCATCACTTACCAGGTAAAAACCAAGTGCGCCGTTTCCGCCTTCAACGCAATGGTACACTTCGCCTTTCGGAACATCGGTTTCTCCCATCACAATTTTGAAATGATAGATCAATGCTTCCATGTCGTTATAAACTTCCTCTTTCGGCGGCAGATAAAAATCAGGAACATCTGCATGGAAGGTAGTTTTGTCTTCCAGCTTTTCTAATTTGTCCAATGCCTGTTGAATGATGCCCAGGCTCTCCCACATTTCCTGTTCGCGCACCATGAAGCGGTCGTAGGTGTCGCCATTTGTTCCCACGGGAATTTTGAAATCAAAATCCTGGTAGGATGAATATGGATTCATCACTCGCACGTCGTAATCAACACCTGCCGCACGTAGATTTGGTCCGCTGAAAGAATAATTCAACGCACGCTCGGCGCTGATGGGGCCGGTGCCGATTGTCCTGTCCATGAATATCCTGTTGCGCACCAGCAGCTTTTCAAACTCCTTCATGCCCTTCGGATATTCTTTTACAAAATGTTTGATCTTCCTCCAGGCAATTTCGTTGAAGTCGCGCTCGAAACCACCGATGCGGCCAATGTTGGTGGTGAGTCGTGCACCGCAGATCTGTTCATAGATCTCGTAAATGAATTCACGCCACTGGAAAATGTAGAGGAAACCGGTCATCGCTCCTGTGTCAACGCCGATCACGCTGTTGCAAATGAGGTGGTCGGAAATTCGCGCAAGTTCCATGATGATGACGCGCATATATTCTACGCGTTTTGGCAATTCGCACTTGATAAGTTTTTCCACCGTCATGT
>Ga0190274_10000672_pt1 | contig 20035 bp, 19 predicted proteins | sample Popmic531T_FD_133002 | JGI IMG/M metagenome (GOLD analysis project Ga0190274, IMG submission 133002) | Populus adjacent soil microbial communities from riparian zone of Yellowstone River, Montana, USA - 531 T | ecosystem: Environmental > Terrestrial > Soil > Riparian zone | place: USA: Montana... | reverse complement strand
TCGGGCGTGCCCCTGCTGGTCGACCTGCAGCCGGCCGGCCGCCACCTGATGGAGGACTTCCACCGGGCCGGCGGCCTGCTGGCCGTGCTGGCCGAGGTGGCCGACCTGCTCGACCCCGAGGCCACCTGCGTCACCGGCCGGCCGCTGGTCGAGCACCTCGCGGGCGCGGCCGTCACCGACCGGGAGGTCATCCGGCCCCGGGCCGAGCCGCTGCGCGAGGCGGCCGGGATCGCCGTGCTGCGCGGCAACCTCTGCCCCGACGGCGCGGTCATCAAGCCGGCCGCGGCCACTCCGGAGCTGCTGCGCCACCGCGGCCCGGCGGTGGTGTTCGAGAGCATCGAGGACCTGCGCGCCCGCCTCGACGACCCCGACCTGGAGGTGGACGAGGACTCGGTGCTGGTCCTGCGGGGCTGCGGCCCCAAGGGCTATCCGGGCATGCCCGAGGTCGGCAACATGGCCCTGCCGGCCAAGCTGCTGGCCCGCGGGGTCCGCGACATGGTCCGGATCAGCGACGGCCGCATGAGCGGCACCGCCTACGGCACGGTCGTCCTCCACGTCGCTCCCGAGGCCGCCGCCGGCGGCCCCCTGGCCCTGGTCCGCAGCGGCGACCCGATCGTCCTGGACGTCCCCGCCCGCAGCCTCCACCTCGACGTCCCGCCCGCCGAGCTGGCCCGCCGCGCGCCCTCGGCGGCCGCGGCCGCCGCCTACGCCGCCCCCGGCAGCGGCTGGCAGCGCCTCTACATCGACCACGTCCTCCAGGCCGACCGCGGCGCCGACCTCGACTTCCTGGTCGGCACCCGCGGCTCCGAGGTCACCCGCGAGTCCCACTGACCGGGCGGTCTGCCCTCCCGGGCCGGCCCGGCTAGGACTTCTTCTTGCGCTTGGGCATGTAGAGGTCGGTGATGGTGCCCTCGAAGGCCTCGGCCGACATGCCCACGGTCTCGGACAGGGTCGGGTGGGGGTGGACGGTGAGGCCGATGTCGGCGGCGTCGGCGCCCATCTCGATGGCCAGGGCGGCCTCGGCGACCAGCTCGCCGGCGTTGGGGCCGACCATGCCGGCGCCGATCAGGCGCTCGGTCCCCTCGTCGAACAGCAGCTTGGTCATGCCCTCGGAGCGGCCCAGGGACAGCGAGCGGCCGCTGGCCGCCCAGGGGAAGGTGCCCTTGCCGTACTTGACCCCGGCCGCCTTGGCCTCGGTCTCGGTGGCGCCGACCCAGGCCACCTCCGGGTCGGTGAAGGCCACCGAGGGGATGGCGCGGGCGTCGAAGTAGCTGCGCTGGCCGGCGGCGGCCTCGGCGGCCACGTGGCCCTCGTGCACCGCCTTGTGGGCCAGCATCGGCTGGCCGACCACGTCGCCGATGGCGAAGATGTGGGGCACGTTGGTGCGCAGCTGCTTGTCCACGGGGATGAAGCCGCGGTCGTCGACCACCACCCCGGCCGCCTCGGCCCCGATCAGCTTGCCGCTGGGCTTGCGGCCGACCGACACCAGCACCTTGTCGAAGACCAGCTCGGCGGGGGCGTCGGCGCCCTCCAGGGACACCCGCAGGCCCTCGTCGGTGGCCTCGACGTTGGTCACCTTGGTCTTGAGGTAGATGCTCTCGTAGCGCTTGCTGATGGTCTTCTGCAGGGGGGCCACCAGGTCCTTGTCGGTGCCCGGGATGAGCTGGTCCAGCAGCTCGACCACGGTGATCTTGGAGCCGAGCTCGGAGTAGACGGTGGCCATCTCCAGCCCGATGATGCCGCCGCCCAGGATCAGCAGCCGCTCGGGCACGTCGGCTAGCTCCAGGGCGCCCTCGGAGTCGATCACCCGCGGGTCGTCGTGGGGGATGAAGGGCAGGGTCATCGGCTCGGAGCCGCAGGCGATGATGGCCTGCTGGAAGCCGACCAGCTGGGCCGAGCCGTCGGCGGCGGCCACCTCGAGCTGGTTGGGGGAGACGAAGCGGCCGGTGCCCCGGATGGTGGTGACCTTGCGCTGGCGGGCCAGGCCGCCCAGGCCGCCGGTGAGGCGCTTGACCACCCCCTCCTTCCAGTCGCGGAGGGCGTCTAGGTCGACCTCGGGGGCGGCGAAGCGCAGGCCGTGCTCGCGCATCTCACGGGTCTCGGCGATCACCCGGGCCGCGTGCAGCAGCGCCTTGGAGGGGATGCAGCCGATGTTGAGGCAGACGCCGCCCAGCTGCTCCCGGGCGTCGACGATCGCGACCTTCCTGCCCAGGTCGGCGGCCCGGAAGGCGGCCGAGTAGCCGCCCGGGCCGGCCCCGAGGACCAGGACCTCGGCCTCCACGTCGGCCGGCCGGCCCACCGCCGGGGCCGGCCGGGGGGCGCCATCCGGGGTGGGGGCGCCGGTCTGGGTCGGGCCCTGCTCAGGGGCGGCGTAGACCCCGGCCGGCGAGCCGTAGCCGGCCTGGTCAGGGCCGGCGGCCATGGCCTCGGCGGCGGCCGCCTGCTGGTCCCCGGCCGGGGTCGGCGCCCCGGCCCCCGCCCCGGCGGGGTCGAAGGTCAGGATGACGTCGCCCTCGGAGACGGTGTCGCCGACGGACACGCGGACCTCGGTGACCACGCCGCCCTCGGTGGCGGGCACGTCCATGGTCGCCTTGTCCGACTCCAGGGTGACCACCGGGTCCTCGGCGGCGATCTGGTCGCCGGGCGCGACGTGGACCTCGATCACGGGGACGTCCGAGAAGTCGCCGATGTCGGGCAGGCGCATCTCCATGCTGTGCTCCTTCGGGGACTAGAGAATCAGCTTGCGCATGTCCTCCAGCAGCTGGCAGAGGTGGCGGGTGAAGCGGGCGGCCAGCGCGCCGTCGATGACCCGGTGGTCGTATGACAGCGACAGCGGCAGCATCAGCCGGGGCACGAACTCGCCGCCGTTCCAGACCGGCTGCAGCTTGGAGCGGACCACGCCCAGGATGGCCACCTCGGGGGCGTTGACGATCGGGGTGAAGGCGGTGCCGCCGATGCCGCCGAGGCTGGAGATGGTGAAGGTGCCGCCGGACATGTCGTCGGGGGTCAGCTTGCCGTCGCGGGCCCGCTTGGAGACCTCGCCCAGCTCCTTGCTGAGCGCGGTGATGCCCTTGCGGTCGACGTCGCGGATGACGGGCACGACCAGGCCGCCCGGGGTGTCGACGGCGATGCCGATGTGGTAGTAGGACTTCAGGATCAGCGAGTCCTTCTCCGGCGACAGCGAGCTGTTGACCTCCGGGAACGCCTGCAGGGCGGAGACCGCCGCCTTCATCAGGAAGGCCAGCAGGGTGACCCGGTAGCCCTCGGCCTTGGCGGCGGTGTCGAGCTCCTTGCGGTAGGCGTCGAGCTCGGTGATGTCGGCCTCGTCGTTGTGGGTGACGTGGGGGACGTTCAGCCACGAGCGGTGCAGGAACGGCCCGGAGATCTTCTTGATCCGGGGCAGCGGCTGGGTCTCGACCGGCCCGAACCTGGAGAAGTCCTGGGGCGGGATCTCGGGGATGCCCGCGCCGGCGGCCGCGGCCGGGGCGGCCGGGGCGGCCGGGCCCTTGAGGGTGGCGAGCAGGTCCTCCTTGGTGATGCGGCCCTTCTCGCCGGTGCCCTTGATGGTGGCGAGGTCGATCTCCAGCTCGCGGGCCAGGCGGCGCACGCTGGGGCCGGCGTGGGCGCCGGCCGGGGCGGCGCCGTCCCCCGACGGCCCGGCCGGCGCCGGGGCCGGCGCGGCCGCGGGGGCGGCCTGGGCGGAGGCCTCGGCGGCCGCGGCCGCCCCCGAGACCGCCGCCGGCGACGGCTCCTGCTGCTGGACGTCGGCCGCCTGCTGGTCCTCGGCGGCCCCGGCCTGGGCCGCGCCGTCGCCGCCGGCCAGGGTGAGGATGAGGTCGCCCTCGCTGACCTCGTCGCCGACCGAGACGGCCAGGCGCTCGACCGTCCCTTCCGCTGGCGAGGGCACGTCCATCGCCGCCTTGTCCGACTCCAGGGTGATGAGCGGGTCCTCCGGGGCGACGGTGTCGCCTACGGCCACGTGGACCTCGATGACCGGGACCCCGCTGAAGTCGCCGATGTCGGGGACCTTGACCTCGTTGGCGTCGGTGGTGGTGGTCATGGGCGCTCCTCGGTCCTCGCGGTCGGTCGGCGGCGTCTAGGAGACGGAGGGGTCCGGCGTCTCGGGGTCGATGCCGTAGCGCTTGATCGCGTCGGCGACCTTGCCGGCGGGCACCGCGCCCTCCAGGGCCAGGCTGTGCAGGGCGGCCACGGCCACGTGGTGGCGGTCCACCTCGAAGAACGAGCGCAGCGCCCTGCGGTAGTCGGAGCGCCCGAACCCGTCGGTGCCGAGCACCGTGTAGCGGCCGGGCACGAACGGGCGGATCTGGTCGGCGTAGGCCTTGATGTAGTCGGTGGCCGCGATCACCGGCCCGGTCTGGCCGGCCAGGCATGTCTCCACATAGGACCGGCGCGGCTTCTCGGTGGGGTGCAGGCGGTTCCAGCGCTCGGTGCGCAGCCCCTCGCGGCGCAGCTCGTTGAAGCTGGGGGCGCTCCAGATGTCGGCGGTGACGCCGAAGTCGTCGGCCAGCAGGTCGGCCCCGGCGATCACCTCGCGCAGGATGGTGCCGCTGCCCAGCAGCTGCACCCGCGGCCGCTTGCCCCGCCTGGCCGGGCCCTTGCGGAACAGGTACAGCCCCTTGCGGATGCCCTCCTCGGCCCCCTCGGGCATGTCCGGGTGCTCGTAGTTCTCGTTCATGAGCGTGACGTAGTACCAGACGTCCTCCTGGTCGGCGAACATGCGCCGCAGGCCGTCCTGGATGATCACCGCGACCTCGTACGCCCAGGTCGGGTCGTAGGTGACGCAGTTGGGGATGGTCGAGGCGAGCACGTGGCTGTGCCCGTCCTCGTGTTGGAGGCCCTCGCCGTTCAGGGTGGTCCGCCCGGCCGTGCCGCCGAGCAGGAACCCGCGGGCCCGCATGTCACCGGCCGCCCAGGCCAGGTCGCCGAAGCGCTGGAACCCGAACATCGAGTAGTAGATGTAGAACGGGATCATCGGCAGGTTGCTGGTGCTGTAGGAGGTGGCGGCGGCCATCCAGGACGACATGGCGCCGGCCTCGTTGATGCCCTCCTGGAGCATCTGGCCGCTCTTGTCCTCCTTGTAGTACATGAGCTGGTCGGCGTCCTGGGGACGGTAGAGCTGGCCCACCTGGGAGAAGATCCCGTACTGGCGGAACATGCCCTCCATGCCGAAGGTCCGCGACTCGTCGGGGACGATCGGCACCACCCGCTTGCCGATGTTCTTGTCCCGCAGCAGGGTGTTGAGGATCCGCACGAAGGCCATGGTGGTGGAGATCTCGCGGCCAGGGGTGCCGGCCAGCTGGCCGCCGAAGGCCGACAGCTCCGGGACCTCCAGCGCCTCGGAGGTGCGCCGCCGGTCCGGGACGTGGCCGCCCAGCGCCTGGCGCCGCTCCTTCAGATAGGCCGCCTCCGGGCTGCCGACGGTGGGCAGCAGGTACGGGTACTCGAGCAGCCGCTCGTCGGGGAGGTCGATGGAGAAGCGGTCGCGGAAGCCGCGCAGGGCCGCCTCGGCCATCTTCTTCTGCTGGTGGGTGATGTTCTGGCCCTCGCCGGCCTCCCCCATCCCGTAGCCCTTGACCGTCTTGGCCAGGATCACCGTGGGCTGGCCCTGGTGGCGGACGGCGGCGGCGTAGGCGTTGTAGATCTTGACCGGGTCGTGGCCGCCGCGGTTCAGCGCCCAGATCTCGTCGTCGCTCATGCCGGCGACCATCTCGGCCAGCTCCGGGTACTTGCCGAAGAAGTGCTCGCGGACATAGGCGCCGTTCTTGGACTTGAAGTCCTGGTACTCGCCGTCGACCGCCTCCTCCATGCGCTTCAGGAGGATGCCGCTCCGGTCGTTGGCGATCAGGGGGTCCCAGCCCGCCCCCCAGATGACCTTAATAACGTTCCACCCAGCCCCGCGGAAGATGCCCTCCAGCTCCTGGATGATCTTGCCGTTGCCCCGGACCGGCCCGTCGAGGCGCTGCAGGTTGCAGTTGATCACCCAGATCAGGTTGTCCAGCCGCTCCCGGCCGGCCATGCCGATGGCCCCCAGCGACTCGGGCTCGTCGGTCTCGCCGTCGCCCAGGAACCCCCAGACCTTGCGGTCCGAGGTCTCGGCCAGCCCCCGGCCCTGCAGGTACTTGAGGAAGCGGGCGTGGTAGATGGACATGATCGGCCCCAGGCCCATCGACACCGTCGGGAACTGCCAGAAGTCCGGCATCAGCCAGGGGTGCGGGTAGGAGGACAGGCCACCGCCCCCGGTCTCCTGGCGGAACTTGTCCAGCTGCTCCTCGGTCAGCCGTCCCTCCAGGAACGCCCGGGCGTAGAAGCCGGGCGAGGAGTGGCCCTGGAAGTAGATCGAGTCGCCGGACCGGCCGTCGCGGTCGCCGCGCCAGAAGTGGTTGTAGCCGACGTCGTACAGGGTGGCCGCCGACTGGTAGCTGGCGATGTGGCCGCCCAGCTCCGAGGTCTCCTTGTTGGCCCGGAGGACGATGGCCAGGGCGTTCCAGCGGTTCATGGCCCGGATGCTGTGCTCGACCCCCTGGTCGCCGGGATAGGGCTGCTCGCGCTCGGGGGGGATGGTGTTCAGGTACGGGGTGGCGGCCGAGTAGGGCACCGGCACCTGCCGGCGCCGGCCCTCGGCCAGCAGCGAGTCGAGCAGCTGCTCGGCGCGGTCGGTGCCCTCGAACTCCAGCACCGAGTCGAGCGCCTCGAGCCATTCCCTGGTCTCGGCGGGGTCCGGGTCCACCAGCATGTCGCCTCTCCCTGTCAGTGGGTGTCCGGTCTGTGCCGGACTCGAAGATTACCCGAGAACGAGCCCGCGAAATCGCCGATCGCGGCGGCAGATGGGCGCGGTCACCAGCCCTGCCCGGGGTCGAAGGCCTGGCCCGGATCGGGGGCGTCGTCGCGGCGCGCGGTCGCCTCGATCAGCCCGTAGGGGCGGTCGTCGGCGTGGAAGACCTCGTTGTCGTTGTCCAGGCCGAAGCGAGCCAGGTCGTAGGCGAAGTGGTGCTTGTTGGGGGCCGAGAAGCGGACCTCGGCGATCTGCGGCTGGCCGGCCAGCACGGCCGAGCCCATCTCGTACAGGGTGTGCTGGAGGGCCAGGCTGTGGTGGGCGGCGAAGGTGTCCTGCATGGCCGCCAGCGCGCCGTCATAGGACGCGGCCCAGTCGACCGCCTCGCTGGTGTGGCGCCACTGGGCGACCAGCGAGGTGGCCATGATGCGGTCGGTGGACGGCGCCAGGGTGGTGTAGCGGTCCTCCAGGAACCCCCAGAACTCCGAGTCGGTGGTCTTGAGCAGCACCAGGTCCCTCACGCCCGACACCACCCAGGTGGTGGCGCCGTCGTGGGTGACGGTGGCGGTGCGCACGTAGCGGCCGTCGCGGACGAAGGCGTGGGGGTGGCCCAGCCGCGACCACGGGTACATCTCCAGCTTCACCCGCGCCCAGGTGATCGGCTCGGTCTCGTCGACGAAGTGGCGGGCCAGCCGGGCCCCGAACGACTCCGGCTGGGCGACCACGTCGTCCTCGGTGGCCAGGGCGTAGACGGTGTTCTTCTGGGTGTCGGTGGGCAGCACCGGGCTGTTGTCCCCGGCCAGGTGGGCCGGCTCCTGGCCGCCGGTGAGCGCCACCGAGACGTTGTAGTCGACCAGCTCGTGCGGGTCGCGGTCGCGGAACACCCGCACCACCCGGGTCTCGGCCTTGCCGTACTGGTTGTGGCCAAGCACCACCCCCATCCGCGTGTCACCTCCTGTCGGTTGTCATCGGGCGGTCCGGCGCGCCAGCCAAGCCCGCCAGCCGCCGGCGTCGGAGATGTCGACCAGCCCGGTGCCGCGGGCGTGGACGTCGGGCCGCAGGACCACGCCCAGGGCGGCCGACCCGTCGGCCAGCTCGACCACTCCCAGCTCCAGCTCGGGCGGCTCCACCGGCAGGAACTCGTCGCGCACGGCCTCCAGGGGCAGCTCGATCAGCTCCCCGGGGACGGCCACCCCGCCGTCGGCGACCGGCCACAGGGCCGGGAAGCGGTCCTGGTAGACGTAGAAGCGGTAGCGGGGGGCGGTGCTGGTCTCGCCGAGGAAGCGGTGGTGGGCGATGCTGGGGTGGACGCGGCCGCCGCGCATCCCCTCGCCGTTCAGGAACAGCGGGACCATGCTCACTGGCGCACCCTCCTTCCCGGCACCGCCTCGTATGCGCCCGCCGTGCTCATCGGCCCGACAGCTCCTCGACCAGCTTGAGCAGGGCGGAGTGGTCCAGCCCGCCGTCGCCCCGGGCGTGGAGGCTGGCCAGCAGCTGGGCGACGGCGGCGCCCAGCGGGATGACCGCGCCGGCCTCGCGGGCGGCCGCGGTGACGATCCCCATGTCCTTGTGGTGCAGCTCGACCCGGAACCCGGGGGTGAAGTCGCGGCGCAGCATGGCCGGGGCCTTGCGCTCCAGGACGGCGCTGCCGGCCAGCCCACCGGCCAGCACCTCGACCGCCGCCTCGGTGTCGACCCCGGAGGCCTCCAGGAAGACGATCGCCTCGGCCACCAGCTCCAAGGTGCCGGCCACGATCAGCTGGTTGGCCGCCTTGACGGTCTGGCCGGCCCCGGCCGGGCCGACATGGACCACGGTCTTGCCGACCGCCTCCAGCACCGGCCGGGCGTCGTCGAAGTCCCGCCGGTCCCCGCCGACCATGATCGACAGGGTGGCGTCGACCGCGCCCTGCTCGCCCCCGCTCACCGGGGCGTCGAGGACGCGCAGGTCGCGCTCGGCCCCGGCCGCGGCCAGCCGCCGGGCCACGTCGGGCCGGATGGTGCTCATGTCCAGGTGCAGGGCGCCCGGTCGGGCCCGGGCGTAGATGCCGTCGTCGCCGAGGGCGACCGCCTCCACGTCCGGCGAGTCGGGGAGCATGGTGACCACCACCTCGGCCTCGGCGACGGCGGCGGCGAGGCTGTCCGCCCCCCGGCCGCCCCGCTCCTCGAGCCGCCGCGCGGGGTCGGGGGAGCGGTTGTAGCCGACGACCTCGAAGCCGGCCTCGACCAGGTTGGCCGCCATGGGGCCGCCCATGATGCCGAGACCGATGAACCCGATTGTGGTCATGGAGGGCCTCCTTGGCGGCGCTGGCGGGGCAGCCAGGCGAAGCTGTCGGCGCTGGCCCCGCTGGGCTGGTACTCGAGGCCGACCCAGCCGGCGTAGCCGGCGGCGGCCAGCAGCCATAGGTAGCGGTCGAGGTCGAGGTCGCCGCTGCCCGGCTCGTGGCGGCCGGGGGCGTCGGCGATCTGCGCGTGAGCGACCCGGTGGCCGTGGTCGGCGATGGCCCGCTCGAGGTCGTCGCCGTTGGTGGCCAGGTGGTAGAGGTCGCAGAGCAGGCCGAGGTTGGCCACGCCGGTCTCGGCGGCGACCCGGTCGATCACGGCGACGGCGTCGGCGGCGGTGCGCAGGGGGTAGCGGGGGGCGCCGCTGACCGGCTCGATCAGCACCGTGCCCCCGATCCGGGCCGCGGCCCGGCCGGCCAGGGCCAGGTTCTCGGTGGCCAGCTCGTCCTGGGCGGCCGGGTCCACGCCCTCGACCCGGTTGCCGTAGAGGGCGTTGAAGGCCCGGCAGCCCAGCCGCTCGCCGATGCCGAGGGTGACGGCGACGTTGTCGCGGAACTCGGCCGAGCGGGCCGGCCAGGAGACCAGCCCGCGGTCGCCGCCGGCCAGGTCCCCGGCGGCGAAGTTGAGGCCGACCAGCTGCACGCCGGCGTCGGCGACGGCGCGGACGAACGCCTCGACCTCGGCGTCGGCCGGCACCGCCTCCGGGAACGGCCACCAGAACTCCACCCCGCCGAACCCGGCCGCCCGGGCCGCCGCCGGGCGCTCCAGCAGCGGCAGCTCGGTGAAGAGGATGGAGCAGTTGACCTCGTACCGCAGGGGATGGTCGGCCACCATGATCCCCGTATTGTGGAGGACCCGCCCGGCGGCCGCATGGCGGCCCGAACCGGGCTACTGTGGCCGGGTGCGAATCGCGACCTGGAACGTGAACTCCGTCAAGCAGCGCGTGCCCCGGCTGCTCCCGTGGCTCGACCAGCGCCGGCCCGACGTGGTCTGCCTGCAGGAGACCAAGCTGGCCGACGACAAGTTCGCCGAGCTGCTCGGCAGGGAGCTGGCCGACCGCGGCTACGCGGTCGCCACCCACGGCGAAGCCCAGTGGAACGGCGTGGCCATCCTCTCCAGGGTGGGCCTGGACGAGGTCGCGCCGGGGGTCGCCGGGGCGCCCGGCTTCCCCGACCCGGAGGCCCGGGCCCTGGCCGCGACCTGCGCCGGCATCCGGGTGCACTCGGTGTACGTGCCCAACGGGCGGATCCCGGACTCCGAGCACTACCGCTACAAGCTGGCCTGGCTGGCCGCGCTGCGCGAGCAGCTGGCGGCCGGCCCCGAGGCCGCGGTCGTCTGCGGGGACATGAACATCGCCCCCACCGACGCCGACGTGTTCGACCCCGAGGCCTACATCGGCCAGACCCACGTCACTCCGCCGGAGCGGGCCGCCCTGGGCGAGCTCCAGGCCCTGGGCCTGCGCGACGTGGTCCGGGACCGCTGGCCGGACGAGCGGGTGTTCACCTACTGGGACTACCGGGCGGGCATGTTCCACCGCGACCTGGGCATGCGCATCGACCTGGTGCTGGCCTCCAAGCCGGTGGCCGACCGGGTCCGGGCCGCCTGGGTCGACCGCCACGCCCGCAAGGGCAGCGGCCCCAGCGACCACGCCCCGGTGATCGTCGACCTCGACGAGGCCCCGGACGGCGACATCGGCCCGGTCGTCCCGCCCCCCTCGGCCCCGGCTCCCAAGCGGGGCGCGACCGCCCTCCCCCAGTCCCGCCCCCCGGACGAGCCCTAGAAGTCGCCGTCGCGGACGTAGGGGTGGCTCCAGAGGATCACCTGGAGCAGGACGGCCTTGACCCAGGCCTGGTGCATCGCCTCGACCTCGGCGTCGCCGGCCGCGCCGTCGGCCAGGAACGGCTTGAGGGTGGTGGTGATGGGCACCAGCAGGGCCAGGACGTAGCGCAGGGGGATGTGGTCGGCGGCCACGGCCCCGTCGGCCTGGTTCTTCTTGCGGCGGGTGTGCCGCAGGCCGATCTCGTGCTGGTAGTCGAGCCAGGCCTGGTCGTAGTCGGCGGCGGCGGTGTCCAGGATCCAGCGGCCGAAGCGGCGCCGGACCGCGGCCAGGTAGCCGCTGTCGGGCTGGCCGTCGGGGCCGGTGAAGGCGGCCAGCAGGTGGGGGTTGGCGCCGACGAAGCCGTACCAGACGTCCAGGATCTCCTCGACCCGCGGAGCCAGGAGGTCGCGGGAGCGGCGCAGGGCGGCCCGGTCGTCCGGCCCCAGCAGCAGGGTCGCCTGGAGCAGCTCCAGGTCCTGGAGGCTGACCGGTGAGCGGGACACGGCGTCGGTCCCGTAGGTGTAGCCGGGGATCTCGGTCTGGCTCATGGGGTCCTCCCCGGGTCGGTGGCGGCCGGGGCGCGGAACGTCTCCCAGTTGCGGGCGGCCAGCGCCTCGGGCGCGGTGAGGTGGTCGGGGCAGTCCAGGCGCAGCTCGCCGTCGCCGAAGGGGGCGTCCACGAACGCGCAGTGGTGCGGGGTGGTGGGGTGGTCGTGGCGGTAGGGCTGGAAGAAGCGGCAGGACACGCACATGCGGGCCACCGGGATCCGGCCCCTGGTCTGGAGGGTGCGGATCATGGTGACCAGGGCGCGCAGGAAGGCGGCCTGCTCGCCGGCTGACAGCTGGTCGACCGCCTCGAGCAGGAAGTCGGGCCAGGCGGCGGCCGCGGCCGCCTCGCGGACCCCCGCCGCGGTGAGCCGGACCAGCACCGCCCGCCCGTCGGTGGCCAAGGGCGCCTTGCTGACCAGCCCCTTGCGGGCCAGGGCGGCGACACTGTCCGAGGTGGTGGCGGCGGTCACCCCCAGCTGCCCGGCCAGCTCCCCCAGTCGCAGCCCCTCCGGGCTGGCCCGCAGCAGGGCCAGGGCCTGCCCCTGGGTCGGGGTCAGCCCGCGGCCCCCCGCCTCGGCCCAGGCCTGCTGCTTGAGGGCGATCCCCACCTTGGCCAGCCCGGTGGTCACCCGCTTGTCCAGCGGCTCATCGGGCGGCAGGGCGTCGGTGACCGGCATGACGGCTACTCTATAGGACTCCTAACGAATTGCAACCTCGTGGGTAGAACTCCCCCCGCCGCCGGCGCCGCAGGTTGGGGGGTTCGCCCGACGCCGGGTCGTCGTGCGGGGCCTAGCGTCCACCGCAACCGATCGGGAGGAGGCCGCCATGAGCGGGCTGATCGACACCGGCGCGACCAAGCTCTACTACGAGATGCGCGGCAGCGGGCCGCCGCTGCTGCTGATCACCGGCGGCGCCGGCGACGCCGGGGAGTGGGCGGCGGTGGCGCCCGGCCTGGCCGACGGGCACACGGTCATCACCTACGACCGGCGCGGCATGTCCCGCAGCCCGCGGCCGGACGGCTGGACCGCCACCAGCATCTCTGAGCAGGCCTATGCGGGCGACGACCAGGCGGCTGCCGCCGCCGAGGAGGCGGTCACGGCGGCGCTCGCCGCCGCCAACCCGACCGCCCTGGCCATGGCCCGGTTCGCCGAAGGCGAGGCGCTCACCGACATCGACCCGGCACGGGCATCGGTCGCCCTCGAGGAAGGGTTGTGGCGGGCCAGGGAGGTCGGCAACCGCTTCGTCGCCGGCACCGCCATGACCGCCATGGTGGCCCTCCGCGCCCGACACGGCCCGCCGGAGGAGGCGCTGGCCCTGTTCCGCGACGCGATCGACCACTGGCGCACCAGCCGAAACCGCGCCCTCCTGGTCACCACCCTGCGAAATCTCGTCGTCCTGCTGGCCCGGACCGGCCGGGACGAGGCCGCCGCCGGCCTCGCCGCCACCCTCCAGGAGACGGCGCCGAGCAGGTCCTACGGCGCCGAGGCGACCCGGATCGCCACCGCCCTGGCCGCGGTCCGTCGCCGGCTCGGCGACGCCGCCTACGACGGCGCATGGACGGCCGGCGCCGCCAGGACCCTGGAGGAGGCGGCCGACGACGCCATCCGCCTCCTCGACTAGTCCAGTCGACGCTCGACGCGTCCGACCACTGGTACTGTTGGGCGTCTACCAGATCGGGTCGATGCAGGTCAGAACCATAATGGACAACGCCGAAGAGCTCGCCGCGATCGCACTGCTGGTGGATCCCGTCCGCTGGCGGCTCTACGACTACCTGCGGTCGTCGCGCGGCGCGGTTGGCCGGGATGAAGCGGCCAGGGCGGCGAGCATCTCCCGCAACCTGGCTTCGTTCCATCTTGACCGCATGGCGGAGGCGAACCTGCTCGAGGTGGAGTACCGGCGGCTGTCCGGCCGTACCGGGCGGGGCGCGGGGCGCCCGGCCAAGCTCTACCGGGTGGGGGCCAGGCACTTCGCGGTCTCGCTGCCGGCAACCCGGTACTCGCTGGCAGGCCGGATCCTGGCGACGGCAATCCAGGAGCGACGACCGGACGAGGACGGCGCGGCCGCGGTCCGCCGCGTGGCCGGACGAATCGGGGGCGAGATGGGTGGCGAGCTACGCCGCCAGGTTGCCGGCCGCCCGGACGCCCCGCTGGCCGTGGCCGAGTGGGCCGCGCGGCAGCTCGGCTACGAGCCCGAGCACCACGGCGGCCGGATCGAGCTGCGCAACTGTCCATTCGACGAGCTGGCCGACTCCCACCTTGAGCTGACCTGCCAGATGAACCGGTCCCTGCTCGCCGGGCTGCTGCCCCCGCTGGGCGCCGACGGAATCTCGGCCGAGCCCGCGCAGCGCCGGGAGGGCGTCTCCTGCTGCGCGCAGCTCACCCCATCGGGCTGAGGCGCCCGGCAGGACCACGGCTCCAGGCGGTCACGACCCCGGCCGGTCTCCCCCGTCGTCGGCGGCCAGCCTGAGGAGCTGCTCGACCAGGTCGCGGTGCGCACCGAAGGGGGCCACCTTGAGGTAGGCGCGAAGACTGGGGACCGCGGCCTTGGGTTGGCGCATACCCATGAACAGGATGACGCCCCTGGCGTACAGGGCCTCCGGGTAGCGTGGGTCGGTGGCCAGGGCCTGCTCGACCGATCGCAACCCCGGCTCGGGCAGCCCGGCCCGGAACAGCAGCAGGCCGAGCCGGGTCTTGGCCTCCACGTTGCCCGGTTGGAGGCGCAGCACGCCCAGGTACTGCAGAGTGGCCTCCCTGAGCCGCTCGGCGTCCAGGTAGCCTTCGGCGAGGGCGAGGTGGGCCGCGACGTCACCTGGATGCTCGCGCGCGCGCCGCTCCAGGCTCGCAAGCGGTGCCGCACCCGGACCCGGAGGGGCGGCGGCAGGGGTCGCCTGCCCGGTGATCATCTGGCCGGTGCCGCGGTCGCCGACTGCGCTGGGCAGCAACGCGACCACCGCCCCCACCGCGGCCACGCCGGCGAGCGCGACCCCCGCCCGGCGTGGCCAGCGCCGCCCTGGCCTCGGCCCGCCGGGCGGGCCGCTCGCGCCTGCCGGCGCGGGCCGGCGGACCTCGCGCAGGCCCGCCGCCAGCTCGCCGGTGCCTTCACGAGCCTCGAGCGCCCGCAGGACCGCGACCGCGCCGGCCTCGGCTTCGGCGCGGGCCGTGCGGTGGCCCGTCTCGTCGAGCTTGCCCGCCGCGCGGTCCTCGTCGAGGTCGCGCAGCTGGCGAAGGGCACGTCGTCGCTCGTCCTCGAGCGGGTCGGCGAGCCGCTGGAGCGCCGCCGCCGACCCCCGTTGGTAGGGCCACAACACGGCGACGGCGGCGATGGCGGTGAGCCCCACCGCGCCCAGCAGCGTGAGCAGGCTCACGGCGCCTCCTCGTCGATCCGCGCCAGCGCCCGCTCCAGCAGCATTCGGTCGGCGCTGGAGGTGCGCGTGGAGGGTGGCCCGGCGGTGGCCGCGCGGGCGCGGCCGCGCCAGCGGCGCAGGGCCAGCACGGCGGCCAGCAGGCCACCGGCCAAGAGCAGGGCCGGCGCAACCCAGGGGACCAGGTCGGCGCCGCGGCGGGCCGGCACGAGCAGGACCGACTCGCCGTAGGCGGCCACGAACTCCCGGCGGATCGTCTCCGGGCTCTTGCCGGCCGCCACCCCCTCGGCGATCCTGTCGCGCATCTGCCGGGCGAGCGGGGCGGGCGAGTCGGCCACCGACAGATCGCGGCACACCGGGCAGCGGAGCCCGGTGGCGATCGCATGGACCTGTTCGGCGGGCGTGGCCGCCGGTGCCGGCCCGCGCGCGGCCACCGCCGCCAGCCCACCCAGCGCCAGCAGCAAGAGCGCGGCAAGGCCGGCGGCCGGACGGCGGATCCAGGCCCGAGCCGTCCGGGACGCTGCCGTCAGGCCGGCCACGCCTATCGCCTCCCCGGGGCGGGTGCATCGACTTGCCCGCGCCCGCCGGGCAGCAGGCGGGTGATCTCCCGGACGAGCTGGTCGTAGGTCACCGGGCCGACCCGCTTGGCCGCGATCCGCCCGTCCGGGCCGATGAAGAAGGTCTCGGGGATGCCGTAGACGCCGTAGGCCAGGGCCGTCCGCGAGCCCGGGTCGGCCACCACCGGCCAGCTGGTGCCCCTCTCGGACAGGTAGGCGAGCGCGCTGGGGTGGTCGTCCTGGAAGTCGACGCCGACGAGCACCACCCCGGCGTCCCGGAAGCGGCTCCAGGCCGCGCTCAGCGCCGGGTGCTCAAGCCGGCACTCGGCGCACCAGGAGGCCCAGAAGTTCAGCACCACGACCTGGCCCCGCAGGTCGCCGAGGCGCACGATGCGGTCCGCGCCGAGCGTCCGCAGGGCGAACTCCGGGGCGGGCCGGCCCAGCAGCGGCGAGCGGATGGCGATCGGGTCCCGCCCCAGGCCGGCCCACCCGAGCCAGGCCGCGAGCGCCACCGCGACCACGACCGCGGCGACCGGGAGCAGCGCCCGCCGCGGGCGGCGCCGGCCGGCTGCGGCGCCGGCGGGCGCGGGCCCGGTCTGGGCGCCGCCGGTCATCCCCGGTCCGCCACGGCGGGCTCCCGGCGTCGCGCCGGCGGGACGGCCGCCGGCGGCGCCGGACGCCGGGACGGCCAGACCGCGAGCAGGCCGCCGAGCGCCATCACCGCGCCACCGACCCACAGCCAGATCACCCCCGGGTTCAGGAAGAACCGGAAGGCGGCCTGCTCGCCGGCCTGCTCCACGCCGACCACCGAGACGTAGAGGTCGCGCAGCGGGCCGCTGCGGATCGAGGGGGTGCCGATCGGCTCGGAGGCCGCCGGGTAGAGGTTCAGCGAGGGGGTCATCCGGCCCAGGTCGTGGCCGTCCCTGGCCACCGCGACGTCGGTGACCAGCACGGTCCGCTGCGGCTGGCGCAACGCCCGCATGCCCTCGTAGCGGAGGGTGTAGCCAGCGAACTCGGCGCTGGCCCCGCGGGACAGCGTCAGGTCGGCGTGGTGGGCCAGCGTCGAGGAGGCGGTGATACCGACCGCTGCCAGCGCCAGGCCGACGTGGACCAGCAGGCCGCCGTGGCGGCGTCGGGAGCGCAGCAGCGTCCCCAGCGCCGCCATCGGCCTGCGCCGGCCTGTCCGCACCGCGGCGCGCATGCCGGCACCGATCTCGGCGAGGTTGGCGACACCGGCGAAGGCGGCCAGGCCGAAGGCGGCGACCGCGGCGGGGTTACGCGGCCCGCGCAGGGCCAGCGCCGCCACCAGCACCGCGCTGGCTCCCAGCGGCAGCCGCAGGCGCCGCGTCAGCCGCTCGGCCGACCCACCTCGCCAGGGCAGCAGCGGCCCGGCGCCGGCCAGGAGCAGCAGCAGGAGCAGCAGCGGCACGGTGGTGACGCGGAAGTACGGGCCGCCCACGGTCACCTGCCGGCCCGAGACGGCCTCCACAGCCAGCGGGAACACCGTGCCGAGCAGCACCACGAAGGTGAGCGTGAGCAGCAGCAGGTTGTTGCCGACGAAGCTGGCCTCGCGCGACAGCACGGCGTCGATCCGGCCGGGGGCACGGAGCCGCCAGGCACGCGCGGCGATGAGCCCGAACCCCCCGGCCAGCACCAGCAGCAGGAAGCCGAGGTACATCGGGCCCACCGCGGACGTGGCGAAGGTGTGCACCGACAGCAGCACGTTGCCCCGGGTCAGGAAGGTGCCGAAGGTGGCGAGGGCGAACGCACCCACCGCCAGGCACAGGTTCCATACCCTGAGCATGCCGCGCCGCTCCTGCAGCATCACCGAGTGCAGGAAGGCGGTGGCCACCAGCCACGGCAGCAGGGCGGCGTTCTCGACCGGGTCCCAGGCCCAGTAGCCGCCCCAGCCCAGCACCGCGTAGGACCACAGCGCCCCCAGGAGCAGACCGACGGTCAGGAAGCACCACACCGCCAGCGTCCAACGCCGGGTGAGGGCGACCCAGCGGTCGGACAGGCCGTCACCGGCCAGCCCGGCGAGGGCGAAGGCGAACGGCACCGTCAAGCCGACGAAGCCGAGGTAGAGGAACGGCGGGTGCACCGCCATCAGCGGGTGGTTCTGCAGCAGCGGCGTGGGCCCGCGGCCGTCGGGCGGTGCCACCGCCAGCGTGGCGAACGGCTCGGACGGGCCCGAGACCAGCAGCAGGTAGAACATCGCCACCCCGTACATGACGGCGAGTGCCCCCGGCAGCGTCTCGGGCCGGTACCGGCGGAAGCGGAAGGCGACCGCCGCCAGGTAGCCGGCAAGGACCAGGTTCCACAGCAGCAGCGAGCCGTCGTCGGCCGACCACAACGCCAGGACCTTGAAGAAGGTGGGGGTGGCGCGGCTGGAGTTCTGGGCGACGTAGCGCAGCGTGAAGTCGTCGGCGAGCAGCGCCAACAGCATCGCCACGTTGGCGGCGGCAACCGCGGCCAGCAGCGCGTAGGCGGTGGTGCGGGCGCTCTCGACCGCCAGCGGCCGCTGCCTTCGCAGCCCGGCCACGGCGGCGAGCAGCCCCCAGGCGGCGAGCGCAAGCGACAGCAGCAGCGCATAGCGGCCCAGCCGGTCCACGTTAGCCGCCCGCCTGCAGGTCGGCCGGGCCCGGCGTCTCGCCGGGGGCCGGCGGCCGGTACTCGCTGGAGTGCTTGACCAGCACCGTGTCGGCGTGGAACACGCCGTCGCTGCCGAGCACGCCCTCCACCACCACGCCCTGGCCGGCCTTGAACAGGGAGGGCACGCCGCCGGTGTTGACCACGCTGGTGCGCGCGGCGCCGTCGGTGACCACGAAGTGGGTCGAGGAGCCGATGCGCTCCACCGAGCCGGACAGGACGTAGCCGCCGAGCCGCAGCCGCTCGCCGGCCGCCGACCGCCCGGCGGCGACGTCGCTCGGGGTCTGGTAGTAGACCAGGCTGCCGGACAGGCCTCTGACGACGACCCAACCGAGCCCGGCGGCGAGCACAGCCACGGCCACCAGCGTCCTGCCCCGCCACACGGACCTGGCCCTCCTCACGGGCGTGCCGGGCGCGCAGGCCGTCCGGTCAGGGCGGTGGCGTGGCGCCGGGCCCGGCGGGCCCGGTGGCGCAGCCGCAGCAGGTAGCCGCCCAGGGCGGCGGCGGTGGTCAGATACCCGGCGGCCACGTAGCCGAGCTCAGGCATCCGACCGCGCCCTCTCCTGCACGTCCACGACCGGCGGGAGCTGCCCGTTGGACTGCGGGCGGCCGGTGCGCGCCGACAGCGCCTGGGTCGCGGCACGCTCCTCGAGTCGGCCCACCCGCAGCCGCACCGTGAGCAGGTAGGCCCAGACGAGGGTGAACGCGGCCACCGCGACCAGGAGCGCGGCCAGCATGCTGCCGGCGATCGTGGGGGCGCCGGGCCGCAGCACCGTGGGTGCCTGGTGCAGCGAGCGCCACCACACCACCGACATGTGGACGATGGGCACGTCCACGAACCCGACCACGCCGAGCACGGCCGACCAGCGGGCCCGGCGGCCGGGGCTGTCGGCCATCCGCCGCAGGGCCAGGTAGGCGAGATAGATGAGCAGCAGGACCGCGGTGGTGGTCAGGCGCGGGTCCCAGGTCCACCAGGTGCCCCACACCGGCTTGCCCCAGAGCGCGCCCAGCACGATCGTCAGGCCGGTGAACAGGACCCCGACCTCGGCCGCGGCGGCGCCCAGCCGGTCCCAGCGTGTCCGCGACGTCAGCAGGTAGGCGGCGCTGGCCACGAACACCACCGTGAACGACAGGTAGGCCAGCCAGGCGGCCGGGACGTGCACGTACATCAGCCGCTGGACCTCGCCCTGGACGGCGTCGGGCGGCGCCACCCGAAGTGACAGCACGGCGCTGGTGGCGAGCCCGGCGACGGCCGCGCCCGCCAGGACCTGCTCACCGCGGCGGCCCGTGAGCCTGGCCATCATCCGTTCGCTGCGCTTCATGGCGATCTCCAAGCCGGCAGGGGTGCCTACAGCGACTTCAGGTACTCGACCAGGTCCCGCTTCTCCCCAGAGGTGAGGCGGAGCTTGAAGAAGCGGTTGTAGTGGTCGACGACGTCGCCGAGGGTGGCGAACCGGCCGTCGTGGTAGAAGCCGCCCTTCTGGTGCGCCCACAGCCCCTTCAGCGGCGTCGTGCGATACCGATGGGTCGGGGAGCGGTCGGCCTGGAAGCGGTCGATGCCGATCTCGGCGGGGGTGTGCAGGTTCCAGCCCGGCTCGGTGAACAGGGGCGGCACGTGGCAGGTGGCGCACTCGGCCTTGGCGCGGAACAGCTTCGCCCCGCGGGCGGCGGCGGCCGGGTCGAAGGAGCCGGCCGGTGGCGCCGGCGCGGCCAGGGCGAGCTGGTAGAAGTGGAGCGCCGCGAGCTTGGGGGTGATCAGGTCGGGCGAGTTGCTGGTGTGCCCGAACCGGTTGCGGGCCGCCACCGGGAACTGCTTGGGATCGTCCAGGCGCGGGTCGTAGAAGACCCCCTGGCCGTGCATTTCGAGATTTGCCACGAAGGCGTTCCAGTAGGGCACCGAGCCCCAGCCGGTGTAGGTGTGGAGGTTCACGCCGGCCAGGCCGTACGCCGGTGGGATCAGGGTGGCGGCGGTCTTGCCGTCGGGCCGGAACCCCTTGCCGTCCAGGAACAGCTCGGCGTCGAACTTGCC
>Ga0190274_10000671_pt1 | contig 20050 bp, 17 predicted proteins | sample Popmic531T_FD_133002 | JGI IMG/M metagenome (GOLD analysis project Ga0190274, IMG submission 133002) | Populus adjacent soil microbial communities from riparian zone of Yellowstone River, Montana, USA - 531 T | ecosystem: Environmental > Terrestrial > Soil > Riparian zone | place: USA: Montana... | reverse complement strand
ATTGATCATTGATCATTAAGCCCTGCTGCTGCCGTTGTAGACCGTAGACTGTCTACTAAATATGTCCTTCCTTACTCTTCAGGATCTGGTACAGGAATTCGCGTGCGCGGAACAACTGTGCTTTTACTGTTCCCAGCGGAAGCTGGAGTTCGTCGGCAATCTCTTCATAGGAACGTTCCTGGAAATACCGAAGTTCTACGAGGCGTTTGTAGCGGGGTTTTAATTTTTCAACCACATCACGCATCAGCACAGCTTTTTGCTTTTTAATCATCTTCTCCTCGGGATCCAGCAATGGCGATTTGATTTCAAACTGCATTTCGTCGCCGCTCTCACTTTCTATTCCTTTGTCGATAGAGAATGTCATCTTGCGCTTCCTGCGGATAAAGTCAATGCAATTGTTGGTAGCAATCTTAAAAAGCCAGGTGCTGAAAGCATAATCCGGTGTATACTGATGCAGGTTTTTGAATGCCTTGCCAAATGCCTCGATGGTGAGATCATCGGCATCGTCGCGGTTATTCACCATTTTCAGAAGCATAAAATAAATGGAGTCTTTGTAGCGTGACATTAACTCCGCATAGGCTTTCTGATCGCCTTGCTCCACCGCCAGGCATACCAGTTTAAAGTCCGCTTGTGCCTTTTCCGAGAGATTGGGATTTACTTCCATAATTTTTGTTTTCTGAAGAGGTTTGCAATGAAAAAAGTACTGTGTATGATCAATAAGAACGGTTCAAACAGGGGAAAGAACCAAAGGACATCTCTTTCCTGTAACTTTCCTGCAGAGGGAAAAAGCATGCCCATCTTAATCACCAGCAAGGCTCCGTAAAGGCCTGCCAGCACTTTCCAGTTAAATCCCATTACCAGTAAAGCAATGAACGATGCAAGAAACAGAAAATTGAACAGCGGCTGCATGAAAAGCAGTCTTTTATGATTGCTCCTGTAGTACTTCGCTGTGCTGGTGTGACGGAGTTTTTGCATGTACCATTCCCCGAAAGATTTCTTCGCATCCGAATAGGTGAAAGCCGCAGGGGTGATTTGTATCTCGGTATTTTCACTGTTTGCGTTTTCATTCACAAACAAGTCGTCATCGCCGGAAGGTACGTGATTGTGTTTGGCAAATCCCTTGACCCGGAAGAAGAGTGATTTCCGGTAGGCAAGGTTACGACCTACTCCCATGTAAGGGTTTCTTCTCAGTGCAAAAGACAAATACTGCACCGCCACCATCAAAGCATCCAGCCTGATCAGTTTGTTGAGCAGGCTTTTCTCTTTGTGAAAGGCACCGTACCCTAAAACGAATTCCGTGGAGGGAGCAAAACGATTCTGCATATTGGCCAGCCAGTTTTTACCTGCAGGCATGCAATCCGCATCCGACAGCAGCAACATTTCGTGTTTGGCAGCTTTTATTCCCAATGTCAATGCGAATTTTTTTCCATGTCTGTATCGTTCCTGTTCCTTAAGGCTAACCACCCGGAGATGGCTGTATTGCTTTTGCATCTCCTCCAGGAACGGCGCCGTTTCATCCCAGGAACAATCATCTACCACCACCACTTCGTATTCAGGATAAGCCTGCTCAAGAAACAAGTGCAGGTATTTGGTAAGATTGGCAAGCTCATTCTTCGCGCACAGGATAACGGAAACCGGTTTCGTTTCATTCGTGTCAGCCTGCGGCTTGTACACCGCTAAGCGGATATAAACAGCCAGGTAATAAATTACCTGTATGAGAAAGGAGATAGAAAGAACGATTAAAAGCAGAATAACTATTTTCTCATGAACCGATTGCATGCCCTGTCTTCATCTTTTAAGTAAACCAGCGATTGCAACAAATGTAAAAGCAATGACTCACGCTCTGTGCATGTCATTGGTGAGATATTAACGAAGGAATGTTTATTACGCAGGCCGTATGCGGATGCCGGAAATGGATCCCGGAAAGAAAAAAAATACGGTGCTGCCGGGCTGCAGGCAGCGCCGGTTAACGCTTCCGCTTGCTGTGTGGTCTTTTGTTGTTTCTGTTGGTGGGGATATTCTTCCGTTGGCCTGCATTCGACATGGCAATGAGTTGCTGTGTGTCGTTCAGTTTCTCGGCATCACCCAGTCGCAGTTTATCCTGTGACAACTGGTGGAGATGATCAAAAATAGTGGCGTCATCCACGCTGTCCTTATTCCAGGTGAGGTAGGACATTTTCATAAAATTCGCCAGGGAACGTGTGATCTGTTCGCGGTTTTGCGTTTCTTCCAATTCTGCAATGCGGGCAACCATCAGTTCCATATTCTTTCCGTAAAATTTATAACGGATCTTGTTGCTTGGGTAAGGAACACGCTGCGGCTTTACCACCATCGTATCGCGGGAAGGGATAGAATAAGGTGATTCGACGTCCAGCTTAAAGTCAGACATGATAAACAGGTGATCCCATAATTTATGTTTGAAATCCACGATGTCGCGGAGATGAGGATTCAGGTAGCCCATAACGGCAACGATTGCTTTTGCTGCCCTGTTACGTTCCTCATGATCCTGGATCGTAATGGCATGTTCAATCATTTTCTGAATGTTCCTGCCGTATTCGGAAATAATAAGCTTGTTACGGCCAGAATTGTATTCCATGGTAAAAGATTTGGTAAGCCCCGAAGATAAGACAATTCTCTGAAACCAACGAATAACGAATTTAAAACGAATTAACGAATCATTTCAGGGGATTTCCACATCGCGACCTTTGCGGTTTCTTCTCTTAGCATTAGCAATAATTAACCGCAAAGTACGCTAAGGAGCTACGCGCAAAGCACGCAAAGAAGCAAACAACAGAGAATACTAAATTATACAATGAACTAGTGCAATTCTTCAGAGAAGAACTGTAGCTCATTCGCAAATTCGTAACAAATTCGTTATTCGTTGGTATTTATCCGAGGATTTTCAGCTTGGCAAACTTTAACAACAGTTGTTTGTTGCCCAGGCCGTTAAAAAAGATGGTCACCTTCAGATCGGGCGCCGTGCCTTCAACCAGCAACACCTTCCCTACTCCAAAGCGCTGGTGCTCCACTTCCATACCCGTCTGTATCTGGCTGGTATCGTCGCCGGTAAAATGATTCACCCCGGTGGTATTTACCTTTTTAAATCCCGGTGGTGCCACCTTGGCTGTAGTTTGAACAGGTTTACTTTTTGAAGCTCCGGGGGTCCAGCGTTTCTCGGTAAACTCCTGGTCGAAAACGAAAGTCTCTCTCGCCCGCTGCCCGCTGACTTCCTCCAAAAATTCAGGATTAATCTCTTCGAGGAAACGGCTGGGCTCGCAGTTGATCAGGTTACCCCATTTGTAACGGGTATTGGCATATGAAATCGTTAGCTGGTGACGAGCCCGTGTGATGGCTACATAAAAAAGCCTTCGCTCCTCTTCCAGGTCTTCCCTCGAATTCATGGAAAGCTGGGAGGGGAAAAGATTCTCTTCCAGGCCCACCACGTAAACAGCAGGGAACTCAAGTCCCTTGGCAGCATGGATGGTCATGAGCGAAACGGTGTCGTCGTTTTTCTTTTCTTCATCGTCGGCATCGGTCAGCAGTGAAATGTCCTGCATAAACATATCGAGGGTACGTATCGTGGAATCTGTGAATACATCTTCATCACCCTTCGGCGTGATGCTCCTGCCTGTTTCCGTAAACTCCTTGATACCGTTTAACAACTCCTGGATGTTTTCATAACGGCTCAGCCCTTCCGGTGTTTTGTCGGTATATAACTCTCTTAGTAAACCTGTTGAAGAGGATATGTGACTGGCAAGATCGTATGCATTGTCCACCTTCAGCTTCACCTGGAAGCTGCGTATCATCGTTACAAAATCACTGACCCGTGTTACCGTACCGCTGTTCAACCCTACAGCATCCTGCGACAGGTTGTTGACGAGGGCCCAGATGCTCTGATCTTTTTCAGCAGCAGCAACGGTCAGTCTTTCGATCGTGGTTTTCCCGATGCCACGAACGGGTACGTTGACGATACGTTTAAAAGCCTCTTCGTCATTGGGGTTGATGGTAAGCCTGAAATAAGCGAGCAAATCCTTGATCTCCTTTCGCTTGTAAAACGAAAGTCCGCCGTAGATGCGGTAAGGCACATTCATCTTACGCAAAGCTTCCTCCATGGCACGGCTTTGCGCATTGGTACGGTAGAGAATAGCGAAGTCGCGGTTATGCCATTGCTTGTTGATCTTGGACTCAAAGATGGACTGCACCACCTGGACGCCTTCTTCGTTATCGCTTAACGTACGGATGAGTTTAATTTTTTCGCCGGTGTCATTCTGTGTCCAGACTTCTTTTTTGATCTGGTTCTTGTTGTGGGCAATGACGCCGTTGGCTGCCGCCACAATGTTTTTAGTGGAGCGGTAATTCTGTTCCAGCTTGAACACCTTCAGGTCGGGATAATCTTTTTCAAACGAGAGAATATTCTGGATATTCGCACCGCGAAAAGCGTAGATGCTCTGCGCATCGTCGCCTACTACGCAGATATTTTCGAAGGCAGCGGCGAGTTTCCGGATCACGGCATATTGAGCATAGTTGGTATCCTGAAACTCATCCAGCAATATATACCTGAATTTGTGCTGGTATTTATAAAGTACTTCCGGTGCCTTGGTGATCAGCACGTACATGTTATATAACAGGTCGTCGAAATCCATTCCCGAAGCTTTGAAACATCGTTTTGCATACTGTTCAAAGAGCAGTCCCATCTTGGGTTTACCACGGGTATAGTCTTCGTTCACGAATTCAACGTTATCCTGGTATTCCTTCCATGAATACAAATTATTCTTTGCCGCCGAGATTCGGCCCAGCACAACATCGGGTTTGTAGACTTTGTCGTCGAGTCCTTGTTCGCGAAGGATGTCGCGCATCAGGCTTCGGGCATCATCGGTATCGTAGATGGTAAAGTTCGACGGATAGCCAAGCACATGACCTTCGATACGGAGAATTTTAGCGAACACGGCATGAAAGGTTCCCATCCACAGGTTACGCGCTTCGCCGCCGGCAATGTGCTCGATCCGTTCGCGCATTTCCTTTGCCGCCTTGTTGGTGAAGGTCAGCGCCAGGATATTGAATGCGTCCACCTTCATATTCAACAGGTGCGCCACGCGGTAGGTAAGCACGCGCGTTTTCCCGGATCCTGCCCCCGCAATGATCATCACCGGGCCTTCGGTCTGGACCACAGCGGCACGCTGCTCCTCGTTTAACTGCTGCAAATAGGTATCGTTCATAGCGAAAAAATCGATTACAAAAATAGCGATAAACGTCTAACGGCGCATAGCTAAAGTGCTTCGAAAAGCTTTCGTGGATAACTTTTTCAACCATCATCGTATCCGCTGTGGCGGGTTATTGTTGCCGATAGGTTCGAATCATTGAATGAACAACGCATTCGTAGATTCGCCCCGAAGCCTCTGGGGGATTCCTTGCCAGACTTACGTCAGGCAGGCGGGGTATTCGTAGATCCGTTTCCTATCTTCGTCTCCGTGAAAAATTTCAGGTACTCTGCCTTGCTCATTCTCCTCATCCCGTTGCTGTTAGCCGGCTGCGGCAACGAACAGCGGAACAGCCGGATGAAACGCATCGGTTTTTTGGACCTGCTTACCGACGAAACACTAAGCCAGGCCCGCAAAGGTTTTTTCATCGCATTGAAAGACAAGGGTTACAGCGTCGAAAACAAAAATCTGGAAATCATCTACCGCAATGCGCAAGGCGACCAACCCACGCTGGTTCAGGCCTGCGATTACCTGGTATATGCCGATGTAGACCTGATCGCCACCTGCCCTACACTGTCGACAATCACGGCCGTTCAAAAAACAAAAAGCATCCCGGTGTTCATGATGGTATCGCCGAGACCTGACCTGGCCGGACTCGTCAAAGCGAATGGTGAAGTACCGGCTAACCTGTTCGGCGTATATGAAACTCTTGATTACCTGGACACTTCGGTCATGCTTATCAAAAAAATACTTCCGGGAATCCGGAAGATGGGAACCATCTTTAACCAGGCCGAACCTCAATCGGTATCTGCGCTCGAACAAATTGACCGGCAATGCCGCCAACTGGGTATCGAGCTGATCAAGCTCCCCGTAAACAACTCCAACGAAACGCAACTGGTAACCGAAGCGCTTCTCAGCAAAGACATCGATGCATTTTTTGCCTTACCTGATAATGTCGTCTTCGCCTCCATGGAGGTTATTGTAAAAAGCTGCGATCGTGCCGGTGTGCCTGTCTTTACTTCGGAGGAAGGACTGGTCTTACGCGGTGCCGTAGCCGCCTTCGGAGCCGATATGTATCAATGGGGCTACCAATGCGGGTTGCAGGCAGCACGTTATCTTTCGGGCGAAAAGTCAGGGTTAAAACCCGAACAAGTGCATGTGCGAAGAAGAGTTTACAATGCAGAGAAAGCCCGGGTCTTTCACCTGGACTTTGATTCTCTTTTTGTTGCGGTAAAATAAAATCGATCCGTTTTAAATCCTTAACGGAGGTTGTGATACACAGCCTGTACATCATCGTCTTCTTCGAAGCGATCAATGAGTTCCAGCACTTCATCGGCCTGTGCTTCGGTGACTTCTGAAAAATTTGTCGGAATACGTTCCAGGCCTGCTTTCTTCACCGGAATCTTCCTGTCTTCAAGACCTTTCTGCATCTTGCCGTAGTCAGAAAAAGCAGTATAGATAATGACCTGTTCGTCGTCGACTTCGAGGTTATCCAGGCCGTAATCGATCAGTTCCAGTTCAAGCTCATCTGGATTTAGCGACGGTGATTTCTCCAGGCGGAATACGCCTTTGCGCACAAACAAAAAATCGAGCGATCCTGTCTTCCCCAGCGTGCCGTTGCCACGACTGAAATACATTCGGATATTGGCGACGGTACGGGTTGGGTTGTCGGTGGCACATTCAATAACGATGGGAACGCCGTGGGGACCATATCCTTCGTATACGATTTCTTCAAAGTTCCCGGCTTCTTTCGTAGATGCCTTCTTGATGGCATTCTCAATCCTGTCCTTCGGCATATTCACACCGCGCCCGTTCAGAATGGCTGTACGAAGTCGAGGATTGTTATCCGGCTCAGGTCCGCCCTGTTTTACTGCAATTGCAATCTCCTTCCCGATCTTGGTGAAGGACTTCGCCATCTTGTCAAACCGTGCAAACATTTTATGCTTGCGTTTCTCAAATACGCGACCCATAGAAGAAATTATAAATGATACTTTATAAATGATAAAATACTACCACAACGTGGAGCAAAATTATCTTTATTTTCCTGTTGACCAACTCTAATAAAGAAAGCCTCTGAAAAAGAGGCTTTCTTTATTAATTCAAAGGATCTTACTCTTCCGAATCGTTGTCCTCGGAATTCGCCTTGGCCTGTGCATCGCTGCCGGGCTTGCCGATTACTTTGTAAGCACCATCTCCTTTCAGGATCGATGAATACAAAGCTTTGTCATTGAGCACTTCCACGGCACGGGCAATTTCCTTGTCGTACTTAAATCCCGATTCAATGCGACCTTTCTGGTAATAATAGCGGGAGACGATTTCATTCTCAAGCAATTCCTTGATTTCTTCCCGGTGGCTTTTAATGTCCTGGTTTTTGTCAATCTGAAGCTTGGTTTTCAAAGCTTCAAATTCGGGCTTGATGGCGTCAAAATTCTTTTCCTTTTCAGCCGTCTTTTTCAATTCATCCATCATACGTTCCGTCTTGTCGGTGTATTCGTATTTCTTACCGTCTACAAAACCAACAAAGTGGTCGTATTCGGCCGGCGTCAAACTGAATTCACGGGCGGCAGGTATGGATGGATGCTTTTGATAAAATTCGCCGGCATAATCGTAATAGATATAATTCGATCCCAGGGCAATGCTTACGTTGCTGTAATTCTTTTTCTCCATGTAGATATCGGGGAATATACCGCTGCCGTCATAGACAAGCCGTCCGTTACGGGTTTTGTATTCGCTGATGAGGGAATCGGAGACACGCTCCACGCTGCCGTCGGCATTGCGGTGTGTGTAATCCAGGGCCTGGATGCAACGGCCGCTGGGCGTATAGTACTTTGCTATGGTTACTTTGAGAAGGGTATTGTAAGAAAGGTTATAGGTTTGCTGCACCAGGCCTTTGCCGAAGGTGCGTTGGCCGATGATGACACCGCGATCCAGCTCCTGCATGGCGCCGGTTACGATTTCAGATGCCGAGGCCGATCCGCGATCCACGAGAACCACTACCGGAATCTCTTTATCGACGGGTGTTTTCTGCGCCAGGTATTCCACGTTCATCTCGCGGATCTTGCCTTTCTGGGATACGATCTTCTGCCCTTGCTCCACAAAAATATTGACGATTTCCACGGCATCCTTCAACAATCCGCCGCCATTTCCGCGCAGGTCCAGGATCACTTGCTTCATGCCGGCATTTTGCTTCAGTGTGATCAGCGCGGTCCGGACTTCATCGGAAGAGTTTTCCAGGAACTGGTTCAGCTTGATGTAGCCGGTATGTTCGTCGATCATACCAAAATACGGAACGTTGGGAAACTTAATCTCATCGCGGGTAATCTGCTTTTCAACCAATGTGGCCACCCCTTCGCGCTTCACGGCAATTTTCAGTGGAATCCCCTTCTGTCCTTTCAGCAGGGAGCTGACGTCATCTACCTTTCTGTCTTTCACCAGCGTGCCGTTTACTGAAATAATTTCGTCGCCCACCAGCAACCCGGATTTTTGAGCCGGGAATCCTTCGTAAACTTCCGAGATAATGATGGCACCGTCACGCTGCATCACCAGGGCACCAATGCCCCCATATTCCGCAGAGATATGCGTCATACGGTAGTCTTCGATGTCCGATTCAGGGATATAAACAGTGTATGGATCCAGCGATTTGAGCATACCGTCCATACCCTTCTTCATCAGTTCGCCGGGCTGGATGCTATCGACATAATACATGTTGACATCCCGGAAAAGAGTGGTGAAGATGTCGAGGTTTTTGGAAACTTCGAAGTACGAGTCCGCTACAAAACTAAAAGATACAACGGCTGCTACCGTTACGCAGCCAAGTGCGATCCTTATTCTTTGTTTCCGGATAAATTCTCTGATTTGCATGTAGGATAAGTTGAGTTAAAATAGTCTGTAAAGATAGGCATACTACTTAAACTAATAAAGGTTCTGTTTCTTGTGGCCCCGGTATGTTAAAAAGTATTAAAATAATCTGCCGAGGAAACCCAACAGCCATTCCAGGCCGAGAACGGCGAGAATAACTGCTAACAACAGGAGAAACAAAACGATAGAGGGCCGTTTCAAATCAGTATTCTTTTCAGGATTTTCCATGCTGCCATCCAAAGATTATTGACCCCAACCCATCCGCATGGCCAGGTTGGTAATATGTGCGTGATGATGACGGCAATGCCAGGCATACAGTGCCAATACGCTGCTTAGCTTCCATTCCTTCCCGGATTCCGGATGATAATAGGTTCTTTCCCATTCCTCCGTGGTCATATTCCGGAGCGACAGGACCCATCGCCGGTGCAGGGCTTCGAGAATTTGAAGAGATATTTCAACGGGAGCCTGGCGTGCTTCTTTCAGCTCGCCCCAACGGTCTTCCAGGTAAGGTTTGATGGTTGGGTTGCTTTCTGTAAGCGCCAGTTTGAATCGAATGTAAGCGTTCATATGGCTGTCGGCAACATGATGCACTACCTGTCGCACGCTCCAGCCTCCTTCGCGATAACGGGTGTCGAGTTGGTTATCGCTCATCGGTCCGACCGTATTACGAAGCATGGCCGGAAATTCCTCCAGCGTACGTATCCATTGCTTCACTTCATCAGCAGAGGCTTTTCCGGGATCGGCAAATGGTCCAATGGGATACTTCAGGTCTTGCATTGCAGTTGATTAAATAAGTAAAAGAGTACTTGCTCTTGCTCTTCCTATTCGTTAATTCGTCCCGCTCGTGCGGGATTCGCTATTCGTTGGTAAATCAAATGTAGACAGAAAAAGATCGAAATGTATATTTTTACCGGATGAGAAAAATTTTGTTTGCTGCCGGATTATCCGGCCTCCTTTCCTGTATGCTGTTTTCATGCTCCGTTAAAAACAAAGCGGACCTGATCGTTTTCAACGGCATCATTTACACCGTTGACAGCGCGTTTACAGTGAGTGAAGCGATGGCTGTGAGCGAAGGCCGTATTGTTGCCGTCGGCACTACGAAGCATATTCTGGATGCATACGAAGCCATTGTAAAAAAGGACCTGGAAGGGCTGCCGGTATACCCCGGATTCATCGATGCACATTGCCATTTTTTTTATTACGGATGCCAGTCCCTGGCAGCGGACTTTACCGGAAGCCGATCCTTTGACGAAGTGATTGAACGCGTGGTCGCCTTCAGCAAAACAAATAAGTTTCCATGGATATTGGGACGAGGCTGGGATCAGAATGACTGGGAGGTCAAAAAATATCCAACCCGCCAGTTGCTGGACAGTTTATTTCCCAATACACCGGTAGTTCTAAGTCGCGTCGACGGTCATGCAGTGCTTTGCAACGAGGCGGCGCTTAACCTGGCGCACATCACCCCACAGACTAAGGTTAGCGGCGGGGAAATCCTGGTGGAAAAAGGCAAGCTCACCGGGATACTCATTGACAACGCCACTGCCCTGGTTCAAAATAGGATCCCTCCCTACTCCGAAGCGCTTTACAGGGATGCCTTGCTGTATGCACAGAAAAACTGCTTTGCTGCCGGACTTACTACGGTAAGCGATGCCGGCCTTGGGAAAGACTCTATTCTCCTGATTGACAAAATGCAACAGGAAGCACTCCTGAAGATCCGCGTCTATGCCATGGTCTCTGACGTCGAAGAAAGCGTGAACTATTACCTGGAAAAAGGACCGTATAAAACAGAACGGCTGGATGTAAGGTCTATTAAAATGTATGGCGACGGTGCATTGGGTTCGCGGGGCGCCTGCCTGCTACGTCCGTATTCCGATACGCCAAAACATTCCGGCTTCCTGTTGTGTGACACCGCGCACATGATGGCACTGGCCCAAAAGGCATATGACCGTGGTTTCCAGTTAAACACGCACTGTATCGGCGATTCGGCCATACGGACGGTATTGAATGTTTATGCATCCGTATTGAAAGGAAAAAACCAGAACAGGTGGCGGATTGAACATAGCCAGGTTGTAAATGCTGATGACTTCGACAAGTACGGTGCCTATGATGTGATCCCTTCGGTGCAGCCCACACATGCAACATCGGATATGTATTGGGCGGAAAGCAGGCTGGGAAAAGAACGGCTGAAAAATGCCTATGCTTATGAACAATTACGCATGGCGGCCGGCGGCCGGATTGCTTACGGCACCGATTTCCCTGTTGAAAATATCAGTCCCTTATTAACTTTTTATGCCGCCACGGCGAGAAAAGATCTGAAGGGATTTCCTTCGGGAGGCTTCCAGGCGGAAAATAAAACCAGCAGGGAAAATACACTGCGTGCCATGACTTCCTGGGCCGCTTATGCCGCTTTTGAAGAAACGGAAAAAGGCAGCCTGGAGCCAGGAAGTTTTGCCGACTTCGTAATCCTCGACAAGGACCTCATGAAAATTCCGCTGGCCGGCATCCCAACCGTACAGGTAGTTTCCACTTATGTAGGAGGAGAGAAAGTTTACGGCAAATAAAAACACCCGCAAGCTGCTGGCTGGCGGGTGTCTTCGAATGAAAATCTAAAGGTTTTAGTTCTTTACAAAACGGGTACTGTACGATCCGTTTTCAAACTCTACCTGTACGAAATAAACGCCGTTGTTGTAAGACGACACATTCAGGTAATTGTTGATTCCACGTGATGGTGTATCGAAAACTACGCGTCCGGTGGCATCCAGGATGCGGATGTGTGCCTCGTTATTGTTTTGCTTATCCAGCTTGATATTGATATACGAATCTGTCACCGAAGGATATACTGAAAGGAATTTGTCAGTGCCTGCAGGATCATTCAATCCTACAAATACGTTCAGGTCGTAACCGAATAACTGGTTGGTAGGCACGCCTTGTAACAATCCCATCACGGTGAGAACTCCGGGTGTGGGTGCATTTACATACAATCCGCCGGCCAGTGTCTGATCGATAGTAAATCCAAGGGCCACATCGGTCATAGGATCATGAAGGACGCCCGTCTGTAAACCAGTGCCGATATTGATCTGGTATATTTTGCATTTGGAAATACCTACGGAACCCGCTGCAGCCTGGTCGAAAACCCAGAGGTAAGGACCACCCACAGAATAATTGTCAACGGCCGAACCATACATTCCCACTAAACCATGAGAAGAAGCAGTGATGCTGTTCAACACAGTGCCTGTCATGCTGATCTGGGTAATGGCAGTATTATAATTGGAAATCCAGAATCCACCGGCTCCCGCGTTAGCAGTTGCATCGTAGGTGAGTGAACGTACGGCAGAAGGGGCAGTAATGGATGCTGCCACCGTAGGTGCAAGGGAATTGGGGTTAATTTTTTTAATGGAAGTTGTATTGAGGCCGGCATATATATAACTACCATCATATGTAAAGGAACGAATACCTCCTGTGCCACCTGTCGTGGTGGAACCACCAAAAGTTCCCGGGATACTGACGGTACGAATTAACATGCCAGAAGCGTCCAGAATTGCAACCGAATCAAAATTCCATTTTGACACCCAATATTCATTGTTGACAAAACAGACAGCGGCATATCCTCCACCGGATGCATTCAGAGTCATATTATAATTAAACAGTACATCCCACATGGCCTGAGTACGAAGGGCTGTATTCGGAGTAACGGCTTCCGCTTTGAATGGAGAACATTCGGCTTCTGTGGGCAAAGCCTGGTCTTGTGCGAAAGATGTCCCGAACAAGCACAGAACAAATACAAGGCAAACAAACATAGGGTTAAGTAGCGTTTTTTTCATGGCTTATTATTTTAGAATTTCAGAGCAAGGTAAAAAAAGTTTCAATTCGGTAGCTGCCTTAAGAAAATTTTAGCACAAAATTACAGACCGCGCCCTGCTCTGGAAAGAGCCTTGGAACACCTGTCAAATACGAGTCCTGTGGCCGTCTCCTAATGATGGCCCGGTGCCTGGCAGCATTCGGGGAGTTTATGGAATGCCTTGGGATTTGCCTTCAGGCTATCGGCATCGTATCCGATTTTCGTCAGGGCCACTCTTAATTTGTTTTCGTCGGTTTTAGAAGGATTGTAAACGACCGATAACACTTTCGTTTCCACATCCAGTTTTGCCGACCGGACTCCTTTTTCAAAAGACATTCCATGTTCTATGGTTTTCTTGCATGTTTCGCAGATCGCTGATGTCTTGATTTTAACTTCTGCCGATTCCGGCTGACCCTGCAATTGGAAAGCCAGGGTCAGGAAAAGGAAGAAGATGCTGAGCTTTTTCATTTTAAGGATTATTTTTTCAGGTTATTTTATCTGGTACCGAAGGCCTGCATAAATACGTATGCCATCAATCGGCCCCCATACATTGGTTGCATCAAAAGCCGTGCTGAAAGGCGCCGAAGCCGCTATAATGGGATGCTCCTGTGTAAAGTCCAGCACATTTTCGGATCCGCCGTACACCTCAAAGTAGCGAAATACTTTCGTGACCTGGAAATTAACCAGGGAGTATGAAGGTGACTGCGAAGGCATCTTCCCGAATTCAGGATCGGTGGTGGTGTTTGCCAATTGTTGCGTACCCACCCAATTCAGTGTGCCGTCAAACTTCCAGTGTTCATTTGCTGTCATATAGGCAACATTAAAAAGAATACGGTTTTTAGGAATAAGGGGTTTGGTCTGCAGCTTCCCGTTGTAGGTAGATTTCACGTCATCGATTTTGTATGCCAGGCGAAAATCCAGTCTTTCGAGGAATTCGTAACTCAGTGAAACCTGGAAGCTATTGGAATACGAGGATCCCTGCAGGTTGTAAAACCGGACGTTGAGTGAATCTGAATACCGGTCTACGATGAGCTGGTCGGTAAAATCGGTCCGGTAAAAATCTACGTTGAAGGTCCCTTCCCTGTCTTTCAGAATAAAACCCTGTGTATAATTTAAACCGTAATTCCAGGCCACTTCCGGATCGATTACGCTGTTCAGCGAAAGGTATTTGGAACTGGCCATCACGCCCAGGTTATCAGCAATAAGGTAGGGCTCACGAAAACTCTTCCCTGCACTGGCTCTGACGATGGCCAGTTCGGTGAAGTTATATTTCAAGTGGAGTCGCGGTGTAAAGATGAAATTGTACTTGCTATTGTAGTCTCCCCGCATCCCGGCCACAGCCTTGAACTTGTCGAGAAAGGAATAGGTGTATTCCACAAACACCCCGGCTACCGAACGTGAACGAACCGATTGAACCGATTGGTACGTTTCATCGAGCCTGTCGTACTGAAAGCTGACACCGGTTTTGTATTGGTGATCCGTAGTACCCAAAATGTTCTGGTAGATACTCTGGTAATAGAGTGTCTTCTCCGTGGCATCGTATGTTTTCAATCCAATAAGAGCGTCCAGATCGTGGTACTGAACGCTGACAATGTTTCCAATGCTCTTCGATGGTTTCTCGGGATAAACCAGGCCGAGCTTTCCAAATGCCTCCACGCGCCTGTTAAAGATGTCGACGAGGTACACATGGTGAGGATCCACCTGGCCGTCAGGCTCCGAATGAATCTGCCCGCCGTTACGCTGATCCGCAAGAAACTTCAATCCGATCTGTGCCTCCATTTTATTTCCACTATTGTATTGCCAACGGTTGTAAACGTTCACTTGCTTGCTGTGAGGAAGGTCATGAAACCCGTCGTCGTTGTTGTCCATGGTGCGATTCATGTAATTTCCGTGCAGCATCAGGATGGAACTCCAACGGTCATCCAGTTTCTTTTTGAAAAAGGTATTCAGCTCCATGTTGCTGTTGGCTTCGCCGAAGAGATTCAGGTAAAAACGGGGCGTCTCTGCTTCCTGCGGTTTTTTAAATTCCACATTTAACTGGCCACTCGTGGATTCGTAACCGTTCAGTACCGAACCGGTCCCTTTGGTCACCTGGATGGATTCCATCCAGGGACCCGGAATAAAGGTAAGTCCGTAACTGGCGGCAATGCCTCTCATATCCGGAATATTTTCGGTAAGCAGCTGCGAATAGATACCCGAAAGTCCCAGCATTTGAATCTCCTTCGCACCGGTTACCGCATCGGAATAGGCTACGTTCACCGTAGGGTTGGTCTCGAAACTCTCGGAGAGATTGCAACAGGCTGCTTTCAGAATTTCTTTCTCCGTAATTTTTTCTGTGTTGATAGTACTGATCCTGGATATACCCAGGGACTGCTGTGTGGCGGTAACATTTACTTCTTTTAATTCGATAGCCCTTTGCAGCAGGAACTGTATGGGACCGTTGTTCATCGCCTGCATCGTATCATTCTGATATCCTATGTAGCTGGCCACCAGGATTACCGGGAGTTCACCGGAAACCCGGAGCGAGAATTTTCCATCGGCATCGGTTACGGCTGCCGAATCGGTTCCCGCAATGTGCACCGTAGCACCGGGCAACGACAATTCCTTTTTTCCGGCTTCGTCCATTTCGCCAACGCTTCCTGTAATAAGTTGTGCCCGGACCACCGTAGCGGAAAGGAGTATGTACCCGGCTGCAGCAATAAGTATTTTAGATTTGAATACCATGTTCTGATTCTTAACGTGAATAAATAAATTATCTACTTCCTTCAATGGTGAAGGAAGCACTCTTTATTTACTACGTATCAAACCAATAAACAGTGGATGGAAAGCAGGAACAGCTTTCCGGATGGAAGTGGTGGCGGACTGTGTTCAGAAAAATCGGAAAAGCAATCGTCAGGGGTGTTGTTCCAGGAAAACAACGAAGGAACCAGGTTATGAAAATCGGCTGTCGTTTTTACATCCTGTACAGGAATCGTAGAAGAGGCATCGATTTTATGAAAGCTAAATTCGGTAACACAACAGACAGGGGAAACTTCGTCGGTGCAAACCTCCGGGTTGTCGCAATCCTCTTCTGCTTCCGTGCAGCATCCTGTATTGGCGTACAGGGCAATGCTCTTGTGATCGTTGGCGAGGCAAAGGTGCGATGCCAGCACAATTCCCATGGTGGAAACCAGGAAGGAAACGGCTGTCAGGAGTGCCAGGGATTTATTAAAAAGGACTTTCATCGCAGGTTACAAAGTTACGGAATAATATGAAATTCAGATGAATCGCAGCCTGGAATCCTGTAAAACGCTCCGGGTACTGCTTCCAGGGCCGGCATCCCTGAAAAATCAGCTACGACCCGTTATTTTTTCTTAACTTGGCTGAACGAATGTATGAGCGAATCTTCTTTCCGTTTCCGGCATTTTACCATTCACCAGGATAAGTGCGCCATGAAGGTGGGCACCGATGCCGTGCTGCTGGGATCCTGGATACAGCCGGGTCATTCCAGGAGAATCCTTGACATCGGCACCGGCACCGGTATCCTTGCACTCATGTTGGCGCAAAAATCTACGGCGCTGATCGATGCCATCGACATCGACGCAGGCGCTTTCACACAGGCGCGCGAAAACGCCCGGAGTTCACCGTGGTTCAACCGGATGCACATTACCAATGAACCCTTTCAACAATTTGCCGCTGCCACCACCGAACGGTATGACCTGGTGGTAACAAACCCTCCGTATTTTCACGAAGCTTCCAAACCTGCCGAAGAAGCACGTGTGCAGGCTCGGCATACCGATCTTCTGCCATTCGACGAGCTCATCGACGGTGTCAAAAAAGTATTGTTACCGCAGGGGAGATTTTGCATGATCCTTCCGCTCAAAGAAGGCATGGAGTTTATGGATCTCGCTCAACACAAGGGTCTGTTTTGCCATCACCTGCTCCGCGTGAAAACAAGGGCCGACAAACCTGCCAAGAGAATCCTGATGGAATTTGATTTGCATTACGGACTGATCCGTGACGAAGAAATCATCATGCGGGAAGAAGACACCAGCTATTCGAAAGAATATGCAGCGCTTACAAGTGAATACTATATCGACTTAAAGTGACAGGGACACCGCATGGTGCTCTTCTCCGAAAAGAATGCCGTAAGACTTCATTTCTTCAAGTACAGGCACGTATATTTCCTTGCTAACGGGAACGACCACACCTCTCTGAGAAATCTTGTTGTTCAACAGGAGCGCCGATGCGCTTGCCAGCGGAAGCCCGACAGTCCTGGCCATCGCCGTATGGCTGGCATCGTCGCCTTTTACAATTAACGACGAACGTATTTCGTACTCGTTTTCAGAACCCTTGTTTCTGTATTTCAGGACATGCTGCATCACAATCATGTCTTTGTCGGCCGGGTTTAATTTCCATTTCACTTCCAGCAGGTTTTGAAGAATCTGTGCCGGCGTGGCATTGGAAAGTCCGATTTGATCTCCCGATAAGATTCCTGTCCACCGTATCATCTGCATGATTTCTCCGTTCACATCCAGGTGCATGAAGGCAGCCAGGTTTTCCCCGATCGACCGGTTGCCAGCTACTGCAGGCAGAAAAGCCTGCACCCAACCGGCATACGTGAGGTGTTCGCTGTCTTCAATAGTATAAGAATCATCGGTAAGACCCAGTTGCACAAAAACATTCCAGGCTTTACAGAAGTGTTCCTGGCGTAAGGTTCCCCTGAGCAAGGTAGGCACCTGGTGCAGTCCGTAAATTTTCCGGTAGGCAAGTGAATCCCTGTTGGCATAGGCATCAAAATGCAAAACGTCATCCGCTGATCCATGAGCATTACGCACGGATATTTTTTCGGCGTGCTCAAACAATCTATTGTATGGGATGTATTTGTATTCGCCGTTTTCGATGTAGCGTGCTGTGCCCTGACCTGCCAGGATTACATTTCGCGGGTTCCAGCTAAACTTATAACCCCACGGGTTGTCATTCGATTCAGGCGCAACCAAACCCCCGGTATACGATTTAAACGATGTGATCTCGGCTCCTTCCGCCCGGAGCCTGTCAATTAATTCCATGGCCGACATATGATCCAGGCCGGGATCAAGACCGCACTCATTGAGAAGCACGACTCCTCGCTTTTCCGCTTCTTCCTGCAACGCTGACATCTCACCGGAAACATAGGACGCCGTGGCCAGGTGGATACCGTTGTGTACGCATTGCTTCGCCACATTTCCATGGAGGGCAGCAGGCAGCAACGATACGACCAGGGCTGAACCGGCAATGGCGCCTTGCAACTGTTCTTCGTTGTGTATGTCAAGTTGAATGGGAAGAACGCCGGGTCTGCCCTTCGCTTTTTCTGCTGCGGCGTCGAGAGAGAGATCTGCTACCGTCAGCTGCCAGTTGTCCGTACCGGACCGTTTCGAAAAATAGTCGATAAGGGAACCCGAAGATTTGCCTGCGCCGAGGAGTAAAATATTCCGTTTCATTTTTTGGTCCGAAAATTGAAAGCGAAGGTAAAAGAAAGAAAGAATGCCAACGAATCCCGCACGTGCGGGATTCGTAGATAGCCAGGAACTTTCTAAATTAATCCGAATCAGTACCTTCGCAGTCTCGCTGAAACGGATAGGTTTTAGCGTACAAACCGATACCAGGATATGCAAAAAACAACCGTCGTAACAGGAATCCTTTTAGCCGCTGCTGCCGTGGTCCTTGGCGCCTTCGGGGCCCATGCATTGAAGGCTAAGCTGGATGCCGCGCAGTTGCAGGTTTTTGAGACTGCAGTCCGTTACCAGATGTATCATGCCTTTGCGTTGATGCTTGTCGGATTTTCATTTGACAAGCTAAACCCGCAATTTGCAACAGTGTCCGGTTGGTTATTCCTTGCAGGCGTCTTGTTATTTTCCGGTTCCCTATACCTGCTTTCATGTAAAACGATTGCCGGTGTGGAGCACTGGAAATTTCTCGGCCCACTCACCCCCCTGGGCGGGCTTTGCTTTCTCGCCGGATGGATTTTATTTTTAACCTCTTATGTAAAAAAGTAACCCGATATGAAAAAGATATTCCTGATTCCTATGTTATGCTTGCTGGCTTCCTGCGCCGGCACGAATAAAGCCACATCGTCCGGAGCGAACAGTACAATGGAACAAGGCAGTTCGGAACCGAAGCCGGAGCCGACAGTTGCCACCGATCCCACATCAGAAAAAGATGCCAAGCAAAACAAATCGCAAAAAGGCCAGCCTGATCTTTACAGTGTCGTGGTCTCCTTCTATTCCAAAGGTGAAGGTATCGATGAGAAAGCGTTCGCCGTTTATAATACCTTTCTTGATGGCTTTGAAAAACAACACAATATCAATTTAAACTACGTAAGAACCCCCTGGGGCCGAGAAGGGGAAGTAGACTACTGCATCCAGCTGAATAACATGGATTCGGGCAAACAAAGCAACTTTTTGATGCAGACAAAGGAAATATTATTCCAATCGCAACTGGTTCATATTCTAGAGAATGCGCCGTGTAAGCACATGCAGTAAACCGACTTTTTATTGCGCTGTTTCACTTTTTTAACTTACTTTGCTTTCTATATTAAAAATCAACTAATATGAATGAATTTGGATTCAAAGCGAAAGATGCTTCTATAGCAGATTTCGGTTTAAAACATGTGGCGGATGCGTACTGGAACCTGACTCCGGCCGAACTGGTAGAAGAAACGATCATCCGGGGAGAAGGTATGCTGACCGATACCGGCGCCTTGGCTGTGGATACCGGTAAATTTACCGGCCGCGCACCGAAAGATAAATTTATTGTGTACGATGACATCACTGCGAATTCAGTTTGGTGGGGAGATATCAATATCAAATACAATCCCGCTGATTTTGACCGTCTTTATCAAAGAGTTTGCGCTTACCTCCAGGGCAAGACTATTTATGTACGCGACAGCTATGCCTGTGCCGATCCGAACTACAGGCTGAATATCCGCGTAGTTACGGAAACGCCATGGGCCAATCTTTTTGCATACAATCTTTTCCTGAGACCTAACAAAGACGAAATCCTCCAGGCAAAAAAAGACTGGACCATTGTATGTGCACCCGGCTTTAAAGCCAACCCGCAAATTGACAATACCCGTTCCGAGAATTTTGCGATCCTGAACTTCACCAAAAAAGTGATCCTGATTGGCGGTACCGGTTAT